>WNFC01004410.1_pt1 | contig 15316 bp, 20 predicted proteins | sample 5400541 | NCBI WGS metagenome assembly WNFC01 (sample SAMN13153342, study PRJNA577476) | soil metagenome | isolation source: 120 cm saprolite under Douglas fir tree site 2 hole 2 replicate 1 | place: USA:California | collected 2015-04-18
CCCCGTGGGTTGTCATCTGCGCCGCAAAGTAGTTGAATTTGCAGTTTCCCACGAGACTCATAAACCAAAGGTCGGTCGCTTACGTTCGATACCCACCGCGAACCTCCGCTTCTGATCCCTTGGTTTGGGGCACCCACTCCGGGGCACCCATAACAAAATGACTGGGAGCGCCGAGCAGGAATGACGTGAGTTTATGCGGTTGAAGCACCACTCACATGGATTGAAAAATCAACGCCTTGGCTAAAGTTCTTTGTTTCGGGACCAGGGGGTCGGAGGTTCAAATCCTCTCTCCCCGACCAATCTTTTGAAAACAAATAAGTTATTCGATACAAGAACTGGAATGACCCCCAGGCCAGGCGCCAGGGAGTCGGATTTCGTGAGATCTCGCTCACATCTTATTAAGGAGTTACGGACCTAACTTGCTGGGGTTGTAGTCTGCAAAAGGCGCAGGGTTTACAAAAAAGGTTTACATTCCCGTGACGATTGATCTCGATAACCCCGCTTTGGCAGCGAGTTGGCAGTGTTCAAAAGCTCGATATGTCCACTCGGGTCGGCAAAAGCGACACACACCGACGCAGAGGACTCCGCTCAATCGTACACAGATCTTGGCAGGGAAAGAGAAGACAACTTCCGGGTTGCCGACCATCCGGGAGTTGACTGTCTGGTGTTCTTCACGACGATCAGCAAACAACAATACGAGACGCGGCCGAAGTCCCCATCACGGAATCCGCGTGTCCAAGGCACCGCCGCCATTCAGAACTACTGGTTCGGGGCCGGCGGTCCCGCGACCACCATCACGGGCTCAAGATCACTGTCGAACAAGTTGGTGGCAGTGAAACGACGGCTTTTGCTTGTGGCCTGGATGGCAGACTGCAATCGACCCGGGGCTATGAACGCCCGACCTTATTCCTCCTTCTCAAGATGCCATCGATCGCGAACGGACCGGGGCCACTCAAGACAAGGGCCGCAAGGCATGCCACGTACAGGAGGTCAACTTCAAAACCTGGCGGCCCGAACTGAACACCGGCGGGAGTCACGGCCATGAGCTTGATCGAACTGAACCCGTAGGGCAGATGCACAGTAAACATTGCCACCAATAGAATCGCAGTCATTGGTAGGCTCACAAGAGTCACGAAAGCTCCCAGGATAACCGCTAAACCGCCGACTACTTCGGTCAGTATCGTGGCCCACGCCATCAAATGTGGTGCCGGCACGCCGAGCGCGTGCAGGATGGAGGCAAACGCGTCCGGACCGTTTGCCAGCTTGGCGAAACCATGCGCCATGAAGCCATATCCAACGATCAGGCGTAGCGAAAGAGGAGCCCAGCGCGAAATGGAAATCGATTCAACAAGGTTGACGGAACCTCGTGTAATGTTTCCTTGGGGTTAGCTACTTGTCTCAAGGTGTTGTTCATGCCTACCCGCCTTTCCTTCTCGATGGCGATTCGTTGATGCCCGCGCTCACTTGTTAGATTTTGCTGTTGCTTGTCGGGCGACAAATCTCAGGGACGCTGAATTCATGCAATAGCGCAGGCCCGTAGGTTCTGGACCATCGTCGAATACGTGTCCCAAGTGCGCGTCGCACTCGGTGCATGAGACAGATGTTCTGACCATACCCAAGCTCGTGTCTCGGGTGGTCCGGACATTCTCAGGCGCGATCGGCGACCAGTAGCTCGGCCAACCCGTTCCGGAATCAAACTTCGTGTCCGAGGTGAACAGTGCGTTGTCACAGCAAATACAGCGGTAGAGACCTTCCTCGTGGAGGTTCCAGTACTCTCCGGAGTAGGCCAACTCGGTGTCGGCCTGACGAGTGATTGCGAAAACGCCCCGGGATAGCTGCTTGCGCCACGCGTCTTCCGTTTTGACCACTTTCGGTACGTGGATCGTCTTCAGTCGCTCTCCCGAATCGGAGAATTCAACAATCGTGACTTCCTGCGACGTCCTGTTTTCCGCCTTTGCTTGTACAACGCTTGGCCTTCGCAGCGACCATACAATCGCGCCCGCAAGCGCCGAGACCGAGGTCAACAGGAACGTCCGTCGCCGGACCACCGATCCTTCGTCTGTTCCAAGATCAGAATCGAACATCGTCGTTTGCTCCTATGGTGCTACTACTTGCTGGTGTAGAGGTCCGGAAGCTCCTCGCGAAGATGAGCAACTTTCGGGGCATCGTTGTACACGATGTATGGGCTATCCGGGTGGTGCGCGGCATAGTCCTGGTGGTAGGCCTCGGCCGGATAAAAAACCTTTAATGGAACTACCTGGGTCACAATGGAGCGCTGGAAGACCTTGGCCTTTTCGAGTTGTGCGATATACGCCTCGGCGATCCGCTTCTGCTCGTCGCTGCCATAGAAAATGGACGAACGATACTGGGTGCCTTCGTCGGGACCCTGCCGGTTCAACTGCGTGGGGTCGTGGGCCACCGAGAAGAAGACCCGAAGCAGCTGGCCGTATGTGATTTTGGAAGGATCGTACGTAATCTTCACCGACTCCGCGTGGCCGGTTTCGCCGGTGCTGACCAGTTCGTATTCCGCGGTCTTGGCTGAGCCCCCGGAGTATCCCGAGGTCGCGCTGATCACGCCCTTCGTGTGTTGGAATACAGCCTGAATTCCCCAGAAGCAGCCACCAGCGACCACCGCCATCTGCTCGCCGTTGGTCGCCCCCATGGGCGCGTCGACAGCTGGAGTTGGAAGAGTGCCATTCGCCCGGTCCCCTGCACTACAGGCGGTTACACCGGCAAATGTCAGCACCAAGATCATGGCGAAAAAGCGCGAAAACAAGCTAGACATAACAAACCTCTTGGCGGCCTCCGGCAAGTCAATTCCGAGGCCGGTTTTGTTAGAGTCCGCTGAAGGAGAAAAGTTACAGGCGTTCGACTCAATCAGCCGAAGGGACGACGTAACTTTCACGCCGGCTGGACATCCACTTAGCAGGACACAAGGACAGCGAAAACAATGAAAATTCCGGTTGTTTCAGTGGCAGTCGTGCTTTCGATAGGTGCCTGGATATTGGCGTTTGCATCGCAACCCCTCCATGGGTCGGATGCTGGCTCGGATGTGCGTACTCCTGTGCTGGTGGAACTCTTCACATCGGAGGGATGCTCCAGCTGTCCCCCGGCAGATCGATTTCTGCAAAAGCTGGATGGGCAACCCATACAGGGAGCGGAAATGATCGTGCTCAGCGAGCACGTCGACTACTGGAACCATATCGGCTGGAAGGATCCGTACTCTGCCAGCTTCTACAGCCAGAGGCAGAGCACGTATGCCAAGCGCTTTGGCTTGGACAGCGTCTACACTCCGCAAATGGTGGTGGATGGGACCAGTGAGTTTGTCGGAAGCAATTCCGACCAGGCCGACAAGGCCTTTCGAAAGGCGTTGGGCGTTCCAAAGATTCCGGTCCGTTTGTCCTCGATCTCTGCAGACGCCTCGAATACCCTGCACGCTCATCTGGAAACCGGCGCACTCGATTCGTCTTTTGGCTCACGCGAGGCGGAGGTATACGTTGCGGTCGCTCTGAACCGCGCTGAATCGCAAGTATCGGCAGGCGAGAATTCCGGACACAGACTGACACACGTTTCTGTGGTCAAAAGTCTTACGAGGATTGGTGCTCTGAAACAGGGACAAGTCCTGGCGCAGGATGTTCAACTCAAGTTGGAACCTGGGTCTGACTCCCGAAGCCTGCGACTGATCGCATTTGTTCAAGAACCCCGGCAGGGCCGAGTACTCGGAGCCGCTTCGATGCCGGTCAGCACACGGTAAAGAACAATCGTCACGCTCTTTCTATCCGCGCCCGCAGCGGAAGGTCGGCTTTCCAATCCTGGGGCAGTGCGCTTACGTTCATCGCGCGGTGAAGGAGATCTGGATCGCGTGCTTGGCCAAGGTAGAGGCGCACAATGTCGACGACAGCGACTTGGTGGGGATCTCGAGTCAAAATCTCGACCTCTGATCCCGCACGGACCTCCCCTTCCTCGACGACCGAGAAGTAGAATCCGCTTCGCCGACTCATCAAAAAGCGCTTGATCATGTCGTCACGGTCAAATCGTAGGGCCAATTTGTAACAGGGCATGCGGGGTTGGGTAACCATCAGAACAGCGGACCCGACCCTCAAACGATCACCGATGCAGAGCGCGTGTTCTGTCGGCCCTTCAGTCGTGAGGTTCTCCCCGAACTTGCCCCACGAGAACGGCACTTCCGGCAGCTCTCGCCGCCAGTACTCGTAGTGCTCGGCAGGATACGCATATCCGGCCTTCTCGGCTCCGCCGTGTACGGTGAGGTCTGCCTGCTGGTCGCCGTCAAGATTCAGTTTCCTTATCGTCACTGGCCTATCTACGGGGTCCTTGAAGATTCCCGTCTGGACCGTCATACCCTTCCAGATGACTTCACGTGGCCGTCCCACATTTACAGAAATGATCTGCACAAGCGTTCTCCCCCAAGCACGTCGTGACTATAAGGCGCGGGCCGCGTCACCCCGCGGCCCTGCCTTGACTTCAGTTTTGTCGAGCCTGTGTTCCCATCAGGTTCTGGTTCACGAATCACCCTCAGGCAGCGCTGGCCTGCGTTGTGAGCTTGCGCTTAAGGAACTCCCGAATGGCGTCTGCAATCTCCCGATGATGCGTTTCCAGCGCGAAGTGCCCCGTGTCGTAAAAGTGCACCTCGGCGTTCGGGATGTCGCGCTTGAACGCTTCGGCTCCGGGCGGCAGAAAGAACGGGTCATTCTTGCCCCAGACCGCTAGCAGAGGCGGCCGGTTTGTACGGAAGTACTCCTGGAACTTCGAGTAGAGTGCGACGTTGCTGGCATAATCCAGGAACAGGTCGAGCTGGATTTCATCATTGCCGGGTCGCGACAGCAGAGCGGAATCAAGCTGGTAGGCTTCCGGCGCTACCAGCGTCTCGTCTTGGACACCATAAAGGTATTGGGACTTGGTCGCTTCTGGCGTGAGGAAGTCACGTAGCGCAGAGCGATTCTCGGGTGTTGGTTCCTTCCAGTACTTCTGGATCGGGTTCCAGCCTTGGCTCAAGCCCTCCTCATAGGCGTTGCCGTTCTGGGAGATGATCGCCGTGACCCGCTCCGGATGCGCTAGAGCCAGGCGGAGGCCCACGGGAGCGCCGTAATCGAAGACGTAAATCGCGAAGCGTTCGAGACCGATCGTCTGTGTGAACGTGTCGATGACCTTGGCCAGGTGTTCAAACGTACAACGGAACCGTTTGCGGTCGGGTGCATCAGAGAAGCCGAATCCCGGCAAATCGGGCGCGATCACACGGTAGCGGTCGGCCAGGGCCGGAATGAGGTTGCGGAACATGTGCGACGATGTCGGAAAGCCGTGCAGTAAGAGAATGGTTGGGGCTGTTTTCGGGCCGGCTTCACGATAAAAAATCTTGGAGCCGTCGACGATGGCATGTTGATACCTAGTCATAGTGTGTCTCCTCACAGAATTTAGTCCGGCAAACTTGGTGCTGGTTTCGTCTGAGCAACGTTTTGCTCGTTCTCATCATCAGATGTGCTAACCGATAAAAAGATACATTATAGGTGTTATAATGCTTCGGAGTGGAAAACGTGAGACAGCGCAGGACAATCCCTGATTCCGACTGGAGAGACGGGTTCCTCTTCGTTGGCAATCATCTGGCCTTGGATTTCCTGAATACACGGCCGGTTCAGAACGGCGAGCCCACGGAGTTACTCGCTGACTTCAGCGCGCTCTTACGGTGGTTTCAGGCGGCTGGGCTGTTGAGCCCTCGTCAGATGACGAGCCTTGAACGGCAATCGGGAGAATCGGCCACCGCACGGCGAACCCTGGAGGCCGTGCGAGAATTTCGGGAGAAGCTGAGAAACGAGATTCTGGCGTGGGAAGATGGTGCCGATGTCCATCGCACGACCGTCGCGGAGCTGAATCGACTCATGGCGGCGCATCCCATGCTTAGCAAGGTACAAGCAACCGGGAACGTCCCCTCATTGGAACTATGGTTCGAACCGCGCCAACCCGAAGACTTGTTTGCCCCTTTGGCACACAGCGCGGCGAAGCTGTTCGCAGAAGCGGATCGAAACCGTGTTCGCATGTGTGATCAGTGCGTTCTGCATTTCTATGACACCAGCAAGAAAGGAACACGCCGCTGGTGCAGCATGCAACTGTGCGGAAACCGCCTCAAGGTCGCAGCCTATGCTGCTCGCCAACGCCTAAGTTCTCAAGAGTGATAGGACACGATCACCAGGAAAGAACCTACCGTCGTCATTCACAAATGACAGGCGGCTCGCATCGATACCCCATGACCACACGCGTATCGGCATTAAGGCCTCGATGTGCTTCCTCGGATATGACGGCGGACAACTCGGGACGCAGAGTCTCGCGGGGAATCTCCACGAACCCCAGACGGGCGTAGAACGGGAGGTTCCAGGGCACAGCCCGGAACGTCGTCAGGGTCAGCACGACGTACCCGGACACGGTGGCCCACTCGCATACCGCTCGGACTAGAGCCGTGCCCAGGCCGCGGCGCCCGTGAGATGGGTCGACGTCAAGCTCTTCGAGATGAGGCAGGTCGTCCGCGAGCATCTCCACCAATGCGAAGCCCACCGGAATGTTCCCTGTCGCGGCCACCCAGAGGCGCCCATGGCGGGTGGCATCGGCGAACGTGCGCTCGTCCGTGGTCTCGGCCAGCACGGACTCTGGCGCGTAGCCCCTGAGGAGTTGGGCCGCCGCCAGCTCGATCGCAGACAGCGCCGAAATGTGCTCAGCCCGAGCCGAACATACCGAGTATCTTGGTATCGTGAAGTCCGTCAGTCTGGTTAGGGAAGATCGCCGCTTTTCCTGGGTTTTTGGTTCCATGTCCGATGCTTTGATCGTGCATTCAAGTCGATAGTGTGATGACTATCAAAATGATAAGTTTCACTGCTTCGGAGAAATCGCGATTCCTTGGCCGACGACGCTGAAACACTTATGTGCTCAAGGTTGGTTGGATCGCGGCGGGTTGAGGACATGACAATTCAGAATGGGAGTCGCCATTCATGCGGCATGCAATTCTAGGACCCGGTGGGGTGGGTGGGCTGATCGCGGCTTCCCTGGCGAAATCTGGAGCTGCAGTCACGCTCGTTGTGAGGAGCGAGGCAATCGGTCGGTATCCTGACACACTGCAACTTGAGAGTCCCTTCGGAAACTTCGCTGTCAGAGTGGATCGGACTACAACCGTTCCGGCGGTTGACGTCCTGTGGATCGCCGTAAAAGCCACTCAGCTAGACTCGGCGCTAGGTTCTCTGGCCAATGGCAATTCAGCGAAGGCGATCATTCCGTTGCTCAACGGTATCGACCACGTAGCGATGCTCCGCTCACGCTACGGCGCAGCAGCTCGCATTATCCCGGCCACCATCACTGTCGAGTCCGAACGAACTGCTCCCGGACATATTCAGCATCGCTCGCCATTCGCTCGCTTAAGCATGTCCTCGATCGGGCGCACTCTGATGCAGAGCACCCTTGCGGACTTACAGAAGCTCGGCTTCACTTGCGAGTTCGTAGATGATGAGCAAACGTTGCTTTGGAGCAAGCTGGTCTTCCTAGCACCGTTGGCGCTTGTAACGACGGCGGCCGACAAGACTACTGGGGAAATTGCTGCGGACGTGATGTGGCAGCACCGTCTTGAGGCTTGCGTCCGCGAAGCTTGCGCGGTGGCCCGAGCAGAGGGCGCGCTGATTGATGAGGATTCGGTGATCTCGTCTATCAGGAGCTTGCCCGGCAACATCCGAAGCTCCATGCAAAAGGACGTCGAGCGAGGCAATATGCCGGAGCTGGACGCAATCGCGGGGCCGATCCTACGTGCCGGCCCCCGGCACAATGTGGACGTGCCCGTTACTCGAAGGCTGGTTGCTGATGTCGAACGCAGACTGAGACGTGAAATGCCCTAGCCGCTGAAGGCGCACGCTGGATCACTACGGGCAGTTCAAGAATCCCCGACACCGTCCCTTCCGGAACCGTCAGAAAGCGGGTTGTAACTTTGCGGCGACGGGCGCATCCCATCTGCGCGCCGCGGTGTGTCGGCGCAAATTCAGCGAAAAAACTCGGAGGATTCATGAGGAAGATGATCAGCAGGTTGATGGCGATGGGTTTGCTGGCAGTCTCGTTTGCAGCGTTTGCTCAGTCCGGCGACAACATGAAGCAGGACAGCATGAAGCACGACGACATGAAGCAAGATCAGATGAACAACGATCAGATGAAGAAAGACGAGATGAAGAAGGACAAGAAGTCCAAGAAAACCAAGAAAGACAAGATGAAGAAAGACGACATGAAGAAAGACGACAACATGAAGCACGATGATGGCATGAAGCAGAACTAGCCTCCCGCCAAGTTCGCCTTCCGGGTAGCTGGTGCAGGCGGTCGCACCGGCTCTACCCGGAAACCGACTCTTCTTTCGGAAGAATTACTCGATCTCTACACTGAGAACGACTCCGACCGCCGAAATTCAAGACCGTTCTCACCGACTCACCGGTCTGCCACACCGGAGGCTCTGAATAAGCCGACCAGGAGGAGGCCGGTGACTGATCACCGGCCCCGAGCGCCTGAGATCGATCTGTTCTGCCGTACGCTATCTTGCTATCAGACCGCTCGCCGACGATGGAATGCCCGTCGCCCGAGACAGTTGAGTCAGGGAGCCATCCAGAGCGACAACAAATCCTTGGATGTTACTGGTTCCGGGCGTGAGGACGTATAGAAATCGAGCGTCATTGCTAATCGCAGCGTCGAGGGGAGTGCTTCCAGTGCCGGTATTCGCCGTTTGACCATCGGCATTCAACAGTCGCAGCACGCCATTAAACTCAACTCGGTATCCAGAGACGTTGCCGCTGCCGGTGTTGGTTGTGTAAGCGAATCGACCGTCGTTCGTGAGCACAACCCAGCACGGCGCAGTTTGCTTATCGACGGCCAGCCCTGTAATTGTTCGCAACGTGCGGTCATCCGAGGCCTCATACGAAGACACCGCACCGGCGTTCGCCGCTCCACCAAACGCGTCGGAAACAAACACTTGATTGCGCTTGCCGAAAGCAAAGCCAAAGGGAGTTTGTCCTGCGGAAGGAACGACAGTCGGGCCGACAGCGACCCCATCGTCATCCACGGAGAATACGTCGATGTTGTTGGTGGCCTTCTCGGCGACCAGCAGAAGATCACCGTCAACGTTGAACCCAATCTGTGCCGGTCCCACGGATGCGGCGCTCAAGGGCAGCCCGCTGACGATCGCTTTCAGGTGGCCGTTCGCGCCCACGGCAAAGCCCGCAATCGTGTCGCTACCACCTACAGCTCCACCGTTGTTCAGGACATACAAAACCTTACGGCTGACGGTGAGACTGATCGGTTGCTTACCTCCGGAAGGAACCAGATCTACAAGATGAAGACCGTTCTTCCCAATCCTAAAGACCGAGACGTTGTCACTACCGGCGTTGACAGCAAACAGAAAACTGTTAGCAGCATCAATTGCCAGTGCGCCCTGATTGCCCAATCCCTTGCCTGTGCCGGTGCCACCTGTGGCGAACATTCCCGCTGGAAGAATGTGGCCATCTGCCGCACGACTGAACACCAGTACTGCATTTCCACTACTCGAATTGTTAAGTGTATAGACCGCTCCAGCCGCTGCGAACGACGGGAGAGTACTGAGTGCGACCACGGCGGTTAGCAGAAGAGCAAAACTGAGCTTCAACTTCATCACGTTTTATCCTTTCGATGATGTGTTACGTTCAGATCGGGGATTGAACAAGCATCGCGTTGAGATGGAGTGAGAGTTGTTCACCCCACACTCCATCGCCTGCTCTTGAGAGATATGTCGAACTTGCAGGGAAAATCCCCCTCACCACTTTGTGCTCGAGCCGCGTGGACCGGGGCCTTATTGATTGGGAGAACTATGCAATTCAGGATGCTACCGATCGCTGTGGTCGTTTTCCTCGGCTGCTGCACTGCGGTAACGGCCCAAGCGCAGTTCTACGCGGGCGTATTGGGAGGGGTCTCGACCCTTTCCGGAGATGCACGTTCACTGCTGAGCCCCGACTCTACCGCATTCTCTTCCTATGATCCGAGGAACGGGAGTGCAGTGGAGGTTCTGGCCGGACGACATCTTTCGGACTACTTCACCATACAAGCGGACTACATCTGGAATCGCAATGCGCTGACCCTGACTTCCGCAGCTTTCAACAACGGAACACAGCAGGGCTATCAGGAAACAAGACGCAGTTCACAGCAGAGCGTGATGGCAGACGTCCTAGTCTATTTTCGTAAACGGGATAGTCGGCTGCGGCCTTATTTGTCTGTCGGAACCGGTCTCATACATTTCGCCAGTTCCCAGCAACGGCTCGAGCAAGTCCTAGGGACCCCTGATCTGCCACCACAACGCTTCAGCTCCAACATGATTGCTCTTCACGTTCCGGTGGGAATGGACGTGAACTTTGGAAAGGGCTGGGTATTTCGTTACACATTCAGCGAAACTCTCAGCAAGAATCCGGTCAGCGATCACCTGTCGCCGCCGGGACAGCACAGCTTGAAGAATTTCCAAAACTTGTTCGGATTTGTCCGGCAATTTTGAAAGTCATCCGTTCAAACAACCTGCTTAGGAGTTTTTCAAGTCAACGTAGGAACAGCCATTCCAATAGATCGGCGCATTTTCAATCTGTTCAGCGAGCACACGCGCATGGCAGACGCGACAGATGTTGAGGGACTTGGCCCCTTCGCCCACAGGAGCAATCCTCACCAGCTCCTCAAAGACGCAAAGCTTGTGTCCACGGGCATTGGTTTCGGAAAGGCTCATCAGGGGCCCGGATTCTGCCAGCCTCAGCATCAGAGCCGAATACACTTTCGCCTTAAGCCGAGCAGGTGCCGACTCTGACTCGGTCAGCTCTACTGCATCAGAGATCCGCTCCATGAATTCCTCGTCAGGAAGATTGGCCATGGTCCCACCTTTCTCGAAACTCCGCTCTGGCACGTGCCAGCAGCCTTTCGATCCCCTTTTCTGTTTTGCCCGTCTTGAGTGCCATCTCACGAGCTGAGGCCTTTTCCCAGTAGCGCCATATCAGCGCCAGACGGTACTGTTCCGGGAGACCTCCCATGACCCGCCACGTATTCTTCCGCAGTTCATCCTGCTCGAGGAGTTGATGGAAGTCCGAAACGGATGCTGGCGAACTCGGCTCTTGATCCGTATCTTCAATGGATTCAGGGGCCCGCAACCGAGCGCGATAGTGGTCTTCCACCTTGTGCCGTGCAATTCCCATGACCCATGCCTGCAGAGGGCCGGTTCCTCGATAGTGATTAAGCTTCTCCCATGCAGCCAGAAAGACTTCCTGGACTAGATCGTCCACATGGTCATACCGGGGGGCAAGGCGAGAGCGTACGTACCGATAGAGGTCGTCAGCGTACCGGGCAACAAACTCTGCTGTCGCCTTGCGATCCTTGCGCAGGACGGCCGCGATAAGCGCTGAATCCTCGCTTCCCATTGAGCTGGTGGTTTGTGGCTGGTCCGACGTTTGCGGTCCTAGACAGTTCACCGATGATCCTTAAAGGTCTAGTCGCAGAATATCGAACCTTCCCCCGGAAAAATCGGGGCGGACAGGGCCGGAACACGTTGACGTTGGGGGAATCAATCTCCGATTCTCGTGGTGTTGGAGATGCTCGCTTCCTGCTCGATGCTGTCCTCCTCGGAGCCGGACGCATGAGCTGCGCTTTCGAGCTCACCAGAACGGCGGTTGAGGCTTGCTCTTAAATACTGCTTCATGCAGCGTACGCAAGGCGCGTACCCCTCTCGCAGAGCTTCACGGGCCGCGATTGTCTGGATGTGTGCTTTGTCATGGATAAACGGGCACCCCACCGCGTGAAAAGTCTTCCCACCGGTCGAAACTACCACCAACATGTCGGGGGGGACTCCGGTTCCAGGCTGTGCGTGCTCCGAACGCAATTCAGGATGGCCGAAAACGGAGGACCTGCCTAGCTCGAAGCTGCCAGCAACAAGGACTGCCGCCGCGGCGGCGACCATCCATCCGAGGAAGCCCCGCCTCGTACTAGGCATATTCTCTTCCAGCCTCCGCTGCAGTCGGTGGCTGAAACCCAGCGGTACTTCGAACATCCTTTCGTCTCCGTACAGCTGAACGACATTGCGTGTGCCGTCAAGCACCGCGGTACAACGCTTGCAGCCACGGATGTGTTCTTCCATGGCACGCTGCAGGCCCGGCTCGATGTCACCTTCAAGGTAGTTCGAAATCTCGCGCCAAACGTGTTCGCAGTTGACTACCATGGCTTGGTCCCCTTTGCAAAATGCAATCTTGTGCTCCAAGTCCCACCGAGTCCTGGCGCCAATAGGTCGCGGAGCATGAGCCGTGCCCGCAGCAGTCGCGTCTTGACCGACGCGGTTGAGATTCCCAGAGTCTTCGCGGTCTCGTCGATGCTCAAGTGCTGCATGTCGCGCAACACGAACACCTCGCGGTAGATGTGCCCCAGAGATTCCAGCGCCTCCGCCAGCTTGTCGCGGATTTCTTTCCGCTCCAGAGTCTCGGAAGGAACCTCCCGCCAGTCGGCGAAGTCGCGGGGGATATAGTTTCCCTCGGCGTCCTCGTGGTCAACGATCGGCTCAACCAAGTGGGCGTGTTGTCTCCTTCTCCACATACGCGCCTCATTGACAGTGATCTGGATCAGCCAGGTGCTGAACCGTGCTTCCGCACGGAACTGCCGAATGTGCTTGAACGCCTTCAGCATCGCCTCCTGTGCTGCATCTTCAGCATCGGCCTCGTTGCGCAAAATGGACAAAGCCGCAGAGTACACACGTCGTTCGTAAGGTCGAATCAGCTCATAAAAAAGCTCATGCTCGCCCTCTCGGACGCGCCGGATTAGCGTCTCTTCGTTGAATCGCTCGACTGGACTGTTCAGCGAAGTCATCCCTTCGAGCATCACCCCTCACCGCACCCTGGATTCACCACCACCGCATCCCACCACTACTCCGAGTCGTACTCCGGATCCTTCTTCCATCCCGTCCACATCGATATGAAGTTGTTCCAGCCATGAAGGACAACCATCACCAAATGCCCGAACACGAATGCCAACATCGCCCACATGATCAGGAAATGCCACAATCGTGCCAGATGGAAGCCGCCCATCATCCACGCCAGCCACGAAAACTGGACAGGTTTCCAAATTGCGACGCCCGTTAGCACCGAGAGAATTCCCAGAACAATGGCGGACGTGTACGCGTGCTTCTGTAACGGGTTGTAGGCCTCCTTGGTTAGCGGTTTGTGGCCCAAGAAAAAGTAGTGGCGTACCATCGGCCATACACCAGGGACGTCACGTCGTACGAAGAGCACCTGCTTGTAGTCTCCGCTGAAGAGCTGGTAGCCGATGTACAAGAGGCCGGTCGCGATGTAGATCCACATGAAGGTAAGGTGCCATTGCAGCGCGCCGCCCAGCCATCCGCCAAGCGCGAGAGCCTTGGGCCAGTCGAGGAGATCCTTCTGCGGGATCTTTGCCCCAAAACTCGGGAAGGCGCGAAAGATCTGGAATCCACTGCCCACCATTACGAACAGGGAGACTGCGTTCACCCAATGGCAGAGACGCACCAGAAACGGATGTTCGTACACTGCCTCGGTGACTTCGCCTGTCTTCACGTCTTCGATTTCCATCGCGCGGGTTGCCATCGTCAACTCCTCGGACTACAGGCCATAGAATTCGGAGTATCCTTGATCTTCCCAGTAGCCCACTTTCTCCAGCACATGGCTCACTTTGAGATCCGTGACGTACTTTGCCTGCTTGTAGCCGATCTTGGTGGGGATACTCAGACGGAGTGGAGCTCCGTGCTCGCGGGTCAGTGGCTGCCCGTACATTTCGTAACAGAGCAAGGACTGCGGGTGCATGGCGGTGGCCATGTCGAGAGACTCGTAATAGTCATCCGCGCATTCGACGCTGACGAAGCGCGCGGTCGGGTCGACGCCAATCATCTTGAAGAAGTCGGAGAGGCGCACACCACTGAAGTTGCCAATCACATCCCATCCTTCTACGCAGACATGCCGCGTGTTTTGCGTCACCTTCGGCAAAGCCTGAATTTGGGCCAGCGTGTAGTCTCCCGGCTTTTGTACCGAGCCCGTCACGGTGAGAGTCCACTTGTCGAAATCCACGCCCGGGTCGTCGACGTCGTAGCCGTTGAGGGGGAACTTCTCAAAGGGGGTCAGATCGGCATCAGCAAACGTAGGTGCCAAATGACCGGAGCGGAACAGCCTTGCCGATATCCAATCACTAACGGCGAGACCGCCCTTGAGGAGTGGTTTCTGCAGCGGTGGGACGGCAAAGGCACCCAGCACTACCACAGGAGTGAGTTTCAACAACTCCCGCCGGCTGATCGTCTTGAACTTGCGGCTGTCGGTTCGTGGCTTCATCAACGCATTCCTTGCAGGTGACAAAAGAACCCAAATGAGATTCGCAAACCAGCAAAAAGTTACAGCGAGACCCTTGGATGCGAAATAGGCATTTCCCGCGCCCCAGCAGGTGAATCACCCTCAAAAGCAGACGAGGGCGAATTAGGCAATTGTGACCTTAGAGAGTGATGATACCGCTGGACTGAGTCCGTCCGAAGGTGTGGATTCGACAGTGTGGTTCGATTTTCATATCGCGGAAAATCCTACGCTCAGTCGAATACAAGGCAAAGTTTAATCGCCGCCCGTCCTATCAGGATTACTGGTGAGTTCGAATCTCCTCAGGCGGCATGCGCGACCGGGTGACTTTCGCGCAAGTCTGCAACAGGACGGCTCTGCATCCACAAAAGCACGAAGGCCATCAAGAGAGGGCAAGCCGTCGAGGTAGCCAAGCCCAGCCGCAGGGATGACGAGTCCGACGTCACGCCGACCAGCCACGGCATGAGAATTCCACCCAGGTTCCCGAAAGCGGCCAGCAATCCAAACATCGTGGCGCCGCCTCGAGGAAAACGGTCCGCAGCGACACCCAGGGTGGTGGGCCACAGGCAACTACCTGCCAAACCCACCGCCACGCTAGCGGCAAGAGCAACTGTGGGCCAGGGAGCGAAGCAGGCGAGGAGGAAAAGCACCACCGACGTCCAACAGCAACCCAACATCAGCCGAATCGGGTCAACTCGACGACCGATCAGTCCTGCAAAGATGCGTCCCAGCGCCATGCACGAATGTTCAGCAACAGGTCGAGCTTCTCGGCAAAAAGTGCGTCGTAGTCCTCAAGCTTAAAACCGAACAACGGAAAAGAGTCAATGAACGAACCGCGGCCGACGACCATCTCCGCCCGACCTTGCGAAAGGAGATCGAGCGTGGCGAAGTTCTGAAACACTCGCACCGGGTCGGCTGAGCTCAAAACCGTAACCGCA
>WNFC01004411.1_pt1 | contig 15315 bp, 15 predicted proteins | sample 5400541 | NCBI WGS metagenome assembly WNFC01 (sample SAMN13153342, study PRJNA577476) | soil metagenome | isolation source: 120 cm saprolite under Douglas fir tree site 2 hole 2 replicate 1 | place: USA:California | collected 2015-04-18
GGAGCTGACCCCGCTCACCGCGTTGCGCCTTGCCGAGATCTATGCCGAGGCGGGCGTGCCGGACGGCGTCCTCAATGTCGTCCACGGTGATGGCGCGGTCGGCCGCATGCTGACCACCCATAAGCGCATCGCCAAGGTGTCGCTGACCGGCGAGGTCGGAACCGGCCGCAAGGCGATGGAAGACGCCGCCGCGACGCTGAAGAAGGTGACGATGGAGCTCGGCGGCAAGTCGCCGCTCATCATCTTCGCCGACGCCGATCTCGACAATGCGGTCTCGGCGGCCTTGCTGGCGAATTTCTATACCCAGGGCGAGATCTGCACTAACGGCACGCGGGTTTTCGTCGAGAAGCCGGCGGCCGGTGCTTTCCTCGACCGGCTGGCCGAGCGGACGCGGCGTCTGCGCATCGGCGATCCGATGAAGCCGGACACCGAGATCGGCGCGCTGATCTCGGCCGAGCATCGCGACCGCGTCCTGTCCTATATCGCGGCGGGCAGGAAGTCCGGCGCGCGCCTGCTCTGCGGCGGCGGCGCGCCGGACGATCCGGCGCTCGCCGGCGGCTATTTCGTCACCCCGACCATCTTCGCCGACTGCACCGACGACATGGCGATCGTGCGCGAGGAGATCTTCGGGCCGGTGATGGCCGTCCTCACCTTCGAGAGCGAGGCGGAGGTGGTGCGGCGCGCGAATGACACGGAATTCGGTCTCGCCGCCGGGGTCTTCACCCGCGATCTGGCGCGAGCGCACCGCGTCGTCGCCGCAATCGAGGCGGGGGTGTGCTGGATCAACAACTACAATGTGACGCCGGTCGAGGCGCCGTTCGGCGGCAACAAGCAATCCGGCATCGGCCGCGAGAACGGAACTGCGGCGATCGAACATTACACGCAGCTGAAAAGCGTCTATGTCGAGCTCGGCGACGTCGCTTGCCCCTATCGTTGAGCCGCTATCGTTGAGCCCCTATCGTTGAGGATGAGAGCGAGTTGAGCAAGGAGAGTTCCTACGATTACGTCATCGTCGGCGCCGGGTCGGCGGGATGCGTGCTGGCCAACCGGCTCTCGGCCGAGTCGGGCATCAGCGTCCTCCTGATCGAGGCCGGGCCGCACGACCGAACCTGGAAGATCCACATGCCGGCCGCGCTGACCTACAATCTGTCCGGCGACAAATACAACTGGGCCTACGAGACCGAGCCGCAGCCGCATATGGATGGGCGGCGCACGTACTGGCCGCGCGGCAGGGTGCTGGGCGGCTCGTCCTCGCTCAACGCCATGGTCTATGTGCGCGGCCATGCGCTCGACTACGACCGCTGGGCGGGGAACGGCCTCGCCGAGTGGTCCTACGCGCATGTCCTGCCCTATTTCAAGCGCGCGGAGGCCTGCGCCAGGGGCGGCGACGCCTATCGCGGCAGCGACGGCCCGCTGCATGTCTCGCGCGGCGCCATGCGCAACCCGCTCTTCGCCGCCTTCATCGCCGCCGGGCAGCAGGCGGGGTATCCCTTCACCGACGACATGAACGGCTTCCAGCAGGAAGGCTTCGGCGCGATGGACATGACGATCCATCGCGGCCGGCGCTGGAGCGCCGCATCGGCCTATCTGCGCCCGGCGTTGTCGCGGTGCAATCTGACGGTCGTGGTGGAGGCGCTCGCTATGCGCATCCTGTTCGCCGGCAACCGCGCCACCGGCATCGAGTTCCGCCGGCGCGGGCGGCCGCACACGGTGCGCGCTCGGCGCGAGGTGATCCTCGCGGGCGGCGCCATCAACTCGCCGCAGCTCCTGCTCCTCTCCGGGGTCGGACCGGCCGACGAGATCAGCCGCCATGGGATCCCCGTCGTCCTCGACCTGCCGGGGGTCGGGCGCAACCTGCAAGACCATCTCGAGCTCTACGTGCAGTACGCATGCACCCAGCCGATCACGCTTCACCTCGTCGAGAACCCGCTGAACCGCGTCCGCATCGGCCTCGAATGGTTCCTCTTCAAGTCGGGGCTGGCGACCTCGGCGCATCTCGAGGCCGGGGCCTTCATCCGCCGCAACGACGAGGTGCCGCATCCCGACCTCCAGCTCCACTTCCTGCCCTCGCTGGTCAACGATCACGGCCGCCAGAAGATCGGCAGGCACGCCTTCCAGGCGCATGTCGGGCCGATGCGTCCGACCAGCGCCGGCTATGTCCGGCTGCGCTCGGCCGATCCCGCCGCCCACCCCGAGATCCAGCCTTGCTACCTCGCCACCGAGCAGGATCGCCGCGAGATGCGCGATGCGGTCAAGCTGACGCGCGACATCTTCGCGCAAGGCACCTTTGCCCCCTATCGCGGGGCTGAGATCCAACCGGGGGCGGCGGTGCGCAGCGATGCCGAGATCGACGCCTTCGTGCGCGCGAGGTCCGACAGCGCCTATCATCCGTCCTGTACCTTGAAGATGGGCGATGACGCGATGGCGGTGGTCGACGGAAGGCTCCGCGTGCACGGCATCGAGGCGCTGCGCGTGGTCGACGCCTCGATCATGCCGAGCGTGGTCAGCGGCAATCTCAACGCGCCCACCATCATGATCGCCGAGAAGGCGGCCGACATGATCCTCGGGCGGCGCGCACCGGAACCGGAATACGCCGCCGTCTATGCGCCGCCGCCCAAGGAGGCGCGCCGCGTTGCTGCCCGCAGCCCCGCCAATGCCTAGCGCGGCGGCAATGTCGGTGATCACCGCCGGACGGGAAGCGCGATCGATGATCTGCAACAATTGGACCTTAAGGTCGGTCAACCAGCGAGGGAGACGTCAGCAGGTGAAAACGAAGCCAGCTATCGCGGGGCGGCGCCGACCGGGCCCAAGCCTTGCCCCAGCCGCTTCGACATGCCTAGTCTACCCTGGCGATAGTTCACGCGATGGCCGGCTCGTTAGTCGCTCGGGTGAAATCTGACAAATTTCTTCGACGATAATCCACAACCACGCAGTCGATAAAGGGAGCAAAAGATGAACCGCACTTCGATACGCATGATGCCAATCTCGGCGTTCGCCCTGCTGATGTCCACGGCGCTGACATCCGCTCAGACGATGGACAAGCTCCTGGCCGACGCGAAAGCCGAGGGCCAGCTCACCGTCATCGCGTTGCCGCATGACTGGTGCGGCTATGGCGCCGTGATCGACGGCTTCAAAAGCAAATACGGGCTGAAGGTCAACGAGCTCAACCCCGACGCCGGATCGGGCGACGAGGTCGAGGCGATCAAGGCCAACAAGGGCAACAAGGGCCCGCAGGCGCCGGACGTCATCGATGTCGGCCTCTCCTTCGGGCCGACGGCCAAGAAGGACGGCTTGGTTCAGCCCTACAAGGTCTCGACCTGGAGCACCATCCCGGACAGCGCGAAGGATGCCGAAGGATATTGGACCGGCGACTATTACGGCGTGTTGACGTTCGAGGTGAATGCCGATCTGGTCAAGAAAATACCGTCCGATTGGCCGGACCTACTGACGGCGGACTACAAGAACTCGGTCGCCCTGGCCGGCGATCCGCGCGTCTCGAGCCAGGCGATCCAGGCGGTCTTCGCCGCCGGGCTGTCGGGCGCGAAGGGCGACGTCGCGAAGGCGGGTGAGGAGGGTCTCAAATACTTCGCCGCGCTCAACAAGAACGGCAATTTCGTGCCGACGATCGGCAAGGCAGCGTCGGTCGCCCAGGGCGCGACGCCCATCGTCGTGCGCTGGGACTATAACGCCCTCGCCGACCGCGACACGCTCAAGGGCAATCCCAAGATCGAGGTCGTGGTACCGAAAACCGGCGTCGTCGCCGGCGTCTACGTCCAGGCGATCAGCGCCTTCGCGCCGCATCCCAACGCCGCCAAGCTGTGGCTGGAGTATCTCTACTCCGACGAGGGTCAGCTCGGCTGGCTCAAGGGCTATTGCCACCCGATCCGCTTCCAGGACCTGGTAAAGAACAAGAAGGTGCCGGCCGACGTGCTGGCGAAGCTGCCGCCGGCGGCTTCCTACGAGAAGGCCGTGTTTCCCACGCTCGACCAGCAATCGGCTTCGAGCAGCGTCATTACCAAGCAGTGGGACACCGTGGTCGGCGCGAACGTGAAGTAAGCGGGCTCTCGCTCGAGGTTTCGCCCGGAATGCTCGCCCGTAGCGCGTCGCTCGCGGCGCTGCCTCTGTTTCCTCGCGACCCTCCCCTGCCGTCTCGGCAGGGGAGGGCGGCGACGCGCAGTTGTCGATGATATCAGCCGCGCAGAGCCGCTCCGAACCGATGTCCTGGGCGTGGCTCGGGGTAGTACCTTTTTTCGTCTTCGCCCTGATGTTCCTGATCGTGCCGACAGGCTTCCTGATGGTCGGCGCCTTTCAGGACCCTGACGGGCATTTCACGTTCGACAATCTTTTCAACCTCTTCCAGCCCTCTATCCTGAGCGCTTACTGGATCAGCATCGAGGTAAGCGCGGCGTCCGCCTTCGGCGGCGCCGTCATCGGGTTCTTCCTCGCCTATGCGGGAATTCTGGGCGGTCTGCCGCGCTGGATTCGGCCCGCCCTGATGACGTTCTGCGGCGTCGCCTCCAACTTTGCCGGCGTGCCGCTCGCCTTCGCCTTTCTCGCCACCTTGGGGCGCGCCGGGCTGGCGACGGCGCTGCTCATCAAGTATTTCGATTTCAACATCTACAGCACGGGCTTCAACCTGTTGAGCTTCTGGGGCTTGGCGCTGACCTATCTCTACTTCCAGATCCCGCTGATGGTGCTGATCCTGGCGCCGGCGCTGGATGGGCTGAAGCGCGATTGGCGCGAGGCCTCGGCGATTCTTGGTGCGAGCACGTGGCAGTATTGGCGCTATGTCGCGTTGCCCGTGCTGTGGCCCAGCCTGCTCGGCACCAGCCTGCTGCTCTTCGCCAACGCCTTCGGCGCGATCGCGACGGCCTACGGGCTGACCGGCAGCTCGCTCAACATCGTCACCATCCTGCTCTACGCGCAGATCCGCGGCGACGTGCTGCACGACCAGAACCTGGGCTATGCCCTCGCGCTGGGCATGATCCTCATCACCGGCCTCTCCAACGGCGCCTACATCTGGCTGCGCTCGCGCAGTGAACGGTGGTTGCGATGAAGGGCGCCCGGCGATGAAGGGATCCAGGCTGGGGGCGTGGCTCGCCATCGCCATCGGAGCGATCTATTTTATCGTGCCGCTGATCGGCACCTTCGAGTTCTCGCTCCGCATGCGCCGCGGTGAATACAGCTTCGACGCCTATCGTATCGTATTGGCGGACCCGCAGTTTCAGGCGACCTTCACCTATTCGACCTGCCTTGCCCTGGCGTCCATCGTCGTCGGGGTCTTGCTGGTCGTGCCGACCGCCTACTGGATCCAGCTCCGCCTGCCGCGGCTGCGGCCGGTCGTCGAGTTCATCACCCTGCTTCCGCTGGTCATCCCCGCGATCGTCCTCGTCTTCGGTTATCTGCGCATCTACAACAGCTCCTCGCTGCTGCCGATGACGGCGAGCGAGCGAGCGACCGATGTTCTGCTGACCTTCAGCTATGTGACACTGGCGCTGCCCTACATGTACCGGGCGGTCGATACCGGGCTGCGGGCGATCGACGTGCGCACCTTGACGGAGGCGGCCGAGAGCCTCGGCGCAAGCTGGCCGACCATCCTCTTCCGCGTGATCCTCCCCAATGTTCGCGTCGCCGTCCTGAGCGGCGCGTTCCTCACCTTCGCCATCGTCATCGGCGAATTCACCATGGCGAGCCTGCTCGATCGGCCGGCCTTCGGCCCTTATTTGCAGCTCATCGGCGCCAACCGCGCTTACGAGCCTTCGGCGCTCGCCATCATCGCCTTCATCGTCACCTGGGCTTGCATGGGGCTGATCCAGGTGTTCGGACGCGGCGCCCGCCTGGCGTCAGACATACGCTAGGGCGTCGGGGGAAGGTAATGGCGTTTCTCGAGATCAGCGATCTGCGCAAGTCCTTCGGGCCGATGCACGTCGTGCAGAATTTCGAGCTCGCCGTCGAGCGCGGCGAGTTCGTCTCGTTCCTCGGCCCGAGCGGGTGCGGCAAGACGACGACGTTGCGGATGGTTGCCGGCTTCGAGCGGCCGAGCGCGGGCGCGATCCGCATCAACGGCCAGGAAATGACCGGGCTGCGGCCAAATCAGCGCAATGTCGGGATGGTGTTCCAGTCCTACGCCCTCTTCCCCAATATGACGGTGGCGGAGAATGTCGGCTTCGGCCTCAAAGTGGCGAAACGTCCGGCGGCGGAGGTCCGCGCGCGGGTCGAGGAGATGCTGGAGCTCATCCGCCTGCCGACGCTGGCCGGCCGCTATCCCTATCAGCTGTCGGGCGGGCAGCAGCAGCGCGTCGCCCTCGCCCGCGCGCTCGCCATCAAGCCGCAGGTGCTGCTGCTCGACGAGCCGCTATCCGCGCTCGACGCCAAAATCCGCGTGTCGCTGCGTGAGGAGATCAAGACGGTACAGCGCGAGCTCGGCATCACCACCATTTACGTGACGCACGACCAGGAAGAAGCGCTGTCGATGTCCGACCGCATCGTCGTCATGAACGAGGGACGCGTCGAGCAGATCGGCACCCCCTTCGAGGTCTACAACTATCCGCGCACGCGCTTTGTCGCCTCCTTTGTCGGCACGCTCAACATTCTGCGCGCGAGGGTGACCGACGTCGCGCGCGGCTTGATCGCCATCGACGATCAGGAAATCGTCGCGCGGCGCGGCATCGCCGGCGCCAAGACCGGCGAAACCCGCCTCGTGGCGCTGCGTCCCGAGGCGATATCGCTGGCGGACTCCGGCGGCGAGCGCAACCGGATGCGCGGCACCATCGAGGACGTCAGTTTCCTCGGCTCGGTCATGCGCATTCGCGTGCGTTTCACCACAAGCGCGATTTCCCTCGATACTTTCAACAACCCGAGCGTCGCCCCCCCGCAGCGCGGGCAGCCGGTCACCGTCGGGTTCGCGCATGAGGACGTGCTGGTCCTCGAGGGCGCCGAAACCGACTGAGTCTGAGCCTTGCAAGAGCGGGACGAGTCCGCGTCGGCGAGCCGAGGGCCGGGACGACCCATATCCACTGTCATGAGTGAGATCAGCCGATTGCTCGCCGCTCTGCTACTTGGGCTGCTCCTCGGGTCGCTCGCCAGCGCCGCGACAGCCGAGAGTTCGCTGCTTCCCGGAATCGGCGCGCAGGATCACCGTGCCGCCGTCGATAGCGGCGCATTGCCGTGGAGCGCGATCGGACGGGTCAATCGCCGCGTCGGCGGCTATTGCACCGGAACCGTCGTCGGCGCGCGCCGCGTGCTGACGGCGGCGCACTGCCTGTGGAGCAAGCGCACCCGGGCGTGGCTCCCGCCGCAATCGTTCCATTTCGTCTCCGGATACGGCGGCGGCAAATACCTCGCGGATGCCGATGTCACGGCGATCGCTGTGGCGCCCGGCTACGATCCCGCCACGTCGCCGACGCTTCCCAGCAATCTCGAGCGCGACTGGGCGGTGCTCACCCTCGACCGCGACATCGGCGCTGTGGTCGGCATCCTGCCCTTGTCGGAGGCTGCCGAGCGCCGGCGCGATCTCGCCGGGACCAAGCTCGTTCATGCCGGCTATAGCCAGGACAAGGCGCATGTCTTGACGATCCACGACGGGTGCACCGCGCTGTGGGCACCGCCGGGCTCGCCGGTCCTGCGCCATGATTGCGATGCCACCAAGGGCGATTCGGGGTCTCCGATACTGGTGCGTGAGGGCGGCGCGATACGAGTGCTCGCCATCCACATCGCCAGCATGACGCGAAGCGGCAAGCCGATCGGGCTCGCCGTGCTGGTGCCGCGCGAACTGCCGGAATAACCGCCGCGCGGGATAAGTCCACTCCTAGAGCGAAGTTACTCGCCCAGACGTGATACGAGCGGGAATAATCTTCGCGTCCGGATGTTCACGGAGCATGCACGGCCCGGAGAGACTACGCGACCGCGCCCGCGAGCTGACGCGAGATGCCGCGGAACACAGCGATCCATACTCGGCTCACGTGTGCCGGGCGATAGCGCTGGCTCACGAGTGGATGGCGTTGAGGCGGGAAGCAAGTGGGCGGACGATCCCGACCGAAGCAAGTTAGCCCGCCTACGGAGCGGTCCCCTCCGTCGACGTCGATGCTGGAAGCTGGAGACGGGTTACGGCTGGGTCGTTTAATGCCTGACTATGAATTCCGATTTCGGGACTCGGCCGGGCAGATCGGCCTCACGAGGGCCATGGCCTGTCCCGACGCAGACGCAGCCAAGGAGAACGCCAAGATCCTGCTCGCCACCATATTGGACTTCGATGTCATCGAGGTTTGGTCCTTGGACCGACACGTTCACACGCTGCGGCGAAATGCTGGCTAGCTCGTCGTCCCGATCGCATCTCGGCACTCTACAAAAAGGAATTGGACGGGGTGAAAACGCGTTGTTCTCTGAGCGAACAATATGAGGACGTACCATGGCTGCCATCAAATGCTTGAAATGCAGCGCTGTGGTAACGCTCCAACTCCTCGATTGCGAGGTCAAAATCACGCATGGCGAAAGCTTCCGTTCGAAGTGCAAGGAGGTCGGCAGTAGGCAAGCCGCGGACTTCGTCTCCATCGCGACGGAATGCGCCGCCATGCAGGCTTCGGTCAATCGTACCCTTTCGCGCCTGAAAAATCGGCGTGCCGGCCAAGCCATCAATACCGGGATACGGGAACCGCAACAAAATGTCTGACGAGCAGTCGTCAACGCGGGGAGCGGCCGATGCAAAGCGCGGGAATATCGCGCAAGCGCGGCGCGATGCCGACGACAAGCGGACCGCCGATATCGCGCGCGACCGGCAAAAGAGGCTCGAAGCCGACGCTGTGAAGACAAAGCGGCTGCGCGAGCAGCGTCTCGCGAGGGAAGCAGCGGATAAGATCGCGGCAGATGGCGTTATCCCTCCAGAGCCGAGTACCGGACAGGTGAAGAAATCGAAATAACGCCGTCTTGGCAGCACTGCCCTTGCGCCGTCCTCGGCTGCCGCCTAGCCTGACCTGATGCGGTTTTCCCGCTGCTATTCGGTTTGATCGGCACGATCATGAACGGCGACCGACGCAGACGTCTGGCGAGGGTCAAACGGATGCTCGTGGAGGCGCTCGAACGGATAGAGAGTTGCAAGATCGAGGAAGAGAGTTCCTACGATCAAATACCCGAAGAGTTGCGGCGAGGTCCGGCGGCGCGCGAAAGCGAGCAAGCGGGGTACGAACTCTGCGAAGCTATCGAGGACCTCGAAAACGCCATCTTCGCGCTGAGCTCGGCAATGAAGGTCCAGCGATAAGAGATTCCCTCAATCGTGATAATCCTCGCAACCGGATCCTTGCGATCTCGCCGGATCGACGTGGCATTCATGATCGACTGGCCCAAGAACGATCTTGCCGCAGCCCGCAAGGAAAACGCCAGCCATCAGCGTCAGGATCAGGTGGCGGAATTGACGGGCCAATCGCAGCTCGCTCTGGTTAACCATTGTTAACCACTTGTTAAGCAGCGGGGTGATACCGCTGGCGCATGGAAGCCGATCATGTCGCGGTCTATATCGAGAAGGCGAACGAATTCTTCTGTGCGGCGCAATGCACAAGCGAGAAGGATTTGCGCCCTGCCCTGCTGGAGATGGCATCGGGATTCGCCGAGCTGGCGATCCAGGCCGGCGCGAACCCTGGAGACCTCCGGCACATACAGCCCTCCTTCGCAATAAACTGACGATACCGCTGGCTGGCGACCGGGGCGTCGTGCAGACGTCTCCTAATGACCCAGGAAGCCGTGTATGGCAGCGATCGTGGCGGCTGGTTGCTCTTCCATCAACCAGTGACCGGAACGCGGGATCACCAGCTCGGTGACGTCGGTTGCGGCGGCGCGCATTACCACCGCCATCGTCGGGCCGAAGGATTTCTCGCCGCCGACGGCGAGGACCGGCATCGCCAATTTGCCCCTGGCGACGAAGACTTTATTGTCGATCGCGTCCTGATCGAAAGCAGCAAACTGGTTGAAGCCGGCGTGCATCGCGCCCGGCTGCGCATAGAGCTTGGCATAATGCTCGCGCGACGCCTCGCTGAAGGAGCTCGGATCGGCCGAGAACTCGTTCCAGAAGCGGTCGAGATAAATCCGCTCGCGACCGGCGACCAGCCGCTCGGCATCGGGTCCCTGAAAGGAGAAGTGCCACAGCGCCCGGCTGCGCACGATCTCGTCCCACGGACCGACACCGGGCAGCGGCGCGTCCATGATGACGAAGCGGGTGACACGCGCCGGATATTGCGCCGCGAAGGCATAGCCAACCATGTTGCCGATGTCATGCGTCACGAGGTCGGCCTTTCCGATCCCTAAAACATCGAGCGCGCCCGCGATGTCTTGCCCCTGTGTTTTCTTGTCATATCCGCTCTCGGGCCGCGAGGAGAATCCCATGCCGCGCAGATCGGGAGCGACGACGGTGTGGTCGCGAGCCAGCTCGGCTGCTAGCGGCGCCCACATGTCACCGGTCTCTCCATATCCGTGGAGAAGGACGACTGCCGGCCCTTGGCCGCCGATCCGGGCATGGAGGACCGTGCCGTTGGTCTGTATCTCCTGAATTCGAAAGTCGGCCGGATAGGGCTGAACCTGCGCCGCGGCGGGAAGGGATAACGCAAGGGCGCCTAAGGCGCTGAGCGCAAACCGAAACATCTGTTTGTTTCCTCGGGGGACATCAGTGTTGAGGCGGATCACCTTTTCTCAGAACCGTTCGCGCGCCGCGCCTGGCATTGCATCCTACTGGGACGCGAGGCCGAAGAGCGAGCGCATGAAATCGACATAGTCCGTGAGCGAGGGCTTCCTTGACGGGATTATCATCCCTCCCAGCGGTAACGCGCGATTGTCGTCTCGTCGAGCTCAATGCCGAGGCCGGGCCGCTCCGGGATGCCGACGATCCCGTTCTTTGGCCGGATCGGCTCCAGCATCAGCTCCGTGCGCAAGGGATTATCCATCACGTTGAACTCGAGGTAAGGACAATCACGCAACGTCGCGATGACGTGCAAGGTCGCGGCGACAAGGATATCGGTCGACCAGCAATGCGGAATGACGCGCACGCCGCGGGCCTCGGCGTGGGTCGCGATGCGCAAGGTCTCGGCGATGCCGCCGACCCGCGCAACGTCGGGCTGCACGATGCGCAAGCCGCCGCGATCCATGAGATCGATGAAGGGATATTGCGTCGTTTCCTTCTCGCCGGTCGCGATCGGCGTGGGCGAGACGGCGGTCAGGCGGGCAAAGCCGGTGATGTCATCGGGCGAGAGCGGCTCTTCGAGGAAGAAAACGTCGTGCTCGGCAAGGGCGCGGCCAAGCCAGATCGCATCCTCGAGCGGTATTGGGAAGCCCATGTCGAGCATGATATCGACCGCAGGCCCCACCGCGCGCCGTACCTCGCCAATCATGCGCGCATCGGCCTTGCGGTCATTGCCGAGCCCGCCCCAGCCGAGCTTTACGGCCTTGTAGCCAGCCGCTGCATGGCGCTCGGCGAGAGCGATCGCACCAGCTGGCGTCTCGGGCGCGAGGTCGCTCGCATAGGCCGGGACATCGCGGCGTCTGGCACCGCCGAGCAGGCGATAGATCGGCTGCCCCGTCGCCTTGCCAAGGATGTCCCAGAGCGCGATCTCGATGCCGGAGATCACGTGCATGACGACGCCGCGCCTGCCATAGGTCACGCTGCGCTTCACCATGAGGTCGTAGAGGTGGTTGATGTCGCGCGGATCCTCGCCGATGAGCAGCGCGCGCAGCCCGCTGGCGGAGACCGAGCAGAGCGGCGCGTCGAGCACCGCCTTGCTGACGAGCGGGTTCGAATGCGCCTCGCCGATGCCGGTGATCCCGGCATCGGTATGGACCTTGATGATGAGGATGGTCTGGCAGCCGTCGCCGATCATGCGCACTTCCGGCAGTCGCAGCATGATGCCTTCGATGTCGGTGATCTTCATGTCAATGTCCCTTAGGAGCCCACGCTCACCACGAGTCAGTTTCGCCAAGCACTCCAGAGCGGTGGGATCGGCCAGAGCCATTGAAGGCACCGTTGGAATCGCCGGATGCCTCTCGTGAAGAAGGAAGTGAGGGCTCTGGCATGATTTCGGCGCCTGTGGTGCGGGGCTTTTTTTCGACGGGTGTGGGCCTGTTGACGGCATCCCACATGCCGGTCGAGACGGCCCAGTAGAGGGCGAGGGCCATGACGAGGATGAGGTGGTCGAGGCGTTTGGGGAGACGGATATGGCTGTCCTCGAGGCCGAAGCCCCGGGTCTTGAAGTCGGAGAACATGGCCTCGATGCCCCATCGCAGGCCGTAATCGAACGCCCGATGAACCGTCGGCGCCTCGGACAGGGCGATGATCCAGGGTTCGGGATGGCCGGGCTCGTGGACCATGGCGACATTGGTGACGACACGCTTCCCGGTGAGACCGACGCCGGTGAGCATGTGCTGGCCGCCAGCGAAGCACTCTGCGAGCGTGGTTTCCCCGCCGTCCTCGAACACCAGCAAATCCTGCTTGAGCCGCAGCCGCCACTGCCAGCCCCGCTGCCGGCACCAGGCGATCAAGTCGGGGCTGCCGTAGAAGCGATCCCCCATCAGGACCGGCTTGGTTGCCTCGGGCAGAATGGCCGCGACGGCTTCCAAAGCTTGGCGCTGCTCGGCGAAGCCGATGGCCCCTTGGGTCTCCTTGACCCGCCATGCCAGCGGCAAAGCCCGGCCGCCGACCCGAACGGCCACCATGACCGCCTGATGAAGCTCCGTCGCCTGGGTCTGATCGATCATCAGGACGAGCGTCTCGCCACCCGCGGCGATGCGAGCCAGAACCTCCCGGCCGTACGGCGCCATCACCGCGTCGCTGTCCACCAGGTCATTGGCGAGAAGCCGCTTGATCCACTGGTAGCGCATGACGAGTTGCTCGGCAGCACGCGGCAGCGACGCCGCCAAATCCATCAGATTGGCGCTCCGCACGTCCAGCATCGTCGCCACCAAAAGCGCCAGCTTCTCGCGTTGCGTCTTGCGCTGACCCGGAAGCCGCGCCTTCAAATCCGCCGAAATCGCCTCGGCCAGATGCTCGATCCCACCCATTCCAACAACTCCGCTCTCATCAGGGCGGAATCCTTGAATCACATGCCAATTCTTCCCGTCAAGAAAAACTGACCCGTGGTGAGGGAGCCCACGGCGTTGCGAGATGGGCGACACAGTCGCCGCGTTCGGTGCGGCCGAAGTGACGCGTGCAGATGACGATGCCGGAGGTGCGGAAATGGACCGGCACCGGCGCCCGCGCCGGGTCGTCGACGAAATGGACCTCGCCGCAGAGCTGGCCGGTCTCGACCTCCTGGCCCAACTCGACCGCCGGCTCGAAGAGCCCGGCCTCCGGCGCGAGGACGTAGTAGTCGCGGCTACGCACCTCGACGAGGCGCGTCGCGTTCGCGCCCGGCGCGGAGCTCGGTTTCTCGATGATGCCGGCATGGGCGAGGAGGTTGCGAATGCCGCGTTCGACCAGTGCGACACCGCTGCGCGAGACCGCGCCGGAGCCGCCGAACTCGCCGCCGAGCGCGACGATGCCACGCGCGATCGCCGAACTGATGGCGAGGCCGGAGCCATGGGCATGGGCCCAGACGAGACCGAGCGGCGCCCCGAACGCACGCAGCGCGGCCATCGCCCGGCGATCGAGCTCGGGATTGTCGCTCTGGCGCATCGAGACGAACGGCTGGTATTGCAGCGACGAGCCGCCGGCATGGAGGTCGTGATAGAAATCGGCGAGCGGGAACAGCACGGTCTCTATGTAGTGGGCGATCGCCCAAGTCGGCGTGCCGTCGGCATCGCCGGGATAGACACGGTTGAGATTGCCGCCGTCGAGCGGCGAAACGCGGGAGGCGGCGAGCGCCGCGGGCAGGTTGGCGGCGGGCATGATGATGACGCGCCCGGCAACTGATCCGGGCTCCAGTGCCCGGATCAGCTTGGTCAGTGCGATCTGGCCCTCGTACTCGTCGCCATGCGTGCCGGCGGTAAACAGCACGGTCGGACCCTTGCCGTTCTTGATGACGGCGATCGGGAAGGCGATGTTGCCATAGGCCGAGCGCGTCACCGAGTAGGGCAAATAGAGCCAGCCGACTTGCTTGCCGTCACGATCGTAGTCGATATCGCCGAATATCCGTGTCCGCTGCGCCATGCCGGTACTCCATTTCGATTGCGCAAGAGCTTTCGAGGAAATTGGTTGAGCGTTGGCAGCCGTCGCGACTCCGGATAATTCTCAACTCGGGGCCGGTGCGCTCGGAAATCTACTGCCCGTCTTAGCGAGATCGCGCCGGCCCACCTGGACCAGCGCCATGACCGTGAATACGTACGGAACATTAACCCCGGGCTGAACCTCTCCTCGATTATTGGGCGGTGAAGGCATCGAGGATCTCCGACGCGGTCGCCGACCAGACGGCCCCCCTGCTCATGACATGGGCGAGGGCGCGTTCCAGCGCCCCGATCCGGTGGGGCTGGCCGATCACCCAGGGGTGCAGCGAGAGCGCCAGAATGCGGCCGCCCTGGCTCGACGCCTCCGCGTGGAGCAGGTCGAACTGATCGCAGAGCTGGCGCGCGTACTCGTCCTCCGAATGACGGCTCTGGATCAGGATCGTGTGGTCGTCGATGTCGTTGGGGACCGGCATGGCGTAGAGCGTGCCGCTCGCGGTCTGCATCGCATAGGGCATGTCGTCATTGACCCAGTCGCAGACATAATCGATGCCGGCGGCGCGAATGAGATCGAGCGTGGCGAAAGATTCCGAGCGCGCCGGTGACAACCAGCCGCGAATTACCTGGCCGGAGACGCGACGCAGGACGGAAAGCGTCTCGTCAACGAGGCGCTGCTCCTCCGCCGGGGCCAGGCCCCCGTAGTGCAGGTGATCCATGTCGAGCCCGTTCGCCATCACCTCCCAGCCGCGCTCGGCGCAGGATGCGATGAGGCCGGGATGGCGGGCGGCGACCGCCGCGTTGACCGCCACCGAGGCGCGGATGCCGAAACGGTCGAGCGCCTTCATCACGCGGTAGATGCCGACCCGATTGCCGTAATCGCGTAGCGTGTAGTGCCGCAGGTCGGGATAGGGCGTCACCATGGCGCCCGGCGGCTTGAACGGCTTGCCCTTCATGTCGAGCGGGAACCATTCGAGCGCCGGCACCACCAGCAGCGCGACGCGTGCGCCACCAGGCCAGCTCACCTTGCTGCGCCGCGGCAGCATCGACCAAGCGTAGCGCTCGTGGTCCATACCGTAGCGGCGTTTAGCGTAAGCGAGGTAGTCGGGAGGCACGCTCATGGCGCCTCTCCCACCGTCTGGGAGGCCCGGGCGAAGGCGTCGAAATCGTGGGCGAGGAAGTGCTGCG
>WNFC01005650.1_pt1 | contig 15315 bp, 14 predicted proteins | sample 5400541 | NCBI WGS metagenome assembly WNFC01 (sample SAMN13153342, study PRJNA577476) | soil metagenome | isolation source: 120 cm saprolite under Douglas fir tree site 2 hole 2 replicate 1 | place: USA:California | collected 2015-04-18
TGGCGCTTCCACCTGCGCGGGCAAGCTGGATTGCCCATCGAGCAGGATGTCGGTGATGCGCAACCGCGTCAGCGACTGACGATGGCCGGTCTTGCGCCGATAGCGGACCTTGGATTTGTAGCGGAACACGATGATCTTCTCGCCACGGATGTGCTCGACGACTTCGGCGCGGACAATCGCGCCGTCGACACCTGGTGAACCAACGCGCGCCTGATCGCCATCGCCGGCCACCAGAAGCACCCGGTCGAGATCGAGGCTCTCGCCCGGTTCACCCGTCAGTCGCTCGACGGCGACCGTATCCCCGGGCTTGACGCGGTACTGCTTACCGCCTGTCTCGACAATGGCGTACATGCGATTTCGACTCCCACTTTCCGGCTGGCTCACAGCGTCAAGCTGCCGCGCTTAGCGGTATGCAAGAAGACGCCGCGGGCACACAGGAGCCGCGCGGCCGAAACAGTATACCAACTCGTTAGCGTTCGGGTGTGGCTAATGGTGGCAGCTCGGCCAGCGACTGCAACCCTAAATATTGCAGACACTCGGGCGTGAGTGCCAGCAGGGCGGGCCGGCCGATGGTGTCACGACGGCCAACTTCGGCGATCAGGCTGCGCGTGAGCAGCGTCGCGACCGCGCTATCCGAGTTCACGCCGCGGACGGCGTCGATCTCACCACGCGTTACCGGTTGGCGGTAGGCGATCACGGCCAAAGCTTCGAGCGCGGCGCGCGACAGGCGCACGGGCGGCGGGGCGCCGAGGAAACGCTCGATAACTGCACCAGAGCTGGGCGCCGTAGTCAGCTGCAAGCGATCCTCGTGGCGCTGGAGCGCGAGGCCAAGAGGCGGCTGCCGTTCGAGCAGGTCGCACACCTCGTCGAGGCGTTCGGGCGGAATGTCGAGGATCCGCGCCGCGTCGGCGAGGCTCAGCGGTGAAGCAGCCGCGAAGAGGACCGCCACCAGGTGCCCGGCGAGAGCGGCGTCAGTCACCTCGCCCGGGTGCAGCAGCACCAGGGTCGAGCCCTCGTTGGCCCGGCGGCGTGTGCGGGCGTGATCAACCCTGGACACGCACTCGCATTATAGGCAGCCAACGCCAGCTTAACAGAAGTATGAGCACGATCAAGGCGCCGGCAGTGAGCAGGAGGCCGCGATTGAAAGTCGGCGAGTCGAAGAAGATCTCCACGTCGTGCTCGCCCGGGCCGAGCGAGATGGCTCTGAAGAGCAGGTCAGCCCGAAGCACTGGGGTCTCAACTCCGTCGACTCGGGCCCGCGCCATGCCACCGCTCGGCGCCGACGGTGTCGGGCACGACCGTCATCGGCTCGGCGTTGAACCCGCGGGAAGCTGGCGCCTGGAGCACGACTTCACGATTCGAATCGAAGTCAGCCTGGGCCATGCGATCCAACGCGGCCGAATCGTTCGCGGCGCTCGACACGCCAAAGACGACCAGCGAGCGAGGCACCGCGTTCGGCCGAGCAAAGAGGCGCAAATCGCCGAAATCGACCATTTGCATGTCCGCTCGGCCCGGCGTGCCATCGTTGGCGATCAGGTAGCGCACGCCCAGCAGATCGAGCAATCGGTCAGCCGGCAACGACTCGAGGCGGGTCCACAAAGCGCCGTCGGACCGCGGTGACGGTACGAGCAACGTGGTCAGCCGTAACCAGCGCGATAGGGGCAAAACGCCGCCGTCATAGCCATCAGCCGTGTTCAGGCCGTACTGCAGCGGCACGTTGGGGGTGAGCGTATCGTGCCACTTCTGGGCGACCAGCACCGCCTCGATGATCGGCTCGGGCAGCCGGCCCAGCTCGGCGCGAACCTGGTTTTCGACCGCGGGCACATATTCCGGCCGCGCCAGGCTGAGCAGGCGCTCCTGATCGGTCACGCCGTGCGCGCGGAACCAATCGACGGTTTCGCCCTGGCTGAAGGCCGGCGGCGGTGCCTGTCGGGCGGGTGACGCGTCGGCCACGGCCCACAGCTCGGCGCCGCTCAGGGCGGCAAGCATGCCTAAGGCCAGCACCGGCCGGCCCAAGTGCGGCAGAGCGCCAATCGCCAGCGCGGCGACGGCGATCGCGCCGAAGGCGAGGGGGGTGCGGCGCTGGGCGAACGGTTCACCCTGCTCGATCTGCCAGTTCAACCCGGTGATCAGGATGAATTCGACCAGCAGTAGGCCGACCCAGAGTCTTGGCCGGCGCAGCTCGACGCGCGCGCCGCGCCCGATCCAGTCGGCGCCGAGCGCCGCGAGCAGGGCTACCCCGAACTGCCACAGCAGCAGCCAGCGCGCGGGTACGCGGAAGGTGTCGAAACCCGGCACCGACGCGAAGACCCACGCGTAGTAACTGTTGTTCTCGCCCAGCGCGAGAAACAGGCCGAGGAATGCGATTAGCGCCGCAAACAGCACCGCGCGCCAATGGCCAAACAGCAATGCCAGGAAGCCGAGCACGATCGGGGTCACACCCACGTAGCCCAGATACTCGGTGTAGGGCACACGGATCCAGTACGGCGGTAGCAATGCGCGCACGGCCAGATAAGGCGGCAATGAGCCGGCTACGGCATCGCGCCAGTCGACCCCGTCGCCCCTGATCGACAGTGGCGCCAGCTCGAGCGTGGGCAGCAGCTGGGCCGCGGACAGACTGGCACCCAGGGCACACATCACCACCCCGCCGACCGCGCACCAGGCCAGGCGGCGCGGGGAGCGCCACGGCGCGCGCACGACGCCGAAGATGCCCAGGACGATCAGCGTCATGTACGTCTCCTGCGGATGCCCCGCCAGGAGCTGCAACGTCAGTGCCAACGCCCCAAGCCCGAGCCAGTACACGCGCCGGGTCGTGGCGAATCGGTCGTAGGCCAGCAACACGGCGGGCAGCCAGGCCGCGGCGCTGATCTGATTCAAGTGGCCGCCCTGGCCCACGGCGAATCCGCCGAACGCATACGCCAGTCCGCCGACGACGGCCGCCAACGGCAGCACACCGAAGGCGTGCCGCGCCAGAAGGTAGGTAAAGACGGCTGCGAGAAACGCGTGCAGCACGAGCTGCGCCGTATAGACCACCTGCACGGGTCCAATCAGAAACAGCCACGACGGTGGGTAGAGCACCGCCGTTTGTGGGTTGGCCAGGAATGGCACGCCCAGAAACAGGTCGGGGTCCCACAACGGAATACGCCCGGCCAAGAGCGACTGCGCCAGGTACACGCGCTGTGGGTAGAAGTAGACAAAGGCGTCGTAGTCGACCAGCGCCCGGCCCAAAAAGACGAGCGGGTAATAGAAGGCCAGCGACGCAACCAGCAGGCCGACGATGGCCGAGCGATCGGCACTGAGCGGCCAGCGCACAGAAGTCACTCGGCGCGTCACCTCACCGGCCAGTTGCGGCAGGTTGTCGGTCGCCGACGTCGCGACGCGATCAGCCATGCGTCAACCCAAAAATCTGGAGCGCAGCAGCGTCAGGAGCACCACAAAGCCGTCATGCCACGAGATTTTCTTGCCTTCGTTGAACTCGCGGCCGGCGTACGAGATCGGCACCTCGTAGATGCGGTTACCCATCTTCAGGATGCGGGCGGTGATCTCAGGGTCGAATCCCCAGCGGGGCTCGCGCAGCTTCAACTGTCGAGCGATATCGATGGTGAAGACTTTGTAACAGGTCTCCATATCCGTCAGCGTGGTGTCAAAGAGCACGTTGCACACCAGGGTCAGGAACTTGTTCCCCAGTGAATGCCAGAAGTACATGGCGCGGTGCTCGCCAATGAACCGTGAGCCGTAGACGACCCTCGCTCTGCCGGTCTGAATCGGGCGGAGCAACACGGGATAGTCGGCGGGGTCGTACTCGAGGTCGGCGTCCTGGATGATGATGACGTCGCCCGTGGCGCGTTTGAGCCCAGCCTGAACCGCCGCGCCTTTCCCGCCGTTGCGCGCCAGCAGCTCGAGGACGATGTCGCCGTGCTCCTCAACACGCTTCTGGAGCAGCGCGCGCGTACCGTCCGTCGAGCAGTCGTCGACGACAATGATCTCCTTGTCGACTGGGGCCGCCTTGACCCGATCGATCAGCTCGAGGACGGTGTCACGCTCGTTGAAGCACGGAATGACGACCGATGCGCGCAGGGTGATGGGTACGGCATAAGGGGCCAGGGGTGGCGTGTTGCTCACTGTTTTCCGGGGAGAAAGACGTGGTAGGTGGCGCCGTTGATCCCGACGCTGCGATCCAGGAAATATGACTGGCCGATGGCGGTCAGGACCGGCTCGGGGTACAGCTCGGCGTTGAGGATCACAATAGCGTACTGGTGGGTGCGCAAATCATTGACCATCGGGGCAGGATCCCAGAGTCCTGAAAGATAGAGGTTGCGCAGGTGGGTCGCGTTGCCGACCAGCGGTTTGCCGGCGACGACCGCGAAGCTGGGGTCCTCGGAGAGCGCCGGGCCGCGCACACCCTTGATCTGATCGGCAATCGACTGGCCCGCGTGGCGATCCTCGATAGTCGGCGCGCGGCCCAGAAAACTGCCCTGTGGCCCTCGATCGGGCAGCCACGGTAGCACCGTGCTCAGGCCGGCGTGGGACAGCAGAACGGCCTGGATGAACAGCGCCGCGCCGAGCGCCCAGCGCAGGCTAGCGGGCGGCGCTGAATCGAGGAACCGTGCCACCCAGACCGCCGACAGCACGCTCAAAGCGGCAATCGCGCCGAGAAAATACGACTCTCCAGCGCCCCACTTGCCGACGCCCAGCGTCGCCACTCCCGCCGCGACGCCATACAGCGCCCAGGGCGACCAGTTGCGGCGGCGGACCATCCACGCGATTTCGGCGAGAGCCATGGCGACGAGCACGCAGTGGAGTACCGAGAAATTGCCCAGGTAGGCGACCAGCTGATCGAAATCGAATGGGTTGGCATTGCCAGCGACCACGTTCAACCAGAAGGCGCCGTGGGTCATCGCCATGAGCAGGCCGAGCCCGCCCAGCCCGAGAGCGACGATCAGCGTAGCCGACAACAACCCACGCCGCGGCTGGCGCAACAGCACCGATAGCACCCCGGCCAGCGTGGCATCCAACGCCGTTGGCTTGGTGAATAACGCGGCGAGCAGAGCCAGGCTGCCCAGGATCACCCGCCGCCGAGTCGGCTGCTCCAGGAGACTCAGACCGACCACCGCCGCCAGCAACGCCAGACTGTTCACACGCGCCAGCGGCGTCGTGTGAAACACGTAGGGCGAAGCCAGGAAGAAGCCCGCCGCGAGCAGGCCCGCCAGCGATCGCCCGGAGATGCGTTGGGCGGCAAGACCAAGTACGCCGGCGACGCCCAGCGCCGCGATGGTCGAGACGAGCCGCGCCGAGGCCAGCCCCGGCCCGACCCAGGCCATCGGAATCGAGACGAGATAGCTCCATAGCGGCGGGTAGTTCGACGAGTAGTACGGGAAGTCCGCGTTGTTGGAGTACGGCAGCTGCCCGAGGTTGACCATCCAGGCGCTCCAGGCGTCGTAGCCCTCACCCTGGTCGAGGTCGAACGGAAATCCCGCCAGCTGCGCGGCGAACTGCACGAAGACGACGGCATAGGCGAACAGCAGCAGCAGCGTGGGCCAGAGCTCGATGCCCGAACGAACGCCGAGGCCGGTGGCGAAGCCCAGCCGCGCCGGCGGGTGAATGGTGTGTCTAGCTCTCTGCATCGGTCGGGCCGGTGGGCCTGTTGACCGGCGGCTTCGTCGGCCACTTGAGGTCGAACGCGAGGAGCACGCCCGTGCCGAGCAAGACCGCCAGCAGCACAATCGTGAACGGCGCGCCGAACAGATCGAGGAGAGAGGCGCTGAGCCATTCGCCGACCAGCCCGGTGCCGATGTCCGGCCGACCATTGGCGATCAGGTTCTCGCTGGCCGCGACCGCCAGGGCGATCAGACCGACACCGGCCAGTCGCCGCCGCGGCAATCTCAGATTCGGGCGCTGGTCGAGCAGGATCAGAATGATGCCGGCCACCGCCAGCGACACGGGCAGCATGAACGTCGCTCGTCCGAGCATCACGCCCAGGAATTCGTGCAGCGGCCCGGCGACGCGCCCCTCGGGTGGGAAAAACACGATCACCGCACTGAACGCCGCGACCAGGAGCACGACTGGCCCGAGCGCGCGCGGGCCGCGGGTGGTGTGTGTTTCGCGCTCGCTCGGCCACCGATCGGTTGCCTCGGGCCGATAGTGCGGCGCGGTCGGGGTTGTCAGAAACGACCTCAAAACAATCGCAATTGATCTAACGATGTAGTCGCTTCGGACATTACGGTCGCCGCCGCCAGCGCTGCGCGTTTGCGCCGCGCCTCTTCGAGCAACGGCGGGATCTTGCGGAAATCCTCGTCGTAGATGCGCCGCAACTCTACAGTTGGCGTCCGTAAGATGAAGGCCGGGTGGTACATCGCCAGGCAGGTGATGCCGTTCCACTCGCGGGTACGCCCGTGCAGGTCGCGCATCGGACCGGTCCCGACAAAGCGCGCCATCGAGAAGCGGCCGAGAGTGACGATGAGTTTTGGATCCAGCACAGCGATCTGCCGCTGGGTGTAGACGTCACACGCGTCCAACTCGTCGGGCAGCGGGTCGCGATTGCCGGGCGGGCGACAGCGCACGACGTTGGTAATGAACACGTCCTCGCGCCTGAGGCCGATGCCGCGCAGCATCTCGGTCAGCAATCCCCCCGCGGCGCCGACAAACGGCCGCCCCTGCTGGTCTTCGTGGAAGCCGGGGCCCTCGCCGATGAACATGATCTCGGCGTCCGGGCTGCCCTCGCCGGGGACGGCCACCGTGCGTCGCTCGCATAGCTTGCACAGGCGGCAAACGCGGACGTCCGCGCCGATCGCTTCGAGCGACTCGCTCATGGGCTGCGGGCCAGTCTACCCGGATTGGTACGCTGCGGCACCTATGGCCGGCCCTCTCTCAGGCACCCGGGTAATTGATTTGACCCGCGCATTGGCGGGACCGTACTGCACGTTGCTGTTGGGCGACATGGGCGCCGACGTGATCAAAGTCGAGCTGCCAGGTTCAGGCGATGAGACGCGCCAGTGGGGACCGCCCTTTCTCGAGGGCGAAAGCAGCTACTTCCTCAGCGTCAATCGCAACAAGCGCAGCATCACGCTCGATCTCAAATCTGCCGCTGGGCTGGAGGCGCTGCGCCGGTTGGTGAGCTCCGCCGACGTGCTGGTCGAGAACTTTCGACCGGGTACGATGGACCGCCTCGGGCTCGGCTACGAGCGTGCTCAGGAGCTCAACGCGGCGCTCATCTATTGCTCGGTTTCGGGCTTCGGCCAGACCGGGCCGCGCTCGCGCCAGCCGGCGTACGACGCGATTCTGCAGGGTATGGGCGGCGTCCAGTATCTCTCGGGCGAGGCCGACGGTGGCCCGACCCGCGTCGGCGTGCCTATCGGTGACATCTCCGCGGGCATGTTTGCCGCGTACGCGGTCAGCTCCGCGTTGTACTGGCGCGAGCGTGACCCGCAACGCCGCGGCCAGCTGATTGACACGTCGATGCTCGGCGGTCAGGTCGCGCTGCTGACCTACCAGGCCGGGCGGTACTTTGCGACAGACACGGCGCCGCAGCGGATCGGCAATCGCCACGCGAGTATCGCGCCGTATGAGATGTTCAAGGCCAGCGACGGTTATGTCAACGTGGCGGCGGCCAACGAGCCGATGTGGCAGCGCTTCTGTCGCGCGCTGGACCTTGTTGAGTTGCTGGCCGATGCGCGCTTTGCGACCAACCCCGATCGGGTCACCAATCGCGCAGCGCTCAGCGCCGCTATCGAAGCCCGTCTCGGCTCGCTAACGGTCGCGGACGTGATCGAGCGGCTGGAACGTGCCGAAGTCCCCGTCGGGCCGGTCTACGACCTGGCCCAGGTCTTTGCCGATCCGCAGAGCGAGCACCTCGGCATGGCCATGCCGACGCCACACCCAAAGGTGCCCGACCTGCGCACTACGGGCTTTCCGTACCGTCTGTCAGAGACACCGCCCGAAGTCCGCTGCCCGCCCCCGCTGCTCGGCGAACATACCGCCGAGGTCCTGCGGGAGCTGGGCTATACGGACTCAGAGATCGAGGCGCTCGGCTCTTAGACCGTCTCCAGCACAGGCTCCACGGGCGCGGCCGATGCGACTGACTTCTGGTTCAGCGGTGTGCCCGCCTCCACCCCAAAGGCCACGACCCCTGGAATCAGCCAGTCGTTCCACTGCTCGTCAACCCGTTTCTGGAAGAACTCATAGTCCTCGTCTTTAAAGTGCGCGAAGCGGCCCTGCTTGGACAGGTACTCGCGTACCGGCTTGCGCTTGGCCCGGCCCGTCGCAATTGACTTGGTCATGCCGTTCAGCTTGATCGTGTGGTCTTCCATCTCCCACAGCGACCAGATGCCCGTCTCCACGGCCAGCTTGCCCAGCTCGTGCGACAGCTGTGGGTCGTAGTGCCAGCCCTTCGGACACGGGTCGAGCGTGTGGATGAACGCTGGACCACCCGCCGCCAGGCCCTTGCGGACCTTGTTCATGAAGTCCACGCCGTATGCCGCGTCGGCGGTGGCGATGTAGGCCGCGTCGGGATGGCCCGCGGCGAGCATGCCTGGGGTGTTCTTCTTCCAGCGGGTGTGCATGATCCGCTTTTTCTTGCCGCTGGGCGAGAAGGTCGTCACCGCGCCCCAGGGCGAGGAGCCCGACACCTGGATGTCCGTATTGGCGTATGACTCGTTGTCGTACAGGATGATCAGGAAGTTGTACTCGGCGTGGGTGAGCGCCGCGCTAATCGCCGAGAGGCCCATGTCCGCGCCGCCGCCGTCTCCACAGAAGGCGATGACGTTGATCGGCTCCTGGGCCAGCTTGCCTTTGCGCATGAGCACTTTCAGTCCGGCCGCGGCGCCCAGTGCCGCCGAGCCGGCCGAGCCCAGCTGGGTGTGCATCCACGGCACGACCCACGGCGTCGTGTAGTAGCTGGTGTTGGCCACGTACATGCAGCCCGTCGAGCCCATCACGATGGTGCGCGGACCCGCCGCCTTGGCGATGTAGCGCATGACCAGGGCGCTCTCGCAGCCCTGGCACGTGCGGTGGCCCGAGACGAAGTATTCGGTATAGGGGACCTGCCTGACCGTCTTGATCGAGCTCAGGTCCACGGTGTCAGTTGATGGTGGTGACGCAGTTAGTGTCATCTGGCTTACTCCCGGACCCCGATCCAGTGGACGTTGGTCTTCAGGTCGCCCGCCGCGGCCTTCTGCATGAGGTTGAACATCTCCGCACCGTCGGCGGCGGTAAATTCGCGACCACCGAGCCCACCGATGATGTTGATCATCGCCGGGCGCTTGGGGCTGTCGTAGAAGGCTGCGCGGAATTCCGTGTACAGCACGCCACCGTGGTGGGGCGAGCCAAAGCTATAGTCTCGGTCGATGATGGCCACGCCCTTGAAGCGGCTCAAGCGCTCGACCACCTCCTCAGCCGGGAACGGGCGGAACCACTTCAGGCGGGCGAAGCCGACCTTGTGGCCCTGCTCGCGTAGCCGCCGCACGATCACCCGGCCAGGCATGGCGATGGTGCCCTGGCCGACCAGCACGTAGTCGGCATCGTCGGTCATGTACTCCTCGATGAACGGCTCCTTCTGGCGGCCGGTCAGCTCGTAGTACTCCTTGTAGGCCTCACGAATCACTTCGGGCGCGCGGCGCATGGCCGCGTCGTTCTGCTTGCGAATCTCGGTTAGCCAGTCCTGGTCGACCTGTGGGGCGATCGTGATCGGGTTGTCCGGATGGAACAACCGGTCGCCCAGGTCGTACTTCGGCAGGAACTGGTCGATCACGGATTTGGGCGGGATCTTGACCAGGTGCTGCGAGTGGGTCAAGAAGGCGCCGTCGGTGCTGACCGCGCACGGCAACATGATCCGCGGGTCTTCGGCGACTTTGTAGGCGATAACCGCCAGATCGAATGCCTCCTGGCCCGTTTCGACCCAGGCCATGAGCCAACCGAGATCGCGCACCGCGAGGGCGTCGTTGTGCTCGACGCCGAATGCGCCCGGGTCGTCCAACGCGCGATTACCAACGTTGGCCACGACGGGCAGGCGCAAGCCGGCGGTGACCGCGATGGCCTCGAAGGCGTAGAACCAGCCCACCCCCGAGGAGCCCACGAACGACCGCGCGCCGACGGCGCTAGCGTGCTTGACGATCTCGAATTGCGAGTGCTCGCCTTCCGCGACGATGTACTCACAGTCCATCCGACCATCGGCAATCATGGTGGCGACGGCCTGCATAACGGCGTCGTATGGTCGGATCGGATAGGCGGCGACGATGTCCACGTCGGCCAGCCTGAGGGCTTGAGCGATGGCCTCCGAGCCAGTGAGCAGCAGCTCCTCCTCGCCCTCGAGCTTCCGCGGCGGCAACGTTGGCGTCGTTTCGGGACGGACAGCGATGACCATGGTTATTCCTTTACCCCAGCGACGACGGGCACGTCCTTGGCCGCGCCGTAGTCCGGCTGCTGGTGCACAGCTGTGGTTTTCTTGGCCTTTTCGATCAGCTCGGGATGCAGCGGAATGCCGTGCTTCTCCAGGAACTGGTTGTACTCAGCGCGATTCTGCTGGTACAGCGGGTACAGCTGATCGTTGTTGTCGAACTGGAGCTCGTTGACCATCGTCACGCAGTCGGGCACCGGGCACACCTCAGCGCAGATGCTGCAGCCGATGCACGCCTCGTAAACCACTTCGTACGTCCCCTCGGGCGTGACTTCGAAGCATTCGTCGGGGCACTGCAGCCAGCACTGGGTGCACTTGATGCACGTGTCGAAGTTGATCAGCGGACGGCGCGTGCGGGTGCTCCACTTCTTGTAGATCGGGTTGCGCGTGCCGACCTTCATCGCCTCGACGATGATGCCCTCGCGCATATGGGTCCAGCCGGGCTTGGTGTACTCCTCATACTCGGTGGTGCTGCCTTCGCCGGGCTGGACCGTGCGGATCTTGATCTGGCCGTAGATCGCGCGGACCGCCTCCACCCGCGCGTCATCATTGGTCCGCTCGCGCACGATCTGCAGGACCGAATCGAGACTGAGGATTTGCGGGGCGACGCGGGCCACCGCCGCCATGCAGTTGAAGTCGGTGTTGTCGTCGTTGTCGAGCCACAGCCCAGAAAAGCTGGCGGTGCCTTCGGGCGCGAACACCCCATCGCGCACCGGGCTCGGCACGATCACCAGGTCGTACGCGTACGGCTTGACCTTGATCGACTTGAGCAGGTCGTCCGGCTCGCGATCCGAGGTGACCACCAGGGACCCGCCCGGGTTGACCAGCTTGTTGATCGGCTGGATGCCGTACCACGCCCAGGACTCGATGCCCTTGCACATCGTGTCGTCGACGACGATCGATACGTCGGTGCTGGTCGGCTCATAACGGGCCAGCGATGACTCGAGCTCGACCTCGTCGGTAGAAACGACGGCAAAGTTCTTGGCTGGCACGCCGTTGCGCTCGGGCGAGTCGCCATAGCGGGCGAACGCCGTGCCGACTTTGCCTTCCTTGCGCGCGCCGAGCACGACCCCGCGCGAGATCTTGTTGGCGAGTCGCTTCTGAAAGATCCCGCGGTAGACGACTTCGACAGACCAGGAGGCCGCCGCGGGCGGCGTACCGTTGTGGTGTATCGAAGCGGAGCCGTTGGCGGTGGGTGCACCCATCGTGTGCTTCCTCCCTGTGGACAGGCCCCGTCGCTGGGCCAAAGGATTGATGGTCGGACCAATTCCTAGGCAAATCCTAAGTCTGGCGGTAGGTACTGTCAAGGTCGCAGGTAGAACGGCTTCCCCATTGAGATTCTGTGTCTCCGCAGTGGAGCGAGCGCAGCGAAGCGGTCGGCGACGCGAGCCCAATGTGGCCCTCCCCTGCGGGGAAACAAAGCGCCGTACCCTACGCGCTATGCCCGATTACGAGTACGTCCTGTCGACGTCCGATGGCCCGGTCGGCATCGTGACGCTCAATCGGCCCAAGCAGCTCAATGCGCTCGCCGGCCCGCTCATGGCCGAGCTGGTCGACGCCCTCGAAGCCCACGACGCCGACGAGGCCATAAGAGCCATCGTCATCACCGGCGGCCCGACCGTCTTCGCCGCTGGCGCAGACATCAAAGAGATGGCCGAAGCCTCGGCCGTCGACATGCTCCTGCGCAACAACATCGCCCTGTGGGATCGCGCGCAACGGGTCAGCAAGCCACTGATTGCCGCGGTAGCGGGTTATGCGCTGGGCGGTGGCTGCGAGCTGGCGATGATCTGCGACATCATCGTCGCCGCCGAAAACGCCCGCTTCGGCCAGCCCGAGATCAACATCGGCCTCATCCCGGGTGCGGGCGGCACCCAGCGCCTGACCCGTACGGTGGGCAAATTTCTGGCCACAGATATGGTGCTTACGGGAAGAATGTTGAACGCCGAGCAGGCGCTGCACCACGGCCTGGCCGCGCGCGTCGTGCCTCAGGAACTTGTCGTCGACGAGGCGGTGCGGCTGGGCAAAGAGATCGCCCAGAAGGCGCCGATCTCCGTGCGGCTAGCCCGAGAGGCAATCACGCGCGCCTTCGAAGGTCGGGTCGACGACGGCATCGAGTTCGAGCGCAAGCTCTTCTACCTGTTGTTCGCGACCCAGGACTCGCACGAGGGCATGCGCGCGTTCGTCGACAAACGCCAGCCCACCTATCAAGGGCGGTGACCACCACCATGCCAAACACGACCCAGGTCCTGACCGACGTGCAGGACGGCGTGCAGACCATCACCTTGAATCAGCCCGAGAAGTTCAACGCCCTGTCGAGTGAGATGCTGCAAGGGTTCGGCGAAGCCTTGCGCGCCGCCGAGCGCGACGCCGCCGTCCGCGCGATCGTCCTGACGGGCGCGGGCAAGGCCTTCTCGTCGGGCGCCGACCTGACCGAATTCAACGTCTCGGCCGAGCCCATGGACGCGGGCGACTACCTGCGCAAGCGCTACAACCCCTTGATCACGCGCATGCGTGCGCTAGAAAAGCCGCTCCTGGCCGCCGTCAATGGTGTGGCTGCGGGCGCGGGGTTGAGCCTGGCGCTGGCGTGCGACCTGCGCTATGCGGCCGAATCGGCCCGCCTGATGGTCGCCTTCGTGCGCATTGGGCTGGTGCCCGACGCGGGACTGATGTACTTCCTACCGCGGCTCATTGGTCCGGCCAAGACACTGGAGCTGGCCTGGTCGGGCGATCCGATCGGCGCCGCCGAAGCCTACGACCTGGGCATGCTGAACAAGGTCCTGCCGGATGACCAGGTCCTTGGCTTTACGCAGGAATTCGCCGCGCGGCTCGGGCGCGGGCCGGCCAGGTCGATCGCGCTGATCAAGCGCGGCATCAACCAGGCGCACGAGCTGCCGTTGGAGCGGGTGCTCGAGCTGGAGGCGAACTACCAGACGATTGCCTCACGCAATCCCGACTTCAAAGAAGGGGTAAGCGCTTTCCGCGAAAAGCGCAGCGCGAAATTTGACTAGGCGTCGGACTCGAGGGCGCGCAAAATCCCGTCGCGTACTTCGGTGATGTGCGCCAGTGATGCCTGGTAAGCGCTTTCCGCGTCCTGATTCTTGATCGCGCCCAGGATCGCCTCGTGCCCGCGCAAGCTCATCTGGGGTCGATCGGGCACATGTAAATAGCTCTGGCGCGATTCGCGCAGCACGTCCAGGATGACGTTGTGCAGGCGCAGCAGGATGTGGTTGTCGGCCGCCCGGGCGAGGGTGTAGTGAAACGCGGTGTCCTCGTCGACGAACGACCGGCCGTTGGCGATGCAGTCCTGCTGGCGTTCCAGCAGGTGCTCCAGCTCCGAGACGTGCTCCGACGTCGCCCGAGTGGCCGCCAGACGGGCGATGCCCGGCTCGATCAGCTCGCGCACTTCGAGCACTTCGGCCAACTCCCGCCGTCCGCGTAGGATCGCCGCGGCCAATGGTGGGACGAGCGCTTCGGTGTCGGCGGTCCGCACAAACGTGCCGCCGCCCTGGCGGCTCTCGATGATGCCCTGCATCTCTAGCGCGCGCAAAGCCTCGCGCACTGACGTGCGGCTCACCCGAAACCGCTCGGCGAGCTCACGCTCGGGCGGAATCTGGTCGCCCGGGGCCCAGCGGCCTTCGCGGATCAGGGCGTGGATCTGCTCGACGATGTGCTCGTAAATCCGACTGCGTTTGACAGGTTCGAGCACCACGTCTGAGGTATCTGGCGGAGCCAATCCGATGCCCCCTTCGGGATTGCGCACAAGCATAACGCGTCCGCGTTAGACTGCCTTCTCCGATGGGGTTCAATAGCGCCCGCCGCCAGCTGAATGAGCGCGAGAAGGCCGTAGCGAATCGCCTCCCGCCCGGGCAGTACCTGACCGAGAAGTGGCCCGTACTGCACTACGGCGGTGTGCCCAAGGTGGACCTCGCCACCTGGGACTTCTCGATCGAAGGCCTGATCGAAAAGCCCGTGCGCTTGACCCGCGACGAGCTGCTGGCGCTGCCACGGCGCGAAGTGAAGTCCGACGTGCACTGCGTCACGCGCTGGTCGTTGCTCGACAGCACCTGGGCGGGCGTCCCCATCAGTGAGGTCATGAAGCTGATCCAGCTCAAGCCCGAAGCGACGCACGTCATGGTCCGCGCCGAGCAGGGCTTCACCGCCAACCTGAGCCTCGACGATTTCCTGCGTGACGAGAACATGCTCGTCGACACCCGCAACGGCGAGCCGATCACGCCCGAGCACGGCTGGCCACTGCGCCTGTTCGTGCCCCACCTCTATTTCTGGAAGAGCGCCAAATGGGTCCGCGGCCTCGAGTTCATGCACGGCGACCGCCCCGGCTTCTGGGAGCAGTACGGCTACCACATGCGCGGCGATCCTTGGGCTGAGGAAAGATACGGCTGGTAATAGCGTTCACGCCTCGTACTAATCCGGGTTATGGGGGCTGCGCCCCCCTGGGGCCAGTCGCTGCTGCGCTCGTACCTCGCTGCGCGCTCCTGATATGGAAGGGTGTTGTCAAGGGGTGATGGACTTCCGAACCGTCTGAATGCACTGTCTTGGCTGTTCGTCGTCGTCACCCAATCCGTGCGGCGGGAGCACGCATGCCTCCTGGGTTGATTGCAATCGGCCATGACATCGCTCCGAGCGCGGACAGCGCGTCGCAGGGGGTGGGGGCGGGAAGGAGTGCGCAGCGAGGCACGAGCGGAGCAACGACTGGCCCCAGGGGGGCGCAGCCCCCATAACCCGGAATACGAACAGGCGCAGCGCCCCCATAACCCGGATTAGTACCAGGGCGAAATAGCTATACTCCTGCCGATCCTTTCTGCCCCCATCTAAGCGTGGGGGCTACTTACCCAGAGAAAGGAGGAACGGTGCGAGACTACGAATTGATGGTCGTGCTCGACCCGAACCTTGACGAAACTGCGATC
>WNFC01004413.1_pt1 | contig 15312 bp, 18 predicted proteins | sample 5400541 | NCBI WGS metagenome assembly WNFC01 (sample SAMN13153342, study PRJNA577476) | soil metagenome | isolation source: 120 cm saprolite under Douglas fir tree site 2 hole 2 replicate 1 | place: USA:California | collected 2015-04-18
TCCACCGGCCGGTACCTAGGCACGAGCGAGCTCCGACTCAACCGCCTTCATGCTCTCTTCGTGGATGATGCCGACCACCTGGTTGCGCAGCTCGGCGAAGCGCGGGCCGCTCACCATGTCGAAGGTCCGCGGCCGGGGCAGGTCGACGTTGAGGGTGGTGCGGATCCGGCCAGGGCGGTTGGTCATGATGTAGATCACGTCGCCCAGGAAGATCGCCTCATCGATGTCATGGGTGACGAACAGCACCGTCTTGCGATAGCGTTGCCAGAGATCGGTCAGCATCTCCTGCATGATCTGGCGGGTCAGAGCATCCAGCGCGCCGAACGGCTCGTCCATCAGGAGCACCTGCGGATCGTTGGCCAGGGCCCGGGCGATGGCCGCCCGTTGTTTCATCCCACCCGAGAGGGCCTTGGGGTAGGCCTCGGCGAAGCCGTCCAGCTTCATCAGGCGGATCAGCTCGTTGGAGCGCTGCTGGCGCCCAGGCCGTGGCGTCCGCTTGATCTCCATCCCGAACTCGATGTTCCGCCGCACCGACAGCCAGGGATAGAGCGAGTAGGACTGGAACACCATGCCGCGATCGGCCCCCGGCTCGGTCGCCGGCTTGCCGCCGACCAGCACCTCGCCTTCGCTAGGCGTCACCAACCCGGCCGCCACCATCAGCAGGGTCGACTTCCCGCAGCCCGATGGCCCCACGATGCAGGCGAACTGGCCGTCGGGCACGGTCAGCGAGATCCGGTCTAACGCCCGCACCTGGGCCTTGTGGGTGACGTACTGCATGGCCACGTCGATCAGCCGGATTTCGCTCATCGGTGCACCTTTTCCACATAGGGGAAGGCCGCTCGATGGATGGCGGTGATCGCGTAATCGGTAATCAGCCCGAGGAGGCCGATGGTGATGATGGCGGCGATAATCCGGTCAGACCGGAGAAAGCGTTCGGAGATGAGGATGAAGCTGCCGATGCCCCGCTCGGCGGCCACGATCTCGGCCACGATCAGGTAGGTCCAGGCCCATCCCATGGTGATCCGCAGGGCATCCACCACCTCCGGAAAGGTGGCGGGCAGGAACACCTTGTAGAAGACCGTCCAGCGTGAGGCGCCGAGGGTGTAGGCCACGTTGAGCATCTCATCCGGGACCCGATGCGCGATGTCCATCACCATCAGCACCAGCTGGAAGAAGACGCCGATCCAGATGATCATCAGCTTCTCGTTCTCGCCCAGGCCGATCAGGAGCAGGAGCAGCGGGATGAAGGCCGAGGCCGGCATATATCGGATGAAGTTGATGGGGGGCTGGAAGAAGGCCCGGACCACCTCGAACGAGCCCATCAGCAGGCCGAGAGGGACGGCCATGACCGCCGCGATCAGGAAGCCGGCGATGATCCGAAAGGCGCTCCAGGCGACGTCGTCCAGGAAATGCCGGTGCTGGATGGCGTCCACCCAGGCTCTCCAGACCTGCACTGGACTCGGTACGAAGAGCGGATTGTTGATGATCACCGAGGCGGCTTGCCACGCCACGAGGATGACGACGAAGCTGCCGATGCCGAGGGTGAGTCGCGCCCGGCCAGGGATTGCTTGCTTGGGCGTCAGGTAGATGCGCAGCAGGCCGCGGCGCCGGCGCTGCTGGGGGGCAGACACCGCCGGCGCCGCCTGGGCCGCCGAGACCCGCTGACTCACGATGGAATTACAGGCTGTTGATAAAGCTGGGATCGACCGCGTCGCTCGGATTCACGGTGGTGTCGATCTTGCCCTGCGTCTTCCAGAAGTCGGCGGCCGCCTTCACGTTGTCGAAGATCTTTCCATGGCTGCTGCTGGTGCCCATGATCTGTTTTCCGGCGCTGAGGTCATACAGCGTCATGGTGTCCAGGTCGGCCTTGACGTCATCCGACGACTCGCCGACCGCGTCGCCGATGATCTTGAGGGCGTCGGCCGTGTTCTGCTGCATCCAAGTGAAGGCCTCGTAGTACGCCTTCATGAAGTCCTTGACCGTGTCCGGGTACTTCTGGACGAAGTCCTTACGGAAGGCGAAGCTGTCCATGATCAGGTCGGGGTACTCTTTGGACGACACCAGGACGCGACCGTCCGCGCGCGCCTTGGTGGCCTTGGTCAGCCAGGGCTCCCAGGTGACGGCGACGTCGACCTTGCCCGCCACGAAGGAGGCGCCCGCCTCGCCCGACTTCATGTTCTGTTCCTTCACGTCCTTCAGCGACAGGCCATTCTTCAGCAGCACCTGCGCCAGGAACCACTCCGAAACCGATCCCTGGTTGACCGCGACGGTCTTGCCCTTGAGGTCGGCGACCGTCTGGATGGTGTTCTTGGCCAGGATGCCATCGCCGCCCACGGACGCGTCGATCGGAAACACCTCGACCGCCTGCACGCCGTTCGATTGCTGGCGGGCGAACGCGTCAACCGTGGAGGCCATGCCTTCCAGGCGTCCCGCGGCCAGGGCGATAAAACGGTCGTTGGGGTCCTCGACGTCCTTGAAGCTGACGTCCAGGCCGTGATTCTTCCAGATGTTTTTGGAGTTGGCGAGGTAGATCAGGGCGTACCCGGTCCAGGTCGATGAGGCGATGTGAATGGTGCCGGAGTACTTCGTGCTCGTTGTCGGGCTTGCTGATCCGCAGGCGGACAGGACAAGAGCAGCCAGGATGAATAGCGGAAGAAGCGACCGCTTACCGAACATGGAATCCCCTCCCAGGCAGACTCGGCGCCAGCGGCGGAGCGGCCTCGGCGGCGCCGGAGCCGGGCCGCGAGCCCATATCGTAGCAATCCAGGCGGGCTAAGCTAGCCGGAGATGGCGAAGGCTACCGGCCAGAGGTTGCAAATCGTCCGGGCGAGGGACCGGCGCCCGGACACAGCCAGTGGCGCCATGGTGCGGGAAGCCGCCATCTCGCAGGGACTGGTGGGAGCCGAGCAGCTCTGGGTCGGCTACGTCGAGGTGCCGCCCGGGATGCGATCGGCGCCGCACCACCACGGCGACTGCGAGAGCGCGATCTACATCATCTCCGGTTCGGCGAGATTCCTCACCGGCGACGGCTTTCAAAACGTCGAGACCGCCGCCGCCGGTGATTTCGTCTGGGTCCCGCCCCACATCGCCCACATCGAAGAGAACGCCAGCGCGACTGAGGCCGTCCGGATGGTGGTGGCCCGTTCGACCCACGAGACGCTGGTCTTCAACGTCTGATGAGACGTTTCGAGGGCGGCCCGCCGCTTCCGACCGGTCAGCCGGCTGCCGGCGCGACCGCGGAAGCTGGCTCGCCCTCGAACCGCCGGTAGGCCAGCGTCCAGAGGACTGACACAAAGGCGCTGCTGCCACCCACGGCTACCAGAAGGACCACCACCGCTACCAGGATGCCAAGGACCAGCGGGATCCCGATGCCAGCGCCGGCCGCATAGGTGATCACCCCCAGGAGGACGAATGGGATGGCAATGATGGCGAGGGCCACAAACAGCGCGATCGCGATGCCGATGCTGATCGCGATGGAGATTACCCAGACGAGGGCGACCGGGCCCAGCCGCCGACGGAGCAGGGCAATGGACGACTCGAGGGCCTGGGTGATGCTTCGATCGTCCATCACGGCCGCTCGCACCGCGAGGGTGAAAACGACCTGGGTCGCGACCGATACCAGGATGATGAGGACGAACACGAGGCCCAACGAACCGAACGAGCCCGCCGTGAAGCCGGAGGCTGCCAGGCTGATGAGGGCGACGATCCCGAGAATGCCCAGCGCGAACAGGAGTACCACGATTTCAAGCAGGCGGAGCCCGAGCACCCGCCAGAAGGTCCGCAGGCCGGCCTGCCACGCTTGCCCGAACGCGAAGGGTCGCCCATCGTCGTGCTCGACCGCCGCGCGGACCAACCCGCCGGTGCTCACCGGGCCCAGGAAGAAGAAGAACAACGCTCCGATGACGAAGACCAGGAGGACGCCGACGATGATGGCGGCCACGGCGCCCGGGTGGTCCGCGAAGAAGCTGCCCATATCCACTGAGCCGCCGTGGTTCGTCAGCGGCATCCAGCTGGGGGCGGGACTCGGCCCAAAGTAATAGACGTTCGATCGTGGAACGCTACCGGGGACCGGTCCGCCAAAGGACCCGGGGAACCCGGTGGGCGCGCTAAACGCCTCGCCGCCCCCCAGGAGCCCGAGCACCCAGAGATAGCGGTGGCGAAGGAGCATCCGGCCCGCGCGCTCGATGAGCGCTCCGTAGTTCATGGTGTGGTTCAGGCCACTCTAGCGCATTCCGCCCCCTCCCCTGCCCCTCCCCGATGGGGAGGGGACAACCTTCATCCGACCCCCTCCCGCGCCCCTCCCCGGCTCTTTAGGTTCCCGCCAGGAAGCGGCGCGGGTTCACGACCAGGAGCTCATGGATGGTCTCCACGCTCACGCCCGACGCCTCCAGGGCCGGGACCACGCTGCGCAGGACGTGAGCGTACCCCTTGCCCCCATAGCGGGTCAGCTGCAGCTTGGTGCAGACATCCTGGGAGAGCAGGATCTGACCGGCCCAGCCGGCCGCCAGCAGGCGCAGCAGGGCGCCGAGCCGCTCCCGGTCGGTCGGCTCCCGGGCGTCCTCATCGGCAAAGTAGAACTCCGATCCGAACGTGTCGAAGCTGAGGAAGGCCCCGCGCACGGCCAGCGCGCAGTGGTAGTCGTAGTCGAGGAGCTCGTCCATGTGACTGAGCGCGACCCGTCGCAGATCGACCCCTTCGGCGGCCAGGATGTCGAGGATGCGCGGGCCCTCCCGATGCCAGATGGCCGGGTGGACGTTGATCGGGACGCCAGTCTCGCGGTGCGCTTTGGCCGCGGCGCGCAGCACTTTGATCTCGTCCGGGTGGAGGGGCGACGAGGTCCCGATCTCCCCCAGGACTCCGCCACGCACGTCGCTGCTGTCGAATCCGACCTGCAGCCGCTTGATGAAATAGTCGGCGATGTCGGCGACACTCGCCGTCCGAACCCAGGCCGGGTGGGCGATGGCGCGATAGATGCCGACGCCGGCCACGATGTGCAGTCCGGTCCGGGTCGCCAGGCGGCGCAGCGCGCTGGCGTCCGGGCCGATCCCATCGACGGTCAGGTCGATCAGGGCCTGGCCGCCGGCATCGCGGAAGGCTTGCAGTTCGAGCGCCGCCTGCTCTTCGCTCTGCAGCAGCAGGTTGTCCTTGGAGGCGTATGGCCGCTCCTGCAGGGCGATCCGGCTCCCAGCGTCGACCGGGCGGTCCACCAGCCACCGCATCTCGGGGTCGGCTGGGGGCTCGAGCAGGCAGCGCAGGTCGATCAGCGCGTGCTCATGGGCCAGCGTCGTCCCCAGGTCGGCAGGATCAATCGGCCCCAGGACGGTTTGAATCACGTTGGAGTCTGGTCGGGAGGTTTGAGCCCGCGCAGCCGGTCCAGGCGCTCTCGAGTGCCCGGGTCCAGCCGGTCCTCGAGGCGGCGCGACAGGTCGGACCGGTCCCGCCGGTCACGCATCTGACGGTTTCGCCCCGAGGTCGCGGCTCCCACCTGGCTCTTCAGCGTGAGCGCGGACATGGTCTTGATCCCCTTGCCCAGGGCGAGGTCGCGCTGGACCCCGTCGGAGGTTGCCAGGGTGACCTCATCGGCCTTCTCCGCTTCAAAGAGAAGCCGCTCGATCACCGAATCGGCCGAGCTCTTGCGCCCGGAATAGACGACGCGGACGCCGGAGATGGTTTGGGTCGAGCCCGCGGAATCCGGTCGACGGTGGGAGTCGAACACCACGGTCACCTGCAATCGCCCCAGGGCCGCATAGTCCGCCAGGATGGCAATCAGCGCCTCGCGGGCATCCTCCAGGCTCACGTCCTTGATCGCCGCCAGCTCCGGCCAGGCGTAGATGATGTTGTAGCCGTCGACGATCAGGCGGTCCACCCTCACACCCTAGCAGCCATAATGGCGAGCACAATTATTCGCAACGGGAGGGATCTGCATGGCAACCAAGACACTCAAAGACCTGACGGTGAGCCTGGAGGACCGGCCTGGGACCATGGCCGATGCAGCTGAGGCCCTGGGAAAGGCGGGGATCAACATCGAGGGGATCTGCGGTTTCCCAGTCTCCGGACGCGGAGTCGCCCACTTCCTGGTCGAGAACGCCGCCGAGGCTCGCAAGGCGATCGAGGGCGCGGGCGCCAAGGTCCAGGCCGACCGCGACGTGCTGGTAGTGGACGTCGCCGATCGCCCGGGCACGCTGGGGCAGCTCACCCGCAAACTGGCCAAGGCGGGCGTCAACCTGAACCTCATTTACCTGGCCACCAATACGCGGCTGGTGGTCGGGGCGGACAACCTGGACAAGGCGCGGGGCGCGATCTGACCGCATCGCGCGTGGTCGACCTCGACCTCGCCTTTAGCCCGGCAGGACAGGTCGCCGGCCGGGTCGCCAGCCGCGAGCTGTCGCCGGTCGAGGTGGTGGCCAACAGCCTGGCGCGCATCGACCAGGTCAACCCGAAGCTCAACTGCTTCGGCTTCGTCTGGCAAGAGGAAGCCAAGCGCGCGGCTGAGTCGGCTGCACAGGCGATCGCCCGCGGCGAGGCGGTGGGTCCGCTGCACGGCGTCCCAGTGGCGCTCAAAGACACGACCCCGACGGCCGGCCATCGGACCACGCTCGGCTCCTATACCCATGAGCACTGGGTTCCGGATCGCGACGCGTACATCGTCGGCGCCCTGCGGCGGGCGGGCGCGATCATCGTCGGCAAGACGACCACGCCCGAGTTCGCGCACACGCTGGTCACGGACAGCCCCCGGTGGGGCGTGACCCGGAACCCCTGGAACCTCGAGCGGACCCCGGGGGGATCGTCGGGAGGGAGCGGAGCCGCCGTCGCCGCCGGCTGCGTACCCCTGGCCGAGGGCAGCGACATGGGCGGGTCGGTGCGTATCCCCGCTTCCTGGTGCGGGGTGGTCGGCCTCAAGCCGGGCTTTGGGCGAATCCCGATGGACACTCTGCCTGGCCTATTCGACTCCATCTCGCATCTCGGCCCGCTGGCCCGGACAGTCGACGATGCCCGCCTGTTCCTGGCGGCGACCCAGGGCCCGGACGATGCCGACATCCTGTCGATCCCGTGTCCTCTGGACCTGACCCAGCCGGTTTCGTCGTCGGTCCAAGGGCTGCGGCTGGCGCTGAGTATCGACCTTGGCTACGTCACCGTGGATCCGGCTGTGGAGGCCGCCGTCCGTGGCGCAGCTGCGGAGCTCCAGAAGGCCGGTGCGCTGGTCAACGAGGTCGAGATCCGCATGTCCCCCAAAGACGACGAGGTCTGGATTGACCTGTGGGGAGTCTTCATGGCCGGCTATTTCGGGCACCTGGTCGAGGAGTACCGCGATCGCATGGACCCGGAGGTCTTGAGCCTTATCGAGCGCGGGAACAAGCTGAGCGCGGTCCATATGAAGCATCTGGAGCTGGCGCGCACGGATCTCTGGCGACGCGTGGCTCCAGTGCTGGCCGAGCATGACGCGATCCTGTGCCCAACCATGGCGCAAGGGCCGCCGCCGGCCGCCAAGGCCGACCGGCCCCCACCCCCGCCCGATGACGGCCGCTTTCATGCCTACGACATGACCGGGGTATTCAACCTCGTCGCGCCGTGTCCGGCCCTGTCCGTCCCCTGCGGGTGGGACCCGGACGGCCTGCCGATCGGCCTGCAGATCGTCGGACGTCGCTGGCGCGAGGACACCGTGCTGCAGATTGGCCGGGCGGTCGAGGTGGCGATGCCGCAGACACGCCGGCCTCCGCTGTAAGCGCGAGTGCCAACCTCCTCCCCCACCCCTTCGCCAGGGGAGGGAACGACAAATCCCGCGGTTCGGGCGGTGATCTTCGATGTCGGTGAGACGCTGGTTGACGAGACGCGCGGCTGGGCCGAATGGGCAGATTGGCTTGGTGTTTCCCGGCTCACGATGATGGCGGCGATCGGCGCCGTCATCGCCCGCGGCGAGCACCACCGCCGCGCGTTCGAAATGGTGCGGCCGGGCATCGACCTGCATGCGGAGATCGCGAAACGCCGCGCCGCGGGCAGCCTCTACCACTTCGGTCGCGATGATCTCTACCCCGACGCCGTGCCCTGCCTCGAGGCGCTGCGGGCCGCCGGCTTCCGGCTCGCGGTCGGCGGCAACCAACCGCGAGATGCCGAGCTGGTCCTCCGGAACCTGGGGCTACCCTTCGACGTGATCGCGACGTCGGCGAGCATGGGGATTGAAAAGCCGTCGCCCGAGTTCTTTCGCCAGTTCGCGCGGCTCCTTGATCTTCCACCGGGCGAGATCGCCTACGTGGGCGACCGCCTGGACACCGACGTGGGCCCTGCCAAGGCCGCGGGCATGGTGGCAGTCTTCTTGCGCCGCGGCCCTTGGGGCCTTATTCAGTCCTCGCGCAAGAAGCCAACCGGCGCTGCGATCGAGATCGACTCGCTCCTTGAGCTGCCCGACCGTCTGACGAGACTCTAGCTCTTTACCTACTCCTGGCGGTTGAAGACGATCACGGCCCCTAGCAGCAGGAACGCACCGAGAACACCGACCAGCGCCATCTCAGAAGCAACGGTCATGACGTGGCCGAAGACCGTCACCCCCAGGCCGTGGGCGCTTCCGAGAAAGATCTGCCGGATGGCATCAACCCCGTAGGTCAGCGGGTTGACCTTCGAAATGATCTCCATCCAGGCCGGGACGTTATTGACCGGGAAGAAAACGCCGGCCAGGAAGATGAGTGGGAAGATCAGGATCTGGACGAACAACTGGAACCCCTGTTGCGACTGCATGAACGAGGCGATCAACACGCCAAGACTCGACAAGCCCAAGGACAGGATGATCACCACCGGAATCAACGACAGGACCAGCGTCGGCGTCAGCTTCACACCGAGGATGGGCGCCAGCCCCAGCATGACCAGCGCCTGGATGAGCGCCACCAGGCTGCCGCCGGCCGCCTTCCCCAACACGATCCCGGTTCGGCCGATGGGCGCGACCAGGATCTCCTTGAGGAATCCGAACTCGCGGTCGGCCACCACCGACATACCGGCGAACAGCGAGCTGGTCAGGACCGTCATGGCGATGATCCCCGGGTACATAAACTGGATGTAGTTCACACCCTGGGCCAGCGCGCCGATCGTCCTGGTGAAGCCGGCGCCGAAGATGATCAGGAAGAGGAGGGGCATGGCGAAGCTCGACAAGAAGCGGGCCCGGTCCCCGACGAAGCGGAGGATCTCGCGATAGGCCACCACCCAAACGCCGCGCCAGATTTCGCTCATCGCTGCCACCGCTGCATGTGCTGCCGCATCAGATCTTTGGCATCCAGCTCGGAGTCTCGGATCTCGTGACCAGTCAGGCTCAAGAAGACATCCTCCAGCGTTGGCCGGCGCAGGCCCACCGACAACAGGCGTTGCGGAAACTCGCGCACGAAGTCCGGCAAGAAGGTCTCGCCCGAAGTCACGTGGAACCGGACCTGGCCGTCCTGGATCTGCGGTTCGACGTGATAGCGCTCGCGGACGAACTGGGCCGCGGCCTGGGCATCGCCCGTGGAGAACGTCACCAGGTCGCCGCCCACCGCATTCTTCAGCCCGTCGGGGGTATCCATGGCCACGATCCGGCCGTGATCAATCACCGCGATCCTTCCACAGTTCTCGGCTTCGTCCATGTAGTGGGTGGTCAGGAAGATGGTCAGGTTCTCGCGCTGCCGCAGGTCATGCAGGTAATCCCAGATGTGCTTGCGGGTCTGGGGATCCAGGCCGAGCGTCGGCTCATCGAGAAACAGCACCTGCGGCAGATGCAAGAGGCCGCGGGCGATTTCGAGGCGGCGTTTCATGCCCCCGGAAAACGTGCGCACCTTGTGCTTGCGGCGGTCGTAGAGCTCGACCATGGTCAGCAGATCGTGGATGCGCTCCTCACGCAGGGCGGCCGGCATCCCGTAGGCGTAGCCGTGGAACCGCAGATTCTGCTCAGCGGAGAGTTGCTCGTCGAGGGTCGACTGCTGGAAGACCAGCCCGATGGACCGCCGGACATCGCTCCGCTGGCGGGCGACGTCAAACCCGTTGACTCGGGCGCTGCCGCCGCCTGGACGCAGCAGCGTGCAGAGCATGTTGATGGTGGTGGTCTTGCCCGCGCCGTTGGGGCCGAGGAAGCCGAAGATCTCGCCCTCCTCGATGGCGAAGGAGACTTCCTTGACCGCCTCAATCTTGCCGAAGCGGCGAGAGAGGTTCTCGACTTCGATTGCCTTCACGCTACCGAACTACTTTATCGACCCCAGCGGCCGAAACGGGGCGCACTGGAGCACCTCGGGACATTGGCTCGCTGCCGAAACCTGGCGGCGTCCTCAGGCGTGTAATAGGTGGAATGACCGACTTCGAGGCGGTGCGAGCGCTTCGCCAGGGCGACCAGCACGCGCTGAACGCTCTCTTTGAGCGGCACGAACTGCGAGCGCTCCGCCTCGCGTATCACATCACCCGAGATCCCGAATCGGCCAAGGACGTCGTGGCGGACTCGTTCCTCGCGGTGGTCGAGCAGATCGGCCGCTCCGACCCCGACCGACCCTTCGAGCCGTGGTTTTTCCGGATTGTCACGAACCGCGCCATCTCAGCGACCCGCTGGGCAAGTCGTCGCCGGAGGCTGCTGGCCTTGATCGCCCCACGAAGTGAGCCGGCCGACCCCGAGGCGGAGGCTGTCCGCAATGAAACGCAGCGTGCCCTCGCCCTGGTAATCAACTCGCTGCCGCCAAAGGAGCGGGCCGCCCTGGCCTTGCGTTACTACCTCGATCTAGACGAGCGTGGAATCGCGGCAATGCTCGGTTGGCCGCTTGGCACGGTCAAGACCCGCCTGCATCGGGGTCGCGCTCGCCTCCGTCAGCGACTCGAAGCGGACGACCGCGGGCTGTGGACCGCGAATGCCCTGGAAGGAGACTGATTTCCCATGTATGAGGAATCGTTTGACCGCCGTCTCGGTGCTCTGTTGCTCGCAGATGCCGCTGGAGCCATTCCTGAAGGAACGTCGGTACGCCCGGCGATCGACCGGCGCTTGGGGCATCGGCCCCGAGTATTTCGACCTTCGCCGCTCCTGATTTCCGGCCTCGTCGTGGTCGCGCTCGCGGTGCTCATCGCTGCCACGCCGGCCCGAGGCCTGCTTCCTTTCGGCTGGATCCGCTTCGGGACCGTGCTCATCAATCCCATCCCCACTTCAGCAGCTGGCAAGCAGCCCCAGTCGGGGGCGGTTCCGACAGGCAGGGCGCTGCCCAGGCTCACACTGGCCGAGGCGCAGCAGCTGGCTCACTTCCGGATCCCCCAGCCCTCTTACCTGCCTCCCGGCGTTCAGCTTCGCTTTGTCATCGCTTCCACGGATGGTTCGTGGGTGTCCCTCGCGTACGGACAGCTCGGCAACCAGTCACGCGGAATGGGCATCCAAATTCAGCAGGGCAAACCGTCCGGGTATTACCAGGTCCCCTCGTCCGCCGCGCAGACGGTGAAGGTGAACGGTCGCGACGCCGTCTACTGGAAACGCCCGGCCGATGAGGGCTTGCTGTCGTGGCAAGCGGGGGACTTCACCTACGTCATGCAGTGGTCGGGACTGGGCCTTAGCCAGGCCGACGCGATCCGGATCGCGGAGTCGATGGACTGACAAGACTCCACCCCCCCACCCTGACCCTCCCCCTGAGGGGGAGGGACCGCTGCAAGTGAAGGGACGGACTAAGCATCAGCGGCGCTGGCGGAGCACTTCGTAAAGCAGGATCGAGCCGGCCACGGCGGCGTTGAGCGAACCGACCCGGCCGGACATGGGGATGCGGACCATGGCGTCGCTCTTCTTGCGGAGGAGCTGGTGGATGCCCTCGCCCTCGGACCCGACAATCAGCACCAGCGGCCGCCGGTAGTCGAAGGCCGTGTAGTCCGTCGCCGCGTCGCCGGCCAGACCCACCAACCAGAAACGCTTCTCTTTGAGCGCGTCCGCAGCCTGGGCCAGGTTGGCCACCCGCGCGTAGCGAAGATGCTCCGCCGCGCCAGCGGAGGCCTTCACCACCGACGGCGTCACCTCCGGGGACCGATTGTGGGACGTGATGATGCCGGCGACGCCAGTCGCTTCAGCGGTTCGGCTGATGGTGCCCAGGTTTTGCGGATCCTGGACACTGTCGAGCATTAACAGGATGGGGGTCGGCGATTCCGCCAGCGCCGCGTCCATTAGTTGGTCGAGCTCCCAGTACTGACGCTTGGTGACGTACGCCACGACGCCCTGGTGGGCCTCCGTATGCGCAATGTCGTCGAGCTGTTCTCGCTCGACCTCTTCTACGGGCACCTTGGTGGTCCGGGCCAGCTCGCGCAGGGTCCGGAGTCGCGGCTCGTCGCGCAAGCCGCGGGCGAGGACCAGGCGTCGGACGGTCCGGCCGGCGCGGAACGCTTCCAGGACGGGGTTACGACCGTAGATCAGGTTGGGCGGTTTGTTCGGGATGGAGGACCCCCTCCCCTACCCCTCCCCGCCAGGGGGAGGGAAAATAAGGCCTTCCCGCAAGGGGGAAATCCTGCGTACGGGGAGATCACGTAATTCGTTTCCAGCGAGTGCCATCTTTGGTGTCGTCGAGCTGGATGCCGCGCTGGCGCAGGAGCTCGCGGATCTCGTCCGAGCGAGCGAAGTTGCCGGCGGCCCGAGCGGCTCGGCGTTCCTCGATCAGGCGGATGATGTCGGCATCGCCGAGGGCTCCTGGGAACTCGATGACGTCCAGGATTTGGTCGGCGTGGAGGAGCATCGCCATCGCGCTTGCCCGCTCGGCCGGAGCAACGCCACCCGCTTCGAGCCGGGTATTGAACGTCCGAATCCAGGTAAACAGCTCGCCCACGGCTTCCTCGATGTTCAGGTTGTCCGCGAGTGCGTCGTCCCAGCGCTGGCGAATGTCGGCCGGAGGGTTCGCGGGGTCGGCGGGCGCCTGGAGGCGAACCGCGAACTCGTTCAGCCGGCGGACGGAGCTGTCTGCCCCCACCAGTATTTCCGACGAGAAGTGAAGCGGCTTGCGGTAATGGGCCCCGGTGAGCAGGGCGTATCGAATCGCACGAGGCGCGACGCCTTCCGCCAGCAGGTCGCGCACCGTAGCGAAGTTCTTGAGCCGTTTCGACATCTTCTCGCCGGTGGCATCGGTCAGATGGGCGGCGTGCAGCCAGTAGCGGACAAACTGTTTGCCGGTGGCCGCCTCGCTCTGCGCGATCTCGTCCTCGTGGTGGGGAAAGATGAGATCGACGCCGCCGGTATGGATGTCGAACGTCTCCCCCAGGTAGCGCATGCTCATCGCGGAGCACTCGATGTGCCATCCAGGGCGGCCCGCCCCCAGCGGCGTGTCCCAGAAGTGCTCGCCGGGCTTGCGCGCCTTCCACAGGGCGAAGTCCCGCGGGTCGTCCTTGCCGTACTCGTCCACGTCGACCCGCGCCCCCGTCTTCAGCTTCGTTGGGTCCAGCCGAGCCAGCGCGCCGTATTTTGGGAACGTGGCGATGCGGAAATAGTGAGATCCCTCGACCTCGTAGGTGTGGCCCCCGGCCGCCAGCCGCTGGATCAGGGCCACCATCTCCTTGATGTGCCCGGTGGCTCGCGGGTAGACATCCGCCGGCCGGACCCGCAGCGTGGCCAGGTCCTCGAAAAAGGCTGCGATGTACTTTGCCGTGTAGACGTCAATGTCGACCCCTTGCTCCTGCGATTTGCGGATGATCCGGTCCTCGACGTCCGTCAGGTTGCGGACGTGGGTGACTTTGTAGCCCCGGGTTTCCAAAAGGCGATGGAGCAGGTCCTCGAAGAGGATGGTCCGGAAGTTGCCGATGTGGGAGAAGTCGTGCACCGTCGGTCCGCAGGTGTACATGCGTACGTGGCCCGCTTCCAGAGGTGTGAATTCCTCGACCCGCCCGGAGGCCGTGTTGTGCAGCCGCAGGGTGGTCATCCGATCGGCGCCAGGAGGGCCACCGCCTGGGCGGCCATGCCCTCGCCCCGCCCCAGCGCCCCCAGGTGGTCGGTGGTCTTGCCCTTGACGCTGACCTCCGCCACGTCCAGGCCCAGGGCGCCGGCCAGCGACGCCCGGATCTTCTCGCGATAGGGCGCCAGGCGAGGCGCCTGCGCCAGCAGGGTCACGTCCACGTTCTCGACCTGCCAGCCCGCGTCCCGGCAGCGGCGGACCGCGTCAACCAGCAAATCCAGGCTGCGGGCTTCGCGATACGCGGGGTCGGTGTCGGGAAACAGCGTGCCAATGTCGCCCAGCCCCGCCGCCCCCAGCAGGGCATCGATCAGGGCATGGCAGATGACGTCGGCGTCGCTATGCCCGACCAGGCCCAGGTCGGAGGGAAGCTCGACGCCCCCCAGGGTCAGCCGGCGTCCAACCTCCAGGTGATGGACGTCGAAGCCGAGACCTACGCGCACACCGGATCGGCGGCGAGGGCTTCCACCATCCGCGCGTCGTCCGGGGTTGAGATCTTGAGGTTGCGATACGACCCGGGGAAGATCTTGACCGGACGCCCGAGCTTCTCAATCAGCTCGGCGTCGTCTTCGACGACGATCCGCTCGCGCACCGCCTTCTCGTGGGCTTCCAGGATCCAGTCGTAGCGGAACACCTGGGGCGTCTGGACCTGCACCAGGTTGGAGCGTTCGATGGTGTTCTCCACGAAGCCCTGACCGTTAACGTGCTTGTAGGTGTGGTTGACCGGCACGCAGGCCGTGGCGGCTCCATGCTCGCGGGCCGTCTCCAGGCCGTCGTGGATCAGCCGGTCGGTGACCAGTGGGCGGGCCCCGTCGTGCACCAGCACATAGTCCGGCGGGCTTTGATGCAGGGATTCCAGGCCCAGCCGCACCGACTCCTGGCGAGTCTGACCGCCCAGGATGACCTCGATCGGTTTCTGCCAGGTCATCTTCTCCAGCTCATCGGTGACCGCCAGCAGGTTGCGCTGGGACACGATCAACGTGATCCCCGTGATCTCGTCGCAGCGATCGAAGGCCTTGAGCGTGCGGGAGATCGCAGACCGACCGTTGACCGAGAACAGAACATTCGCGCTGGATTCACCATTGCGGAGCCCGGCCCCGGCCGCCGGGATGAGGGCCTGTACCGTCATCGTCCACTCCTTCCGTTAGCGCAAATCCGCCACTTGCCGACGATTGCGAATCAGTATACGTCCGGGTATCTGGGTCTCAGCGACTGCTGTACCCTCTCCTACCCCTCCCTGAAGGGAGAGGACAAATTTTACTTGGGCACCCTCCCCTACCCCTCCCTGGAGGAAGCGGACTGTCTACGTCTGGCGACGATCTGGGCGCGCAGGAGATCCACCGGTGTCGTGATCTTGAACGTGTCCGGGCTTCCCTCGAGCACCGCGACCGCCTGCCCGGTGCGCTCGAGCACGGAGGCG
>WNFC01004415.1_pt1 | contig 15312 bp, 13 predicted proteins | sample 5400541 | NCBI WGS metagenome assembly WNFC01 (sample SAMN13153342, study PRJNA577476) | soil metagenome | isolation source: 120 cm saprolite under Douglas fir tree site 2 hole 2 replicate 1 | place: USA:California | collected 2015-04-18
CGCGGTTTTTCTTCGATGCTGACAACGCGATCGGCGCGAATCTCGGCCACACCAAAACGCTCCGCGTCTTGCACCTCCTTCAGCAGAACCCTTGCCCCTTGTTTCTGCCTTTTGAAGTCTTCAACTGCGGAGCGAACGTTATTCTCAATAATGTTGTCGCCAAGCACCACGCAAATGGATTCGCCATCAGCAAAATCTTCGGCCAGACCCAGAGCCTCTGCAATGCCGCCTTCACCTTCTTGGTAGGTATAGTTGATGTGCTTCAGGCCAAATTCACGGCCATTGCCCAGCAAGCGCAGAAATTCTCCGGCATTTTTTCCGCCCGCAACTAGAAGGATCTCCCGAATGCCAGCGTTAACCAACGTGTGGATCGGGTAGTACACCATCGGCTTGTCGTAAATGGGAAGCAGATGTTTGTTGGTAACACGCGTCAGCGGATTGAGCCGACTGCCAGTCCCGCCCGCAAGAACCACACCTTTCATTCGGCTCTCCTCAAATGAATCTTCTCACAACCTACGCGAAACGAGTCCTCCGATTGCGAGGTTAATACCTGAGAGCAACACCTCCGAAGAGCTGCGCCAGGAATTTAGTCAACCATTAGCAACACCTATCGCGGAAGTACGGTGAGCGAATGAGAACCTATACATTTGGACGCTCGCTATGATTCGAACAGGGCGGCACGCGAAACTTTGAGAGTTGAAAAAAACAAAACTGGACCTGCAACTGACTCAGGTAATGTTTGAGAGGTAATGCAATAAGGGCTCGCGAAGATGGGGGTCTTCGAGAGAAAGCTCGATGTTAGCTTGAAGGTAGCCAATGCGGTCGCCTGCATCGTAGTGCCGGCCGTCGAAGCAAGCACCGAAAAGGCTCGTCTGTTGACAAAGTGTATTTAGGGCATCTGTAAGCTGCACTTCGCCGCGAGGGTCAGCGCGAGTCTGCGCGATCACAGTCCAAATGGAAGGTTCCAAGAGATAGCGGCCAAAGACACCAAAACGCGAGGGCGCTTGCTCGGGTGACGGTTTCTCAACCAGACCCGTTATACGTAACGGTCTCCTGGGCGAACTCCCAGTCGGTCCTTGGAGTTGGACAATACCGAAACGCTTCACATCTTGTAGTTCGACTTCTCGAATGGCGATGACGCTTCCGCCCACCTCCGCGTGTATACGTATTAACTGGCTCGTGACTGGATCCTGGCTGAGCATAATCACATCGGGAAGGAGAACAACAAAGGGCTCGTCACCCACCAGGGGCTGAGCGCAGGAAAGAGCATGAGCGAGACCGAGAGGACTCTCCTGCTGAACATATTTTATATTTATCGGTTTCGAGTCAGGGCAGAGAAATTCAGGAGAGTTGTTCGAGTCCCGCTCGTACAGACGGGATTTGAGTTCGTGATCTGGTGCAAAATGCTCCTGAATCAAGGACTTGTTGCTCCGAATAACGAGAATCACGGTATCAATTCCGCTCGCTGCAGCTTCTTCGACAGCATATTGAATCAGCGGCTTGCCGGCCACAGGGAGCATTTCCTTGGGAACGGCCCTGGTCGCAGGAAGCATCCTGGTCCCGAAGCCTGCCGCCGGGATTACTGCCTTCGCGATTTTTGTGTAATTGGACACAGCAAGCCATCCTTCGGAAAGCTAGAGGAAAAAACCGGAGGAGAGAGAATTGCGCCGACAGAACCGACCGGGACCTCTACACCTTGGCAGGAACCTGAACGGATTCCCACTTCATCTCAGCAACTTTCAGTTTCGGGTGGGAAACCAAGAGATGCCAGATCATCGCCTGAAAGGACTCTGTGTGCGGGGTTATGGTGGAAGGATTCACGACGGGAATGAGTACGCAGGCGTCAGCGACCTGAGCGGTGTAGCCTCCGTCACGGCCGACAACACCGCAAATCGTCGCGCGCACCTCCTGGGCATATTCGAGAGCCTGCACGAGATTAGTGCTAATGTTTTTCTTCGCGTCGCCGCCGCCCACGGAAAAAACGAAAACGAGATCAGTCTCGCTGAGCCGGCTCCCGCGAAGCCAATTGGCATAGCATGAGTCCCAGCCCTCATCATTCACTCGCGCAGTGAGCTCCGATACGTTATCCGACGGTGCATATGCTTCGATGTGGGCGATCTTGCGGAAATCGCAGACCGCGTGAGAAGCGTGCCCTGCACCGCCGCCAACGCCGAGAAGGAAGAGCCTGCCGGAACGCTCACGCAGTTCGAGGAGCAGATCTGCGGTCCGCTCGATAGTCGATTGATCCACAAGCCTCAAGATCTGTGTGGCTTCTTGAATGTATTGAGTGACGTAGTTCATGCAATCCACCTTCTTTGATTGGGACACGGTTCAACAGCGAACGGAACGGAGAAGAATCATGCCTGTGCCACAAGGCAATTCGGTGAGGAAGCGACTTGGCCGGCTCCTGCCATTTCCGAGCGAATCAGCTGTGCAGCTTCCCACAGATCCTTTGCGACAAGAGCCGGGCGAATGTGCGGAGCTTCGGTGAACTGGCAAATCTCACACTTCCAACGGCCTACGAAAATGGTTCTGCAGGCAGCGCGAAGTCCCGCCAGCAAATCGGGAATTCCGTCTCCGATCATGTAACACTCCGCGAGTGGCACATGCAGTTCAGCAGCCGCGAGCTCAAGCAAGCCGATTTCCGGTTTACGGCAACGACAATGCTGCCGGAGCTTGCGCACTTTCGCCTCCGGGTGGTGCAGGCAGTAATAAGTGCCATCGATGTGCCCGCCCGCCGCGCGAATCTGCGAAAACATTGCGCGCTCAAATGCCTTCAACATATCCGGCTTCAGGTGTCCCTTAGCAATTCCGGGCTGATTGGAAACAATTGCAACCCTTAATCCAAGATCATTCAGCAGCTTGATCGCTTCCGGAACCCGAGGAAGCAGCTTGAATTGCGAGCGGGTGAAAGGTGCGTCGATGATGCCGGCCTCTTGGTGATAGACCAGCGCGTTGATTACGCCGTCGCGATCGAGAAAGACTGCTTTTTTCTTCATCGCGTCAATCTCAGCTTCTGGCCGACCAGGTACGCGACCTCATGTCCAGAGTATCCGGGTTTCGGTTCGGGTCTGGTGGTTGAACGTGCGAAGCGATATCGATCACCCCCCCGTTCTCTTTGCCTTCCTCACAGGCCTTCGTTATGCCCTGATTGCCCTCAGCGTGGGAATAAGGTTGGCATACTGTATTTGCCACCTTCGACTTCATTGATGAATTCCGAGACAGTATAGAGTGCCGTTATGGGCGAAAATACGGTCATCGTTAACTATCCGGACCATCACGGAGTTGGCAGTGAAGGATTGTATGTGGTGGATTCTAACCGTGGCTGTGCTCGCCGTGGAATCCACCACGCTGCACTGAGGGTCGTAATTAGTGTCCGCAAAAGCCGTCGCCCAGGTCAGGGTGACGACAGCTGAAGAGCCTGGACCTATTGCACGCGTACTTACAGACTGATGTTTCAGCCCGGAGCCATCACTGGATATTCCTCGGCCGACAGTCATGCCTCCCGGGAAATTCCATACTCCTGCATCCGTCATGCTTGCCCCGTCAGCGCCGGAAGACGTTTGGATGAAAATGCTCTTCGGACCTCCACCGCCTCGAAGGATGGTCTGGTTAGAACCGTCCAAACCGAGCAGTATCGCCTGAGAGTTGATCGCGGCATTTTGCGCTTCTATGTACTGACCGTTCGGCATTCGGATTGGATTGCTGCCCTGTGAAGTAACCGTGTTCGCCACCAGATCCCCTTTAATGACGTAGAACGAATCAGAAGTGTTCTCTTTATTGCCGCCAATCACAGCACGGATTGTGCCGTTGTCGGCAATCTGTGCGCTTCCGTTGCTCACCACCAAGTTATTGGCTACGACAGTGTCCGTTACCCTGGAGCCGTATAGGATGATCCCGGTGTTTCCATTTCCGATAATTGTGTTCGAAGAAATCAAGGTAGTTGCAATCGCGGTCGCATTCTGGCCATCGACCTCGATTCCGTGGCGCTGGTTGTTATAAACGGCATTTCCGACGATCGTGTTCCCTGTCCAGGTCCCCAAATCACTGCCGTCGACTTGGATGCCATCGCCATTCTGATTTGTCCCGGAATTGTCATGGCTGACATTCCCTGACACCACGTTGTAGTTGGCGTACGTGCCCAAATCAGCGCGGATAGTTATGCCGCTTCCACCGTTATAGCTAGTCTCGTTGCCAACCACAGAGTTATAGTTGGCGGAAGACCCGTCCAAAATCCCAGAAATCAGGATCCCGTTTCTATCGATGGGTCCGCCAGGGATGCCGTTACCTTTGGAAATATTGCCACGAATCGTGTTACCGCTTCCGTTGCAATCAACTCCGTTAGCGCCATTACCCACGAGAATATTATCGCTAATGATCGAGTCACTTGTACCCGAGGCCAGAAAAATTCCGTCACCTGTATTGTTCCGGACCAGATTGTTGCGAATGGTCCAGCGCGATGAGCCCCCGCCTGTATTGATACCATTTTCCGCCGCTTGCTCAATGACATTGTCCTCAAGAACGATGTCCGTTGTTCCGCCCGAATTGATAATCGAGTTCCCGATCGACGCAACGTTGGGACCACGCAAAGTGCAATGCGCAATCCGTGCATACGAATCCGGAATAATGCCACTAATTCCCGCTGGCCACGTCAGAACGGTTACGTCTCGACCCGCGCACTCAAGATTGATCTTCTTGCCTGTCCCCGCCCAATTCAGCGGAGCAGTAAGAGCGCACGTGCCGGGAGGAACAGAGATTTTACAACCGCCGACACAATTGTCGATCGCAGTCTGGATAGCACAATTCGATACCTCGATTTGGGGTGAGATACCAGTGCCTGTCGTTGCGGTCTCGGTTGAGGTGCGGTGCGCTCTGAAGTAGGAATCGGAGACATTTGAACGGTAAGCGTGGAGCAGGGCCTCGTCGATGCCCCAAGTAGTCAGACCGTCAGCATAAGCCTTGTCATAAGAATTCGAACCCATGCGGGTCCTGTCTGTGCCTTTTGCGGGAGAATCTTGTGCCCGTCCTGCACCCAGTCCGCCGGCAAGAAGTCCGAGAAAAAGCAGTATCGGGATTCCTATGTATCGGCCTCTGGTCATGCAAGTTCCTCAAATATGATCGAAGATAAACGTAGTTTCGGGCTGAAGAACACCATTCCTCACCGAAAGCGTCGGAACTATCCCTTGCTTCTTGCGATGGAGGCATTACCCGGCCGGCGATATCCTAGCCAGCAGTTTTTTGAGCAAATACAGGCTTGTCTTCGTGATTGTTGTGCCGGTGGTTGTGGGCGAGTCTGGCGTCGCGAGAAACAACATCGAACACCACTTTGCTTCCTTCAAAATCGAAGCGGAATTTCAACTCCCGGAGGCCGGCTTCGCGCATCGCTTCCCGCACACGCGTCTTGTTCTCTTCGCAGTAAAGCATGAGAAATCCTCCCCCTCCTGCGCCAGAGATTTTTCCGCCGATCGCCCCATTTTGCTTGGCAAGTTCATACCAAGCGTCGATCTGGGGATTAGAGATTCCTTCAGAGAGCCGCTTCTTGGACTGCCAGTGCCTGTCCAAAAGCTCCCCGAAGCGCCGCAGATTGCCATTTGATATGGCATCATTAATCTCAAGCCCGATATCCTTGATTTCGCACAGACTGTTGACCACGGTACTGTTCCTCGTGCGGGTCGCCTCATCCTGCTTCCTCAAAATGGTCGTTGCATCACGCATTTCGTTGGTAAAGAACATCAGAATATTGTGCTCCAGGCTCTCGACGAGATCCACGTCTAATTCCAACCGTGTCACGCACACGCGGCCATCCGGTTTGATGTCGAGCGCGGTCAGACCGCCGAAGGCCGCCATGTACTGGTCTTGCTTGCCGATTGGTTTCTTCAAAACTTCGAGCTCTATGTGACAAGCCTCTTCAGCTAGTTTTTGAGGAGTGGCCTGATCTTGGAGCAGGGTATGCAGAGCGTTCAACAGGCCCACGAGATAGGAACTTGACGATCCCAAACCCGTCCCCGACGGAATGTCCGCGATCGAAACGATCTCAATCCCGTTCGTGATCTCGAAATACCGCAATGCTTCGCGAGCCAAAGTGTGCTGCACATCATCGACGCGGTCCACAATCTCAGACGCGGTATAGCGAACCCGAATCTTGTCGTCGACAAGGGGTGTATTAACGTTCAGGAACATATATTTATCGATGGCAACGGCTAAAATGAATCCCCCGTGCTCGCGATAGAACGAAGGGAGATCAGTGCCACCCCCACCCAGAGTAACTCGATACGGGGTTCTGGTGAGAATCATGTCAGCTCCATATAGAGATCTGAAATTTCGATCCAGCGTTTTAGGGTAGTTTGTCACCTTGGTGCTATTGAGCGCCAGTAATACTGACCTTTGCATTCAGCACCTTGCTCCGCAAATATTCGATGGTTCGGCTCAATCCTTCCGTGATTGCGACTCGCGGTTTCCAACCTAAGGCTTTCGCTGCGGTAAGATCCGCGAGAGTGATTTGTGCTTCGCCAGGGAGCTCGGATTTGTAGATGGGCTCTAAACCGGTCTTTAGAAGACTCTCAATCAATTGGTAGACTTCGTTGACCGAAAAGTTTGTTCCTGATCCGACATTAAAAATCTGGCCGTTCGAGCGGTTGTCTTCGAGAACAACAAGGTGGAAGTCGTTGACATCATCAACGTAGACAAAGTCTCTTCGTTTCTCTCCCGTTCCATAGATGACAGGGCGCTCTCCCTGAAGCATCCGTATAATAAACGAACTCATGACCGGTGGAATGACCCTCCGCCAATCCTGTGCGGGCCCGTAGACATTGAAGTACCTGAGGATAGTAACGTTTATGGCAAAAAGCTGCCGGTAGCTTTCGCAAAATGCAGCTCCGCCGTGCTTACTGGCAGCATAGACGCCAATTGGTCGAATCATTTCTTCGCGAGTGGGAAACTCGTCGATGCCTTCATACTCGGCGGAAGTATCGGCGTAAATAAACTTCTGCACGTTCGCCCGTCGTGCCGCCTCCAGTACGTTCAATGTTCCCACCACGTTTATGCCAGCTGCTTCCAATGGGTTGTTCACGCACTCGGGCAGGCAGGTCTTCGCCGCGAGATGAAAGATTGCGTCTACCCCGTTAAATAATGGATAGATCTGGGGGGAGCGTACATCAGCCTCATGAAATTCCACGCGCTGGTCGACATTTACCAGAGTCCCTGCGGACAAGTTATCGATGCCTTTCACTGCATAGCCGCCATCCAGAAGACGCTTTGCGAGGTTGCTGCCCACGAATCCCGCTACACCCGTCACCGCAACGCACTTTTGCATCTTCAGGTCAACCTTTTCTCGAAGTTTTCTTGAATATCTCTTCGTATAATCAATCGTCGCTCACGCTATTGCGATTCGAGAAGACTGCATTTCGTCGTGCTTGAGGCACATGCGGACGGATGAGCCCGCTGGCTCTGGCTCGCTCTGTGAATGCTCGTGTGGCCCAGTGTAGATCATCGGGAAACCACCAACGCCTGCACCCGAGTGCGATTCGCAGATTCAATCAAGTTCCTGATTGCTGCCAAGGGTCGGCACCGTAGTCATGGCTTCGGTAGTGGTGCTCGCGTCCCGCCGGTGCTCATAAACCTCTTGGACAATGCGCAGCACCTCTAGACCATCAAGGCCAGTGGCCGGCGGAGTAACAGAAAGCTTTGAGTCGCAAATGGGACGAACCATGGAAACAAACGCTTGCCACTCACGAGCCCAGACATCTTGCTCAGACGCGGATTCAGGAGAATCCACCGGGAGTTCCTCGATGGTTGGAACGCCGCCTTCCGGGCGGCGTTCGGTGAGGATTAGCTTTTCTTTGCCGTAGTAGCCACCCAATCCCTCGACCGTTATGGCGCCGTCGCGGCCATAGATCTCGAAGGAAAACAGGTTCTTCCATTGTGTCCAACTCGCATGTAGAAAAGCTACTTGGCCAATGGGAGTTCCCAAAAGCAAGAAGGCGTTGTCCTCCGCTTGCCGAGTCTGACTTAGCAAAGTGGGTTTCAACGGAGGATCTGAATCTGCGGACCCCGTCCAGAAGCAGGCGCCAATCATTCCTTTGACTTCACAGATCTCCCCCAGAAACCAGCGACTGAGATCAATCAAGTGGACACCTTGATCCAGGAGCTCTCCGCCGCCACCCAGTTCCGGATCCATTCGCCATTCCTGATCATAGCCAGGACGGCCACCATGACCATACAACCCACGCAGATAGTACGGCTGACCAATCGCACCTGCATCGACTAATTTCTTGGCCCGACTAATATGAGAATGATGGCGCAACGTACATCCCACGACAAGTTGGGGAGGATTCTGACAAGCACTGCGCGCCAACTGCAGAGCGTCCAATATGTGCCGACCCTCTGTCACATTGCGCGCCATGGGTTTTTCGACAAAAACATGCTTGCCGGACTGCAATGCGGCCACCGAGATCGGTGCCAACAGATTGTGCATCGTCGAGACCACCACAACGTCCACGTCGGCACGGATAATTAACCTTCTCCAATCAGTATCACTATTACAATTCAACTCGGCCGCCAGAGCTTGCGCGCGCTCCTTCACGACATCAACAACCTGGACCAGTTGGCACCCGCTGTGGCGGTGCGCAGACGTGGCGCGGATGCGCCCCATGCGTCCTGCGCCAATAACTCCTATCCTTAGCTTCTGCAAGATTCCCTCATCATTGTTGCGGATTGCTGTTCGGTCAGTATGCGCCACGGCCCCTTAGAACCACCGGAACCGTACGAACAAGGATTTTGAGGTCAGTTAAAAAGGAAGCCTGGCGAATGTACTCCAGATCCAGGCGAACCCATTCCGAGAAATCAGTGATCTCACTGCGTCCATTCACCTGCCAGAAGCAAGTCAGACCGGGCTTCACGCATAATTTTCGTCGCTGCCCATACTCAAAACGCTCTACTTCTTCGCGCATCGGTGCCCGCGGACCGACAAGACTCAATTCACCGATTAGAACGCTGTACAACTGGGGCAACTCATCAAAACTGTACCGGCGCAGCCAACGTCCGAGAGGGGTGACTCGGGGGTCGTCAGGTATCTTGAAGACTGGACCCTTCATCTTGTTTCGGTCCATCAGCTGCTGCTTCAAGGAATGGGCATTGGGCACCATCGTACGGAATTTGTACCCGATGATACGTCTGCCATTCATTCCCACGTGGTCCAAGCGATGAAGCACAGGCCCGCGCGGAGACGTTAGCTTGATAATTAGTGAAATCGCCGCCAGTAAGGGCACCAGCAGCAACAATGCGATACAAGAAACGACGATATCCAGCAACCGCTTAAACAGTGAATAGATCGGCTTAAACGGGACGCTTGAAAGGGTCAGGATGGGAATGTCTCGAAAGGGCCCCAGGGACACCTCACATCCGGATACGTTTAATGCGTCCGGCGGGTGAGACCCAGGAACAAACCCGAGTTGCAGACCGAGTTCCAAAATGGAGGCTGCCAACGCGGCAGCATCCGGAACAGTTTCGAAAGCCACGGAGAAGATCACTATGTCGACGGCATTATGAAAGATAAAATCGCGCAGTATAGCAGTGGTTCCGAGAATTGGTACACCTTCTACTGAGCCATATGCAAGGGAAGGGTCTAGTTCGAGACAACCGACAATGCGGCAATCGGAGTCCGAATTTCTAAGTCGTAAAACCAGATCTTTGGCGACGTCTCCTGATCCCACTACTAGGACATGCGGCACGACAGAAGACGGGCGGCACGTCTCAAGCAGAAACGCGACAGCGCGCCGACCGAGGACCGACGTGGGGAAAAACAGCAGAACTGCAGCCAACACTGTCCAGTAGGCTGATTTTGGTGATGCGTTCGTCCAGAGAAAAGCCGCCAGTGCCCCGAACAATCCAAGCTGGACGCAAATAGCACGACGCAGCGCAGAAATCGTGACTCTCCTAGTTTCCAAATAGCCCACACTCGCAAGTGCGAAGAGCCAAATCGGAAGCAGAAGAAGCAGCAAGAGCCAGAATTCGGATCGATGAGACAGCCTCAGAATCATCGGACGGAGGTTAGGCTGCAAATGCACCAGCGCCCAGCAGGAAACTCCAATGCTAAGAAAACAAGCAACGGAGTCCATCAAAACGGAAATGTGCTTTACGCGCAACAAGGTGCGCCGGCACACGCTGAACATATATCGATCACGGAATACATCTTTAACAGGCCTGTCCACGTGAAACATGTGTCCCAAACCAAGTGCGTTCACGATGTCAAACTCCCGGCCAAACTCGTCCGCATATCAAGCGACACGATCTGTTACCCCGTATTGCGCTAGTTTATGTCCTCCGCAGCGAGAATTCTTGCCTATGGCTGTTCACGTCTCTGCTGAAGTGTGACGTTCGAGAGTGCAGGTGCGCCAGCCAAGGAGCTGCAATGTAATGGCACAGAGAAACTTAGGAATGTTGAAAAGATATCTCTGCCACAGCCGACCTGGATCCTGACAAAACCTGTGAAACCAAGCCAGGCCGGCTCTCTTCATCCACTGTGGAGCAGATTTGGCTCTTCCCGTATGGAAGTCGAATGCGGCACCGACTCCAAACATCATCTTTGTATTCAATTTAGCCAAATACTCAGCCATAAATTTTTCCTGCTTGGGGGTGCTAATACCAACCCAAAAAATGTCGGGTGCAGTCTGGCCAACGATGCGTAGAAGATCGGCCTCTTCTTGTGGATCCAACGGCCGAAAAGGAGGCGTATAAGTTCCAACAATTTTAATTCCAGGAAACCTGCGCTGCAAGATTGCACGCAGCGTTTCAGCCACACCCGGGTTGCCTCCAAACAAGAAATGAGTGTAGGCCTTTTGCACCGAGAGCCGACAAACTTCCAACATTAGTTCGGGTCCACCTACCTGGTCCATTTCAGCAAAGCCCTGAATCCAACCTACCCAAACCGTCGGTCGGCCATCCGGAACATTCAGGAACGAGCTATTCAGAACGGTCTTCAACCCTCCATCCCTCTGTGCTTCCATAACACCGTGTACCCCCGTGAAGCAAACATAATACTTGCCGCCGCGAGCGAGAGCGGACTCCACTAACGACGTAACTCGGGAAATATTCACAGCGTGCACGCCGACTCCAAGCACGTTGATACAAGGAATTGCCACATCAGACATGCGCAGCTCCCGCCTTCGGGGTTCGGCCCGTTTTCACCAGTTGTCCCTCGATCCACTTGTAGGTGGTGTCCAATCCATTGTGTAGCGAGATCGAGGGTTCCCAACCCAAAACGTCGCGGAGCCGACCATTGTCGCTGTTGCGCCCACGAACTCCCTGTGGTTTGGTGACATCGTGGCGCTTGCGGAGTCGCTTGCCGGCAATAGTACAGATTAGATCCACCAGGCCGTCCACGCTAATCAGTTCATCCGTCCCCAAATTGAGAGGATCATGGAAGTCTGAGGCCATGAGCCGGAGCAGACCTTCCACGCAGTCATCCACGTACATGAACGAGCGGGTCCGCGCCCCATCGCCCCAGATCTCGATTTCGTCCCCATCATGGGCCAACGCAACCTTACGAGAAATGGCGGCCGGAGCTTTTTCCTTTCCTCCCTCGTAAGCGCCCAGAGGACCATAGACGTTGTGGAAGCGAACGATTCTGGTCTGAAAGCCGAAATCGTGGCGATAATATTGACACAGTTCCTCGGCATACAGTTTTTCCCAACCGTAACCAGGCTCAGGGTCCGCCGGATAGGCGTCCTCTTCCTTAAGCGGTGTTACGTCGGCCGCTTTTTGCCTGTATTGTGCGTAAACGCATGCCGAGGAGGAAAACAGAAACTTCTTCACGCCAGCTAGTCTGCTAGCTTCGAGCGTGTGCGTATTAATCAGGACGTTGTTGCGGGCGATATCCGCCAAGGAAGCGGTGATATAACCAATCCCACCCATATCCGCCGCCAAGCTGTAAACGAAGTCAACACCGCGAACCGCCTCTTGGCAGTTTTCCCAGCGGCGGAGGTCCAGGACTTTGTACTCATCCGCGGCGGTGTTTTGGTGCTCGGGGTATTTAAGATCTGCACCGCGGACCCAGTAGCCTTCGGCTTTGAGCCGGTTCACCAGATGATGGCCGATGAACCCTCCTGCACCGGTAACAAGGATATGCTTCACAGACGACATTCCTTCCCTTCCTCACCGGAGTTTGTAAAAAGTCTGGCAAACTAACTGACAAATCCAAGTTCTACACTAAGGGTTGGCACCGAAGCGCAGACAAGAGCTGAGATGCGGATTGCTCCGTGGCTTATGCGCCGTTACGAGACGCCTTCCAATTGACAAAAGTCTCTTCAATCACAGCCAAGATTTGCTGGGCAGCTGCCTGCCAGGAAAAGCACTCACCGCGTTGGGATCCCCTCGCAATCAATTCGGTACGGAGGGGCTCCTCGACGGCCGTGCGGTAGATTGCAGTCGCCATCTGATCAACATCCAATGGAGCGACCAATAATCCGGCACCGCCCAAGACCTCTGGAATGCAGCTGATGTTGGAAGCTACAATGGGAACTCCACAACGCATCGCTTCAACTAGAGGCTTGCCGAATGTCTCTGACAGCGATGGGTAAACGAAAACCCGAGCGGCAGAATAAAGCGGCGGCATTTCCCGATTCGGGAAGAAGCCCATAAACCGCACGCGATCTGCGACCCCCACCTGTTGCGCGACCCGCTTTAGCCGTGCTTCGTAGGAAGTATCGTCAACTCTGCCCACCAGGAGCAGCTCGTAGTCCAGGTGCTTGTCGATCACAACCTTGGCGAAGGCCCGAATCAAAGTCTCCGCATTCTTATACGGCCAGAGAGTAGAGGAAAAAAGAATGTATTCGCGTTTTAGACCGTAACGTTGGCGCATGGAATCCATTTGCTCGGGAGTGGTCGGAACGAAAGAGTCATCCACTGCTTCCCAGACAACCTTTACCTTTTTATCGTCCACGCCGAGAAAATGGCAAATGTCGTCACGAGTGGAATTGGAATTGGCCATGATGCAATCCGCCACTTTGGCGGATCGCGCAAACGCCACACCCCTGTAAGCACTGCGCAAGGAGCCGATCATCTCCGGCGTGCGGTAGTGATGCAGCGTATTGATCTTCAGCACTCGACAAAAGTCACCGAACACAGGGCAGACGTTACCGGCTGCAAATAGCACATCTACTTTCATGCGTTTCATTTGCCAGGGAATTAGACTCTGCTGCATGAAGATCCGAAGGGCCCGGTGCTCGTTGGAAACTAAGCAATCCACGAGGCTGACATTGTGGCGGCGCAAGCATTCGTACCTTTGGACGCCACGACGGCCCACCAACAAATGGTAAGAATGGTGCGGCCCAACTCTAGGCAGGTAAGTCGCAAGATTAACCAAGAAATCGACGGCACTACTGGGACGAGTGGCGTGTTCAAAAAGAGTATCGATCGCAATTCTCACTGGGCCACCATTGGACAGCCTGCGTTCATCCGCTAACGCGGGCATACAACCAGCGGCCCACAAGTACCACTTCCGGCATGCGCATCAAACCTGCTAAGAGGAAGAAAGTCGCGATTGCACACCCACCAGCAATCACAAGAATCCAAGCGCTACCCGGCATGGCAGTAGCGTTCACTCCGTCCCAGGCCAGGGCCGACCGTAGTACAAAAGCAACTGCTCCCGAACCAGCAACCGCTAACAAGAGGTGGCCGATGCCAGCGGCGTCGCTGAATGCGGCACTGGGACCGAAGTTTGCGAGAATAACCCCGTACATTATGACCATGGCAATCGAAAACGTTACCGCGGTCGAAAGCACCAGCCCCGCCACTCCGAGTCTTTGATACAGCATTGCTGATGTGGCGATTTTTGCGGCGATGGTAAGCAATGAAATCCCGGTGAGCAGCCGCAATCTGCCGAGCGCAATCATGGACCGCTCCAACACATACCACAGGCCGTGCACGATCACGAGCGGAGCAAAGAAGACGAGCGTAGCCGCGACCCGCCCGCTGTCCTGTAACGTGAAGGCTCCACGCTGGTATGCAATCGAGATGATCGGATAGCGAAAAATCAGCATGAAGAGGCCTGTCGGTACTAGCAGGAAGGTTGCGAAGCGAAGGCCGACAGAAAGGGACTCCCGAAATTTCGAAAAATCCTCGGCAACTGTGTGTCCTGCAAAATACGACAGTGAAACTGTGAACAGCGATGTCGTGAGCACTACCATCGGTACGCGGAAGAGTTTGTCTCCGTAATTCAACACCGCGATGGCACCCGTACCAAGTTGCGAGGCGTAATGGCGGTCCACTAGGACCATCACAAGGTAACTGCATGCCGGTACCAAGTACCCCAAACAGCTCCCCGCTAACTCACGCAGATCCGGACCGACTGTGAAACCGGGACGAAATCGGTAGCCAGCCCTTCGACATTGCCACACCAAAACTAACGTCTGGGCTAAACTGCCGAGCGTCCAACCCCATGCCAAGCTTAGAATCCCAACTCGTGCGGGCACAGCGAGAACAGCGACTAGGCTGAAGAATGAGGGCAGCGCTTGGCTCAGGGTAGCGACGCTAAAGAACTTCAGCCCGTTCAACACCGCCATCAGTTGGACGTTGATTCCCATCAACAGGAGCACAGGAAGCAAAACATACGTCAACCGGCACGCAGACTCCATCTCCTGCGGGGTGAGTCCTGGTGCAACGAGATGAACCCATGTTCGCGCGAAAGCAATTGCCGCTGCACAGCCAACAAGTAGGAACAACAGCAGGTAGCTGAGAACGACATTTGCAACCTGCCAGGCCTCTTCTCGATTGAACAACCAGCGGCGCATGAAGATGGGAACGAAGGCCGCCCATCCCACGTTCCAAGTTATGGTTGGAAGTAAAGTCACAACGGTAAAGGCCACGTAATACTGATCCACCTGTGCTTGACTGCCGAACTGCCGGGCTACGGCCATTTCCCGCAGGTATGCAACCACGACTCCGACCACTTGTAGCGCACTGACGATTATCGAAGACCGCAGCATCTTCTTGTCAGAAGCAGAATGAGTCATTTCAGAGCGCCCCGCTACGCTGCGGAGAGTGTCCCTCACCAAGTCTTGCGGGCTTGCTGGCGACCACGTGGTATCCGGCGACCATCAATCGGACAAGATATGCAAGCGCGGGGATATGCAACAACGAATTGGCCACGCGTGCCTGTGCAGTGTAGCGGGATCGGCGCGGGCGTCGGAAGCAGAAATCGGCCCCGAAACACATTTTCATCATCCGGCGGAGTTCCCAATAGGATAGGTTTCGCTTTCCGACGTAGGGTATGCCGAGCCGGAAGCGGACGTATGCATCCATGAGCCGACGAGGTAG
>WNFC01010391.1_pt1 | contig 15308 bp, 11 predicted proteins | sample 5400541 | NCBI WGS metagenome assembly WNFC01 (sample SAMN13153342, study PRJNA577476) | soil metagenome | isolation source: 120 cm saprolite under Douglas fir tree site 2 hole 2 replicate 1 | place: USA:California | collected 2015-04-18
ATGCTGGCCTGGCCGTGAGCCTTGAAGATCTCAGCTGGACGACTGACCGCGATCTGCGCAGAGGCGGCTATCGGGCGCATGAGCCCCTGCTACGCAGGGTGAGCACGGTGGTGGTGCCCTGTGTCCTGGGACGGCGACAGATCGCCGATTTTGCGCTGCCCGTCGAAGGCGAGCTCGTCGTGGCCGGGCGGCACAGAACTGCCAGTTCGGCAGCGTCTCTGTTCCATGTCATATCGTGCATCACACCGTGTTGGCCCCCTGGTGCGGGATGGCGCGATCCTGGCCGCCCTGGTTGTGATCGTGGGCGGGCTGGCGTGGCTGGGCGGCGGGGCGCATGCTTCGGCCACTGCGGCGGGTCACCGAAACGGCGAAGCGGATCACTAGCGAGGACCTGCACGAGTGGCTCCCGCTTCGGCGGGCGGCCCGACGAGTCACCGGCCTCGAGGACGCCTTCGACGAGGTGCGTGCCCGGCTCGAGGCCGCCTTTATTCTGCACGCGCGACACCTTGCTGGTCGCCGTCTCGCCAGCGGCGATTTCCGGTTGCGGGGCACCGCGATTCGCACCAGCCTGGCCCCGCCGTGGTCGTTACCGTCTTGCCGTAATTGCCATTACACGGATTCCCGGTTCGGTTCCCGGCCGGGTCTCTTTCACATTTCAAGGTGGTGATCCAGCCTGGCATCGTGGGGCTACCCTGGGCGGTCCAGCCCAGGGCCTGCCGGACAGGCGGGAGGCGTGCCCGGGGTCCAACCGTAAGAACGTTTGCCACAGCCGGTCCACGCCGGCGGGGCCAGTGCCGGTGCACGACCCCCACAGCCACATCGATTTCGCGTCGCGGTCGCCGGGCACGTGATCGGCCTTCAGGCAGATCAGCGTGCCTTCGATGACCGGCAGCTCGCCATCGTGGTGGTTCCGGGCGCCGGCTGGTCAGCCGGGGGTGCAGCGGGTCCCAGCGCCGGCTGCGGCGGCCCCGTGACCGGTGGCCTGGGTGACCGCGGTCACCGCAGGCGCAGGCCAGCCAGTGTCATCGGCCAGCCGGAACTCCGCACCGTACCGGGCAGCCGGGCGCCGCATGATCCGCGGCCACGGCCGCCGGCCGGTGGGACCTGGCTCCTGGTCGCCTGCCGCGCCCAGCTCCGCCTCGCCAGCCCCGGCCGCCGACCTACGCCGCCCCCGGGAACGTCCAGCACCTCCCGGCCGGTTCTCCCAGCCCGGGTCCGCCACGGACTGTGTACCTGCGCGCGACATCCCCGGCCGCGCCGAACCTGGCAAGCCCGGACCAGGGCGCCCGCCGGTTCGAAGAAGCACCGTCCAACCGCGCACCATGACGCCGGGAAGAGCCGCACGAAGGGCACCCCGCCTCACCGGCGAGGGTAACGGGTTGAATGGCGAGCTTTAGAACCCGACGGCCCCAGCGAAGATGTCGGAGTTCCCGAACGACCGACCACTAATCGGCGGACATTGCAGATCCGGGTTCGGCTTCGGGGCGGTACCGGCACGGAATGCATCCACCGCCGGGCACGGTGCCTCGTTGCGGGTGTCGGTCCACACGAACCAGGCCGTCGAGTCGCTGGCGACGGCGGTGGCATAGTCGCCGAGGAACTGGGACGCCAGGCCGTTTGTGCTGGACCCGTCCGGGTCGCCGGCCGCGGTGCTCAGCAGTTGCCCACCGCTAAACGCCCCGTCCGTCCTCAAGTTGAACGCGGCGAACTGGGTGATCACGCCGGCTCCCGGTGCGGTGCCCGGCGCCTTCCATGTCTGCGCGGGCCAGGCGACGAACACGTGGTGTCCGTCCGGGCTCGCGGCCACCGACGGGAAGAAGGCGTTAAACGCGCCGGCCCGCCCGCCGACGGTGATGGGCGTGCTCCAGGTCGTCCCGCCGTTGTCGGACTCGGTGAACTCGATGAGCGCGGTTGGCGGCGACCCCTGTTCGTTCGCCCATACCAGGTAGATGGCACCGGTCACCTGGTTGACATCGGCGGAGGGGAAGCTGTTGTCGCGGAAGCTCGACCCCGGCAGCGGGCTCGGGATGTCGTTGACGGCCGCCACCGGCATCGGCCGGCTGAAGCTGACACCGCCGTCGTGCGAGACGGCGACGAGCTGCTCGGAGTGCCGGTTGAGCGAGCCCTCCCAGAACACGTAGACGGTGCCGTCCGGCCCGGTCCGGATCAGCGAGCCCTGCCTGCCGCCCACCGCCGCGTTGTTGAAGCTCGAGCTCAGCCGGATGGCCTGGCTCCAGGTCGCGCCGCCATCGGTGGACCGGGCCACCACGATCGGCTCAGCATGAAAACCGGGCCCCTGGAAGAGCGTCCAGCTCACGTACACGTTGCCGAAGAACGGGCTGCTCGGGTTGGCGTCGGCCCAGACGAAGTCCTTGTCGTTGAAGTCGACCGGGTTGGTCGTGCTGCTGGCGACCACCGGCGCGGCCCAGTGCGCGCCGTCGTCGGCCGACCGCGACACGGCCATCACAGGCACCGCCGAGCCGACCGGGAAAGCGAGGTTGCCGTAGTACACGACACTGCCGTTGGAAAATGAAAACCGGCCGTTGCTCCCCAGGGCGGGACCCACGGTGAGCGTTGGATCACCGAAGGACTCGAGGTTCTGCTCGCAATACCCCGGCAGCGTGTGGATGGTACGACCCGCACAGCTCCCGGTACCCGGCGCCGACTCGGTGAAGCTCGGCTGGGTCCAGGCCGTGCCGCCATTGGTGCTGAAATAGACCCCGGAGACGCCAACGGTGGGCGCGAACGGACACGACCCCGGGCTCGATGAGGTCCCCGCTCCCGAACACAGCGGCTCGTCGATCTCGTCGTTCGACCCCGCGACGAGCCTTCCCGTCGCCGGGTCCAGCGCGATGCTCGGCTCGTTCTGCTTATTCCGGGAGAACTGGTCAACCGCGACCTGGCCGTTGATCGTACCGCCGGCCGGCACAGCGGTGTTCACCAGGCTGTTGAACAGCACGGTGCCAGGCGGTCCCGTCTGCGCCGCCGCCGTGCCAACCTGCCCAGGCAGCAATGCCATTGCAATCGCCGCTGACGAGAGCTGGCCGACCCGAAGCCATTTCCGCATTTCCGGACCCTCCTTCGCCGCCAGGCTGATCGTAAGACTCCCACCGGGACGAGCAGCGGCTGCAAAGCAACCACCGCGATCTCGATGCCGAGAAGCGAGAAGCAAGAAGCGAGTTAAAGACTAGTCCTTGGATCCCCTGCGGGGACGCCGGGCCGGCATGAAATCGGGTCCGGGTTGCCCGCCGACGCCAGCACTCTTCTGGGACCTGAGCCCGCGGACCACTCTGGGCTGGGGTGTTGACCTACGCGTCGCGCACTGGCGCCACGAGCAGTGCCGGCCAGACTTCCGGTTCCCGGCCGGACCCCGCGAGCATCCCTTCGCCTGCCCTGTTGTGGCGGCCCGAGGAGAGATGGCCCACGGGAGACGGTCGCGGTGATGGAACCGCAGGAGATCGAGGACAGACGGGGAGCATGAGCAGATCCTGGAACGAGTCGCCGCAGTCGACATGGCGAAGGCGTCCGGAATGGCGTGCACTCGGCTGCCTGCCTGTTGCCGGACATCGGTCAGTCGTGCTAGCAACACCAGTGGGCACAATGCCTATCACCCTGGTCTGGGCTGGCGCTGCGGGCTACCCCAGGCGGCAGGGGAAGAGGGTCATAACGTCCCGTTATGCGCAGCCACCACCGCGGGGAGTCCGCACCCGATTAACGCGCACTGGGATATTCACTTAACCGGAGAAGCCCTGGTCACACGTGTAAGCCCTCCCCGGCGACCCGCCTTCGACCAGGCATGATGCGGGAACTCTGCGCTGGCACTCCGCTTAGCTGAATATCCCGGAACGCGCATAACGGCGGATCTAGTGCGGCCGCGCTATCGGAACCCGGTCGCGTTCCGTCACAACGTGGCCTTCTCCGAGCTGCCGCTCCGAGCGTCCCCGCGGGCCCATCCAGGCGGGGGGACCGTCAGGATGAATAGCACCGCGTCATCGTGAACGTCGTGACGGGATTTCGGTCAGGCTCATCCGATGACCAGCTGGCGCGGCGCGCTGCGTCTCAGCTTGCTGTGCGTGGCGGTGTCGCTGCCGATCCTCCTGCTCCGCTGAACGCAGCGCGCCGGTCAGTGCTCAAATATGCGTTCGATGATGGCGGCGTTCTCGGCGGCGCCGGCGCGGAAGTAGCGGGCAGTGGTGTCGAGGGAGGCATGGCCGAGGAGGGCCTGGACCTGGGCCGGGTCGGCGCCGCCTTGCCGGAGCCGGGTGGCGTAGGTGTGGCGGAGCCGGTGCGGGCGCAGGCCCGGAAGTCCGGCGTCGTCGCCGACAGCGAGCACGACCTGGGTGATGCCGGAGTCGGTGAGCCGTCCACGTTGCCCGGTCCACAGCGGCCCGCCGTCGCTGCGCTGGCGTAGCCATGCCGATACCCGGTCGCGCGCGACTGCGGGGAGCGGGACGGTGCGGACCTCGTCGCCTTTGCCATGCAGGCGGACCAGGCCGGTGCGGGCAGTGACGGCGATGTCCTCGAGGTCCAGGCGGCCACATTCCCCGGCGCGCGCCCCGGTGTACAGCAGGGCGGCGATGATCGCGCTGTCGCGGGGACCGCGGCGGGCGGCGGCCCGTTCCACCGCGCCCTGCTGGGCCGGGGTAAGGGCATCGGGTTCGCCGGGGCGGGCGACCCGGGCGCGTCTGACCTGGATGCGGAGACGGGCGCCGTGCTCGTACAGCAGGGTGACCGCGGCCAGTGCCTGGTTGACCGTGGCCGGGCTGGCCTTGGCGTAAATGAGGTGGCGGCGCCAGGCGGTGACGGCGGCTTCGGCTCCGACTAGGTCGGCGAATGCGTCGGGGTGCTCGGCGGCGTGAGCGGCGAGCCAGGTGGTGTAGGTGGTGGTCTGCCGCCGGTAGGCCTTCACAGTATTGACCGCGAGCTTGCATCGGCCCAGGTACCGGTGCACCGTGGTCAGGGCGCGGCCGGCGGCCGCGGTGAGGTCGCCGGTCTCCGGGCGAATCGGCACGACGGGTGCGGCCATGACGGGCACTCCCTTCTTATCCGCTGAGTTCCGGCCCAGGCTCCCAACCCTCCCGGAAAGCATTATCCGCTGAGATCCTATCCCAGCTCAGTGGATAATTATAGTTATCCGCTGAGATCACGGCGGGCCGTGCCCCGTCGCGGAACGGCCGTCAGGCGGCCAGTGCGGGGGCGGTGAAGTCGACTTCCTTGAGCACCGGGTTGAATGCCTCGGGCTGGCGGGTGAGGTCGTCGGTGGCGTAGGCGCCGAACCGGCTGATGTGGGCGCGAGGCCGCGGACGACGTCCATGATGTCCAGGGCGTTGTGGAAGATGACCAGGTTGGCCAGCAGGGTGCTGAGCTTGATCAGCTTCTCCTGCCCGGCGGGGTCGTTGTCGGCCAGCACGCCGTTGTTGCCGAACCCCAGCCACTGGGCGAAGCCGTGGTAGGACTCGGCCTTGTTGGTGGCCGCGGTGACCCGGGCGCGCAGCTGCGGGTCGGCCAGATACCGGAGCAAGGCGACGGTGCGGACGGAGCGGCCGACCTGGCTCAGGTACTCGGCCTGGGCCTTGAACCGCGACCAGGTGGGGGTGCCGGTAACAATCGAGCCGTGAGCACCGCTACGGCGTCCAGTTTCCTGAACGCGGGCACGGCGAGCGGGTGGTCAGCGTGGCCGGAACGGGTTGTCGGTGTAGCCCGGCCGCTGGCCGGTCTCGCCGCGCCGGTATCGCTCGGCCTGCCACGCGTCTCAGGCCCGCTCCAGTCGCAGGGTTGATGAGGCGGGCAATCCCCTGCGGGCGCAGAAGGCCCGGAACTCCAGGTCCGGCTCGGCCAGCCGCCGGCGGCGCTCCGCCCGCGGTTCGGGCAGCGCCGCGGCGGTGTCCAGGTCCCCGGCCCGCCAGGCCCGGGCGAGTTCGTCCACGTCGGCGGCGATGCGGTCAATGACCGCCCGCACCCGCGCCAGGTCGACGGCCACGACGGCCCGGTCTGGCCAGTCGGCGGACGGGCGCAGGTTGACCGCCGGCGGGTAGCCGCCCCCGTCGAGCTGCCTGAGCCAGCCCGCGCACTCTGTCGAGCTGCCTGAGCCAGCCCGCGCACTGTCGCAGCCAGTCCACCTCGTCCGACAGGCGGTCGGCGAGGTGATCGCGGCCGTCCAGGTCAGTGTCCTCATCGCTGTCGGGGTCTTCGGGGGCCGGCCAGCCCGCCGCCCGCGGCTCACCCAGCGCCGCGTCCAGCACATCCAGGTCGGCACCGGCAACGAGCTGGTGCACCCGGGAGGGTGACAGCCCGATCGCCGTGGCCAGGGTGCGGATCGAGATCCCCTCGGCGCGGGCCGAGACCAGCGCCCACGTCCGTTCCCGTTCGGCCTGCTCCAGCCGCCACCCGGCACGGGAGACCCGCGCCAGCACCCGCCGCTCCCGCCGGGCCGCCGCGATCCGCTCGCTGATCGTCACCCGCCCAGCCTGCCAGCCGCGTTCAGGAAACTGGACGCCGTAGCGGTGCTCACGGCTCGATTGTTACCGGCACCCCCAGACCTGCCGTTCCCGCTCTTCGACCGGTTCATCGAGGTCAGCCAGGGCCTCAGACAAGGTCGTGAAAATCGATGGGACCAAGCTGTGGTCAGGCGACAGCCCTCGCCATTATCCGGCCGGCCGATCCCGGACCGATGACACGCCTTCTTGCAGGAAGGTGATCACGGCGCGAGTCCATGCGCTCGGGTAGATCTTGCTTCTGCGCTGGTCCGTGCGGAGCTGGAGCAGGTACTGGAACTCCAGGGCGGCCAGCGGCCCCATGCCACTGACGGAGAAACCGGGGACCGTGCGGTTGGCAAGCTCGCCCGGGAGCTGATCCAGCGGCGGGCGGCCGACTCTGGACCAGCGGTAACGATGACCGTCACACAGGCCATCGTCGCTGATCTCGTAGCTGCAGCCGGGGAACGCGCACGCTCCCGTGGCGGGCCGGGGCAGCGGCACCACCGTGCCGGTGAACTCGGCAGCAGCCACGTGCTGGCCCCGTGAGCGCAGGCCGTTCCATTGCGCGATATGAGGATCGCAGAGCCGGGACATCCCGCCCGAATAGGGGCAACCTGGCACCATGCACGGCCCGACTTCCGGGCTCAGCCCCGCGGGCCCGTTCACGGGGTCGGCGATCCAGGCCTCGCGTTCGGGCTGCCCGGCCTTGTGCCAGGCCGTGTCGTGGACCCCGCACAGTCCCTTGGACGCGTTCGCGCGCGGACAGATCGGCAGCCGGCACGGGGTCGGCGCGAGGTAGTGCCCAGGCGGCGGGACGAACCGCCCGACCCGGAACTCAGGCCGCAGGACGCCGGGCAACGCGGCCGCCCGCGGGTCGGTGTGCAGTGGAAGCACCGCCGCCAGGCGTGCCCCGGCTGTCATCGGGCGGTCCAGAAGCCGGCGCGGGCCAGTTCGCCGGCCAGGTCGTCGGCGTCCAGGTGAGCGTAGGTGCCGGCGGTGGCCTGGACCGAGACGTGGGTGAGGAGTTCGCTGACCACTTCCAGCCGCACCCCGGCCCGCAGCAACGCGGTCGCGTGGGTGTGCCGGAAAAGATGAGGGTGAAAATCGATGCCCGTCCGCCGGCGGAGCCGCTTGACCAGGCTCATCGCCGCCCAGTACGTCATCGGCGTTCCGGCCGGTCCGTTCCGCAAGGTCACGAACACGTAATCGCAGTTCAGCTCGCCATATTCACCGAACAAGTAGCCGGCGTAGAGGTCGAGCAGAGCCTGCCGGACCGGGATCTGCCCGGGATCCCGGCTCTTCCCGCGAGCCCGGCTGGCGTTGTTCTCCCGTGGCTGCAGCGTGATGGTGAGCCGGCCGGTGTTGATGTCCTCGTGGCGCATGCCCAGGGCCTGGCCGATCCGGCAGCCGGTCTCGAACATCACCGACATCAGGAGGCGATCCCGCAACCGGTCGCAGGCGTCCAGGATCTGCCGGACCTCGGCATCGGACAGCGTCTCCGGCCGGCGTTTCTTCTCCTTCAGCCGGGTCGGCCGTTCCCTCACCGATCGCCCGGCGATACCGGCCAGGAAACCGGCGTGATCGCCGGGACGTGCCGGCCGGTGCCGTTCCAGCCGGGCGCCCATGCCCACGCCGCGGCGAGCGAGGAACTCATAGAACATGCAGACGCTGTCCAGGATGCGGCTGGCCGTGGTCGCCTCCCGGCTAGGCCCGTCATCGGCATTCACGGGCCGCAACTGGCCGGGCCCGGCCGGCCGGCGCAGCCAGCCCGCGAACTGGCCGACGTGCCCGGGCACCGCGGCAAGCGGCGCGATGTCCAGCAGCCGCAGGAACGTCAGCCACTCCTTCAGGTCGTAGGCGCGGGCCCGCAAGGTGTTCGGGGAGTGCTCGCGGTCGGTGCACAGCGCCAGGTAGTCGTCCACCAGCTCGACGACCCGCCCGTCATCGTCGACGAGGGTGCAGGTCTCCCGCCGTGCCCCGGACCCCAGGACCTGCCGTACGCGCATCCCATTCCTTCCCGGAACCTCCGAAGGAGGCAGGGGAACCGTCTCACGAACACCATCAGCCCCGGGTGTCATTCACGAAAGTTCTCCCAGCTCAGAGGCTGCTTGGCTGACGTCGCTGACACCCTGTGCGCCGGTACAGGTAAAGGCCTGCTCATCCGTCAGGAATCTGGTCGGCACGAGCGATCAACGTACGCCACATTCACCCGCTAGCGCCGGATTTCCGGCCGTTGGTCCTCATGGGCCGACACGGTCAGAGCGCTCCGGGAGCCGGGGCAGCGGTCCGGGTGGTCAGTAGCGGGCCATGCTTCCGCGATCGCGCCCCACGGCCCTCACCAGGACCGTTAGCTACCCATCGCATCAGATGCGAGATTCTCGCGTTCACCGCGCGGTGGGCGGGAGGACGGCGGTGGGCGCTGGCGAGCCATCCGGCGCAGCTGGCAGAGGGGCCCGCGACGGCCCCGCGCCCCGGCGCGCCGGGCCGCGGCGCGTCCTTGGCCCGTTCGCCGGCCGGGTTGGTGGCCCGGCGCCCCTCACCGCGCCGCCCGGGCCGCCGCCGGTTCCCGCCTGGCCGCCGCCCGACAGGGCGTCGGCTGGCCCGGGCCAATCCGGGACCTGCCCGGCTCCGAATGACCCTTGAAACGTCAATTAAGGGCCGCGGCTTCGGCGGAGACACTCATGCCCGTACGCACCGCGCCCACGGCACAGTGAGCCCTGGCCACCCAGCGTGGCGGGCAGCGAAGGGATCCGCCATGACACGCATTACTCATTCCCCGGCGCCCGCGGCCGTGACGGCAGAGCACCCGGTGGCCATCGCCGGCCGGCTGCTGGTCCGGTACGGGCTCGTGGTCGTCATCGCCTGGATCGGCGCGTTGAAGTACACGACGTACGAAGCTACGGCCATCCAGCCGCTGGTCGCCCACAGCCCGCTGCTGAGCTGGGTTTACCACATCTTCAGTGTCCGCGCGTTCGCCGCCGTGCTCGGCACCGCGGAGATCATCGCGGCGCTGCTCATCGCGCTCCGGCCGCTCGCGCCGCGAGTCTCGGTCGCTGGCAGCGCGCTCGCCGTGCTGCTCTTCCTCAGCACGCTGAGCTTCCTGTTCAGCACGCCGGGGGTCACCGCGGCCGGCGGGTTCCCGGTGCTGTCGGTACTGCCCGGCCAGTTCCTGGTCAAGGACCTCGTGCTGGCCGGCGCGGCGCTGTGGACCCTGGGCGACTCGCTCGGCGCCGCCCGGCCGCGGGCCCTGCGAGCCGGGCCCTGATACGGGCCGCGCGGGCTCCCGCGGCCGCCAGGCCTCATCCTTCCCGTCCCGCCGCCGGAACCTGAAGCGGGGTACGCCGCCCGCGACCACAAACGGTGACATCGAAGCCATCACCGTCCCGAATACGCGCCACAGGAATACGCCAGCCTGCCAGTCTTCCGTCACCACCCCTGGCCGCCCCGGCCGCGTTGGAACGCTGGCTGGTGATATCTCCGCGCCTGGCGGCTGGCTATCGCCACTGAACGTTCGGTTGCTCCTCAAGGCCCGGCACTGGCTGAGACGTAAGAAACGCGTTTGCGCGGACGCGTATCAGGTGTAACGAATCGTGCCCACGAGGAGACGGAACCTGGTGAGCTACGGCGAGTGTGCCGCGGGAAACGGAAGCTCAATCGCCTGAGGGTGGCGCAGCGCATGCGCGTAGAAAGAGAAAATCGGGGGAGCCTGGTGATCCGGCTGTTCGGGTCGCTCGCAATCGAAGACGGCGCCCGAACGCTGGGTCCGCGTGACCTGGGGGGCGCACGGCCGAAGCAGGTGCTTGAGATCCTGCTCGCCGCGCGTGGCCATCGCGTGGCGACCGATCGTCTTGCCGAGCTGGTCTGGCCGCGGCAGCGGCCGCAGAATACGGCCGCCTCGCTCCAGACCTTTGTGTCGGCGCTGCGGCGTCATCTCACCCAGGACCGTGAACGGGCACGGGAGCTTGTCGTCACCGAGGCGGAGGCGTACCGGTTCGCGACCGATCTCGTCGACTTTGACCTCGACCATTTCGACGGACTTGTCGAGCGCTCAGCGGGCGAGCCGACCCGGATGGCCCGGCACTCGCTGGAGCAGGCGCTGGCCCTGGTGCGCGGTGAACTGCTCGAGGACGAGCCGTACGCTCTTTGGGCCCAGGATCTGCGCGGCACCTACCAGGGGCGGGTGCTGGGCGTGCACCTGGATGCCGCGGACGCGGCGCTGGCCGAACTCGATTACCTGGACGCCCTGGCTCACGCCGACGCCGCCGCGGCGCTGGATCGCTTCAGCGAACGGGCGCAGCGGACGTCGATGCTGGCCCTGTACGCGCTGGGCCGCCAGCACGAGGCGTTGCAGGTGTACCGCCGCTTCCGCGACCGGATCGACAGCGAGCTCGGGCTAGAGCCGGCCGCGCAAAGCCGCGCGCTGCAATCGGCTATCCTCCGCCAGGAAGACGTCCGCGCGCTGCTGCCGCGGCCGATCGAGCGGGCCCAACGAGATGCCGGCAAACGTTCCGTGCGCCTGCTCGGCCGGGCTGGTGAGCTCGGCACGCTGGAGCGCGCCGCCCGGCAGGCGCTGGGCGGGTCGTTCGCGCTGCTGCTGATCGAGGCAGAGGCCGGGCTGGGGAAGACACGCCTGCTCGACGAGCTCGCGACGCGCCTGGCCGGCGTGCGCGTCGGGCGGGCGAGCTGCTCGGAGCTGGAGCGCCAGCTTCCCTACGTCCCGCTCGCCACCGCGCTTCGGGACGCGCTCACCCGGGCCGAGCTGTCCGGGCAGCACCGGGCGGCGCTGCGCAAGATCGTGCCCGAACTCCCGCCCGCCGATCCGCCGGCCAAGGTCGCGGAGATCGACGTGCTGGAAGCGCTCGTTGACGTCCTAGCCGAGCACGCCCCGCTGGTCCTCCTCCTCGACGACCTCCAGTGGGCGGATCGGGCCACGGTCACCGCCCTGAGCTATCTGCAACGCCGCGGCGCCGTGATCCCGGCTGCGCTCGTGGCCGCAGTCCGGACCGAAGACGCGCCGCCCGGCCACCTGGCCCGCCGTCTAAAACCGGACACGACCGTGCGGCTCAAGCCCTTGACTCCCGCCGAGCTGGCGCCGCTGGCCGTGCCTGACCTGCACGAGTCGACGGGCGGGAATCCCCGCTTCGTGGCCGAGACGGTGACCAGCGGCGGCCCCGGGGAACTCCCCGCCACCCTCACGGAAACCCTGCTGGCCCGCTGCCGATCCGAGGGCGCCGCGTCCTACCGCCTGCTGCTGGCCGCCGCCACGCTGACGCAACCGTTCGACCCCGAGCCGCTCGCGGTCCTGCTGCGCGCAGACGCGGCCGAGCTGACCGAGGAACTCGAGCGTCTATGCGAACGCCGTATCCTGCGCGTCGACGGCCCGCGATTCAGGTTCCGTTACGATCTCGTGCGCGAGGTGCTGCTCGCGAGCCTGTCACCGGCCCGCCGGCGGCTCCTCCGGCAGCGGCTCGACCACCCCGGCGACCAGGCCGGTTCCATTCCGGCTGCACGGGCAACCAGCGTGGTGAAGGGCTAGCCGAAGATGCATCGCGATCACGGGTTGAGGCACCTGTTCGAGGAATCCGGCGATCCGGCATTCATCGTCGACCCCTTCGGCGACCGGATCGTCGCCGCCAACCGCGCGGGCTGCGCGCTGCTCGGCTATACCCGCCAGGAGCTGCTCGCCACGCCCGTCTCCCACATCCACCCCGCCGACCTGCCCCAGCTTCGCGAGTTCTTCAACGGCGTCCTCGAGCACGGGCGGGGCTCCACGATCAAGCTCACCTGCCGGACGAAATCGGGAACCTTCCTGCCCATCGAGATGGCGCTGTTCGCGTTCGGAAGCGACGGCCACCTTCGCATCCTGGGGCTCCTGCACGACCGCAGCGAACACCGCCAGCCCGGCCCCGGCATCTGAGCCCGGCCACCCCGGAGGCACAGACACCAGCCTTCGTCAGCCGCCGCCAGCATACATCCCGCGACACGCCCGCCACTCGGCCGTACCGCTGTCTACAGATCTCGGTCCATGGCAACCGGCTCAGCCGGCGCTCAGGCGACGCTCAGCACCTGTCCGCACACTGACAACGCCGCCTAGGAGGCTATCCCGTCACCGGGCCGGGACGACTGAGAAGACATCGTCCCAGGGCCAGCATGTATCCGCATCGGGGACGTCGAACATGAGGAGACACGAGAACATGAGATTGCCACTAGCCCTCGCCAGGCCCGTCCGCCGGACCGCGGCTGGCGCCCTGGTGCTTGCCGCCGCGAGCGCCACCGCGCTCGGCGTATCCGCGGTCAGCACGGGCGCATCCGCGGGCACCAACAACTGCGGCGCGTGCCCGGGCCGCCTGTTCATCACCAGCGCGGTCGAGCACCCGAACGGCACCGTTACCTTGCCGCTGCACCTGGGGATCAGCAACGGCCAGCCGGTGTACTACGTCGTCACGGACGCCTCGGACGGCTCGGTCGCGGCGGCGCTGGGCGTTAACACCTCGCAGAAGCTGGCTAACGCCGCCAACAGCGCGGGCGTGGAGAAGGTCAGTGTCAACCCTGACGGGACGGTCGTGTTTCCCGCGACGGTCAACTTCAGCCCGTCGCCGGGCTTCACGCTGACCCCCGGTCCGGCCGGCTTCCCGCCCGCCGTTGCCGACCCGCCGTCGGTGGGCAATCCCGGCTACAGCCCGCTGATCCAGCTGCCCAATGGTGTCGTGGAGAACGCCCCGCAAGTCGCCAACAGTACCGGCCAAGCCAACAAGGTCATCAGCATCGACTTGGTGACCAAGACGGTGACCTACAAGGAGACCGACGGCTTCCAGGGCGGTAAGGCGCTCCGCTACGCCTCGTTCGACTCCTCCGATCCGACCGCGGCCACGATCGAGCACGTCACCTACGCGCCGGCGCTCAACAACCTCCCGACCCTCAACGACGACAGCACGGCTTCAGCGCGCGCCTCCCTGGCCGGCTTCACCAACGGGCAGACCGGCGCCGCGAACCCCAACCGGCAGGGCCTGAACTCCGCCATCCTCGACAAGCTCGACCCGCTGAACGTGCTGCGCTGGAACCCCACCCAGGGCCGCTACAGCCCGATGTGGGACGCGCATCTGACCCAATGGCAGGTGCCCCCCGGCCAGCGCACGCTGCAAACGGATTTCGGCAACATCCAGAACCTCGCCGATCAAGGGATCGTCGTCGGGTTCAACGGGACCGCGCAGGGCACCACGTTCGCCGCCAGCGGCATCATCGTCAACTGCCCGATCGTCGCCTTCGCGTCGTCCTGATCCCACCGGGCGGCAACCCCGTCGTGATACCGGGGCCACCGGGCCATGTGGTCCCGGTGGCCCCCAGGTGACAAGGACCTTCAGCCCACACAGAAAAGAGCGATCATGAACGCTGTTGGCAAATCCATCACACACGCCGTCATAGTCCGCGCGATGACGCTTACGGCGGCGATCGCCGCCGCCGGAGCGACCTCGGTGTTGCTGGCAGGAGGGGCGCTGGCCGCGAGCCAGCCGCTGGTTCCGGCGCGCTGCTTCGCGCAGGTCGGCGTCGACCATGTCGTGTTCGGACCGGATTCGTTCTTTGAGCCCAACACGGTCCAGGGCCCGACCAGCTTCCGGGAAAACGCGGGCCCGACCGTCGTGACCTACCCGCTTTACCGGGGCACGAGCCGGGGCCGCGACGCGTATTACGTCATCACCGACGCCTCGGACTTGAGCGTGGCCCGGGCGCTGGGCGTCAACTACACGCCGAAGCTGGCCCGGGCGGCGGGAACGGCGGCCGTTCAGGATTCCACCTCGCAGGTCGGCAGCGGGAACGGCATCGACTTCCCCGCGTCGGTCGACTTCTCACACACGCGCGTCCTGACTCCCTCGGCCCAGGGTTTCCCACCGTCTGCAGCACAGCCCGGCGCCGTTGGCGAGCCGGGGTACAGCCCGCTGGTTCAGGTCATCTTCCGCGACACAACGGTCGTGCTCGACGCCCCGCAGATCGCCAATGCCACCGGCCAGGCAAACAAGATCGTCGCCATCGCGGGGAATCACAGTACGGTCAGCTATCGCGAAACAGACGGCTGCTATGACAACGAGAGCGTTCACTACGCATCCTTTGACGCCTCCGATCCGACCGCGGCCGCCATCGAGGACGTGACCTACGCGCCTGACCTCAACGCAGCGCCCTCACCCGGATGCGCCGATCCCGCCGTCGTCGCGGCGACCTGCTCCCGCGAGCCGCTCATCGCCTTCACCAACGGTCAGACAGGCGCGGCCAACCCCGAGCGGCAGGGTCTGTCCGCGGCCATTCTCGATGCGCTCACGCCACTCAACATCCTGAAGGAAGTGCCCGAACCAACGGCCCAATTCGACTACAGCCCTATGTGGGACATCCATCTCGAGACATGGACCGGCACCGCCGTCGCGCAAGGCCTCAACCTCCGCCAGACCGACTTCTCCACCGCCCAGCAGCAGATCACCAACGGTCTTGCCACCGGCTTCCCGGCCGGAGCTCCGTTCGGCCCCAGCGGATTCATCGTCAACTGCCCCGTGGTCAGCCTCGACGTAAACATCAGCGGCTAGACCCCGGCCACTGTGACAACTGGCCAACCCTCAATGTGGGTTGCCGACCAGGTCCGTGGCCCCCCTCTGTGTCAGGATCAGGTGAGACACCAGGGGCAACCGTTACTGGTGGAACTTGAGGGTTAGACGGGATCAGCAGACAGTGACCATGACTAGCTCAGACATGCAGGACACCCCGGCCGGGCGCCGGGCGGCCGGGGCGGACGGCCCGCGGTCGTCCCAGCCGAAACGGCGCACCTTCACCGCCGCGTACAAGCTGGCG
>WNFC01004420.1_pt1 | contig 15305 bp, 10 predicted proteins | sample 5400541 | NCBI WGS metagenome assembly WNFC01 (sample SAMN13153342, study PRJNA577476) | soil metagenome | isolation source: 120 cm saprolite under Douglas fir tree site 2 hole 2 replicate 1 | place: USA:California | collected 2015-04-18
CTCGCGATGGCTGGACGCAAACAGGCTGGAGGGTACCAGCATGAACAGCGCCATGGCGAAGGCCACCATTTTTTTAATTTTCCTCATGGAGATTGCCTCTGGGAGTGAAGTTGGTGGACGTAAGCCTTCGTGAGATTGCCCTGCCGTGCGCGGCGCCACGCTGGACAGTTACGGCTTCTACGTCTACTGCTCTAAGTACGCAGGGCATCGCAGATTGGATTTGTTTCGGATGTTTGAGAGGTGATTTTTTCCCGTTTTTACGGCAGCTTGCCGAAGGCCCGAGAAATGCTGTTATGGTTTCGCCCGAGCCGTTCCCGGCGAAGCCTGCCGCCCCCTTAAGTAACGGGCTGCAGGGAAACGGATGGAAACCGGATGAGCCGACTGGCAATCCGCGGTGCCGTCCCAGCCGTACTTCAGAGAGGAAGAGATAACTGTTTGTCCAGCGCTGAATTAGAAGGGGGCGCGGCCGACATTTCTTTGCAGTCGGCCATACGCTCCAGCGACGAAAACGCGATAGCTCTGCTGTACGACCGCTACTCTTCTATCGTGTACTCGGTCGCTCTGCGGGTGCTGGCGGACACCGGTGCCGCTGAGGACGTGTTGCAAGAAGTGTTCATGCAGTTGTGGCGCAATCCCGGGTTGTTCGACTCCTCCCGCGGGAACCTGGGGGCGTGGCTGGCGGTGATCGCCCGCAACCGCGCGATCGATATTCTGCGCAAGCGCCATCCGGAAACTGATATCACCGATGTGGTCGTCTCTGTGGAACCCGATATGGCTGGAAATGCGCAACGGACTCGCGACGCGGAGAAGGTAAGAGGCGCCCTGGGTGCCATGCCGCCTGCGCAACGAAGCGCCGTGGAGATGGCTACTTCGAAGGGCTCACCCATACCGAGATTGCAGCCAAGACAGGCGAGCCGCTGGGTACGATCAAAACTCGGATTCGCGCTGGATTGCTGGCTCTGCGCAAGGCTTTTAACTCATGAGCGCACACGAACAATTCGCCGAGGATCTCGCGCTTTACGCCCTGGATGGGTTGCAGGGGGAGGAGCGAGTCAGGCTGGAGAAGCATTTGGCGGAGTGTTCCGCGTGCCGCCGCGAGTTGGAAGAACTCCGCGGGGACACGGCGCTGATGGCGCTTTCGACGACCGGTCCGACTCCGCCACGGCGGGCGCGGCAACGCTTGCTGGATGCCGTTGCGCGCGAACCGCGCGCGGGTGCGGTTCGGACACGGCGTTCCTGGTGGGCGCCATTACCCTGGCTGGCAGCCGCGGCCAGCGTCCTAGTGGCCGGCTGGTTCTGGCGGCAGAGCGATCAGCGGGCGCAGCGTGTAGCCGAGTTGGAGAAGGTGCTGGCCGGGCAACAGGCGCAACTGCAGCGCGCCCGCGAGGTTGTGGAAACGCTCACCGCAACGAATGCGATGCGGGTGACGCTGGTCGTTACCAAGACTAAGCTTCAACCCCAAGGCAAAGCGATCTATGTTCGAGATCGTGCCAGCTTGATTTTCCTGGCCAGCAATCTGCCGGCACTGCCTCCAACGAAGGCCTACGAGCTGTGGCTGGTTCCCACCAGCGGTGCGCCGATTCCGGCTGGGGTGTTCAAGCCCGATGCCCAAGGCAGCGCGATTGTTATTAATCCGCCGCTGCCGGCAGGGGTGGAGGCCAAGACGTTTGCGATTACGGTAGAGCCGGAGCAGGGGTCGTTAGTGCCCACGCCGCGAATCGTGATGGTGGGGGCAGGGGAATAGACAATCTCTTAAGGCCTTGTGGCGCTCCTCCGGAGCTCGAATCGAATCGCGACCTTAGAGGATGGTGAATCAAATACGAGGCCCAGAAACGAGCTTCGCGGATCCGCATTCCACCGCACGACGCTTCCCCCAAGCGGACTTCTGGACAACGTCACGTTTCGCTTGCTGAGAACCACCGATGTGATCCAGTGTCCGCTTTCGGATAACTTCAGGTTTGCCCGTTATCCGGGAGTGGTTGGGGATTGATTCTCAGCAGCTGAGTTGCCGGTATCGATCCAACCAAACCGGAATTGGATTACTTCCGAATCGCCGGCAAATCGCGCGTTCAAGTAGCGCAGATCCCGGAAATTGACGGGCAAACACCGCCACCCTATGATCTATTCGATTCCCCCACCATGATCGAACAGACCATCTCGCATTACCGCATTGTCGAAAGACTCGGTGGTGGCGGTATGGGTGTGGTTTACAAGGCGGAAGACCTCAAACTACGCCGTTTTGTAGCGATCAAATTCCTGCCCGAGGATGTCGCCAAAGATACCCAAGCTCTTGCCCGTTTTAAGCGTGAAGCACAAGCGACTTCGGCTCTCAACCATCCGAACATCTGCACCATCTACGAGATCGATGAGCAAAACGGGCAAGCATTCATCGTCATGGAGTACCTGGACGGCGTAACGCTGAAGCATCGTATCGACAACCTTCCGAGGGACACGGGCTTGCTCCTCTCATTCGCGATCGAAATTGCCGACGCTCTCGACGCGGCGCATGCTCAGGGGATCATTCATCGCGATATTAAGCCCGCCAACATCTTCGTGACCAAACGTGGTCATGCCAAGATTCTCGATTTCGGATTGGCAAAGATCACGCCCTCAGCCGTCTCTTTGAGCCAAATTGCGCTGGCTGAAACAATCGACGAACAGCACTTGACCAGCCCCGGCGCAACACTCGGAACAGTCGCCTACATGTCGCCGGAACAAGTGAAAGGGAAGGAACTCGACGGACGCACCGATCTGTTTTCGTTCGGAGCGGTGTTGTACGAGATGGCAACAGGAGCATTGCCGTTTCAAGGGGCAACTTCGGCTCTCATCTTCAAAGCAATTCTCGATTCCGATCCGCCACCGGCGAGGCTCTTTAATAGCGACATTCCGCAAAAGCTGGAAGACGTTATTAATAAGGCATTGGAGAAAGACCGCGACCTGCGCTATCAAAGCGCTAAGGAGATGCGGGCTGAGCTGCAGCGCCTGAAGCGCGACACAGAGTTCAGACGCGTGGCGCCGGGAAGTTCCGGCGGTTTGCCCTCAGCGGCGAGGAGTGGGCCGCAAGAGGCAATCGGGCAGGCGACGCCACTTTCAGGTTCCGCACCGGCTGTGGTGATTTCGGGCTCGACCGCCGCGCGATTAGGTGAGGTCTCTGTACCTCAAAGAAGAAAAATCGGGCAGCTCGTGCTTTGGTCAGCTGTAGTGATCGCTCTCGTTGCGGGCGGCTTCTACTATTGGTCCCATCGCGCCCAGCAACTCACCGACAAAGATACCGTTGTTCTCGCCGATTTCATCAACAATACCAGCGACCCGGTATTCGACGACACGCTGAAGACCGCGCTAAGTGTGTCTCTCAGCCAGTCGCCGTTCTTGAATGTGCTCTCCGACGGCAAAGTTGCTGACACCTTGAGCCTGATGACGCGGTCGCGCGATGCCAGGCTCATACCCGAAGTTGTTCGTGAGATCTGTCAGCGCACGGCCAGCAAGGCCTACATTGTGGGAGCCATTGTCAGCGTGGGAAGCGAATATGAGCTGCATCTTAAGGCGGTGAATTGCCATACCAACGTCACGCTCGCGCAGGCGCAGGTTACGGCATCCGGTAAAGCGAAAGTGCTGGAGGCGCTCGGCGAAGCTGCCTCCAAGCTACGGGGTAAGCTGGGGGAATCGCTGTCCACCGTACAGAAGTTTGATGTTCCGCTCGAACAAGCCACCACATCTTCGCTCGAAGCACTCAGAGAGTACAGCCTTGGGCAGAAGGCTGCTCAGGACAACGGTGCCGCCCAATCACTTCCCTTTGATCAACGCGCCATCGAACTGGATCCGAACTTTGCGATGGCCTATGGCGCCATTGGTATTCACTATTTCAACCTCGGCGAACCGGCACGAGCCAGCGAGTATCTCACCAAGGCGTTTCAGTTGCGGGAACACGCCAGCGAGCGCGAGAGGCTCTCGATCACGGCCCACTACTATTCGTCGGTGAGCGGTGAACTGGACAAGTCAGCCGAAACCTATCGGCAAAGGATTGCAAACTATCCACGGGACATCGCGGCTTACAACAATCTTGGGATCGTATACGCCGAACAGGGTCTGTTTGAAAAAGCGGTTGAGGTGACAAGAGAAGGTATCCGCATTGCACCGGAGCAAGTCACTCTCGACGAGAACCTTACTGACTACCTTCTTGCGCTGCACAGATTCGACGATGCGCGGCAACTCATCCGCGAAATGCAGCCTCGCAAACCAGACAATTACATCTTTCCCGCGGCTTTGTACGCGCTTGCGTTTTTCTCCTCGGACTCGCCCGCGATGGCCGAACAAGAGAAATGGTTTGCGCAAAAGCCCGAATACGAGAACTTCGGGTTGGCCCTTGCCTCCGACTCGGAGGCTTACGCTGGTCATCTTGGCAGGGCGCGGGAACTGACAAAGCGCGCGGTGGACTCCGCCATTCGGGCAGACAGCAAAGAAGCGGGTGCGATATGGCAGGGGATTGCGGCACAGCGCGCGGCCGCCTTCGGCATCGCCACTGAGGCACGGAAGACCGCAGCAGATGCTCTCAAGCTTGCTCCGGCGAGCCAGGGCGCGCAAGCTGAAGCGGCCCTAGCATTCGCTCTGGCGGGCGATGGGGCGCAGTCGGAGACTTTGGCGCGCGACTTAGCACAACGATTTCCACTGGACACGCAGATGCAGTCGCTGTGGCTGCCTGCGATTCAGGCGCAATTGGCGCTGAATCATAGCGACCCCGCTTCGGCCTTGAAAGCCCTGCAAATACTGTCCACGCCGCTCGAGTTTGGATTAGTCGCGTTTTCCGCTAACGCCTCCGGATCCTGCCTCTATCCTACCTATATTCGCGGCAAGGCGTACCTCGCTGCCGGACAAGGCACGGCCGCTGCCGCCGAATTCCAGAAGATTCTTGATCACGAGGGTACTGTCTGGAATTGCTGGACGGGTGCCCTGTCTCAGCTTGGTGTCGCGCGGGCAAATGCGCTCGCGGCGAAAGCTTTACACGGCGCCGACTCTGATGCGGCCCGCCTGCGCGCGCTTGCAGCTTATAACGACTTCTTCATCCTCTGGAAAGATGCCGACCCCAACATCCCAATCCAGCAACAAGCCAGGGCCGAATACTCGAAGCTACAGTGAGCACCACAACGATTTCTGCTGGCGGCCCGACTCTCAGCAGACGATGATGGCGCACCCTGAAATTGGGTCGCGGGGTACATCTCACCGAGTACCGCATCTCCTCGCATCTCCTCCGGGCATCTCCTCTATTCTCATTGACTCGCCCACTTTATCCACGTAAGATTCGCGCACCGTGCTTGGCCAGATCATCTCCCACTATCGCATTCTGGAGAAACTCGGCGGTGGCGGCATGGGTGTTGTCTACAAGGCTGAGGATGTTCGTCTGCACCGTTTCGTCGCTCTGAAATTCCTGCCCGAAGAGGTCTCTCATGACCCGCAGGCGGCCGCCCGTTTTCAGCGTGAAGCGCAAGCGGCGTCGGCTCTAAACCATCCCAACATCTGCACTATCTACGACATCGGCGAGCAGGACAGGCATGCGTTTATCGCGATGGAATTCCTGGAGGGAATGACCCTAAAGCACCGCATCATGGGGCGCCCGCTGGAGATGAATTTCATCTTGTCGCTGGCTATCGAAATCGCCGACGCGCTTGATGCGGCTCACTCGGAAGGCATCGTTCACCGCGACATGAAGCCGGCAAACATCTTTGTAACAAAGCGCGGCCACGCCAAAATTCTGGATTTCGGACTGGCGAAGGTGGTGCCTACTCTCGCTGGCGCGCCCGGAGAGCGAGCTTTGGCTACTGCGGGTATCGACGAACATCTGACTAGTCCGGGCTCGACACTGGGAACTGTTGCCTACATGTCGCCCGAACAAGCTAGGGGCAAGGAACTGGACACGCGCACGGACCTGTTCTCCTTCGGATCGGTGCTGTATGAAATGGCGACTGGAGTGTTGCCCTTTCACGGGGATACCTCGGCGTTGATCTTTAAGGCCATCCTCGACAGCGACCCGCCCCCAGCCATCCGGTTCAATCGCGAGATTCCGCCCAGTTTTGAAGACATCATCAGCCGCGCCCTCGAAAAGGACCCGGATCTGCGCTTTCAAAGCGCGAAGGAAATGCGGGCCGAGCTGCAGCGGCTCAAGCGGGACAGCGAGACGGGGCGGGTGGCGGCCGGCAGTTCGGGGAAGATCGCTGTGGCGCGGGAAAGCGGGCAGCAGGCGTCGGCTACACCACCGGCGCGGGAATCCGGTTCCAGCCCCAGTTTGACTGGTTCGACCGCATTGCACGCACCGGCAGGAGCTGAGATTCAGGTAGCCGGAAAAAGGAATCTCTGGAAAATACTGGTGCCTTCGCTGGTGGTCGCGGCGCTGGTTGCCGGAGCGCTCTATTATCGCCAGCGCGGGGCTCAGAGGCTCTCGGAAAAAGACACGATCGTTCTCGCCGACTTCGCCAACAGCACGGGCGATGCGGTGTTCGACGACACGCTCAAGACGGCGCTCAGCGTTGCTCTCAACCAGTCGCCGTTTCTGAATGTGCTGCCGGAGAACAAGGTCGCGGCGACCGTGCAGATGATGTCCCGTCCGGCTGGCACGAGACTCACGCCGGAGGTAACCCGTGAGCTTTGCCAGCGGGCAGGCAGCAAGGCATACATTGCGGGGTCGATTGGAAGTCTGGGAAGCAAGTACGTGCTGGGGTTGAAGGCGGTGAATTGCCCGAGCGGAGACCCGCTGGCCGAGGAGCAGGTGACGGCGGCGTCGAAGGAGAAGGTTCTGGACGCATTGGGCGAGGCGGCGTCGAAGCTGAGGGGTGAACTGGGCGAATCGCTGGCCACGGTGCAGAAGTTTGACGTTCCGCTCGAACAAGCCACCACGTCTTCGCTCGAAGCTCTGAAAGCGTACAGCTTTGCACAGAAGACCTACAGCGACAAAGGTCCCGGCGGGGCCCTGCCTTACCATCAACGTGCCATCGAGCTTGATCCGAATTTCGCTAAGGGCTACTCGGCAGTGGGCCTCGACTACTACGGTCTCTCCGAGCTAGGGCGGGCCAGCGAGTATTTCACCAAGGCATTCCAGTTGCGGAAACATGCCAGCGAGCGGGAAAAGCTGGCGATCACCGCCGACTACTATCAGAATGTAACTGGAGAACTGGACAAAGCGGCCCAGACGTATCAGGAGGAGATTGCGAGCTACCCGCGAGACTACAGAGCACATCTCGATTTGGGCAACGTGTACACCTCGCAGGGACAGTACGAGAAGGCTGCCGAGTCGTATCGCCAAGGCCTCCGCCTCGCCCCCGATAATGCCGTCCCCTACGCAGACCTTCCCAACAGCCTAATCTCCTTGCAGCGCTTCGACGAAACGCGGCAGATCATCCATGAGGCGCAGGCGCGAAAACTGGATACTTTCGTCCTCCACAACGCCCTCTACGCTCTTGCGTTTCTCGGCTCGGACACTGCGGCGATGGCGGAACAGCAACAGTGGTATGCGGGCAAGCCCGAAGAGAACTTTGGACTCTCGCTCGCCTCCGACACCGAGGCGTATGGCGGTCATCTCGCCAAGGCGCGGGAACTGACCAAGCGGGCGGCGGACTCCGCTATTCGGGCGGACAGCAAGGAAACTGGGGCGATCTGGCAAGCGATTGCTGCGCATCGAGAGGCGGCTTATGGCAACCCTGCGGAAGCGCGGCCGGCAGCGACAGAGGCTTTGAAACTTGTTCCAACGAGTCAGGGTGTCGAAGTCGAAGCCGCGCTTGCCTTTGCCACAGCGGGCGATACGGCACGAGCCGAGTCGTTGGCTCAAGACTTGGGGAAACGCTTCCCGCTGGACACGCAGGTGCAGTCGCTCTGGCTGCCTGCGATTCAGGCGCAATTAGCGCTGGACAAAAAGAATCCAGCTTCTGCCCTGAGTGCCCTGCAAGCTGATTCATCCATCGAGTTGGGGCAAATTAATTTCGTCACCAATATTTCTTGCCTCTATCCAGCGTATATACGAGGCGAGGCCTACTTGGCCGCCGGACAGGGCAATGCCGCTGCCGCCGAGTTTCAGAAGCTCATCGACCACAGCGGTATTGTCTGGAACTGCTGGACGGGAGCCCTGGCGCATCTCGGCGTGGCGCGCGCGAATGCGTTGCAAGCGAAAACTTCGCAGGGTGCGGACGCCGATGCAGCCCGTGTCCGCGCCCTCGCCGCCTACAAGCATTTCCTGACGCTCTGGAAGGATGCCGACCCCGATATTCCGGTCTACAGGCAAGCCAAAGCCGAGTACACCAAGCTGCAATAGCTGAAGATCTGGCTTCGGATGCACGCTGCGGTTTCGCGTGAATGACGGCCAGCAACCCACTAATCCTCATGCTTATGCACATCAGTACCGCGCCTTTGGGTTTACAAATAAGCCAGTTCCAGAATCGTCGGCCAACAGGAAGTAATTCGCTTCCTTCTTGTTTGCCCGTCATACGCCCGGGGCCTGTACGGGACGCGAAGCGGATCGGTGACCACTTGGCCTGCTCGCGAGCAATCGGAGCTACGGCGTTTCAATGCGCCGTTCTCCGGCAGTTGCTACCGCACAACTGCCGGAGCAGTGGCGCCTCACAGCGACCGGCGTCTTAAGGAAGAGCATTGGCGATCTTCATGCTTAATTCTCGGTCTTTGCTGCTCACTGAGTACATTCGTTCGCTCGTACTCCAGATGACCGTCGCACGTTTCTCATCGAAGGCCTCCATCAAGAGCGCCGGACCGGCTCGGAGTTCCACCTCCTGGACCTTCACCACTGCATCAGGTGGAATATCGAGCAACCAGGCTGGATGGGCTGCGAACTTCTGGGCCATGGCACGCGATTCCCACAAGGAAACCCCGATGCTCCGGAACGCCACCTCAGCGAAGTGCTCCAACGCAAGACCAGAAGGAACGGAGAGTTCGCTCGGCGGCGCCTGCAGGATGTGGACATTGTCCGGATAGTTCGCCGCCACTATGGGGCCGATCTCGGTGCGCAATTGCACCCCTTCCCATTCAGCCGGCACCTGCACATCGCTTGCTCCCACCTTGCCGAGAGCAGATTCGATATCACGGACGTGGATTGTCTGCTCTACCAAGATCGGCCCTGTTACTGTGAGGGCAGGATTTGCGTCCGGAACGCCATGTGACGGTAGATACGGCCTGAAACCGGCTTTGCGTTCGGCTTCCTCCGTATTTTGGACGCTCGTCTCCAGGCCGTTGGTTGTCACCTGCATGTGCAGCGGCAGCTTCGATAGATCGAGCCGTACAGCATCCACGCGGTTAAGAACAAACCGGTACCAGAGCTCCTGGGCAAGCGCCCTGGTTACTGGGAGCGCGAGCACCACAACACACACCACGGCAGCAGCGGCAGCCGCCATCCATATCCACGAATGGTGCCGCCCTTCCAGTCGGGCGTCGAGCAATTTGCGCCCACGCGCCAGGTTCGGACTCCACTGTGGCTCGATAGTTGCGAGCCGATTGGCGACCCAGGAATCTTCATGATTGGTTTCCATATCGTTTCAAATACTCCTTCCGGAACGCTTCTTGAGCACGGCTGACGAGACTTCCGACGTAGTTGGAATTTACCGCGAGAGAGACGGCAATCTCCTGGTAGCTGAGGCCATGGCTCCACAGGAGCAATAGCTCCGCATGACGCCGATTCAAGGCTCCGAGCACGGTTCGTACCCTGTGCTGCTCGGCGTTGACGGCGTACAAATGCTCCGGCGTCGGAGGCGACTCGCGGCCGAGACTGAAGAGGCGCTCGATTCGGCTCCGGCGTGTCTGGCGTCTTAGTTCGTCTAACGCTTCACGTACGGAGGTCCGATACAGCCACCCTTCCGCTTGTTCCCCGTGTGCTTGAGGATTCCGCCACCACTTCAGAAAGACTTCCACCGCTAGTTCCTCCGCGCGGGCCTGGTCATAAATAACCCTGCCTATGACGCGGGCAATGCGCTCATAGTGAGCACGAAAAATCGCATCCAGTCCTTCGGGTTTGGTGACTTCCATCTCACTCGGTTCGGTCATGCTTCTTGCGTTCACATACCAAGAACGAATGAGACACGGATTTTGTGGCAGCAATTGTGACAAAAAGCGACTTGGGAAGTACCAGCCTCCGCAAGCCCCTCCGCCTACAATGCTTAGCTGAATTCGGTCGGGTACCGGAAAAACTCTGTAGGGCAGACGCACACATCCTACTTGAAGGATAGTCAGCAATCCGGAAATATACGGGTTGCTTCCGGATGGCCCGTAATCGGCGCTCAGGGGCCATGCATTAGAAATAGAGTGCGACCAACGCCGGTACGCATCGTAGTCAGCGGCAAAGACCAAAGCGCCTCGGATTACTCTGTATTCAACTGTCTCGATTGGATGATATCTGCATGTCCCAAGAATCCTTGCATGGCCTTCGCAGTATCCCTCGCGGCATCTGGGCGCTTGGTCTTGTGAGCATGTTCATGGACATCTCTTCGGAGATGATTCATAGCCTCCTGCCAGTGTTCCTCGTTTCCGTGCTTGGAGCCAGTGCCATGGCGCTCGGCCTGCTCGAAGGCATCGCGGAAGGAACTGTCAACGTAGTCAAGATTTTCTCTGGCGCATTGAGTGACTGGCTGGGCAAACGTAAAGCCCTAGCAGTCGTCGGATACGGAATGGCAGCCCTTACCAAGCCGCTTTTCCCTCTGGCTAATTCTTTCAGCCTTGTCTTTCTCGCGCGACTAATCGACCGAATTGGGAAGGGTGTGCGAGGCGCACCCAGGGACGCTCTCGTAGCGGACTTAGTCCCTGAGGGCGTACGAGGAGCGAGCTATGGCCTTCGCCAAAGCCTGGATACAATCGGCGCTTTTATCGGCCCGCTCGTCGCCATTTGCTTGATGCTGGCTTTCAAAGGTGAGTTCCGAAGAGTCTTCTGGGTGGCGGTGCTACCGGCGTTCGTTGCCGTAGGGCTGCTCGTGCGTTTTGTGCACGAGCAGCCTAATTCCGTGAAGCCGCTCAAAGTGCGACCACAGTTCCAGTGGCGGGAGATCCAACATGTTTCGTCAGCGTTTTGGTTTGTGGTTGCTATTGGTGCTGTGTTTACCCTGGCGCGGTTCAGCGAAGCGTTCCTAATTCTGCGGGCAAGCAACCTCGGTCTCAGCAACAATTATGTTCCTCTTGTTTTGGTGGTGATGAATGCCGTCTATGCAGCGTCGTCCTATCCCGCTGGACGTCTCTCCGATCGCGTGGACCGCCGCTTGGTATTGGCGATCGGCGGCGTTGCGCTGATTGTCGCTGACCTGCTTCTCGCCACAGCGACGGGAATCATTGGCTTGGCCGCAGGCATTTCGTTTTGGGGGTTCCACATGGGATTCAGTCAGGGATTGCTCGCCGCTCTGGTTGCGGATGCCGCGCCGCTAGACCGGCGTGGGATTGCGTTTGGTTTCTTCAGTCTGGTCAGTGGCATCGTACTGGTCATTGCCAGTCTTGTCGCAGGCACCCTCTGGGACCGCATCGGCGCACCAGCCACTTTTTATACGGGCGCGAGCTTCGCAGCGTTGGGCGTACTCGGTCTGTTGCTGCAACTTAGAACCACGCCAGCGGCAACAACGCGAGCTGAATGAGAGAACCGCAGTTTTCGGCACCGTGCACCTGCTTTTCCGTTCACGCGGCAAACACTCAGCTGTCTTTTCCGCCGAGCAAACGAAGAGCATTCATGATCGAGTCTGTGGGAAGTGACACGTGAGGTTGCGAGCGTATTGCCGGCAATCCTGAAGTTACGATCCTTCTGGCGGTAACTTCCGAGTAGTCCGTTATTCGGGAGCGGTGTGAAGCTAGCGGCATCGCCAAGCCTCTGCGGGAGTGTCTTTCCTCTGTCTTGGCGCCCGCCGACAGATCGCGATCTTGGCTCCATTGGCGACGGAAAACCTCGACGGTGCGTCCGCCGATGCCGCTCGTGCTTCCCGTAATGAATGCAATCTAAGTCCAGCGCTGCCACAAAATCGCCTCTCGTTTCCGGCCTCGGATGCGGCATCGAAGACGCATTCGATCGCTATTTCAACGACCGGCCTGGCGCGGACATACCGCCAACGATGAGCCAAACTCCATTGGTCTTGCGCCAAGTGTGCATGCACCGGAATGCCACCACCTCATTGCTGCCGTCCTTCAGGGTGTACGTAGCTGTCACTACGTAGTACGCGACCGCCACACCGTGGAATACTTGGACAGCCTTCGGCTCAAGCTGGAACTTCGTCAGTCCCTCAAACTTTCCGAAAGTGTCAGAGCGGATGACATCTTTTCGAACGGGGGCTGGGGAATCGTAAGGCCAACCCACAAACTCCTCGTCCCACAGAGCAATGTAACCCTCGCGGTCCCGTGCCTCGACGAGTTGCCAATATTTTTTCTCCATGCTCCAGGCTTGCCCTTGTTCCGGCGAAAGCTTCGATTCCTGGGCGAAACAAAGCATGCCCATCAATATCGGGAGAATACTAATAAGGAATTTCGGCATATGCTCACCTCCACTTGGTGCGCCCATTTCAGGGGCGCTCATTGCTCCGACGTCAGGGCCTTGAGATAGCGGTAGTAGAACACCACGCCGGTGTTGAAGGATTGGACCGGTAAACGCTCGTCTTTTCCGTGTGCGCGAATGTCATTGTTATCAAGGGCGACACCCTGCAGGCCAAACGAAGGCATACCCGCAGCGTAGGCATACCTACTATCGGAAGCACCGATGGACATGTTGGGGACCACGGGCATGCCCGGCCAGAACTCCGCCGACACTTTGCGCAGCGGATTCATCACATCTTCCCTCAGCGCCACAGGCGGCAACTGCCGCTCGTCGGGTGCGGTCCGCGTGATGGAGCCGTCGATCTGCACGTAGCCTACTGTGACTTTGGGATCGGCCACGATCTTTACCAGATCCTGCCGTATCTCCTCGCGCGAATGGCCGGGCAGGATCCGGCAGTTGACGTTGGCCGTGGCGGTTTGCGGCAATGCATTATTGGCGTGTCCCGCAGCCAAACGCGTGGCCACGCATGTGGTCCGCATGGTGGAGTTCAGGATGGGGTCATCGGCCGACAACTTGGCAATCGCCTCTTGGTCCGGCGGATCTTTTAGAACCGCTTTCACCAGTGCAGCTTTCTCCGGAGGATAGGTCTCTGCCAGTCCTGCAAGTTCGGCGCGCGTCACCGCGTTCAGTTCGAAACGAAAGGTATAGTGCGCCAGGCGCCCGAGCGCATCCGCCAAGTGGTAGATGGGGTTGTCCGGCGTCGGCATGGAGCTGTGCCCGCCGGGACTCAGACTGCTCAACTCATAATCGGCGTACACCTTCTCGCTGGCATCCACCGTGAAACCCAGCAGCTTGCCGTTCTCTTCTACTACGCCGCCGCCGTCGTGGTTGAGCACGAACTCGGCGTCCACCAGGTCGCGATGATTGTTGACCAGCCAGTCCACTCCGTTGAAGTTGCCGCCTTCTTCATCCGCGGTCAGCGCCAGAATAATGTCGCGATCCGGCTTGTAGCCCTCCTGCTTCATTCGGATCAAGGTGGCCATCAGGATCGCGTCGCCGTCTTTCATGTCCTGCGTGCCGCGTCCGTAGTAGTAGCCATCCTTCTCTATGAACTGAAATGGATCGGTGCTCCAATCGCTGCGTTTGGCTTCCACGACGTCCAGGTGTCCGATGAGCAGCACGGGCCTGTGGGTGCCAATTCCATGCAGGCGCGCGACCATGTTGCCCTTGCGTGGATCGGGTCCCATCACCACCACGTCCTCGTCCGGGAAACCCGCGTCGCGCAAGCGCTTGGCCATTGCTTCGGCGGCGACCGTGGTGCTGCCCACTGAGTGAGTGGTGTTAATTTTGACGAGTTGCTTGAAGATATCGGAACCTAGCTTGATGCTTTCGACATCCGGCGGAGTCGGCGCAACAGAACCAGACTTTGCCGTTACCGCCAGCGCCAGTGCGGCGGTCAGGACCGTGAGCGGACACAGGGCACCCTTGCCTAAATAACGCATTCGTTAGCTCCCCTGAGAAGCTTGTTAAGTCGATTGCAGTTCGAGCATGCAAGCTAAGAGATCGGTGCGGCCAAATACCGCCGGCTGCTGTCCCCACACAATCGGATAATCTCGGGGGTCAGTATTCAATGCAGGAAGAGCGATGTCCATGACCTCCGAGGTCATGGAGCGACGCGGGGCGCGGTAGAGTCTTCCGATATTAAAGCGCTTCTCCAGTCAGCCGATTCAGCACAGTGCGCGTCCCTTCATCTGCAGGGAAGAAACTTTCAATGCGCAGTTCCTGCAGTGCAATATCCTGCGGTGTGCCGAAGGTGGTAAGCGCAGAAAACAAGCGAAGCGTCGAGTTCTTCCCCCTGTAGTTAATGGTCAAGAACGGTGGAGGAGCGCCATCCAGATCGAGCATGCGCCAGCGGCTCGGGACATCCGGGTAGCTCAGCAACTCCTCGAGGAAACTCTTCATCGTCTCGTCCGACGGATTGTCTGCGGCTTCGCGATGCACCCGCCGAATGATACGTGCGGCGACACTCTCCCAGTTTTCGATGAAGGGCCGCAGCCCCTGGGGATGGAATACAAGGCGGGGTCCGTTATGAGGCATGACAGAATCGCAGCCGGGGAAGAAAGCAAGAAAGCGCTTTGCGCCCGCATTCATCCGCAGCGTGTTCCAATATCGGTCCACGACGAGTACGGGATAGGGCTCATGTTGCGCCATGAGAAACTCCACAGCACAGCGCGCCGCCTCTAACTCCGGCGTATCAAGAGCAGTGTGACGATAAAGCGGCGCGTAGCCGGCCGCGAGCAGCAGGGCATTGCGCTCGCGCAGGGGGACCTGCAGCGCTTCGGCAAGACGCAGGACCATCTCCCGGCTCGGCTGTGCGCGGCCCGTCTCGACACAGCTCAGATGACGCGTTGAGATGTCGGCATCGAGTGCCAGGTCCAGTTGGCTGACGCGTCGAACAGTGCGCCAGCGACGCAGCAGGACGCCAAAAGTCATATTACGCATTGCAGTGTGAGGGACAGGAGGCGGTGCACTCACGATACGATTATAAGAGGAGTCCTTCTACGGCGATCAGAAGCAGGCTTTCCGAGGCGCACGCGTTGTGAGAGTTCGCCCCGCATCTGCCGCTGAATTCGTGAATAGTCGGCAAGCCGGAAGTAATAGCGTCATCGGAACTCCAGGATTACTTCCGCATTGCTCGTAATCCGCCCAGCCTCGTGCATTGCAAGCACCTAATTTGGAGCACCGGATAGCCAGAATCCGCAAAACCCGACTCGACTGTTAAGGTTAAAGAACGCTAATGTGGCGACCACAAAAGTCATAAAAT
>WNFC01004422.1_pt1 | contig 15303 bp, 15 predicted proteins | sample 5400541 | NCBI WGS metagenome assembly WNFC01 (sample SAMN13153342, study PRJNA577476) | soil metagenome | isolation source: 120 cm saprolite under Douglas fir tree site 2 hole 2 replicate 1 | place: USA:California | collected 2015-04-18
GATCCTCGAGCTCAAGAACACCATCAACACCATGGTCGACCAGCTCAACGCCTTCGCCAACGAGGTGACGCGCGTCGCGCGCGAGGTCGGCACCGAGGGCAAGCTGGGCGGCCAGGCCGACGTCAAGGGCGTGGCCGGTATCTGGAAAGACCTGACCGAGAACGTGAACTTCATGGCCGGCAACCTGACCAGCCAGGTCCGCAACATCGCCGAGGTCACGACCGCCGTCCAGCAGGGCGACCTGTCGAAGAAGATCACGGTCGACGTCCGCGGCGAGATCCTCGAGCTCAAGCAGACCATCAACACGATGGTCGACCAGCTCAACGCCTTCGCCAATGAGGTGACGCGCGTCGCGCGCGAGGTCGGCACCGAGGGCAAGCTGGGCGGCCAGGCCGACGTCAAGGGCGTGGCCGGCATCTGGAAAGAGCTGACGGAGAACGTGAACCAGATGGCGGGCAACTTGACCAGCCAGGTCCGCAACATCGCCGAGGTCACCACCGCGGTCCAGCAGGGCGACCTGTCGAAGAAGATCACGGTCGACGTCCGCGGCGAGATCCTCGAGCTGAAGAACACCATCAACACGATGGTCGACCAGCTCAACGCCTTCGCCAAAGAGGTCACGCGCGTGGCCCGCGAAGTCGGCACCGACGGCAAGCTCGGAGGCCAGGCCACCGTGGACGGCGTGGCCGGAACGTGGAAGGACCTGACCGACAACGTCAACACGATGGCGAGCAACCTGACCGACCAGGTACGAGGCATCGCGCGCGTGGTCACCCTGGTCGCGAATGGAGACTTGAAGGCAAAGCTGACACTCGAGACGAAGGGCGAGATCGCGGAGCTCGCCGACACCATCAACAGCATGACCCAGACCCTCGCCGTGTTCGCCGAGCAGGTGACCACCGTGGCGCGCGAGGTGGGAGCGGAGGGACGCCTGGGCGGTCAGGCCAGCGTGCCCGGCGCGTTCGGCACGTGGCGCGACCTTACCGACAACGTCAACCACCTGTCGGCAACCCTGACCACCCAGGTCCGCGCGATCGCGGAGGTGGCCACGGCGGTGGCGAAGGGCGACCTCACGCAGTCGATCGGCGTCGATGCGAAGGGCGAAGTCGCCAACCTGAAAGACAACCTCAACGAGATGATCGGCAACCTTCGTGACACCACGGAGAAGAACGACGAGCAAGACTGGCTGAAGACCAACCTGACCCGCTTCACGCGGATGCTGCAGGGCCAGCGGGACCTGATGACGGTATCGAAGATGATCCTGTCCGAGCTGGCTCCGCTGGTCCACGCCGAGCACGGCGTGTTCTACGGAGTGGTCGCCGCCAATGGACGACCGGCATACCTGGGCCTGCAGACGGCCTACGCATACAAGCAGCGGAAGAACATCCCGCTGGAGTTCGCGCTCGGCGAGGGCCTGGTCGGCCAGTGCGCGCTCGAGAAGAAACGAATCGTCCTGACCAAAGTCCCGAAGGACTACATCAAGATCGCGTCGGCGCTTGGCGAGTCGACACCCGCGAACCTGGTCGTGTTGCCGGTCCTCTTCGAGGGCGAGGTGCGGGCGGTCATCGAGCTGGCTTCGTTCCAGCCGTTCAGCCCAACCCACATCGACTTTCTCGACCAGCTCGCCGAGAGCATCGGCATCGTGCTCAACACCATCGAGGCCAACAGCCGCACCGAGGACCTGCTGAAGCAGTCGCAGTCCCTCGCCACCGAGCTGCAGAGCCAGCAGGACCAGCTCCAGCGGACGAACGAAGAGCTGGCGGAAAAGGCGCGCCAGCTGGCGGAGCAGAACGCTGAGATCGAACAGAGGCGGCTCGAGGTGGAGACGGCCAAGGTCCTGGTCGAAGAGAAGGCCGAGCAGCTCGCGCTCACGTCACGCTACAAGTCCGAGTTCCTCGCCAACATGTCGCACGAGCTCCGCACGCCGCTGAACAGCCTCTTGATCCTGGCCCAGGAGCTGGCGGCCAACCCGGATGGCAACCTGCTGCCGAAGCAGGTCGAGTTCGCGACCATCATCCGGTCGTCGGGGACCGACTTGCTGAAGCTGATCAACGACATCCTCGACCTGTCCAAGATCGAGTCGGGGACGGTAGCCCTGGATATCAGCAACTGGCCGCTGGTCGAGCTCAAGCCGATGCTCGAGCGCACCTTCCGGCACGTCGCCGAAGCCACGAAGCTCGCCTTCGAGATCGAGCTTCGGCCCGGGTTGCCAGAGGCCATCCCGACCGACCCGCAGCGCCTCCAGCAGATCCTCAACAATCTGCTCAGCAACGCGTTCAAGTTCACCGAGAAGGGCAGGATCGCCTTCATCGCCGAGGTGGCTGCGTCCGGCTGGGGCCCGTCCAACGACATGCTCAACCACGCCTCTCAGGTGATCGCGTTCAGGGTCGCCGACTCCGGCATCGGCATCCCGCTGGAGAAGCAGCACTCGATCTTCGAGTCGTTCGCGCAGGCTGATGGCTCGACGAGCCGCAAGTACGGCGGAACCGGGCTGGGTCTTTCCATCTGCCGCGAGCTGACCAGGCTGTTGGGTGGCGAGATCCGCCTGCAGAGCGAGCCTGGGGTCGGAAGCGTCTTCACCGTCTACCTGCCCCTCATGGCGCTTGCGCACCAGAGACGGGCTGCGCCCCTCGGGACGATGGACGCGTCAGCGCAAACCGCCCACCTCGTGGGGGCTGGAAACAATGGCCCATGGACATCAGAGGCGGTCAGCTCGTCGTCGCGAGGAAACGGGTCTCAAGCCATGAAGTCGCTCCTGGTGGTGGAGGACGATCCGATCCAGAGGCAGTACATCACGGACCTGATGGCGCCCACCAACACCAGGACAGTTGCTGTTGCCTCCGGGGACGAGGCCCTCGCCCTGCTCGAAAACGAGAAGTTCGACTGCGTGGTCCTCGACCTGGGCCTGCCAGGCATGAGCGGCTGGCGGGTGATCGAAGAGCTCAAGTCCAAACAGTCCCTCGGCTCGACGCCCCTGCTCGTCTACACGGCGAAGGACCTCACCCACGGCGAAGAGCTCCGGCTGGGCAAGGTGGCCAGGAGCATCGTGATCAAAGACGCCCGTTCTCCGGAGCGACTGAAGCAGGAGCTCACGTCCATCCTTCGGAAGGAGGACGAGCAAGGCGGCCCCGATGAGGAGGTGGGGGCGAACGGCGCGCTGGCGGGCAAGAAGGTGCTGGTCGTGGATGACGACATCCGGAACATCTTCGCCCTGACCGCGATGCTCGAGCGGCAGCAGATGGAGGTCGTCTCGGTCGACTCGGGCCAGGAGGCGTTGGAGCTTTTGCGGCAGAACGACGAAATCGACGTCGCCCTCGTCGACGTGATGATGCCGGAGATGGACGGCTACGTGACCATGTCAAAGATGCGTGAGCTCAGATCGTTCAGCGAGCGACCGATCATCGCTCTGACCGCCAAGGCAATGAAAGGAGACCGCGAGAAATGCATCGAAGCGGGAGCATCCGATTACATCGCCAAACCGATCAACAACGCGCACCTGCTTTCCATGCTCAAGTCATGGCTGGTTCCGTGACCCGGAGTGAAGGGGCAGCACTCCGGCTCGAAGGGACAGGCACCGAAGTCGAGGAGATCGAGCTCCGGCTCCTGCTCGACGGCATCCGGCTTTGTTATGGCTACGACTTTCGAGAATATGCGCTGAGTCCCATGCGCCGCGCGGTCATGACCGCCGTGGCGCACGAAAACGTGCGCACCGTGTCCGGGTTTCAGGACCGCGTCCTGCACGACGCGTCGTGCATGCAGAGATTCCTCGGGGTGGTCGGGGTAAACGTCACGACGATGTTTCGCGACCCGGAGCTCGTGCACGCCCTGCGCGACGAGGTCATCTCGCTGCTGAGGACCTATCCGTCGTGCCGGGTCTGGGTCGCCGGCTGCGCCACCGGCGAGGAGGTCTACTCGCTTGCCGTGCTTCTCCAGGAGGAGGGCCTCCTCGCGCGAAGCACGATCTATGCGACCGACCTGAACGAGGACATGCTGGCGGTGGCTCGGCTGGGCTCATATCCACTGGACCGCGTGCGCCGGTACGAGGAGTCCTACCAGCACTCCGGCGGCAGGGGTTCGCTGGGCGATCACTACTCGATCGCCGGCCGCAGCGCCAGGTTCAACCCGCTGCTGCAGCGCAGCATCACCTGGTCCCGCCACAACCTGGTCACCGACGGGTCGTTCAACGACTTCCACCTGATCGTTTGCGCGAACGTGCTCATCTATTTCCGGGCATCGCTCCAGGAACGCGCTCATCGTTTGTTCTATGACAGCTTGATTCGCGGTGGCTTCCTGGCCCTGGGCAAGCGAGAGTCGCTTCTTTGCTGTCCCGACCGCGATCACTACGAGCAAGTACGGGACGGGGTGAACCTGTTCCGCAAGATCAGATGGTGACGCGGTCGATCCGAGCCACCTCGGAGAATGAGCCCCAGGCGCCCGAGACCAGGCAGAAGGTCAACATCCTCGTGGTCGACGACGACGCCACCAAGCGATTTGCGCTGCGGACGATACTCTCGCCGCTCGACGAAAACATCGTCGAGGCCTCGTCCGGCGCGGATGCGCTCCGCCAGCTGCTCCGCAACGAGTTCGCGGTCGTCTTGCTCGATGTGCGGATGCCGATCATGGACGGCTTTGAGACCGCCCAGCTCATCCGCCAGCGCCCGCGTTCGGAGGTGACCCCCCTCATCTTCGTCACCGCGCTCGACCAGGCCGAGACGGACATGGGACGCGGTTACAACCTGGGCGCCGTCGACTTCGTGTTCGCGCCGGTGGTGCCGGCGATCCTGCGGGCCAAGGTGACGGTTTTCGTCGAGCTGTATCGAGCGCAGCAGGAGCTGCGCCGCTACCGGACCCAGCTCGAGACGCTGGTCGAGGAGCGGACGATCGCCCTGACCGCCATCAACCGCGAGCTGGAGGCGTTCAGCTACTCGGTGTCGCATGACCTGCGCGCGCCGCTGGTCTCCTTCGATGGACTGAGCCAGACGCTAATCGAGGGGTACGGCGACAAGCTGGACGCCGAGGCGAGGGACTACCTGAAGCGGATGCGCGAGGCCAGCCAGCGCATGACCTCCGTGTTCGACGGCCTCCAGATGCTGTTCCGGCTGACCAGCGGTGAGATGCGCCGCGAAGAGGTCGACATCACCACGATGGCGACGCAGATCGTCGCCGAGATGCGGGCCGCGAACCCCGACTCCGGGGTCGAGGTCGAGGTGGATGTCGCACCAGGGATCCTGGCCTCGGCCGACAAGCGCCTCGTGCGCATCCTTCTCACCAACCTGATCAACAATGCGTGGAAGTTCGGCGCCCTGAAGAGCTCGCCCAAGATCAAGATCGGGCGCGAGATGGTCGACGGCGAGGCGCGCATCTTCGTCAGGGACAACGGCGTCGGCTTCGACATGATCGACTCGCACCGGTTGTTCGGCGCCTTCCAGCGCCTGCACAGCCAGAGCGAGTTCCCCGGCGCCGGCATTGGCCTGGCCACCGCCAGGAGGATCGTCAACCGACATGGCGGGCGAATCTGGGCCGAGGGGGCCGTCGGCGAGGGAGCGACCTTCTACTTCGTCCTGTAAAACCATTCCGCCGGGCGTTCTACAGAGGAGATGCACGCCCGCCGTGCTCTTGTTCGTCGTGCTCTGGCGCCCGCTCGTCCCCGGGCGGGGTTGGGCAGGCTGCTCACCGTGCTGTGGGCCGCATGCCTGGTGGCCGGGATCGTCATGCTGGGCGACTTCGCCTATGGGATGTGGAGGGGCGTCTCCGACCAGCAGCACATCAACCACGTCTGGACCTACCAGGTCGGCCCCACCAAGGCGCCCCCCAAGGCGATCGACCCGAGCCTGAAGCGCCCGGTCGACGGTGTCGACTTCGCGATCCGGATTCCAAGGCTCGGCTACTTCGCCGCGATAGAGGAGGGTGTGGGCAGCGGCGTGCTGTATGCCAGTCCCGGGCACTACCCGACGACGAGATGGCCCGGGGATCCGGGCACGGTCGGAGTCGCCGCGCACAACGTCTACTGGATCAATTTTCCGGAGCTCGTGAAGGGGGACGAGATCGACCTCGAGACCCGGTACGGCCGCTACCGCTACCAGCTCGTCAGCACCGAGATCGTCAAGCCGAACAGCCGCACGGCGCTGGTGACCGACGTGAACGGCTATCACCTGACGCTCACGACCTGCTGGCCGCTTTGGGCCGGCGCGTTTGCGACCCAGCGCTACATCATCCATGCGGACCAGGTATGGCCGGTCCCGATCCGGCCGGGGTATACCTAGGGTGTTTTGCGCCTTTGGCTCGTGGCGATTCTCGCCTGCGCGGTCGTGGCGTGCGGACCGCATGACCAGAGGGCAGCAAAGGAGTACGCGGCGGGAGTCGCCCAGAACCGCCTGACGATCAAGGTGCACGTGGGCGACACGGTCCGCGTGACGCTGGACAGCACCGAGTGGACTTTCTCCGGCAGCTCCGATGACGCGGTCCTGCAGCAAGACGGGCCGCAGGCCGTTTCACCCGCCCCGCCGGGAACCTGTGTCCCGGGCGAGGGCTGCGGGGCTACGTCGGCGGTGTTCCGCGCCGTCAAGGCGGGAACCGCAGCCGTGGACGCCAGCCGGGTCAGCTGCGGCGAGGCCCGCGTTTGCGTCGGGGCCGAGGGCAAGTACGAGTTGACTGTGGTGGTCAGCTAGCGCGCTTCGAGGTGCAGGTCGATCAGGGGAGCGCCTTCCTGGTGGCCGAGGACGAAGATCGCGGTACCTTCGGCGACCCAGATCGTCAGGGTCTGCGATCCGTTGATGAAGTTCTGGTTGCCTCCGAGCTTGCCGTGCACGTAGGCGGGCAGCGCGTCGGGGACCTTCTCCTTCTTGCCGACCGAGCCGGCGATGGTCAGGTTGCTTCCCGTGAATGGAACCCTGGCCGACACGCCGATGCTGACCGCGGTGTTGAAGATGGTGAGGATCAGGCCGATCGTCAGGACGACGACGGCGCTCGCGCATCCACCGCCGCAGCCGCAGCCTCGACCGCCCTTCCACCTCCGCTCGGAGCGCCTGTCGTCCTCCATCTCGCCCCGCCTTATTGTGATCCTCCCGAGGCGCCGAGACCTTCGGGCCGGCTTAGCCCCCGGCGATCGCGCCAATGATCAGGAGCGGCTCCTTCCCGGAGCCGACCTCCTGGGGAAGCGGAGCGTCGGGCGACTCGTCCGACAGGTCTTCCTCGCACGCGAAGAACCTGATCATGGGTCGTCGCTTCTTGGTCACGGCGTCGCGCATCGTGCCGACCAGGGCGGGGTGGCTTGCCTCCAGCGCGTCGAGGATCGACCGCTGGGTGGCCGGGCCCGCGACGTCTACCTCGACCACCCTGCCCACACCGGCAAGGATCTGCAGATTCTTAGGAAGGACGACCTGGATCACTTCAGTGTCTGGACTTCCACCGAGCACACGGCCGGAAGGTCGCGGACGATCGCGGACCACGTGTCGCCGCCGTCCGGCGACGCGTAGACCTGGCCGCCGCTTGTGCCGAAATAGATTCCGGACGGATCAAGGGTGTCGACCGACATCGCTTCGCGCAGCACGTTGACGTAGCAGTTCTCCTGCGGCAGCCCCTTGGTCAGGGCCTCCCATTCGTCGCCCCCTGTGCGGCTGCGGAACACACGAAGCTTGCCGTCGGGAACGAAGTGGTGGGAGTCGCTGGTGATCGGGAGCACATACACCGTGTCGGGCTCGTTCGCGTTGATGTCGACGACGAATCCGAAGTCGGTCGGCAGGTTGCCGCTGATCTCGCGCCAGTTCTCACCACCATCGTCTGTGCGCATGACGTCCCAGTGCTTCTGCATGAAGAGCGTGTCGGGGCGCGACGGATGCATGGCGATGCGATGCACGCAGTGGCCAACGTAAGCGTCTGGGTCCGGGATGTAGTTCGACTTGAGTCCGTTGTTGACGGGACGCCATGTCTTACCCGCATCGTCTGACCGGAAGGTGCCGGCGGACGAGATGGCGACGAAGATCCGATCGTGGTTGCTCGGGTCGATGACGATCGTGTGGGCACACATCCCACCGGCGCCAGGTGCCCACTCCGGTGCGGTCTTGTGGGTGCGAAGGCCGGTCAGCTCGTTCCACGTCCTGCCGCCGTCGGGCGACTCGAACAGGGCAGCGTCCTCGACCCCCGCGTAGACCTTTTCGGGGTCGCTCAGGGACGGCTCGAGGTGCCAGACACGCTTGAACTCCCAGGGGTGGTCGGAACCGTCGTACCACTTGTGGGTGCCTGTCTCGCTGGCGTAATTGAACTGGTTGCCGGCCGCCTCCCAGGTCTTGCCGCCGTCGTCGGACCGTTGCAGCACCTGGCCGAACCAGCCGCTGGACTGCGAGGCGTAGATCCGGTCGGGGTTTACGGGCGATGCCTTGAGGTGGTAGATCTCCCAACCGGCAAAGTGCGGACCCTCGACCTTCCAGCTCTTCCGGGTGGCGTCCGAGGTCAAGACGAACGCTCCCTTCCGCGTGCCGACCAGTACCCGAACGCTGCTCATTCTCGTCCCCCCTTCTCAGGAACCTGTTGCCGCGCCAAAACCACTGTGACCCTCACAGAGACCTAGACCGACCCGAACAGTAAAACTCATCGGCCGGACTCGCTTCAGTGCTGGGCCCGCGCTGGGGAGGCGCCCGATTGCTGGCCGGCCGCCCCATCGCCGTCGCTCGAACGCCCCTCCGGCGGATGCGCCCCCGGCTCGGCCGCCCCGGCGACAGGCAGCTGCAGCGTGAACGTGCTGCCCTCGCCCTCCACGGACGCCACCGTGATGTCCCCGCCCTGCAGCTGGGCAAGCTGCCGGCCAAGGAAGAGGCCAAGCCCTGTGCCCTTGAGGTGTTCCGTCTGGGGCGTGATGACCCTGCCGAACCGAGTGAACAGGATTGGCAGGTCGTCACGGGCGATGCCCAGACCCTGGTCGGTCACCGCGACCCGAGCGACGCCGCCACGCGCCCTTACCTGGCACGTGATCTCTCCCCCGTCGGGCGAGTACTTGATCGCGTTGCTCAGGAGGTTGGCGATGATTGTCCTGGTCCGGTCGGGGTCCAACTTGACGCGAACCCGGCGCTCGGGCAGATCGAGGACGACTCGGTGGTGGGAATCCGCGAGCGGGGCCACGGTCGCCGCGGCGGACCGGGCGATCTCGCGCAGGTCCGCATCAACGGGGCGGAGCGTCAGCCCACCCTCCTCGAGGCGGGCCGCCTCGATCATCTCCTCGATCAGCTCGTTCATCTCCGAGACCTTGGCGGCCATCACGCCGGCGGCTTTGCGCCCGCGCTCGTTCAGGCCGCCGAGCAGGCCGCCTTCCAGCATCGACACGTAACCGCGGATCACCGTCACCGGACCGCGCAGCTCGTGCGAGGCGAGGTTGAGAAACTGCGACTTGTTCTTCTCGATGGCCGCCATGCGCTCGGTGACGCGGACGCGCTGCAGCCCCGCGGAGACCGAGTTGGCGTAGGCCCTGAGCTGCGAGATCTCGTCCGTCCCGAAAAGAGGCGTGAAACGGCCACCGACGACCGCGAGCGTTCCTTCTCCCTCCTCGCCGAGGTGAAGCGGCGCGCGAACGACCTGGTGCGACTCGTCCCCCTGACCGTAGATCGACGCGACCGGGAGGTCGGCTTCGATCCCGACGCTCGCGATGACGTTGCCGTTCGCGTCGGCAATGAATCCCGCCGTCGCGCCGAGCAGCCGCACCGCCCAGAAAACGGCGCGGTCGGCCAGGTCCTGATGGTTCGCGCTGAAGATGAGCAGTTCTTGCATGGCCGGCCGGAGCTCGTTCTCCTCGCCCATGCGCCAGATCCGGCGCAGCAGCGCTGGCGGCGCCAGGCTGACGAAGATCAGCGGCACGACCGCGAGCGCAAGCAGCTGCGTGATGATCAACGCCGTGGGGCTCTGCAGCGCGCTGCCACCGAGCACGTCGACGAAGAGAATCGCGATCAGGACGGCAAAACCAAAGCTGAGGAACCGCATGCGCGCCTTCTGCACCGCTGGAAGCGAGTTGCTCGCCAGCCAGAAACGGATGATCGGCTCGCCGGTGAAGATCGCCCAGGCGGTGATCAGGACGAACGCCGCGGCCGACATGACGAGGGGGCTCGCACGTTGGAGCGCCACGACGTCGAGCACCCCGACGACGATCGAGACCGCGAGCAGAACATAAGAGGCCCGGTAGGCGATCCGGCTCAACGGAATGAACTCGTTGCGGAACAGAAGGACGAAGAAGCCCGAAAGCATGAACGCGATGATCAGGACGACCGACAGGAAGGCCGAGGGAGGAAGCCTGCCGCCTCCCGCGACGAAGGCGAGCGCGAGCAGGCTGACCGCGAGCTTGCCCTGAGCGCGACCGCGCTCCCCGTACCAGCGGTAGGCGATGGCCAGGGCGAGGGCGACAAACCCTGCCGCCGTCAGGTCCTGGACCACGGCTACCGCGGGGGTCAAGACTCCTGGGGCCCCCTCCGGCCGCTTTCAACCCATACTGGAATGTGTCCAGAGATTTCGGCCGGCGTCACGCGCGATTTGACCAGGTATTCGACCGCGCCGAGCGCGCGGCCTTTGTCGATCATCGACGGCTCTCCGTAGTTGGAGAGGATGACGACGGGCGGGTGGTTGGGAAACCGCTCGTTCAGCGAAGCGAGCACCTCGAACCCGCTTTGATCGGGCAGGAGGAGGTCGAGCAGGACAATGTCCGGCGCCGACCCGGACAGGGTCGAGAACCCGACCTCGCCGGTCGTCGCCACGGTCACCCTGTAGCCGTCGTGCTCGAGCTGGAGCCTGTACATCTCCGCAATCGAGGCGTCGTCCTCGATCATCAAGACCTGAAGCGCCGAGCCCTTGCGGGCCTGCACCTGGTACTGAAGAAACGGCGTCCGCAACCTTCTGCGCGCTGATGTCCCAGCCTGGTCCGGAAACCAGTGAAGGCGCGCGGCGCCCACGTCAATCGTTACTGATCCCCCGGTCGCCATCCCACCTGGCGTGATCATAATGTTCGGTTCACGCCCTGCGAGGCGAGCCGCCCATCGGGCGAAGTAAAGCTTTGTTAAGGTCGTGGCGGGGAAGGATATAAGAGGCGTCGCCTATTGGCGTCGTTGGATGACATGAGCCCAAGCGCAGATCCGTTCGAGAGAGCGCACGAGCTGGAGGTCGACGTGCTCCTGGCGGTGTCGGCCCACGCGGTCGCCGGCCAGAGCCTCATGGATTTCTACAGCCGGCTCGCCCGGACCGTGGGTGAGCTGGTTGGCGCGGACAAGGTCCTTTTCTGGCGGCTCGGAGACGACCAGATGCTGACGCCGCTCGCCGGAGGCCATGGCGTGGACAAGGCATTCCTTTCGACGCTGACGGCAACGGCCTGTGAGCCTGGGGGCGACGATCTCGCCAGCCAGGTCGTCTACCACGGCCTTCTTTTTCGCGCCAGCCGCGAGGACTGGCCGGTCGAGTTCGCAGATGTGCTCGAAACGCTCGGCGTGTCGAACGCGATCAACGTGCCATGGCGTGCCGGCGAGGTACGCCTGGGGCTCGTCGCGGCCTATGACTCCTCGCGTCCGGGCGGATTCTCAAGGGAGGACACGTGGGTGCTCCAGAAGGCGGGCATCGCCGCGGGCCTGGTAACCCAGCTCTGGCATGCGCAGGAGCAGCTCGAGAAGACCGTGGATCGGCTCACCAAGGTCGACGGCGCCCGCCAGCTGCTGCTCAAGAACATGAGCAGCGTGGCCGAGAGGGAACGTAAGCGCTTCATCGCGGAGCTCCATGACGACGCGCTGCAGAAGCTCACCGCCGCCGAGCTCCAGCTGGCGCGTCTCGCCCAGGAGGACAAGCCAGACCCCGTCTTGCTCGAAACAGTGCGCAGCTTGCTCGACGACACCGAGAACTCGCTGCGACGGTTGGTCTTCGAGGTCCGCCCTCCCGCGCTCGAAAGCCCCGACGGACTGGCGCAAACGATCCGCGACCGGCTCGCGATGCTCGCCTCCGCAGGCATCACGCATGAGCTCGTGGTGGACGTTCCGGATGACCTGATCCCGGATTTGAAGACCACTGTCTTTCGGCAGGTGTCGGAGGCGGTCGGCAACGTCGAACGGCACTCCAAGGCGACTCGCGTCAAGGTTTCCCTGACGGTTGCCGGGGGCGGCGTCCTCGGGGTGATCGAGGACAACGGTCAGGGCTTCGTGGTGGCGGAGCGCAGCAACATCCCGGGACACCTCGGCCTGCTCGCGCTGCGAGAGCGGTCGCTTATGGCGGGCGGGCGCTACAGGATCGAAAGCAATCCGGGCTCGGGCACTCGGGTCGAGTTCTGGATTCCGCTCGGGGCTTGAGTCAGGGCGCCGCAGGCGCAGGCTCGGGGGCGGGCACGACCACGGCCGCTCCGCCACGACGAGCCTGGGCGGGCACCGCCACGAGGGCGATGAGGCCGGCCGCGCCGACGGCCGCCGTGGCGCCCAGGAACATCGCGCGCGGGCCTAGCGTCCCGTAGACCAGCCCGCCCCCGAACGAGCCGGCCACCGGCGCCAGCCCAAACGTCACGGACTTCACCAGCGCCTGCCCGGTGGCGCGGAGCCGCACGGGCGTGAGCTCGTCGGCGATCACGACCGAGGCCACGTACGTCAGAGCGAAAGCGACCCCGATGACCAGCTTGAGGAGCGCCGCGACCAGGGGACTCGACACGAACGCCCACGCGATGAAGACGGCGACGTAGATTCCGCAGCCGATCGCGAACAGAGCCCTGTGGCTCAGGCGCCGGGTCAGGACATGCGTGTAGCCCATGGTTGGGATCTCGGTCAGGGCCTGGAACGCGGCCGCGGCGCCAACAAGGATCGCGCCGCCGCCGAGAAAGTTGATCTGCAGGGTGAGGAAGCTTCCGGTCGCCGCCAGCGACGCGCCGAGCAAGAACGAGCTGACGAGAAAGCCGACCATGGTAAGCGGGATCTTCGGAAGCCTGCCCGGGATGGCATGCGCCGGATCGGCTTCCGGCGCCTGCTCGGGGCCTACCGGCTGCAGCGCGCCCCACGCCCACAGGCCGAAAAGCGCGCTCAGAGGCGCGTAGACGAATGGCAGAAGTCTCACGCCCAGCGTTTGATAGGCCGCGCCGGCCAGGACCGATGAGGCCGCGAAGCCCGCGCTCATCCGCAGCCTGATCCGGGCGTAATGCGTGCGGCGGGCCACGCGGAGCCGGCGAAGAGCGATCGGGTCGAGGAGCATCAGCGGCGAGCGGGCGAGGGACAGTGCGGCAATCGCGCCCGCCAGCCCAACGGCTCCGTTCGACAGGGCGAGCAGCACCGCCGCAATCGCCGCTGCCGCGCTCGCGCCGACCACGATCTGCTCGGGGCGCAGCTTTCGGTCGGCGAGGTAGGCCCAGCCCAGGCCGGCCACGAGCGAGGTCAGGGACGAAGCGGCGAGCACGGCGCCGATCACAGGCGCGCTGAGTCCGCGGTCGAAGAGGAGAAGCGGAACGAAGGGGAGCAGCGTCCCGTCCGCGACCCCCATCAGGATGTACGAGCCCCTCAAGCCGCTGGTCTCGGGTCGTGGTCGGGCAGCCATCGCGCGGCGGTTAGTTTAGAAGCCTGGTTTGTATTCAGCCGCCACATGCTTGGGGACGACCATCCGCCACGCGTCGAGGACCAGCTCGTGCATCTCGGTCGGGTCGAGCGCGGCGAGGCGTGCGAGCACCCAGTGGTAGCGGAGGTCCGCCGCCGCCGGCTGCATGAACTTGTCCGGCGAGCCTCCGATCAGCCAGTCACGCTCCTCTTTGGGAAAGGCGAAGCCCATCACGGTCTCGTCGCGCGAGAAGGACAGATAGACGATTCGGCCGACTCGAAACTTCACCCGCCCGCCGACCAGCGCCTCGTAGCTCAGCGGGAAAGTCGACGCGAGAGCGCGCACATCGTGGATCGTCACCACGAGGTCAGGCTTGGTTTGCCACCCTGCACGACCTCCAGGTCCAGCCACATGCCGCTGGCCTCGCTGCCCCTGACCAGCGAGGCGATCCGGTACGAGCCGGCCGCGGTGGGCGTGAAGGTGAAGCTTGATGACTGACCGGGATCCAGGCCTCGCTGTGGATCGGGCGTGCTCCAACCGGGATCGACCGGCTCCGTGGCGCTCGCGCTCGAAACCACCGCGCACGAGTTCGGCACTGTCGCGCGATTCGCGCACTGCACGGTCACCTGCCAGCCGACCGGGACCTTCAACACCAGCGTCCCGTTCCCGTACCCGTCGTAGTTGAACTGGTAGTCGGTCGCTGGGTAGCCCGCGATGAGCGTGACCACCGCACTCTTGGTTGCGGCGTCGACCTTCAGATACTGCCGTGGGTCCGGCGGCGTGCCGGGGCCGGTTCCCGTGACGGGGTCACAGGCCGCGGCCAGCAACAATGGAAGGATCCAGATGAAGCCCCAAGGCAAACTCCCGCCGCGAGCCGTCTTGTGGTGGGAGTCGCTCGAGACCTGGAAGCAGCTCTTACTTTCGTTTCCGGTGTTTGCGCTGGTCACCTTCGCGCTCAACATTGGCCCTTTTTACCAGCCGCTCGGGCGCTCGATCTTCTACGGGCTTTTCGAAGGCGGCGTGCTGACCGCTCTCCTGGCGGTCGCGACCCGGACCGAGCGCGACCGCCGCAAGATGGACTGAGCCTGCGTGGCTTCCCGCCAAGCGACGGTTTCCTTTTCCGACAAATGCTTCCTCCGAGCCAGCTTCATGTCGACACGGTCACCCCGCATAGGCACGCCTTCCTCGACCAGCAGCTCGCGCTGCCGCTGCCCCTGGGAAAGGCTGCCGTCCGCCCGGACGACGCGGTGCCAGGGGAGGTCCTGGTGCGTGGTCGCAAGGACGCGGCCGACGAGGCGCGGCGCTTCGGGATCGATGCCGCCGTAAGTCTGGACCGAGCCCCTCGGAATCCGTCGAATCCGCACGACGATGGCGGCCATTCGCTGTTCGGCCTTCGAAATTTGCAACCTGCGCAAACGGCTAACAGATGACGGCGACGATCGTCCCAGTGCCTGGATGACCTGGATCATTGGCATATCCCGCAGCCACGCGCACGATGACGATGTGCGCCACGTCGCCAGTGAGAGTCGAGCCAGATCGCGTGACCGTGCTGGACACGATGACGGCCATGTAGTCCGGAACAGACGCCGGAGGGTCTCCGCTGTTCGCGGGATCGCCGGTCCAGTTGACCCCGCACACCGGGACGGCGGCCGAATTTTCGAAGCCGTCGAAGTCACCGGGTGTCGGGCCACCGCTCAGGGTGTTTGCGCTCTTCCATCGCGAGCCCCAGAACGTGACGTGCCCACCGACCTCGACCGACCCGCTGGTGCGGTCCCCGACCACGAA
>WNFC01006581.1_pt1 | contig 15303 bp, 21 predicted proteins | sample 5400541 | NCBI WGS metagenome assembly WNFC01 (sample SAMN13153342, study PRJNA577476) | soil metagenome | isolation source: 120 cm saprolite under Douglas fir tree site 2 hole 2 replicate 1 | place: USA:California | collected 2015-04-18
CCGATGGCGGCGTTCTGTGAGCTCATTGATGAGCACGGCATCAACGTACTCTGCAAGCGCGGTGTTGGGGACCCGGTCACTGGTGTCAGGGTTTGGTGTGACGAACTCGGCGATACTACGCATGTAGGCTAGGCCGTCAAAACCTCCGTATACAACTTCCTGCAGCCAACTCTGAGCGGCTGTGGCTTGGTTGGTTTCAGTTTGCGAATGGACGGCACTCTCCAAACTCGTATGAAGCGCCTCAAATAGCCGCTCTTGGGTGGCCAAAACTTCGGGTGTACCTCCTGGTGATAGACTAGTTGCAAGCGACGGAAACAGTCCAAAGTCAGCTGTATGCAGTGGCCGTGGTTTGCGCCACTCGGGTGTCGGGGGCCGCTCCTCGACAGGATCTTTCGCCTTTCCTCGTTGCGAGGTCGCGCGGGTAATGGTCCAATAGTGATACTTCGATTTGTTACTCTCGTTCGATTGTGACTCGGGCGCTGGGGCGGCTTGTGGGCTTTCAGGTGAGGAAACATTGATTGGCAGGGGAAGGGCTACTTGTGAAGGATCTTGTGAGGGTGAAGGGAAGAGGGGGGTGACGAGAGGGGCACCAGAAAGTTCGGGGACGAGGGCTGAAAGTACACTGAATGGGTCTTCCACTGCGCCACTAAACTCAGCACATAGGAGATGGCGTAATGTAATAATTCAGACGCACTCTCGGCATAATCTAGACTCCCGTCAGCGGCGTATGGGGGACCGCCTTTTTCCATACGCAGCCGTTCCTTCTTCGAGCGGTATCTTTTGCCTTGCAGAAGATTAGGTTATGGGGCACTATGAGAAGCGGGACATACCCTTCAATTTCAACGCTAACATGACCTGGGCCCAATCTGACCCTGGCGGGAAAACCCCGACGCCGTCCTTGTAGCCAGGAAGGTGGCCATCTGGTTCTAGGGTTTCAGAGATATCTTCCTTCTTGGTGGCATTCCTCACTCGTCGGCTTGGAGCAGGAACAGAGGCTGAAGCAATAGACGGGGAACGGCGTGTGGGTGTGTCAGGTCCGGCGCTCCCCCGTCCAGCTGCGGCGTCTTCATCGGCATCGACATTGACATCTTCATCGCGCTCAATCTCAACGTTCCATTCGGTCTCATATTCGATAACACATGAGGCCGCTTTGGATATGTGGTCCGATGCCCATGTTTCAATTCGTTCGGCCTCGGTGTGATATATAGTCCCCGGCGGGTTGAATGCTTTTGCGTTGGATATCACAAGACGGAAATCATCCTGGAGACATGAAATAAGGTATTTGGAGGAAGTGTGCATTGTCCCAAAATCCATCGGCTGTGTGATAACATCCGTGTACCCTGGAACCTTATCCGTATCGACAGGCTCGAGAAAGAAGGCATAGTCGTCTTTCCTGATAGAAATTAGGTGAGGTCGTGTGTAGGTTGTTTCTGCTCACTTCTTTATCTTGGATATCAACGAGGTCAACACCTCTTTGAGGGGCTTGAGCTTGATGGGCCGAGAAGCTTTCTTCACCGGAGTAGGCTCACTGGCAAGCAAAGGACTGTTCTTCTTCTTTGCGTTCAGTTCCTTCAGGGCTTTCAACGATGGTAAGACGAGAGTCAAACCAGAGGAACTAGGCCCGACGCGGTTGGTCGACGAGTCTACATCACTCATCCTGCGTCTGTGACTGCCCCATAAGTATGCTCCTGGTGTGAATCACAGTAGGAGAAGGACAAAGCTTTACATCCAATGAGCGAAGTTGTGCAAGGACCGACGGCAGTTGAAGGGGAAAGCAATTGACCTTAACCCTGTGCTAAGGTTCGCGTGTTTTCGGTCTCGTCGGTCACTTGACTTTTTGGGTTTGCCCCTGATCACCACAAACTTCCAGTCGGAGCCGCAGTCGGGATTTACTCTCAGCCTGTCTCCCCAATCTTGCTTGAGGCTGTCCTGTTGTTGCTCTCAGCAAATTTCCAAGGGAACTGCTGCGCAAACCATCGCGAACCGGGAATATGCCTGTCGTCCTCTTTTACTAGCTCAGGCTATTTTCCCCACCTCATCGTTGCCCTATTTCGCCATGTTATCCTCCGCCAAACTCTACTGACAACGTGGTCGGGGTTCGATAGAGCTGTTAATTTCACCTCCGTTATCACTACCGTTTGAAGGGAGCATGTGCTCAGGCCCTCAGGGAAGTATCCCAATGACGACAGCCGCAATATATCCTGGACCATGGCCGGAATGGTCACTGGCACTTCCCAGTGCCTACCACGGTACCACCGCCCTATGCCCCAGCGACATCATTCTTCATGGGGCGGCTACAAGGCAACTATCACCACACGCTGGGTGCGACAACTACTGTAACGGAAAAACCAATAACCAAATCCAGCAGCTATCGTCTTTGTTGTCCTCGTGTCTCCACGGTAGCTCTTCTGTATCCAAGTCCCGGGCTTCTTTCATTTATCCTCTGTACGCATCCGGTATCAGCCCTTAATGCATCCTAGTATCTTTTCCTTCTTTGCACAATAATAAATGGGCATCACGGAGTAGCTTCATGAAATAATCCCACGTTCTTGACTGCGCCCCAATGCTGTTGCCAATTAGCGTCATACCCTATGTCCTGCCTTCTCCCGTTCTAGAAGCGATTCAATTTTCCGTGTTTCGAACTCCGAGGCTTCTTGATAATTGTGTGTGCTTTAGGAATACCCTCTGACAATCAGTTCGCGCTGAGATGATTGCTTCCGGCGGTGAGTCTCAATATTCTAACGGTTTCTGCACATTCTATTCTGCCCCCTTTTCTTGGCGAAATCATAATTCTTCATGTTATGATATATGTTGCCTTGATGGTTCGGTCTTCCCTGCGCCATCCCTTGTATGGCTATCTGTTTGATACCTCTTCAATTTTTTTCTTCGTCCATTGCCGCCTACGCCACCACAAGAAGTTCGCACCACTTGTTTTAGCTGCCCCTGTCACGGCGGATGGGCCCTGGCAGGGGATGTCCAACAACCTTTATTGTTACTTACAGGCGTTCCACCACGGTAGATTAGAAGTGGAAAAGGATGCAATCTTGCAGGCCATATTACCTCGCGCCCAATATCAGAACGATGATCTCGGTGTTAGCTTGGCCCAAGAACAAACAACCGATCAATCGCCTGCCTCAATCTGTTGAAACTGTTCATAACATGCATAACACTTTGATCCCTTTTAGGTTCTGAGGCCTGAGGGCCTGAGTGCAAAACCGTGGGTACTTCGCCTTGGCTAAGCGCGGAAGCTCGATGCCACCGAGATCTCCCTTCAGCGATAACGTACAACGAATTCCAGATGGACCCAAACTGCCACTCTCCACGCCACCTTAGCTTATCGGGCGTCTTGGAAGAGCTCGCTCACTATTGTTTTACCCGTACTTGATAGCAATAGGCGTTTTCGGGTCGTATCCGGGTGCAATCCCTGCTTCGACTTCTTTCTCTCAGCTATGCTACGACTCATAACTCAAACTATATAATGACATCTTGACAATTGATGTTGCGATAGTCGGCGGTCCCAGACGCCGCCGCCTCTAACGCGATCACTTTCCACGCCATCAATATATGAGTGATTCACGGGTTTGCGGAACCTTTTCATTTATTTGGTTAGGATGTGTCCACGGGGTCATTGTGACCTGATTTTGTTGTGCTTGTGTGAAAAACGAAAGTTCTGTGCGGATTTAACGAATCTATGAAGAAAATGCGGCGTCCTAGTAGAGCCTGATCGTAATGCATATCATGAGTAGAGAAACATTCATTCTAGAGTAGGGGTGGGACAATTGAACTTGCCGTGCCCCAACGGTGAGGCTGGCATTGGCCCCGGAGCGCTCAGGACCAACGCAATGGACGACAATCCGTTCTAGGATCAGCACCCATAAAAGTTAAATTGGCGTTCAGCATGGAAGCCGCACCGCCTCGACTATTTTGCAGGGATGATGTGAAATTGCGCTTCGTGGTATGACTCGGGATTTGCCACCCGCAAGACACGACTCCTCATTGATTTTCACGCGGCTCACAGAGGAACGGCCGCCGACTGGAGGGATAGGTTGCCAAGATCTGAGAGGGTGCTTGCTAAGATCACTGACGCCCCTGCGGAGGCTTGATAATTTTGATTTCAACTTTCATTGCCTCAGTTAACTGCCGACGAGAAGGTTCGGCTTGATCCTATTTGGTGGCTTGTCAGGGTAACGAGTGGTGTTGCGCATGGGTCGCATCGATGAGGACTGTGCCCAATCCGAGTCCTTCAATTGTTCCAGAAGGAGCGCTTGTCCGAGTGACTGGCCCGGGCACAGTGAACCTGAGAACGACGTTGGTTCAAGTTCAAGTTCCCGCTACTACAACAAAGCTTCGACCTCATCGTCGTAGGTGGGCCAGTCCCCTTGCGTCTAAGTCATACCTATCTGACAAATGATTGCACTGCCACCAGGCGCCAACTTGAATTGAAGGCACGGGTAGCTGTCCGCCTAGTAAGCGATCTGAAAGACGGGTGACGGGTGACTTGTCCTGATCCGTGTCGACACTCTCCTTGATTTGGATATGCTCGTTGCTATAACTCCCCAACATCAACATCTCATGTCACCCTTTAGGAAGCTTCACCGACACGCCTGGATATCACACCGATGTCACACCAATGAATCCACCATAGGGGGATCTCGGCTGGCCCGGGATATCAACCGTTTCCGGATCTCCATCAACAAAATCAACAGGAAGTGGAACTACGGTTTCGCTGCGTCAAGTCTCGACCATTATCACTATGCGCCATCTCCATGTACACTCGATCTTAATTCTCTTCTTCAATCATATTGAAGCCTATTTGAGCCTCCATTATCCGGCCAGCTGGTTTTCAGCGCTTCTCCTCACCTTTTCCTCCCCCTCCACCCTCGGGTCTCTCCTCCTTCCTTCTCCCGTTCTGTACCTCGTCCGAGGCGAGGGTGGTCCACGATCCCTTACATTTCCGGTTTTCCTTCCACGTAACCATCCAACTTGGATGCGTCGTTGTCCGCCGCTTCCCCACGATTCAACCTTAATCGCACATAATCATTCACTATATTCACTCTTTCAAAGCAGGACTAGTGTCGGTCCTGGTCACGATCCCTAACCACAGAGTTTTCCACCTTTCAAACACATATCTACCTCCCCACACTCCTGCATCACCCTGGCATCCTCCATTTTCAGATTCCAACCCTTCAAGCTGAGTCCACTGGCTTGCCCTCAAGTTCCGAAACATACCCCATATCCCTCCCCCCCACCATCAGAGTGCCCACCTCAGTCCGCCATGAAACGCCGACTCTCTGACGAAGACGCGCAATCGCGTTCAGATGCATCATCACATAGCCTGGGAAATGTGGCTGACACAGAGATGGACGTGGGACCCAGCGGCCCACCAGGCGCCGAGAATACCCGGCAGGTGAGGGACAAGCGCGGCGATGGCGCACCTCCCCAACCTACCCCCCCTCCACCACCCACAAAGAAGAAGAGAACTCGCACGCTCACGACACCGCACCAGTCTGCCGTCCTCCATGCTCTCCTCGCCCAGGTAGGCGGTTCCTATTGAAGCGGCGTCTTGACTAACCCAGCGAATGTCTCTTTAGTCCCGCTTTCCTACGACTGCCATGCGCGAAGAAGTCGGCCGGTCAATTGGGTTGAGCGCTCGAAAAGTCCAGGTGTGTGCTTCGAGTTCCTTTGCCCTTCTTCGCCCTCTCTGATCACGTCGATCTGTTCTGCATCAGGTTTGGTTTCAGGCAAGTCGCGGCCGTGCTATTATTGTACGCATAGGGACAACTCACCTGATGGCACTTCCCCTTCATAGAATCAGCGTCAGAAGGCGCGGCGCCCGCGCAATCAAGGTTCAGCCGCCCCACCGCGCCCACCGCAGTACGGCGCGTTCCCTAATACGCCCGCGCCCTCATTGGCAACATCCACGTTTATTCCCCCGAGTTCGCCCTCAGACGACGGAGGTCGGCCCCCGTTCCACGTGGCGCCTTCTGTCCCATTCATTCAGTTCAACGTGAACCGGGAGTATTCGTCACATGAAAACGTCTTCGGACCATCATCTGCTACCGGCGCAAGTCCCAACTCAGGCGGCCATCATCATCTATCTGGTCCTGGCGTCCCTGGCGCAAGATCCTCATTTGCTCCGCGATTTCCCCAACCGATTCCACCACATCCACCGTTCGCAGACCCTCCTCCCCAACACTTGCCGCCAAGGGACATCATCCATTCTAGCGCACGCCAGGTGCCCTCGAGGGAGTTCACCTTCCATTACCCCTTACCCCCGTTGCTGCAGGTCCCAGAAGCCCGCGGCGTTTCGACCTCGCCCTTACACTCGCCCTCGCACCTTGGCCGCCAGAACCAATACCCGTCTCAGGCTTTCCCTCAGACCATCTTCCTCAACCTTAGCATTAGCAGACCCCGGTCCCAGCAGCCGACGCCGTCACCACCAACGACGACGAGGACGAGGACGACAATGACGTCCTTCGCGTCCGAATCGCGCCCCCAAACGCCGCCGTCGTTCCTTGTGCCTCACCGCCGCTTCGAGTCATCCCGCGATCTTCCGCGCCTGCAAATCCCCCCACTTCACGTGCCTGATTCACCACATGGACAACATCGGCAGAATCAAAACCAGCATCAGGACAAGAAGCAGCAGCAGCAGCAGCAGCAGCAACAGCGCTCCGCGCTGCGTTATACACCGCCGTCGTCGCTGCCGCCGGAGCCCCAAGATTCGGCGCGCTTCTCGCAGCCATCGGAGCGCTCGCTCCTCTCCACTACGTCACGTTCTTCTTCGCGTGGAGAGGGCGAGAGTTCGCCCGCACCTCCTAGGGCGAGGCGCTTCGATCCCGTGCGCGAAGCGGCGAGCGAGCGCAGTGCCAGCCAGGGAACAGATACCTCCACACCGCCGCGCATCGATACCCCGCACATTTGACGCCTTCTCATGACATGACCTTTCTCTACGACTTTTGAGGGGTTTCTCTCTCTCTTGATTCCATGTTTTCTTTTGTTTCCATTCTCTCTGTCTCTGTCTCTCTGCTCTGTGTTGCGTATTGTTCATCATATAAGTCGCAATGTCTATCATTAAACCCCGCTCTTTCCAGAATACCCTAGTCCGATAGATTAGACAGCTCCTGGCTCTCAGCTTTCCCACACTCGCTTTTCCTTATCACCCTACATGCTTAATCTAAGCATCTGTCTACACCCCCATATCTGAGACGCGCACTCCCCATTTGGTACTGCGAGCCAGGTTTCATACACAACACGTTACCTATTTTCCTTCAGATTAATTATCGTATGTGGTCACTATAACTACCTGACTCCTTTTGTATCGTCGTCGAGGACCTCTGTATGTGATTGCTTTATTGTGCCGTGCATAGCATAGCATAGCATAGCTAAGCAAAGCATGGCTACCGTTACTTACGTAGCCCGTCCAACCTCCCCACATGGCGGGCACAGTCGGGCTTCATGCGGATATATGCCCGAAATACGCAGAAATCGCGATGCAACGCACATTCATTCAACCATCTGTCGAGTCTGTATCTGACAGCTGCGCAGTATCTAAGTACACGACATCCCATGAAGGGGTATGACAGGTCTCCCCTTCCCCTTCCCCTCGCGAGAGCGTTGCCAACCCTTGACCCTTGACCCTTGACCCAGGCAACCCATTGCGCAACAAAGGCAAAGGTCGCCGCAGTCATCCGTATGGTTCAAATTATTGCGACATGCAGGCCGCTCCCCCGCCACCGAAATTCCCAGCAGTACGTCGCCCAATGGGAAGAAGGGTGTTGTGCAACGTTAGTCGACAAGAATCTCTTCTACCGCGAACCTGAACCCGCGCTATCTTTTCCCCCATGGTCTTGCGCGAGCCGGCGCTCAGCGGCAAGGCGCGTGCGGAGTCGTACCTGTGTGCGCAAGCGCGCCTCTGCGGCCGTGGCTTTCTCGACATAGACCCTGTCAAGTAAATGCGCGTGGGAAGTGCGGGGCGCCTCACTCTGCTCTAGACAGTAAGAACATTGACATTAGCGCTCGCGTTGCGAGGCGGGTGACCCATACAAAATTCGCGGCCTACCGGCTTTCGTCATCACTGCCTTTTTCCTCTCCCCCGAACGATCGTCGTTGACAGAGGGACCGGAACTGCGCTCGGCTGTGCTAGACAGAAGACGCGCGTGCCCACTCCCGCCCGTTTCTTCCGTAATGTCGGCATCAGCCCCGGTGTTAAGCTTCATAATAGATCCGTCCGAAATGCGCGCTAGTAAACTTGGTGGACGTCTCTGCGGGATGGAAGATGGGTGTCTCGACGTTGTTGACGATGGCCGAAGGTATGCAATAATGGAGTCGCGTTGACTACGGTACCGGGGTCGGCGAACGGGATTGGCATGAGGACAGTTAGGATTAATTGAGAGATGTTCGGGCGTCTCCGACTTGGAATTCGGGCTTGTAATAATGCCATTATGCAATGAATGAAATCCTTCTAACGGTAAGGAGGGGCTGTCAGTGGTGTAAGTCGGATATGTGGTGCTGGTGTTCCCATCGGGAGGTCGGTGTGGAACGACGGGAGATCTCGTTGGATTGCTACCCTCGGGGGTTTGAGGTGCCGGAGCGCTTGCTTCTCCAGGTTGCACGTCATCAACAAGTGTACTAGGAGATCCTATTCGTTCTTGGCGAGTTACTGGTGGGTCGCACAAGATATCGGAATCGGATGGAGGACTAAGCAAACGCGATGGGGCTCGTTGCTTTCCTTTGGTATTGACACGTGTGGGTGAGCGGAAGCAATTTTGCGCTGCGGGACGACCATCGTCATCACTCTCACTATATGTAACACTGTCATGGACACGAGACACCTCGGTTGGGCTGTGTAAGCCAATCGATCTTCTCGAGTCCTTTTCGCGCGAGAGAGCACGCAACGGAGTGCCCTCGGGCCGTATATCTCGTTCTCGTATTGAAGGAGGGTGTTCGTGGGAATGAGATGGCCGGAGATTGGGAGACTGTGAATGTGATTGCGACGGCCCGGATTTCCAGCGACGCGTGCGTTCGTGTGATGGAGGTGGTGGGATGCCCGGTGGGGTGTCATACTTCAAAGAAGGAAGAAGCAATAAATCGGCCCACGTGCACGAGGCTGCGCTGAGGGACTTACCTGTACAAGTGAGTCGTATACGCCAAGATCTCTGTATGGCGAGCGCAGATAACAATATATTTCTGAAAAAAGTAAATCAAAGCGCAAGAACCAGAAGGCCAGGAAGAACGGACCATGCGCAAAATGCTCAGCATTAACGTGTCGTTCCCCTGGTGCATATGGGACGTCCATGTCAAGGAATTCGGCAAGCAACTTGATCGTGCTCTCCGAACGGATGTCAATAGATTTCATGAGGGAAATCACAAAGGTCACCAAGAACTGCCGGATCAAGGGCACGACTCAATAAGAACGTAGACAGACGGGTACGGAAACAAGGAGGCACATACCTCGACATCGGCGTTGGGCCATACGAGAAGCTCGCGTCGCAGGAAGACGGTCATCCGGCTGATGAGGTCCTGCGACGTCGCGAACTGTGCGGGGGTAGGGCACGGGCGGTAACGTGTGTATTTGTTCGAGGCGACGTGCTGGGAACGGATTTCTTTTAGCTCCAGAGCATGCAGCGGGTTTGGGTAGATTTACCTTTGCATAAAGGTTGTGCTGGTAGATCCATCTGCGCCGACCCACCGCGCGCTCCAGCGCGTCGGCCTCGTCTTGTGCGGCACGATCGCGTGGACCCCACACACGTTCACGACGTCTGTGTACGGGAGCAATACGGGCTCCATCGGTGCGAGAGAGAGGACGGGGAGACGTACGGAGAGGGGGAAGGAAATGTTTCTGGTAGTCGTAGGTGGAGCGGATGTGATGGATGAGGTAGTCGCCGATAGCCTGCGCGCAGAGCGGGCACCGTCTCGATTGTTCTAGGGAGGTGATTTTTTGTTTTAATTCAATAAAATTATGTATGCATGCAGTGAACTGAATGGGCTCTTACGGGACCAGATCATGACGCATTCAAAGCAGAATTCGTGTGAGCATGCGGGAATCACCGCGCGGTCAGCGATGGATTGCAAGCATATGGTGCAGTGGTCCTCATCGACCTCAGCGTCTGGCTCGGAACCAAAATCGTCGTCATTGTCAGCCTTTGGTGACGCAGACTCGAGCTTGATGCGCTTTGGTGGAGGGGTCGATGATGGACCAGGCATGGGAACAGGAAACAGTCAGTTGCGGGCGAACGCTCAAGTTTGTAATTGGCAATAAGATTACGTCATCATGTCCCTCGCCCGCCACGCTGATTCAGTTGCGATGCTGTACAGCACAACCAACAGGATCTCTGTGTATTCATTTATCTCAGGGCGATCATACCGAGGCCTGGAGTTGTTCACAAAAATTCCGTTGACTCCCGGAAAATTCCCACATTCCGCTGAGTGTTTCACAATTCTGTTAAATCAAGACTAGATACAGCAGCTATGGGTACAGCACTGCCAAAGGCGCGGGTTTCCAACAACCAAGCTTGGGACCAACGCAGGAACACTATACTGGTATAAACCTGGCCCAGTCTATAGCCCTCCCCTCTCTCCTTTCCATCGTCCCAACATCCGACAGGTGCCTCATCGTTGGCCGCCCATGAGGGCAGTTCCACGGCTGCTCCATCGTCCCCATGTGTCGGATGATCTAGCTGATGTGTCAATCAAATAAAGAAAAAAGGCTGTGACGTGTGAAGAGGCGGCGAACTCACGGTTGTCATTTGTTTAACGTTCAGCGGTGCACCAACCATAGTGCTCTTGCGGCATGCGCGCATCGCAAACATTGCGCGAGTCTTGGACGAGCGCACGAACGTCCCTGACGGGGTATCCCTGAGCAAGTGTAAGATCTCTTCTAGATCTATGTCACCGAAGCCGAGGACCCCACATTAATCTCGGGTGCAGTCTTTGACAGCAGAAGCTAGCCTTACCCTGGATATCAAACTCTGTCTGCTTGCTAACCGGTTGTGCCACGAGTTTCAGTCGCTGCCCCGCCGGCTGGTCCCCCTCTATCGCGACTTCGAACCCATTCTGCTGTAGCACGCTTATATTTTCGAACGCGACGAGCTCGTCTGCAGCTGTCAGTTCCAACGCGCGCGGCCTGCATATCGGTGACCCCGTTTCCTTTGAGTGCGAGGATATGAGAGTAAAGGTAGACACGCACGAGAGTAGCTTCTGGGACTCGAGCCGCGTCGTCGCCTGCAGCGTCTCAAAGTTATACTTTTCATCTGCTGCGTGCTGATCCACGATAAACAAGTCGTCGGTCGCGCCTTCCCCGTCGCCAGCCTTGCAAAGGCGCGCCACGATGAACCCTCGATTGAACTGCCCTACCACGTCCATTAAGTTGAAGTCCGCCTTGGAGAGCACACGCGATAATGCCGCGGTGGCGTTCTCATCGTCTGCTCCCAGGTCCGCGCTTTCTAGTTCTGACGACCGGGGTGGGCGTTGCGGAGGTTGTGTGGTGGACCTGCGCTTCATATATGTAGACCATGCGTTGGTCATACGTTCGAGATCGAGCGCAATCGGTTGTGCGTCCCCCACGGTCGTGCGCACAACTTCGGTCCGGACACTAGTGGCCTTGGGTGGTGACGGCGGAGCGGCCGTGGCAGAGCTACTAGACGGTGTGCCGTCTGAGGGCAAATCTAGGATGGGCCCGCTACTGAACGTAAGGTCATCATCGGCTTGCGGGGAGGTCGAAGAAGCCGTAGTAGCTACTGCGCGAGAAGTATCGTTAGGTGGCTTCGAGGGTTCATCGTCGCTCTCCGAGGAATCGACGGCCATCGTCTCCTCCACAACATCCGTGGACGAGTGTCCGTCATCGCCTACCTCAGGTTCGTCCGTGTCGATGTCCATTTTCTGTGGGGTTGATTTCCGCCTCTCGTCCGCTGCTGCTGGCTCGGTGTCCTCCTCGTCCTCCGGGCTGTCGCTGTCGCCTTCAACTCCTCTGTCTCGCACAATTCGGGCTCCTTCACGGGCAAACCCAGCGAGCCGAGCACGCATGTTGACTCTCGCGCTCCTCCCGGAGCTAGATCCGCTGACATCCCCAAGGGTTGGTCGCTTGCGTGTAGGGCCCTCTTGGCCCGGTTTCAGATTCCAGGAAGCACCGGACGTGTCAAGTACCATTTGCACTTCCCGCCCGGTACGACTTGTATTTTCGGATAGAATCTGCTCCACACGCGCTGCAGTGCGACCGGGGCCAGCTAAGCGTTGAGAGGAGTTCGAGGGTTCTGGGGCTAGTACAGGGGACGGATGACGAGACCTGCTAGAGGGATTTGCTTTCCCATCCAAAAGGGAATCTGATAACGCGGAGCGTGGTCGCTTCTGAGGTAAGAGGGGCTCCTCCAACTGCGGTGACGTAGAAGTAGGTAGCTCCTCAGTGTGAGACGTTAGTTTGGTGGAGTCTGTCGACATTGGGTCGTCATCTGATTCGTTCGTTATGGTGGTTTGGGCCCTCGCAGCAACATCATCGTCAAGTTTATCCTCATCGTCCGGTATGAATAGGGGTAACCCTTTGCTACCCGGAATCCCCTCCTCCGTCGTTGCAGTTTTTTCCACCTCTTTTTGTGCAAGTGCGACCTGCGTCGCGTTAAGAACAAAGTTTGATCGCGCAGAATCAAACGTCTCTATCAGCGCCACCTGCAGAACTCAGCACCGTTCATGAGATACTTATGGGGCACTCAATGAACGCACCTTGAGAGCCTCAATGAGGTTGTTTTCGCTATGTAGGAGAATTGTCCGCTTGTCCGGGCTCACATTGATGTCACATGAATCTGCATAAGGTTACTCCTATCAGAAGGCAGATGAACGGGTGACCCAAAGAACCCACAAGTTGGCAAGAGGAAGTCTGCAACGACAAAAGGGGATTGATTGGCATTAAACGTACGATAAACTTCGTTGACAGCCTTCTGTACCTTTGCAGGCGCGCACGGCCGCCCGTTGATGAAGAAAAACTGGCGATCCGTCCCTGCCCGGCCAGCACCATGGGAAAACTTGGAGATGAGACCTTCTACACGTATCTGGCTGACCGGTGGGACAAAACCGTGTCAAAAGGGGAGCTCCAGGCTACGTAATACGTACTGGTTTCCGACATCACCTTCTCGGCGGCGTAAGACTGATTTCTCCGGTATCACGTCAAAGGACAGATCGAGGTCGACTAGATTGTCGAGTTGCTTTGGACCCCAGAGTGCTCCGACGGAAGCACGGAGTGAAGTCGCGCCGTCCGTACGGAGCTGTGTCGTCTTCTTCCTGACTCCTCCGTTAGCGTCCCTGACAGCATGGGCATTCAAAGGAGACACGTGATACGTACCCACCATCAGGAGTATTGGAGACGGTCAGGACGACGCCACTGTTCTCCCGGGTACATGGGACGAGCGCATACGCTGTGAGAAGATTCAATGCTTTGGTAAACTCCCGCTTCGCGTGGCGCTCAAGCTCCTTCCGCCTGACAGGGAGCGGAACAAATAATCCGGTTACGGTGACTGTAGTTCCCCGCTGCGCCACTATCAGCATGTGAAAGAGGGAACCTTTGTCCTTTGGAATACGCTCACCTGACGGGCAACCTTACCACTGGAATCGGTAAGGCGACCAGCGCTATCCAAGACAAGAATGGTGCCCATGGGTGCCTGCGCGGTAGTGGCCGTGGTCACGCTAACGCTCTCCGAGAGGGCACATAGAGAAGAGAGGGCCTCTCCGCGGAAGCCGAATGTAAGGACGGAAGTCAGGTCAGAAAAAGAGGTGAGTTTGGACGTGTGGTGCTTCAATGCTGTCCGAAGAGAGTGACAAAGGAGATTCAAGAAGTGGGAGTGATGGCAACTTACCGATAGATTCATAATCTTCCGGGGTAATACCACTTCCATTATCAATGACTTCGATGGTCTTCAAGCCGTAGTCTTTAAAGCGAACCTCTATAGCGGCCCATACACTAGTTAGATGTATGGAGTGGAACGACAAAGAAAGTACAAACCGATGTTTGTTGCACCTGCATCGAGAGCATTTTCTACGAGCTCTTTTGTGGCAGTTTGTAGGTCTATAACGACCTGGCCAGAGGTAGGCCCCGTTCGACCCAGAGCTCTCAGTGGCATTTTGTGGCATGACACTATGACGAGGCGCTGATCATTTATTATAAGGAAAGACCCAAATTTAGTTCGTCCTCTGCTGTCGTGAATGTGTCTGTCGCACAGAAAGTTGGCTGTGAAGGTCGTACTCGTACTTGTAAGACGTGTGTAGCGCGGCCGAGTGCCGCCAGTGCAGTCGCGTACAACGGTGACAACGGCGATCATTGAAATTGACGCGCGCGTCATCGTCACAGCTCACGTGATCGTTATTGTCACGCTACCACTTTCGACCCAAACGATCTAATCCACGATCGACGATATCCCAACCTCATTGGCTACTAGCACCTCACTCTGCAACATCTTTCTTGTCCGTGTCGAGTATTGTACCCGCGATGTCCGCATCCACGGATGAGAAAATCTCTAGCAAAGAGAGGCAGGCTATTTGGGTCGAGCTCCAGTCGCTCCGTCGAGACACGCAGACGTTCCGCACGGAAGTCTACCGTCTTCGCACGACTGGCAGCCTGGACACGGCAACGAACGAACGCTTGCGTGCGCGGCAGCTAGAACTTGAGCGTCGTGGAGAGGAAATTATCAAGAAGTGCGTGTATTCTGATATCGCCTTCACCTGGCCTGGACTTAGAAGACACAGACTTTCGCCGCAGCTGGAGTGGAGGGCTGAGACATCAGGTAGTACATAGCGCCTCTTCCTCTCTGATGATAGTTAGCTCTTACCGACCGTTGCTTCTCAAGTTGGCGATGAGGCTATGGAAGCCTCGCAATTCCGGCTACCTGCCAGCCAATCGTCCCTTACCTCCGGGAACTCTCTTCAATTACAGGTCAGTAGTTACAAAAATATGATTGCAGATTCTGAAACGTCAGCTATAGTGCGCTTAAAAGTCAATGTACCGATAGGCATCTTGTACTCGCATAATATCCCTTTCCTCTTGATCCGCGAAATAAACTGGGCCGTCGAGCCCCGGCCCCTGCTTGTGGCTCTAATGCCCCCAGTCATGTGGCACATGCACTTTACACTAGGGAACCTTCGTATCTCTCGTCTACCTATTTACTGGCTGGTCCCCTAGCCATCGGCCGCAATTGAACCTCGATGGACGGAGAGAGGGTTGGATTATGTCAACTTCGCATCGGCGTCAAGCATTCGCACCTCTGGATGCATGTCGCGCTGACCGATTAGTGCGTGGCATCACGCGCTTGATGGCTATCCCGTATG
>WNFC01004424.1_pt1 | contig 15302 bp, 8 predicted proteins | sample 5400541 | NCBI WGS metagenome assembly WNFC01 (sample SAMN13153342, study PRJNA577476) | soil metagenome | isolation source: 120 cm saprolite under Douglas fir tree site 2 hole 2 replicate 1 | place: USA:California | collected 2015-04-18
AGTAGGAGTGACCGTCATACCCACGGCCCTTCGTCCTGCGACGTCCGAGTGATACCAAAGGTACCCAGCCCCGCTGGTGTTCGAGCCCGCGTCCGTGCCCAAGCCGAAGTCTCGATGGGTCCATTGCGAGAGATCCCCCATGGACAGGTCGCGATTGAGAAAAACAATATTCCTGGTTTTACTTGCGTTGAGCCCATGACACGCGATCTCTGTCGCGACACTGAACAATAGCAGCAATAGAAGAATGGGCTTCGTTCGCGCACATACAACCGACCATGCAACCGTTGTCGATTTAGCAAGTATCATTTAGTGATTTTTGTGATATGGCTCTGGTTGGCGCTAGACCAAATTGCATTCGCATCCCCAAGTTCGGCCTGACCTCAAGCGACCAGCGACGTGGGCGCCGGCAACTTACTGAACGGCCTGACCAGCAACCTCAGCGCTGGAACCTGCGGACCTAGCGCCGCCGTTAGCGTCTCACCGCCGGCGGTGACCGTGGCCTCCGGGGGCACTCAACGGTTCACCGCAACCGTCACCGGCTTGACCAATACCGCCGTCACCTGGACGGAAGGCCGTTAGCTCACCCGAGATTAGCGCGATCTCTCAGGATCCTATCAACAGTGTGAACAAACATCTTGGACATAACGTAGTAGCGCTTACCCTTCAAAATTTCATTGCCCTCGAACCGAACTCCAGGTTGCATGAGGGCCTCAAGTGCTTTGCGGTAGAGGCGGGCATCGCATCCAAACAGCATATTCTTAAGCGCTCCAACCCTCTTCCAACCGTTCGATGGAATGAACTCCCGCAGGACGATGCGCCCACCTGTGTCAATTCCCGAATCGATAAAAAAAACAGTTACCCCCGTGGGATCCCCTTGCAAAACGGACCATTCGACCACGCATCTGCCTCGATATTTCGGAAGGATGCCTATGTGTGCATTGAGAATGCCTAATCTAAACGCCGAAATCGTGGGTTCGCGATAAATCACATTGGCGGCATGCAGACCTACGTCACTTTGGAGCGATCTGAGGAGCTCAATGGACGCAGGATCGTCCAGAGGCCGATGCAGGATAATTAACCTTCCCTGTCGAGCGTAGCAATATGCCTTTGCTGCAAATGTCCCCCTTTCAAATGATTTAAGCGCTGAAAAAAGCTCTCTAGACCATCGCAGCAGCGGCGATCTCATTCCCACGTTACAAACAATTACGAATACATCGATGCCGGGGAGATTCTCAATTTCCCCGGCGATGCGCATTCCCGCTCTGATTGACCCTGCCAAAACAGCGACGCGCATATCTACCAATCCGGCACGCTCAATAGCTGCGCGTATATACATAACCAAAGAGCGACGGAGCGAGGGCTCGCGCGCATGCGAGCCAACGATCGATGCGGAAGCTCATAAAAATAATTGAGAGCGTCCAGAGACCGCAAATCACGAGTGATCATGGCGCGAATTCCAACAAGATTCAGCTTCAGCAGTACGATGTCAACGTCGAACTCCTCTCCCGCCTCGAGTTTTGCGCGGTCTGGCACCATCAACTGACGCAGAAGCTCTTCCGCAACGTCGAACTCACTTGCGGCCGCGATGTTCAAAGGGCAACGATATCGAGCGCACAGCATATCGAGGCGCTCAACGTTCGATAGCTTATTAAGTTCCAGAGGCGATAAACGGGCCGGGCTCGTGTCCGCCGGGCGGTATTCGACCTTACCTGCCAGGGCTATCGAACGGAGACAGTCGGAGAAACTTGCGTCGCAATTGATCCATGTGAAGGTGGCAGCCAGCCGCCAGTCGTGAATCGAACCGTGTCCCGCCAGGAACGACTCAACCTCCCGCGCAAGTGAGCCCAGAGATTCCAGACCCTCCGTGGAGATAAAATATTTCCAGGATTTCCGAAGCTCTGCGCGCCTTCGGAGAAGCGCTCCGCGCAAGATCTCTTTGCGACGATCAAGCTGCACGGGCCTTGAAAGTGCCGTTTCTAAGTCCATTGGCGATCTCCGTCAGTGTGACGGTCTTCACATCTCGTGAGCGAGCGACATCGGCAACAAAGCGCTCAATATCGGAGAAATCGTAGATATCTTTTGTATGATTCTCCAGGATGACCGGAACCCGGGCCAAGCCTGACCTTGCTGCTTGCCTCCGAATATGCGACATCATTTGACGCATCATCGCGTAATTCATCTGGGCAAGGTCCGCGATCTCGGTCTGGCCCACTATGTAGCGCTTAAGCAATTTTCTCGCGGCTCCGACCGCACCGGATTCGCCTTTATTAGTCCACTCGTTGCCGCTGCGTCCGCGAGACGCCGACGGCATCGTCACGGTATTTCGTTTGCCGAGCTTTCGGACTATTTTGCGCAACGCCGCACGTGCCAATGCAACGCGTGGACCCGGGAAGGTGTTGGTCGGGATGCAGACTATAGGTTCCACAGAACGAGAAACTCGACGTGCGTCTCTCATATCAGGATAGTACGGCAGGAATGGCTCCTGGCATGGGGCATAGTCAAGTTTGACTTGCGGCGTATCGTATCGGACGCCGGCGACGACGCTCATATCAAAGACAAAGCCGAGTTCGCTGAGAATTGGCAGGAGGGAATCGGAAGGTGCTGCGCACCACGATCCTGCTCGGAATGATACACAAGCATATGCCGGGGAGATCGGGCGAAGCAGGGTCTCCAAGTATTGCTTACCAGAGACGAGCATTGCTCTGATCTGTTCGCCTGGATAGTTGAGGATCGACCAGTCCCCGCCAAGCGCCCAATTGCCATGGCCCTGATAGCTGGCATCCAGCCATTGCGGATGAAGGTGCAGCTGAATGTCGTGCCCCTGACGAAAGGACTCCATCACCACCTGTTCCCACTCGTCGGCTATATCCTTCAACTCGGGAAAACGTTCTTGCTGGTTCCGATAGGCGAGCTGCTGCATTACTTCAACGTTGAATGAACCGCGTATCCCGTGGTTGTTGAAGATTTTCACGAGCTCTCGCATGGGCTCAAACTGGAGTACTCTGGGGTCCCCGGTGCCATTGCCGCGGACTTCCCAGTCATCCACGAACGCAAGGTGAATCACAGGTTCCATATAACCCTCTTGGCATACAAAGGAACGTTGATTACGGGATGAGGACAGCCTGTCGAAATGTTTTCTCAACGCTGGCTAAACTGTACACCGGCGTGCGGTAGCGTCCGATCGTGAGGAATTGCATTCCTTGGAACCGCCCTTTCTCCTGAAACTCAAAATCTCGTCGTTTAGAAACCGTTCAGCACGGAGCTCCTGGTCGAGCCCACCACCAGCGGCCCAACATAAGTGGTCGAGTTCCATTGCGCATGCATGCGATAGCTGCATAGCGTCAACGTTGTATAGCTCGGGCTGGCGTACCCCTTCGGGCGCGTGAAAAGTGTCGGGATCTTCAGGTTCGAGCAGTACGGCGCGCTAAAGTTGTCCAGATACCACTCCACAATCCCCGGTGGTGGGCGCAAAAGGCGCTTTCCCGCTAAGGCCGCTCGACGAGATTGTCGCCGCGGATGGGAACATGACCGAGGTGCGCAGCCAGATTTGGTAAGGTTGGTAATTCCAAGACTGCCCTGGCTCCCACAAGAAGACGCTGTCACTGTTGGCTGCTGGCGAAGCGTGCGCGGTGGGAGTGACGGTCATACCCGCGACCCTGCGTCCTGCAACGTTCGGGTGATACCACAGGTATCCCCCGCCACGAGTGTTCCCTCCTACGTCGGTGCCTAAGCCGTAGTCCTGATGGGTCCATTGCGAGAGATCACCGGCGGACAGGTCGCGATTGAGAAAAACAGAATTCCCGCTTGTTTTACTGGCATTGAGTCCATTACACGCGATCTCTGTCGCGACGCTGAACAATAGCGGCAATAGAAGAATGGGTCTCGCTCGCGTATGTTCAAGTGACCACACAACCGTTGTCGATTTAAGATGAATCATCAAGTGGTCTTAGTGAAATGGCCCTGGCTGGCGCTAGACCAAGTTGCATCTCCTTTCCCATTTACTCCCGTTTCGGCCTGACCTCAAAACAACCTTTGTCTGGTTTTCGCGGTGATATTTCCATGTTGCTACAACAATACTGCAAGGGTTGCCGTCCGAGTCGTACTGTTGTACGAAGCGGTGATGTTGGCGGAAGTTGCTAAGAGCACTCCAGACGTGTTCACGGTGAAGGTCGCGCCGGTGGCCCCGGCCGGAACCGTCACGCTCGAAGGCACTCTAGCCGCGCCGTTGTCGCTGGAAAGCGCAACTTGCGCACCACCTGCAGGAGCCGGTCCGCTCAGCGTCACTGTGCCCGTGGAGGATTGCAGGCCGCCAACCACGCTCGTTGGGCTCAGCGTCAATGAAGAGACGGTCGGGAGCGGCGGCGGCGTCACAGTCAGGGTAATCGCAGTCGTATGCGTCAAACCGCCAGATGTACCCGTGATGGTCGCCGTGACCGCGCCTGCGGTGGCTGCGCTACTGACCGCAAGCGTCAAAGTGCTCGTCGTTGTCGTGGAGCTGGGGCTGAACGACGCGCTCACGCCGCTCGGCAGTCCGGACGCGGAGAAGCTGACGCCACCGCTGAAGCCGTTCTGGGGAGAGACCGTAATTGTGCTCGTGCCGCTTCCTCCCTGGGTGATGCTAACGCTGCTGGGCGATGCAGAGAGTGTGTAATTCGGCTGGGGGCTAACGGTGAGTAAGGCCGTTTTGGTCGTGCCATTGTAGGACGCTGAGATGGTGACCGTGGTCGACGAAGCGACGGCGCTGATGGTGACTACGAACGTTGCGCTGGTGGCTCCGGCTGCAACCGTCACGCTGGAGAGCACCGTAGCCGCAGTCGTGTTGCTGCTCGAGAGTACGACATGCGCACCACCTGAGGGAGCAGGTCCGCTCAAGGTCACCGTACCCGTAGAGGAATTTCCGCCCGTGACGCTCGCGGGGTTCATCGAAAGCGAAGAAAGAGAGACAGACGCAGGAGTTGAAGATAGCTCAAAGTCCAAGACTGCTGGATTTGGATCGTTCAGTGAAACCGCAACGAACTTCGAGGGTGAGACCATATAGATGACGGCGTTGCCTCCGGTCCCCGAAGTGACCGTCATAGTTCCCCGGCCATTGGTTGGCGATGAGGAGACGGAATATGTCGCATTGAACGCCACGCCCGAGTTCGGTCCGCTCGGGGCGCCAATGTCTTCCGCGCCGGTCATATTGCCCATGGGAGTGGCGCCGTCCGCGGCAAATTCGCCGGAGAAGACAGTGACTCCGAATGCCGCCGGGTTGGTCGTGAATCCAGCATACGTACCTTTTAGCGTGCTATTGGTGAACGAACCCGCCGCCTGGGGTTCGCCAATCCCGAACAAAACGTTGGCATCAGAGACGAAGAGGAAAATCTGATTCAAGTTCACCAGGTAGGCTACCAGGTTGAATCCTCCAACCGTAATCGCTGCACGCCCGTTGCTGGCCACAGTATACGTCCCCGCAGCAGCGGTGAAGGAATTGGGCGCCCGGCAGAAGTTTTCGTCGTAGGTTAGAGAAAAGGCGCCGCTGCCATTGGCAGTGAGCAAACCTGCGCCCGCTTTGGGCACGCCTGATCCACTACTGCACGTGGAGAGTCCGGTGAGGGAAATCACCATGTTGCCGTTCAGCGAGGCGTTGGAGAAACCTCCCGCGGGAGTTTGCTGCTGCACCACTCCGCCATTTAGCAGCGGGGTCGCAGTCGTGACCGGGTCACTCTCCATCACAAACAGCTTTCCTGAATTCACAACGTAGAAGACAAAATTCAAACTGTCTGCTGTTCCACCAAATGTGAAGGCGAGGTTCATGATGCCGCGCCCGGTGGCAGTGTTAGTCACCGCGTAATTGGCCGCCGTAAAGTTCATCGGGTAATCAGTGCCGTAGGCGTTGACGTCTCCCGCGACGTTGGTGATAGTGCCTGTCCCGTTGGATGTAAAACGGCCTTCGATCGCGGCGCGATTATTTGCGTTGTCCGAACCGGCGGCGCCAAATGCGAAGTCACCCGTTATTCTGGCCGTGCTATAAGCTGTGGTGTCCGCCTTTTCCATGGTCCCCGAGCCGATTGTTCCCGCCCCGCCTGAGGCGTCGAATTCGATGAACTGGGCGTTGCCGTTGGCCAGCATTGCGAAGGCAAGCCTCGCACTGCCCCCGCCGATATTTAAGGTCATCGCGCCGCGATTGTCGGCGCCGATCGAATACGTCCCGGTGAAGGATTGAGCGGCCCCTCCGCCACTTACGGTGTTGGTGTCCAGTTCGCCGTTCGTGAGATTGCCGGCCCCGTCCGCGGTGAATCTTCCCACGGCCGCAAAAACAGACGACCCACCACCGCTGCCCGTGATCCCGTTGAAAGTGAATGCGTAGTTGCCATTCAGCTCTGCGTTGTTTTGGGAGCCTGTTGGTCCGACAACGGTGATGCTCAATGCCTGAGTGGCAGTCTGCGCAGGCACACCCGAATCGGTCACCTGCACAGTGAAGGTGCTGGTCCCCAAAATGGCCGGTGTGCCAGAGATCTGTCCGCCAGTGGACAGAGTCAAAGCGGACGGCAGAGTCCCTGAAAGCAGCAACCAACTATACGGAGCGGTGCCGCCGACAGCCGCGAGACTCTGGCTATACGCTACGGACTGCGTGCCGTTTGGGAGAGAGGTCGTGCTGACTAAGAGGGGGGGACTCCCGCCGAAATTGGAGCTAAAGACCACATCGACCCAGAAGTTCGAGGAATTGTACCCATTCGCGGGGAAAACGCTGGCGGTGCCAAACGCGTACACACCGTTCGCACTTCCGGCCCCATTCGCAAGGGCATGGAGTGGGGCGTTGTCCACGCCAGAGGCCACAAAATAATTCATATCGTCACTGAAGTGCCCCGCATTAGTGTGGTAGGAGGCTACATACACGGTGTTCGCGGTGACGGCCACGGGATTTGAGAAATTCACCTGCTGCCAGCCCGAAGCGCTCTCCCCAGTGAAGGTAGCACTCGCAAGGAGCGTGCCTAAACCGTTCCACAAATTGCCTATATGCGTGCCGGTGTTGGCGGCACTTTTGTAAAAGCGAATGCCGGTGATGTAGCCGCTGCTGTCCGACCGGAACTGCACCCCAAGTTCCAGTGGCGAGTTGGACCCGGTATCGGTGGTTGTCGGCGTCGAGGTGCTCGGCCAAATGGTGCACGGACATGTCTGTGGAACTGCGGTGACTGTGGTACCCGGCCCTGGAACTTCCAGATTGCCGCTGTCATCTGCCGCGCGGCTCTGGATGTTGAGGGGCCCGGAATTAGTGGGTACGAGTGTGTAGCTCCAGTTCTCTCGACCCACGGCGGGGTGCCAGGTTTTACCCCCATCCGGTGAGACTTCCACTCCGCCCACGACGCCACCGCCGAAGTCGAGTGCAGTGCCTGAAACCGTTACCGGAGAGCCCGCGCTTATTATGGTCCCGGGAGCCGGTGAGACGATGGTAGATCTAGGTGGAGTAGTATCCGTGGAAGCAATTGCTGGAACGACGCCACTTTGCAACGTTGCTGGCTGAGCTCCCATATCTGCAAGAAGATTCACGGTTGCCTGCTGCATGTTGGGATCGGTTGGCGTGCCAGCGTTACTGTGTGTAGCGTCCAGTCCCCAGGACCACTGCACGGTGCCAGCCCCGAAAACAAGGGCCCCACTCGAAGCGCGGTACAACGTCAGGTGGTGTGTGGCTGTGCAAGTACCGATGGTGTAGCCAACGATGCACGTTGGGACCGTCAAAGTGGTAGTCGAGAGCGGGAACAGCCCAGCTGGACGGAATCCATTGTCGGCATCCACATCCCACTCATAGCCAAGGGTTCCCGTTGGGAGGGTCGCGACTTGACCCGGCGTCAGTAATGCAACACTGGTATTTCGCCAGAAGCGCATTCTGCCATCAGACTGAGGCACCTGGATCGAGTCGGTGCGAGGCGCGTCCACCCAGAAAAGTGTGCCGCTCAACGAGTTTTCCGGGCGACCACCGTCAGCGGGCGGACTGAAGCGCGGGTCGCGCCATATACCTGTCCAGGTGGGGGGATCCTGGGGATCAATTACCGCGTTGGCGAGCGTTTCTTTGTAGCACACAAGCGTCCGATAAGCCGTATTTGCTCCATCAATGCTCGGTTCCCAGCGAGTCTTCCAGAAGATCTCGTTGCCGCTGAAGAATGCAAGATTGACGCCAGCTGCGCGAGCAGCTTCTACGTTGGCGCGTTGTCCGCCCGACCAATATTCGTCATGCCCGACCGACATAAAGATTTTGTGCTGCACGATCAGCGCGCCATTGCGGTCAGTATCTGCGCCAGCAATGTAACTTACATCGTAGCCGTTCGCTTCGAGCCATCGCCACATGGGATACTCGGCGCTGAAAAGCCACGTGGATGGGTTCGGTACGTTGAACGGCCGGTTGTAACTAACTTTGAAAGCGCGTGTGGTCGGTCCAGTATAGAGACTGCTACCACCATAATCGTTGTAAGCATGCCAGGTGGGGTCGCATGTCTGCACAAGTATGTCCGAATGGCTGGAGTCATTGCGCACGATAAAAACGACTACGCCTGTTTCACCGGTATCCAGCCGCACAAGCTTGGCAAAATAGACTCCCGAGGTGGCGGTACTGGGCACCGCCCAAGACGCCGATACAGCCCAGTTGCCGCAATCGGTTAACCCGGTTGAGGTGTTCGTCAAACAGTTGGGTTGAACTTGGGGCAATGGCACCGAAGGCGAAACAGAGGCCACTAGCCGCGCACCGTTCCCCTGGTAATAGCCCAAGCGGTAGATATCGATCCGATATGCGCTGGCATTCGTTGCGATTTTGAAGAAGACCGTTTGGGCCACGTTCACGCTAATGTCCGTGGCAAACCCTTGAATGTTCGGCGAACCTGCGCCGTCAACATACCAAGCACTTACGGGATTGCCAGGCAAGCAATTCTCCGCCTCGATCGCGTTTTTGGGAGCCGTGCACGTAGCAAACGCCGAAAGAGCGATGCTTGCGTGGACGAACGTGCAAAGTAGAAATCTCTTGAATACAAACTGCCTCCAGCTAGCAGCTATCGACTCTTGGAGTCGCGGCAGTTGAGATCCGGAAACTTCGTGAATGAAATGCTGGATGGCAGTCATGACAAGAACTCCTGCTCACGACAGAATTTCCGGTTGATGTTTGTATGGCGGGCGAACTTTGCCTTGCCCTAGCCATCTGGCCCGAATGGTGTGTTCTTTTTTTCTAGGACAACGATTTGCGCAAGACGTGTATGGGCTGGCCTAAGCCAACTCGGAATACGCTATATTTTTCACTTCGATCAGTTCAACTTTTCAAATGAGGACAGCTGACATTGTTGTTCAGTTACGTCCTCCCGATTGCGCGGAAGATGCAGTTCCCATGCCGGGTTCAACAGGTATCGGGAGAGTTCGATGAGTGTTTGACTCACTTCTTAAGGGAGTTGGTGCGAGGAATGGTTGAGGTGGGGCTGATCCCGAGCCGATATACTGCTTCCACCATAGCGCGACATTTAGAAGCGCCCAGCCTCTTCTCTTCAGGAAAGGCAAGGTCCCCTCAAACTGAAAAAGGTCTGTGTTTTCGCAAAAGTCCTTTATTTCTTTCGCAACGTACTCTCCGAATTTGGCATGATACCATTCGTAAACGGGCACGGCGAAACCTTGCTTCTTTCGATCAATCAGCTCGTCCGGTATCACACCTCTGACGGCCTTTTTCAGAATGTATTTCAGTACCCCACTCTTGGTTTTTATTTCTTCGGGGATGCTCATCGCCAGCTCTACGAACTTGTGGTCGAGAAATGGGACGCGAGCTTCCAAGCTCACCGCCATACTCATCTTGTCAACGCGCATGAGCAACAGTTCTGGCAATCTCAAATTCAAGTCGAGATAAGTCATCCAATTCAGGGGCGATGGCTCCCAAGCTTTTTCCTCGAACCGCTGTCGAATCGGCCTCAGGGCCTCCCAAGAACTCCGTCCGGCGAATCTCTTGCGCAACCGAGGGGAGAGAAATTGCTGCTTTTGCGAGTCGCTGAACACCTCCGCCCCACCCCAGAATACCGGCCGGTTTGACAGAGCTCTGCGCAGAACTTCACAGGAAAACTGACGATCATAAGAAGCCTTTCGGCCCCGCTCCGCGAAATTGAGTCCCGCAATTCCCAGGTTTCTCAGGGCGCCAGGAATTGGGAACAGGTTGCTAGAGCGCTGTAGCCGGAGGGAGTCCTTCCAATATTTGTAGCCCCAGAACAGCTCGTCAGAGCCTTCTCCCACTTGGCAGACTTTGACGCCGGCATCGCGGGCTAGTTTCGAAACGTAGTAGACCGGCACGCAAACCGGATCTGCCAGCGGTTCATCCTGATGCCGAATGATCAGAGGAAGAGACTCAAGCAGGTCATTTTCCTGCAGCCGCAGTTCATGATGTTCCGCGCCAACCTCATTCGCCATCCGACGGGCATAGTGAAGCTCGTTCTGATAGCTCTTGTACTCTCGGTCGTAGCCGATCGAGAAGGTCCTGACCGGCTGGCTCTCCCCTTCGGAAAAAAGCGCTGCGTTGGTACTTGAGTCGATGCCGCCAGAGAGAAAAACGCCCACAGGAACGTCGCTGATCTTGCGGAGCTTAACGGAAGTGCGCAGTTCGGAAAGAATACGTTCGGCAATCTCCGCTTCAGTAGCATTCGTCAATGGCTCCGTGTGATCCCAAACGTCCCAGTACCGGCATTCTCGGACTTGACCTTCCTCGTTCACTCTCAACCATGTGCCTGGGGAGAGCTTCTGGATACCCGAAAAGAGAGTGTGCGGGGCAGGCGTCGCATTGAATGACAAATAGTAATAAAACGCCTCCTCATTGACGCCGCGTTCCTGCTGCTCGTCCTCCAGCAACGCCTTGATTTCTGAAGCAAACGTGATGCGCCCATGATGAATGCTGTAATACAGCGGCTTGACCCCGATGCGGTCGCGAATCAGCCACAGTTGCCGCTGTTTCGTGTCCCACAGCGCGATCGCAAACATCCCGCGAAACTTCTGAAGGCAGTTAATCCCCCACTGCTCGAACGCATGCAGGATCACTTCGGTGTCGGAATGGTCTGTCTTCCAGCGGTGTCCTCCTAGCTCCTCCAATTCCGAGCGAATTTGGGCGTGGTTGTAAATCTCCCCGTTGAAGACCACCCAGAGCGTGCCGTCCTCATTGCTCATCGGCTGCATCGCTCTTTCCGATAGGTCGATGATCGCCAGGCGCCGAAACCCCAGGCCCAGCCGCCGGTCCGGCGAGACAAACATTCCCGCGCCATCCGGGCCGCGGTGTGCCATCACGTCCCGCATCCGCGTCAGATAGCTTTCGGAAACGCGGAACGCACTGTTAGTAAATGAAAGTACTCCGGCTATGCCGCACATCGGCAAACCTCCTCAACAGCGCGGTACATCCTGAACACTCCTCGAGGTTCCCAGTGCTCGCCCCTTGTCGCGATGATCCTGCGATGGAGCTCAATGTTGAGAGAATCCGACCGATTAAAAGCATTTCTCGCAGGCTATTGCGGACGCCAAATGGAACCTCACCAACTACTCTTGAACCCGGTGGCGGGTTCGCCTCAGAGGCTCGGGTTAAACACTCCCTGAACGGATGGATTTAGATTTTAGCGACGCGGAACATCATAAGGGTGCCCTGACCAAGAAATGTCTCGAACCCAAGTGCCACCCCGAACGTGCGCACGGCCTCGACGCGGAATCCGCAGGTGTTGAGCAAGCGACGGAAACGCAATTCTGAATAGCTGTGTTTGGAATAATCGAGAAATTGAAACCAGCGCCGCCGACCAAGGTGCTTGGTGAGCCAATATATGGCTAGTGTCGGCCAGCGAGCAATTGGGTGCGCATTTGGAACGGAAACAAGCAGCAATCCTTGCGGCTTTAATAGCCGCCGGAGTTCGACCAGAGCAGCGCGTGGATCCGACACGTACTCAAGCACGCTAGAGCATAGGACGCCATCGAAGGTGCCGTTTGGCAATCCAGTTTCGCAGATATCTCTAATCTGACGGAACTCGGTATTGCGGGCGGGAGGGCAATTGCCAATCATTTCTGCGGAGGCGTCCACCCCCAAGGTGTGGCAGCCTTTGGCTTCGGCGAGGAACCGAGCGAGCGTCCCCGTTCCACAGCCCGCGTCGAGCCAGTTTTGGCCTGCTAGGTGGCCAGGTGGCAGCAGTTCGTGAAGAATGTCTTTGCGGACTGCAAATCCTTTCTTTTTGTAATTGGACTCCCATCTCGGAGCGCTCTTGGAATAGAAACAAACTGCATCATTCATGGCTGGTTTCTCGATGCAAGTCGGAAAGGACTTTGCAAATCGTCTGAAGAGTTCGCATTGTTCTCGGGGTTACGAGACCTGTCTCTGACTCACTCAAGTGCGCTTTGAATCTGCCTCTGCCCGGCGCACGCTAAGATGGCCTTACCGACATCTTGGCCGTCAAGGAGACGCCGAAAGAGGCCGGCCACTTCCCTGGCGCGGACGTCCCAGGTGCAGTCGCGAACAGCAGCCTGCCGCGATTGGCGCTCGCAAAGCGTATCGGAGGCTAGCGCCTCGGTAACCAAGGTCATAAATTCCTCGACCGATCGATAGATTTTCACGCCCGGCGTGTGCAGGTACTCATACAGAGGAGAAATCACTACGGGCTTACCGGTTGCGAGGTATTCGCGAACTTTAATGGCGCTTCCGTAGCTGGTAAACGAGTTGTGCTGGTCCCAGGGAAGTACACACACGTCAATGTGACGGTAATAGCTGGGGAGCTCGGAATAAGGCTTGGGGCCCAGAAAATGGATGTTGGGCGCCGAAAGCTGCACAATGTTCGATTTCGAGCCGATGAAAACCCAATGCCAATCGGGCCGCGCCTTGGCCACGTGCTCGATCATCGCGACGTCCATCGTATACCAGTCCGCGGCGCCTACATATCCGAGCACCGGCCGGGGAATTGCCGCGATATCCGCGGGGGTCCCGGGAGGCAAGTTGGCGAACCGCTCATAGTCCACTGCTTGTTCGAGGAAATACCGGTGGCCGAATTCGGCCTCCTCATACAGTTTCCGGCCGGAGTACATTACCACCGCGGCGCGCTGCTTCAGGCTAGCATCCATATCGCGAATTACGGCACGCGACAGCGCGCTGTCTTCGTTGACATCGTATTTGTCCGAAACCTGATAGACCAACAGCTTGGCGCCGAGCGAGTTCGCGACGTCGGCGGCCGTAGGGATGGCGACCCACACGATGGGATCCCGCAGTTTGAGAATGAACATCACCAATCGGAGCTGCAGTACAAGCAGCAGTCGATTCAATGCTCGGATAACGGAGGAACCGTAAAACGGCACGTTGATTGGCGTCATCACCCAAAGCCCTTCGGGCACTTTGCGCAGCCAGCGTAGATAGCTGCGAAATTTGCGACGGATCTTCCTAAAGAAGTCCGGATTGCCGACCGAAGGCAGACCCATGGTGATGGAGTTCACGAAAAGCACACGATTATGTTGGGCCAGCCGCTTAAGGATATGGTTCTTGGAATGGGGATGGTGGTACCACCAGTCCTCGCCTGCAAAGCACACGATGGACTGGCCAGAAAGTGGGTAGTCGGCAGACGGTACACTTGCTGCCAAATCCTCTCCAACCGGAGCATGTGCGGGAACGGAACGAGCGGAGTTCATGCCTAGCAGGCCCCCTCAGTGCCGGCGTCGCGAATCTTGGCTTCCTTTGCGGAGTCGGGTTGGCGGCTTGCGATGTCGGTCACATCGGTCCACGAGATACGAGTGGTGATGCGCGCGGGAACTGCGGCTCTTCCGCAGATGCGCACCTTCATCGCTGGAAACATTGTGCCGTACGTAGTGCTGATAAGCGATGGCTGGACTGCCCCCTGAAGGCGAGCAGGTCCAGCGACCGCGAGCTGAATTTGCCCATCGCCGAGTATGCGGCACAGAATCCCGTTCTCGGCCATAGCTACCTCTGCGCTTCGATTGGGCGCAAGTTGAAAATTGAGCTCGAAAGCGTGAACGCCGTCGCCCCCGAGTTCGTCTTCAATGACAAAGGCCTTTTCACCGTCAACAACGCGAATGGTCCGGGTATGCACCACCCCAAGCGAGGCGTATCCAGTATGTGCGGCACGAAGGAAGTAGCCCTGTGCTTCTCCGCCTTCTTGTATCTGACTAACAGCCGCTTCGTTTCCGAGGAGGAAAAGCCCTCCCGGGCCGGAGTGAATGCGATTCTGTTCCGTGCCATCGATGAGCAAAGTGTTGTGCGCGGCGGTGCTGCGGAAACGGTTTCGTATGGCAATGTCGCGCGTGTAACACCCCGTGCCGGGGTCAGAGAGGACTTCCTGACCACCCACTCGCAGGACGAAGCTGAGCTTGTCATTGTGGGTATGGCTGCCTTTGCCGAAGATTCCATTCGGAATGGCGAAAAACAGCAATTCAGCAGACCCGTGTTTCAGGACGCCGGTCCCCGACTTCGGAAGAACCTTGATCGGGCCGGACGAGCCAGGGTTGATCTGAGGTTGGAAATAGGGGATTCCGGCGGGGTCGGTGAAACCGTACCAAGCGGCATCGTCATCAGCGCCGGCGCCCACGCCGAAGAGCCGTTGCCCTAGACCGAGCAAGCGGGAAACCCTAAGCGAATTCCTCTCTGCAACCGGGCAGTGGATCATCTGCTGGAGGTCGTCAACCAGCAGTTCAGTGCGGCCATCATCGCAGTCGCCCACCTGCGGCAATTGGCCGGACGCACTAGCGACTGCGTTGAGGAATTGGAACATCATCCTAAGACGCTCTACGAATGGTGCCGCAGGCGGAGCGGAGCGTTCGCTGCGCATTAGCAGTAGCGCGGTTGAAAAGAGTTGCGTTACCAACACCTGGTATCCGGTGGAGGCTTCGTAATCCCCACCGTCTTCGTATACCTGCCGCGCCATTTCAGCTTCGATGCGCTGCCGGTATTTGCACCGCCTCGCGGCCATGCCCTCGCCGTCGAGGAATGTGGAAAGGCAGTAGAGCCCGACAATGTCACTCAGATAGTGATTGCTGATCAATAAATGCGAAAACTCGATGTTGGCTTCGATGTAGAGCAAATGCTCCGCGAGGGAGCGAGTCACGCTCGCGAGCCAGGGTTCTTCCTCACCACGGATGGGAGAAAGCAGATTCAATAGGAAGCAGATGCTCATGGCGCGCAGAGCCGCCTCCATTGCCAGCGTCCAATTCACCCCCAGCGGAACGGGATTCGACCGTATCCAGTGCGACAGTAGGTCCTTCGCCGCTCCGCGATATGACTCCTCACCCGTAAGAACGTGTGCCTTGCCAAGAACTGGCAGGAATTGTAGTCGCGAAAGCTCGTA
>WNFC01010368.1_pt1 | contig 15302 bp, 16 predicted proteins | sample 5400541 | NCBI WGS metagenome assembly WNFC01 (sample SAMN13153342, study PRJNA577476) | soil metagenome | isolation source: 120 cm saprolite under Douglas fir tree site 2 hole 2 replicate 1 | place: USA:California | collected 2015-04-18
TACAACGAGACCGTGCGCCAATTCAATACAAAAATCGCAGAGGTTCCCAACAACCTGATCTCAGGAGCGCTCGGTTTTACTCCAGAGAAACTCTTTGCCGTGGATGCGGGCGACAGGGCAAATGTGGCGGTGCAGATGTGAACGGAGGCACATTTGAAGCAAGTAGGGTGTGACACAGTTAAAGAGAACGGGGCGGAGCAGGCCGTTTACAACTAGCTGTTTGGAGCCACAGGGTGGAGCAGGCCTTCAGGCCTGCGGTAAGCTGTTTCTGTAACGGCTTCAGCCGCTGAGGTGAGGTTTGACGATTCCCCATAGAGGAACAACTTCCGATTCAACTTACTTTGTCACTGCAAATGTTTTCGAGAAAAAGAGCTTGTTTCAGGTGGAGAAGATCGCTCTCCTCTTTGTGGAAGTATTGCTTAACTACCGGGCAGAAGGAAAATATCTGCTTCATGAATTTGTTGTCATGCCGGACCACTTTCATCTCTTAATTTCGCCGAATCTAATCACATTGGAGAGGTCCCTTCAGTTGATCAAAGGTGGATTTTCTTTTCGACTCAATAAAAGTCTAAAAGTGAAGCGGGATGTCTGGCAGACGAGTTTCCTGGATCGCCGTGTAAGAGACTCACTGGAATACCAAAAATATAAGGAGTATATATGGCAGAACCCGGTGAAGAGAGGCCTGGCAAAAACCCCGGAACAATATCTTTTTAGCTCAGCGAATCCTCTGTACCAAATTGATCCGGTACCTCAGCGGCTAAAGCCGATTTCTTCTTCGGCTTTGCCGCAGGCCTGAAGGCCTGCTCCACCCCGTGGCTCCAAAATGTCCGTGATTCGCCCCAAAAGCAAAAAGCCCGGACTCATCCGGGCTTTTCAAAATCTAAATAGCGGCTACCTATTTCATCGCTACCAGTCGCGCGTTCAGGCGGGACTTATACCGTGACGCTGCGTTCTTGTGGATCAAGCCCTTTTTGGCGGCCTTGTCGATCATTGATACGGTGCCGGAGAACGCGGTTTTGGCGTCTGCGGACTTGCCCGACTGCAGAGCTTCACGGAACTTGCGCAGCGCGGTCCGGAACTGGGAGGTGTTGGCGCGATTGCGCGCGGTGCGTGTCGTGGTCTGGCGGGCGCGCTTCAGCGCCGAAAAATGATTTGCCATGTGGCTTGCTGGTTCCTTCTGGATGTATTTCAGCGGGTCTGCCGAAGAACTTATTTTACTTGCATTTAGCCGATTTGGTCAATGGAAGGGCCGGCCTGCGGGTTTAGCGCACGGAGCCAGTAGGGATCTCTCGCTCCGCTCGAGATAAAGCCAAAAGCTCGAGATAAAAGCAAAAAGGCTATACAGGCAGCTCGTCCTGCTGCCATTCGGACGTCGTGACCTTCGGTTCAGAAGCCAGATGGATTACCAACTGTTCCAGCACCATGCGTTTGCTGGGCGGATTCGATCGCAGTTGCACGTCTGCTCGGGCGATCAGCCGGAGTGCACGGGTAAGTTCGCGGCGGGATTTGTAGCGTCGGGCCTGGCGGATGATGTCTTCCGCCGCGAAGGGCGGCACGCGAAAGCCTTGCCACAGCGCCTGCCATATCGCCCGCGAATCGCGGACGTTCTTTTCCAGGATCACCAGCATCTGGCGGAAGGTGCGTGAGAGCATGTAGAGGTGTCCAATGGCGGCATCGTCGCCGTCACCGGTGGAGAGCAGTGCATCCAGCACGCCCAGTGCGCGCGCTTTATCTTTGGCCGAGATGGCGTCTGTGAGTTCATAAAGCGAGCGCTGTTTAGCGGCGAGCACCATGGTCTCCACGTCGCCCAGGGTGATCTGCTTTTTCTCGCCTACGTAGAGGATGAGCTTCTCCAGTTCGCGGCTGACCAGCATCATGTCCGCGCCCAGGGCATCGATCAGTTCGCGGGCTGCATCCTGTTCAAGCTTCACGCCTTCTTTTTGCGCGTGGCTCAGGGCCCAGCGGATGCCATCACCTTCTTCCACGCGTGCCAGTTCCACCAGCGTGCAGTATTGGCCCAGGGTATCGCGGATGCGCTCGTAGCGGTCCTTGTCCGTCATATCCATGCGGCGAACGTCAGCGGGAATGCTCAGGTGGTCTGCGACAAAGATGACCACGGCGGCCGGGTTGGGATCTTTTACGTACGCTTCAATGGCGGCAAATTCTTCAGCATGCGAACCACGCGTGTAGAGGTTCTTGACGCCGCGCACGAAGAACACCTGGAACGGCGCCATCAAGGAAGGTGTCTGCGCGCGGTCGAGAACTTCAGCCACGCTCACATCCGAGAGATCGAGATCATGCATGCTGAAGTCGCGCAGGTCTTCCGGAACCAGATGGGCCAGCAGCGCCTGGCGGCACTGGTCGCGAAAGAAGACCTCATCGCCGATGAAGACGTAGGCCGGGCGGAGTTTGCGACCCACTACTTCGGAGACAAATTTATCTGATGGGGCAAAGCTGCGTCCCGCGGCCATTAGAAGGCCTCCAGAATGTCACTAACCAGTGTGCGGGCAAAGTCCTGTGACATGCGTTGCAGTGCAGGCGTTTCTTCTTCAAAGAAGCTGGTGACCTCGCGTGAAACCTGATACTGCTCGCGGAAGCTGTAATTCGGATTTTCGAAGAGCACGCGCCCTGCTTTGTCAGTCAGGGTCACTTTCATGGTGACGGTCACGACGGCGCTGGAGATACGTCCGCTCTGCGCGTCATAAGTAAGCGGCGAGGCCTGGGCGGAGAGAACCGTGCCTTTGAGTGTTGCGTCAGAGTCGGCGGTGGTGGTGACCACGCGATAGCGCGTGCGGCCCAGAAATTCACGAACCACGTCATGCGTAAGGATCTGTTCAATGCGATAGGTCTGAGTCTGATTGATGAAAACAGGCACGGCCAATACGTGAACATTCCGCGGCAAGCGCGTGGCGCGACCGGCAACGTGGTATCCACAGCCTGCGAGCAGGCTGCAGACAGCAATAATTGCCGTCGCCAGAACGGCCAGCGTGCTCCGCTTAACCATTCCACGAGCTCCCAAATGTTCTGCTCGTATCACTGCACCTTCCCATGTGGCCGGACAGCACCCAGAGAGTTGGCGCAATCAACCGCGGTCAATGCGGCCAGGCGGAGATTATCCACGGCGGCCCACAACCAGAATCCATTTTCGCGAGAAGGATCACGGCGAACGGCCACCAGGATTGCGTCTTTGCCCGCCACATTTACATTGCTGGGTGAGTCTTCCGGCGAGCGCGCTATCAGCACGTGTTCACCGGCCAGTGCGCGGGAGAAATCCCCGGCAGAAATGCTTTGCTCCAGCTCAACATAAATTGAGAACGTATGCGCATGAAAAACCGGGGCCTGAACCAGCATCAGGGCTGGGACGGGAAGATGTTCGCCGAGCAGCTTGCGCAAGTGTGTCACGATGCGGCGTTCCACCGTGTCCAGTGCACCTTCAGCTTCTGGCCCGTAACGGCCGACCATATTGAAAGCAACCTGCGCATCAAAAACCTTGGTCGGCATCTGCTGGAAGGAGAGCAGGTTCACGGTTTGCTCGTGCAGTTCATCCATGCCACGGCGGCCAAGTTCAGAAACCGGTTCAAAGACCGTAGCCGCAATACGCGTGATGGTGCCGGCTTTGCGCGTGCGCAGCATGAGCAACGCCAGCGTAGTTGCCGCGGGATGCGCTGCCACCAGAACATTTGAGTCCAATGTCAATTTCGCCGGCTCGCTCAGTTCGCGTTCTATCCACGGAGAACTTACCGGCACTCCAGCCTCATCTTCCAGAGCATAAGAGAGATCAACAATGGCACTGCCGGCTTCGCGGGCCTGTTTCATGGCACGTTTGGTGAACTTTGCGTCGGAAGCGAAAAAGGTGAAATCGACATTATCAAACTGGTCGCGCCCCACCGGCTGGATGAAAGAGATTTCGTCCTGTACAGGCTCAAGCTGGCCGAGAGACTCGCTATCGTCCAGCAGGCGGATATCATGCGCAGGGAAGTTGCGGTCTTCCAGGACTTCTTTCAGTTCTTTGCCTTTGAGCGAAGCTGCGCCAACAATCGCAACCCGGAAGAGGTTCTGGTTTTCAGTCTTCATCTTGATTCGGAAGCTTCCTCATAAGCCGGAGGCGTTGGCTCACTGGGACGCCGGCGGAAAGTAAAAGAGAGACGCGAAATCACGCCGCTCAACATATAAGAGATGGCCACGATGAACAGCACATAGCGCGAAAAGAATATGACGGAATACAGGATCAGGCAAATCAGGATCAGGACCCAGAACGGACGGCGGCTGCCCAGGTTCAGGTCCTTAAAACTGTAAAAGCGCCATGTGCTTACCATGAGGAAAGACACGGCAAGAATCATGGCCATCCATATCAGGGCCAGCCACCAGAAGTTGATTGGCTCGCCGCCTTTGAGGTGCACTGTGGCGGCAATTACACCGGCGCCGGCGGGAATCGGCATGCCGACAAAATATTTTCTGCCCGGACGCCCGGGATTTGACGGCTTGGGATTGTGCTGGATATTGAAGCGCGCCAGCCGGCTTGCGCCAGCAACTAGGAAGACAAAGGATGCGATCAGTCCCAATTGCAATACCCGCGCGGGAAATGCCGACGCGCCAAGATCTGCCAACCAGAGCCAGCGGAATCCCCATACGAAGGCGAGAACCGCAGGCGCCACGCCGAACGTGATCACATCGGCTAAAGAGTCAAACTCGCGGCCAAAGTCGCTGGTGGTGTTGGTCATGCGAGCTATGCGACCGTCCAGACCATCGGCTACCACCGCGATACCGATGGCCAGAGCGGCAATGTCAAAATCCCTGGCATCCGTCTGCGAGCCACGCATCGTGTGGGCCAGGGCAAAGTATCCTGCGCCGATGTTGGCGGCCGTGAAGAGGGAAGGCAGAATGTACATGCCTTTACGCATGCGGCGTTTCTGCTCTGGAGGAAGCTGATCTTCCCACCGGCGCATTGGGGGTGGCATCTTCATCTCCGCACCCCTGATTTTTCCGCTTCTGACGGCACGGCCCCGGCGCGTCCAGTCGCTGCTGGTGCATTGTCAGCTTGGGCCACGCGCATACGCGCCAGTACAGATGATCCGCCTTTCACGCGATCACCAACTCGCACGGCCAGATCATGCGGCAGGGGGAAGATGACGTCAGTCCGCGAACCAAACTTGATCAGCCCAACACGCTGTCCGCGCGCCAGTGTGTCACCGGCTTTGAAGTTGAAGACGATGCGTCGCGCAATGAGTCCGGCAATCTGCTTGAACATCACCGTCATGCCTTCGCCCTCAACGGAAACAATGTTCTGCTCATTGGCGTCAGCGGAGACGGCATCCATGGCGTTGCCGAATTTGCCGCGCTGGTAGACAACTTCCCGGATCACGCCCGCTATGGGGGAGCGGTTCACATGCACATCAAAGACATTCAGAAAGATGCTGATGCGTGTGCAGAGCTTGCCATCCATCTGGGTGGGCGCGATTTCGGTTACCTTGCCGTCAGCGGGTGAAACCAGCAGGCCAGGTTCAGCTGGAATGCGGCGCTCCGGATCGCGAAAGAACCATAGAAAGAACGCTGCGAGCAAGAGGGGGACCAGGGCGAACACGGGAACGGTAAGCCACCACAATATGGCAGCCACCAGCAACATCCCCAGAGCGTAGAAGATTCCGTCGCGGACCATCTCCACGATTATACGAGGTGTCACACTGTGGCGTTTTAACTACTTGATGAACGCAAGTCGGCCGGCAAAAGGGGTCTTTGGGAATCGGGCGAAGCTTGGGCAGTCAGGGACCCGTTTTTGCAGCGGAGGTAAGATTTCTTGTTAACGCTATATTTTCTGGCGACCCTGCCACTCTACTGTAATAAGAGACAAGTTTCATCCGTTTAACTGCTATTAAAAGGCAAAGGGCGCGTACCGGAAGTCGCGCCCTTTATCTATTTTCCGAACTTTCTGAGCTTTTCAATGCCAGACTCCCTAATTCGGGGTTTCACTTGAGTGGTGCACCGCACAGCCCCTCTAAAGTACAAACCTCTCCTTTTCAGCGCCGGGCACTAAAAAAGAGAGGAATGAAATTCTGAAACTCGGGTTTTAAGCTACCTGTGTACGCCCGCGTTTATACTCCGACTCAATATTCTCCATCTGGTCTTTCAGACGGAGCTTGAGCTTCTTTAGACGCACCTCTTCGATCTTTTCGTCGTCAGAGAGATAGCGTTTTTCAATCAGGGAGTTGAGACGCTGGGAGTGTTGGGTGTGTTCCTGGGCCAGCCTACGAAATTCTTCGTGGCCGGCCAGAAGCTGTTCTCGAACGGAATCTACCATCCGGAAGAACCTCCTACCTGTTTCTTCACGGAACGTTAACACACCACCAGAGCCGGTTCAATGAAATTCCGGACAGAAATCACAAAGAAAACTTAAGCAGAATGGCATCCTCCTGCGGTCCGGAATAGTAGTCTTTTCGCCGGCCAACCTGAGCGAATCCCAATCGTTTGTACAACCCCTGGGCGGCTATGTTGGACTCGCGGACCTCCAAATGCACCGTTTTCACGGATATTCCTCCGGCGCGACTGAGGAACCCCTGCATCAGAGCTGTCCCCACGCCCTGGCGGCGTAAATCCGGGATGACAACAATATTTTCGATCTCCCAGTCGCCATCCAATCCCCGGGCGACCAGGAAACCGCTTACCGTTCCGGCGATCTCAGCCACCAGTAAACAGCTCTGTTGCACAACTTTAGGTGCAAACAGCTTTTCGTACTCAGCCGCCGACCACTGCGCCGCCGTGTCTGACTCCCGGGCAATTTCCAGCAACCTGGGAACATCTTCCGGAGTACCCGCACGCAAGGTGGCCTTCAAGTCCTTGCGCCTTTGTGAAAGATCTCAGCGTCAGACCGGCGGATGTAATTAGCGTCCAGGTCTTCCACCGCCACCGTGTCGCCGGACAGCAGCTTGCGTAAGCCGAGCCGACCTATCAGGGCGCTGTCAGGACGCTGTACCAGTTCGATCTTCGTTCGGGTAGCCGATGCAAGCGTGGCGATGGCTTCGTCGCAGGTGATCAGCATCGCTTCCGGATGTTTCTCTAACTGCTCCAGCAGCTCTGCCTGTGAGCGCAAGGATTCATCAATTGCTGTGACGCTGTTTTCAGCCGGGTGTGCGAAATACAGGCCGAAATAGATTTCGCTGCGTCCGGCATCCAGCGCCACCGCGACCGGACCTTCCACGTCTGCCAGACTGGCCAGGGCTTCGAGAATCGAAATCGTGGCAATGGGCTTTCCGCTCGCTTCCGCCAGACCTTTGACCGCGCCCAAACCTACACGCAATCCGGTGAACGACCCAGGTCCGGAAGCGACTGCGAAACCTCCAAGGTCGTGTATGCGCAATTGCCGTTTTGCAAGGAGGGCTGCGACTGTGGGAACCAGTTGAGCGGAGAACGTTCCGCCGGCAATGGGTGAGCTTTCCAACTCGCGATAGGTATGCTCGTCCCCTTCCGCCAGGGTCACGCCACCGGATTTTCCTGAAGTATCAATTCCCAGTAGATACATTGCCTAGAGCTTGGTCCTTCCAGATGCTGGCAGAGCAACGTTCTTCAGGAGCAAGTGTAAATCACACTCCTGAAGGGGCTTCCTGCACCAATTCCAAAAGCACGCCACCGGCGGTGGAGGGATGCACAAAAACATAAAGATGGCCGCCGGCTCCTACCTTGATTTCCTCGGAGATCAGCCGGGCGCCGGAAGCCTTCAACTGCTCCACGGCCTGGGACAGATCGGGGACATGCAAGGCCACGTGATGCAGACCTTCGCCGCGCTTTTCCAGGAATTTGGCCACCGTGGAATCAGCGCTGGTCGGTTCCAGCAGTTCAATGCGGCTATCACCCAGCGGGATCATGGCGACTCTTACTTGTTCGCCTTCTACAACTTCTTCGTCCGTGATCTCCAGCCCAAGCGCTTCGTAGAATTTCCTTGCCTGGGCCAGCGACTTCACGGCAATTCCCAGATGATCAATGGTATGAGACATATGTATGAAGACGCTCCTTCGATTGCGCAGATAATAGAGAAGCTGCTAATTACGATGCTTCGGCCCTAAATTTTAAATTTCAAATTTTAAATTTCAAATTTAAGACCCGGCGATTGCGATCGCCAATTGCAAAACGCTATCTGCTCTTTTCTGCCAATCCAAAATTACTCACAATCTCTTCCACCAGCGAATACGGATCACGGTGGTGCTCCGCAATCTCGGTTGCCAGGCGGCCCAGGTCGGCTTCGTGAAGGCGTTCAGTCATCAGTTTCTGCAGCAGAGATTCGCGCAGCATCTCCACCAGCCGCTCACGCCAATTGGAAATCTTTTTCTTGAGCAGCAGGTCTTTCTGCTTCAGGAATCTTTCGTACCCAACGATGGTTGCCGCCAGTTCAACAATGCCTTTGCCGGTGCTGGCCACAGTCTTCACAATCGGCGGCGTCCAACTGTCATTGCGAACGGCCAGGCTCTGCATGGCGCGAATTTCGCGTTCCACGCGCTCAGCGCCTTCGCGATCACTTTTGTTAATCACGAAAATGTCGGCAATTTCCATAATGCCGGCCTTGATGGTCTGAACGTCGTCGCCCATGCCGGGTACAAGAATGACGATCGTAACGTCCGCCAGCCTAACGATGTCCACTTCATCCTGGCCCACGCCTACTGTTTCGATCATGACAATGTCTCTACCGCTGGCGTCGAGCGCGGTGGCAACGTCAGTGGTGGCGCGCGCCAACCCGCCCAGGCAGCCCCGCGTGGCCATGCTGCGAATGTAAATTCCCGGATCAGCATGATGTGACTGCATGCGTATGCGATCACCCAGGATGGCGCCGCCGGTGTAAGGGCTGGTGGGGTCCACGGCGATAATGCCCACCGTTTTTTCGTGCCGGCGATATTCACGGGCGAGTTGGTCCACCAATGTGCTCTTGCCCGCGCCGGGTGCGCCGGTGAGACCGATCACGCGTGCGCGTCCACTCAGGGGAAAGAGCGCCTTTAGCAGGGCCACCGAATCCGCATTGCCATCTTCGATGGTGCTGATGGCACGCGCGAGGGCACGCACTTCGCCGGCGCGAATGCGATCAACCCAGGATTGAATTGCTGAGTTCATTTAGCTCCCGGCAACCAGACACTTTGGAGGACATGTTTGCCAAGCCATTTCTTCAATGAGAGTTTTGTATCGAGCCTTGGGGGTTATTTGACTGCGACGGAGGGGTTGCAGCAAATAGTATGGCTTCATCTACACCGAACCGCGAAAACGCAAAACTCTGGACCCGATACGCAATTCCGGGCTGAATGGGAATTCCCAGGTCAGAGGTGATTTCGCGCACAAAAGATTCTGTCGTCCTCAAAACTGAAACTCGCTGAACCTTTGCGATCGCGGCGTTCGATAAAGTTGCGCTAAGTTCGTCGAAAATGGTTTTCACCGCCTCACCTATGCTCAGTGGATCGAGCCATTTGGCACTGAAGACGGCGTTCCACTCCGCTGGATGATGAACGCTGGTCGGCATTAGCATGACAAGCGTGAAAGGGCCTTTTCGATCGCTGATCTTGCGAACGGCATCGATCATTTCCTCGTAAAATCGACCGCTTACCACCGTTGTGAAAGCCAAGTTAATACTCCATCTGGATTATCCCGGATACTATTTAACAAAGCTAGTGCGTCTGGTTCCAGGTACCTTCCGGGCGGCTCATACCTTCGCTCGGGTTTCCATGCAGTCGCGATATTCCAGTTCAACCAAAGTTGACGGTTTGCCTGTATCTGCGCTTTTATACCAGCCAAAGTCGAGAGATCATCAAAATCATGCGATCTAAACGTTCTCCCCAAAGTCTTATGGGCGTCCAGATATTCCGAGATGTCGAGGTTGTGGCAAATGCATGCTTTAAGTGCGCTTTCAACAACATAACCGCATAAGTAAACGCACCCATCAAAAAGGCCAGCGTCATATAAAGCTTCGGCCTCTTGTAACCGCAAGTTAGAGATATCTTGGAGTTCAACTCGCGTTGGCATGGTTAGACGGCATTATCTCACAGGGTTCTTATGTCCAAATCTTCTCTCTCTTCCGAAACTCTCCGAATCGCCCACCAACCGGAGGGTGCTCTCACTTCGTTCATTATGATTTGCAAATCTCAGTCCTTCAACAACTGTCGCGCAATCACCAGTCGCTGGATCTCACTTGTGCCTTCGCCGATGGTGCACAGCTTCACGTCGCGATAAAACTTCTCCGCCGGATAGTCTTTGATAAATCCGTACCCGCCGTGGATCTGCACACCTTCATTGGCGCATTTCACCGCGACCTCGCTGGTGTACAGCTTGGCCATGGATGACTCCAGCGTGGTTTTCATGCCGGCATCTTTGGCTTTGCCGAACTGCTTGCGCTGCATGGAATATTTCAAAGCAGCCTCATACGCTCCCTGAGCCATGCCCAGTCCAAGCGCAGCGATTGAGATCCGGCCGCCATCCAGAACGCGCATCGCGTCAATAAAGCCATCGCCTTCCTTGCCCAGCAGCGCATCTTCGGGAACCCAGCAATCTTCAAAAATCAGTTCCGAGGTGTCGCTGGCGCGCAGGCCGAGCTTGTTTTCTTTTTTCCCGGGACGAAAGCCCTTGGTACCTTTTTCCACCACGAAGGCCGAGAGTCCGTGCGTGTGCGCTGTCTTATCCGTCACGGCGATTACCACGGCAACGTCGGCATAGCTGCCGTTGGTAATGAACGTCTTGGTGCCATTCAGCACCCAGCCGTTTTTTTTGCGGACTGCATTCATGCGCGCGCCACCGGCATCTGAGCCGGAGTTGGGCTCCGTCAATCCCCAGGCGCCAATGTGCTCGGCGGTGGCCAGTTTGGGAATGTATTTCTTTTTTTGCTCAGCATTACCGGCGAGATAAATATGGTTTGAGCAAAGAGAGTTGTGCGCCGCAACAATAATGCCGACGGATCCATCCACACGAGATAGTTCCTCAATCGCGATCACATATTCAACATAGCCCAGGCCAGCCCCGCCGTACTCTGTGGGGAAGATCATCCCCATCACGCCCATTTTGCCGAGCTCTTTCACAACGTCGATGGGGAATTGGCCATGCTCATCCCATTTCATGACATGGGGAAGGACCTCGCGTTCGGCGAACTCGCGAATCGACTTTTTCAGGTGTAACTGTTCCTCGCTAAGCTGAAAATCCAAGCTGCCTCCTTGCTTCGGGTGCAGGGCAGAGGGGTGGAGCCTCAGCCCAATTCAACTGCCCCTTTCGGGCAAAACAGATGATTATTTCACATCTTCTTGTGGGACATCGCGTTATCGCACATTCTGGAGTTGTCCGAATCCGGCGACTGAAAGGACTCACACCCTTGTCTTGCTTCGATGAGATTGGGGGCTGCACCTGCCCCGGCCAGAAGCGTTTTTGCTCACATTAGAAACTTTAATGATCTTCCAATCGCTTTTTAATGTTCTAACTGGGAAGGACTAAGAAAGCTGTTCTAGCGAGCAAGTTTACGTGTCCAAGTAGTCAACAGATTAGAAGCGCTGCTCGAAGGCCACACGAGCAGGGACGATGGACATTCGAGCCCGAGCATGACGCTAAGAGTTGATGGAATTGAGATCGGCTCATTGAATGCCCAATCCATGAAGCAGTAGAGCCGTTCCGGCGGTTCGTCCGAGCTGCTTCGTTTAACTGACAAAGAGAATATCGCCCACCGATCATCCCGCAGAAATCGGACGGTCTTTGTGTGTGAAAACGTGTGTGAAAAAACGTGTGCCTAATTGTGAACATCGGAGAGGAAAACCATGAACATCCCCAGATTTGCGAAACAGCTATTCATTCTTATCGCTTTTTTTGGCGTTGCTCAATTTGCAGCTGCGGCTGTGCCAGCAGCACCGTCGCCCATCGCGCCCGCTGCGGGCGCCAGCGTAACCTCGCCGCTCAGCATTTCGTGGTCTGCGGTAACTGACCCCAGCAGCATTATTGCCTATAACTGGCAGGTCAGCGCGTCCTCGACGTTTGGCACGGTGGTCGCACAGAACTCCACCATGGGTCCGACACAGGACACGGTGAGCGGCCTTACGAATGGCACTTATTTCTGGCGGGTCCAGGCAGTGAACGGCGCTTTTGTGCAGGGAACATGGTCACAAGCCCGAAGCTTTGTCATTAGCGGAACGACCGCGGGCGGGCTGAGCGCGCCCACATTGAATCCCACGCACGCGTATTCCACTTTCCATCCGCGTGAGGTCATCGTGTTTAGCTGGACGCCGGTCCCGGGCGCGGCGAGTTATATTCTTCAGGCCGCAACCGATTCCAGCTTTCCCGTGGCTACGCGACTTCAGTTTGACAATATTCCCAATCCCTCATTCTCATTCGCTGAGGCTGATGAAGGCTCCTACTCGGCGCGTGTTTTCGCCGTGGACGCTAACGGCATCCTGAGCGCGCCCTCGAATACCATTTCTTATACGGTGTTTTACAACAATCCCATCGCCGGCCCGCCCTCCATCATTTCGCCTACCGGCAACGGCACGTTGACGCTGCCGATCACCTTTAAATGGACTGACGTCCTCAATCCTCAACCTAGCGGTTACGAGCTACAGATTGCCAAAGACTCAAACTTCGGCACCATCGAAGAGGATGATCCGCAGCTCAACGATCCCACGCGGACGGTGCTGTCACTCACGCCGGGCACCAAGTTCTGGCGGGTACGGTCTTTTCAGGGTGATGCTTCGCCAACCACAGCGGCGGTCACCAAATTCTCCGCCAGCGGAAGTTTCACGGTCAGCTCTGCGCCTGCCGCACCAGTTGCTCTGGGCTTTACCAGTAATCCGTTGTATAGCGGCAACATGACCTGGGTTTCCGTGCAGCTGTCGTCGGCAGCACCGGCGGCCGGCGCAGTCATTAGCCTGACCAGTTCCGATCCGAACGCTGCACCCGTACCAGCCACGGTCAACATGCCGGGCAACATTGGATGGTTGCAGTTCCAGTTGCAGGCAGGGCAGGTTGTTTCGCCCACACCAGTTACCATCACGGCCACGGTGAATGGATCAAGCGCGACAGGACAACTCACCGTGTTGCCGCCATCAGTAAAATCAATCTCCTTCTCCTCGAAGGCGGTCAACGGCGGAGCCCAGCCAGCCGCAACGGTACTCTTTAACGGCGTAGCGCCGTCTGGCGGAGCAACAGTGAACTTCACCAGCAGCTCTCCCGCTGTACTTGCTCCAGCGGTGGCAACTGCACCCGCGGGTAGCACCCAACTCTCGGTTGCTCTGCCCACGACTCCGGTGTCGGCCACTACCGTTGCGACCATCACGGCAACCTGGAATGGAGTGAGCGTTTCGGCGCAGTTGACATTGACGCCTCAAGGACAACCCGCATCTATCGCACTTAGCCAGTCTTCGATCACCGGCGGGACCGCCGCGTTCGTGACCGTGACCACGGCCGCGGCTGCAACCAGTGATCAGATCTTCCAGGTCACCAGCAGCAGCCCGTCCATCACTGTTCCAAACTCACTGTTGATGCCGGCTGGAGCTACTTCAGCCAGGTTCAACATTTCAACTTCGTCCGTGACCAGTCTGACCCAGGGAACAATCGCAGTCTCTGGCGGCGGCGTCACCCGCTCAGCCGTGCTAACGCTGAATCCTCCAGCGCCGGCCCCTGCAACTGCTACGCTCACCGTAACGGCCAGTGGTAGAAGCGGAATCCTCGTTACTTCCAACCCTTCTGGGATCAGCGTTCCTGTGGGAAGCACGGGGTCGGCTTCATTGCCCTCCGGCAATCTGGTTACGCTGAATCTCAGCGATGGCCGTGTAGCGATCTGGACCGGAGCTTGTGTGGGCAACAAGACTCCTAGCTGCACGTTTACTTTGACCGGAAACGCCTCGGTCACCGCGAACGTGCAATAACACTTACGCAATACGTTTGAAACAACTCAGGGCTCCCGACGGTTTGCAACTGCGGGAGCCCGGTTTGTTTTAGCGAGCATGAGTCGGCAACGGATGCAAAGGTTCCTGGCGATAAAGCTTGATCGAATGTTGAATGGCGGAAATCAACAGGATCAACACCATTCCGGAAATGCCAATCGTCCCGCCGATACTGAAAAGCCGGTAGCTGCGTCCCAGCAAGTGCACTGATGATTTCCAGAAGTAGAGGACCAGATTGCCGATGCAAAGCAGCAGCCGGAGTTCAGTGGGTCCCATCTTGAAGTATGAGATCTTGAAGTCACCCAGGGTGTACGTGGCGAGATAGACCTCAATCGACAACATCAGGTAGGCCACCAGCAGGCCCAGCGCAACACCGGGCGCCATGTATCCGGAGAGCGCCATTCCTCCCAGCAGAAAGACGGCGCTGAAGGCGTCCACGATGTGGTCAACGTAGAAGCCGTAGCGTGGGCGGCAATGGTTGCGGTAGCGGGCCAGTGTGCCGTCCAGGCTGTCACCCAGCCAGTTCAACGCCAGACATACGACGACAAGTAATAGCCCGGCCGGATTGGTCTTTGACCACCAATAACCTGCCCCGGCTGCGGCCATCGCCAGCAGGCCGATCGAGGTCAGATGATCAGAATTGATCCATATAGGAGTGCGCGATGCCATCCACACTAAGCTTTTCCTTTCCAGGACTGACAGAAAGCTCTGTTGGATTCGTCGGGCTTCACGAAAGGCGATTTGAGATTTAGGGGTGGAAGAGAAGGACTGAGAAACCGATTGCAAGCTGGACATGAAGACCTCCGCTCATGGTGAGCTGGGCCATCATGCGGTGGCCGTATCTAAACGGCAATGCATCGGCCATCAACTTTGGGTAAACCGCATATCATCCGGTAAATAGCTGCATTCACGAGATTTAGTTGAGACATGGTTCGTATCAGGGCGCGGACTTCAGCCCTGCCGCAAACTGGCCGAAGTAAGTTGCACTCCGCCATGTGCAAGGGCTTGCACACATCTCTTTGAATGTTCATATCGCGAATGTTCACGTCACGATGGATGTTCGTATCACGATGAATTCAAAGTTCTTTGCTTCCATAGAAATCTCTAATCAGGCTTGGCAATCATTAAACTTCCTAAGGACCTTAGTACTTCCTTGACACCTTAGGCGCGTCGTCGGACAATCACTAGCAACTTGGCAAGAACACCCCGCAACTTAGATTGAGCAGCAGTTTCCAGATTTCTTGATTTTTCCTAGTTTCGACTGCTCATTCGGAGAAGACATGGACACCCAGGATCCAACCGTGGCCGGCCAGCCACGTGACGAGAAGCTATTCGTCGATCGCGCCCTTCGCCGTGAGCTTCGCATTCCCTTACGATTTCGCCGTCCCGGAACCGAGGACTGGTTTATGGGTGAAACCATCAACC
>WNFC01004425.1_pt1 | contig 15301 bp, 13 predicted proteins | sample 5400541 | NCBI WGS metagenome assembly WNFC01 (sample SAMN13153342, study PRJNA577476) | soil metagenome | isolation source: 120 cm saprolite under Douglas fir tree site 2 hole 2 replicate 1 | place: USA:California | collected 2015-04-18
GCCGGCGCCGAGGTGCGCTCGGCGACCGGCGTCACCGTGTTCGCCGGCATGATCGGGGTTACTCTGTTCGGCCTGTTCCTGACGCCGGTGTTCTATGTTGGCTTGCGCAAGCTGTCCGGGCGTAAGCTGATCCAGCACGATGAGGCCAGTCTCTCGCACGGGTGAAGTCGACAAGCGCGTGGGCGGCCGTGAACATCGCAGTCGCTCCGACCAAGATGGAAGGTCTGCAAATTTGAGGGGGAGTGGCCGCTTCTGGCGCAAAGCGGCCGTTCATTGACAAACAACAGGCCATCTTCCCCGATAAATGGTTTTCAAACAGACGATTGAGGGACCGTCTACGAACTGGCGGACTTAGAAAGTGGCAAGCGGGTGCGAAGCGTTGCGTTTGTTTTGCGACGTTTGTCCGAAAGTGCGCAGGAAGCTGCGGCGCATTGCCTTCGGAGAGCGGCGGTCACTCCGCCAGTCGCGAAATAGGCCTTCGACCAATCGCCAGTACGGGCGTGGATAGGTGAGCCCTTTCGTTGGCACGCAAAGCCTGTTGGCATGCCGTCTCGCTTGAGCTCGCTAATTCGATATTCGTCGCTTCTGGCATTGCAGGCGGCGGGAGGGGCTTCGCGCCTACAGCATCACGGTTCGCAGCTAAAATCTCACAGCAATTTGAGATGGTTGCGCATCCTCGCAACCTGCAACAGTTAAATCGCGATCTGAAGCGAATGTCGGTATTGGCGGCTGCGCGTCCCCGCAACCACTTTTGTTATACCTCGCTCACCGTGCCGGTCTGACCGCCGAGACGGATTTCGCTTTTCTGAAGGAACCGTGGGACGGAGCAGGCTCGGCTACGTTCAGCATTGCCAGGTTTCATCGAAACTAGCGGGCCCGCGACTGACGATCATGAGCACTACGACTACGCTATAGCCGCAGCCGGATGGCGATGTTCGACCAAAAGGTGCTTTCAAATCAACCGGCTTGTCCGATCAATCGTGAATGATGGCCGTCACCTCGATTTCGACGAGAGCCTTGGCGGGCGTTAAAGCGGCTACCTGAACGAGGGTGCTTGTCGGACGCGCCGCCCCGAATGTCTCGCTATGCGCGCGGGCAACGTGGTGGGCGTCTGCCATATCCAGAACGTAGACTACCGTTCTCACGACATGGCGCAGCCCGGCTCCTGCCTCTCCAAGCGCCTCAGCGACCGTCGCGATTGCGCCCGACATCTGCATGTACGCATCCCCTTCGAGGGCTGGAGGACGGGCCGTCGTTCCGGAGACGAAGACATGGTCCCCGACGCGGATGGCACGCGCATAGCCGTAGCTGTCCTCAAAGGGATAGCCGGACATGATGCTTTTCCTGATCAACGAGTGTTTCCTCCATTACCATCTCGACAGCGCGAGCGGGTCGAAGGCTTCCTGCCGCGCTACATGGCGTTTCCGACTGGCAGTTTTGACCCCAACAAGCGGCCAGCGCGTCGGGATCGGTCGTGTAGCAATATGCATCCCATCTCATCGCCAGATCGTTGGGATTGGGAAGCGGCAAGGCTTCGCCGGCCTTGATAAAGGGCGATGCCCCGTCGCGGTTAACAATAGCGAAGAACGGTTCCTCCTTCGGCTCCTTATAACTGCTTTCGAAGCCTAGCTTGTCTGCGTAGAAAGCGATGGTTCCGTTGACGTGACCGACGATGAAGAAGGGACACATCGATTCGATCATCGGTCGTTCCATACGTTGTCCTTTCGCCTGACTGGGCGGGCATGCGCTGACTTTGCGCAGACGATAGGGACGTGATTCATTTTTGGAGAGGTTGAGATCATGCGCAAGAATCAATTTTGGTTGAGCGACGCACTCACCGATGCCAAGGGACGCCTGACCTGCAAAATGAAAAGCCGGACCCGTAGGCGCAGATGCGCGTCGTGGTCCGGCTTGGATTTTTTCGTAACTGAACCAAATCAAGCAGCGGCAATATCAGCCTCGCGATGGCAAAGCGCACGCGCCTTGATGTGTCTCAGCAAGGGTAGTCGAGTCGGTGAGACCTACTTCTTTTTCTTCTTGCCGGTCTTCTTCTTCGCTTTCTTGGCCATGTTGCCCTCCGTGATCCCAAAAGATTGGTTCAATGCAAGTCGAGCATCGACGTGCATGAATGTGAGAGTACACCACAATTGCAAAATTGATACTGTGCGCTTCGAAGAAGGTAAACGGCGCTCACGCCGCTTGCGACTTTTCAAGTGGACGAAGCTCTCTCGCGACACGTGGATGCGAGCTCGTGGCCTTGATTGAAAACATCCGCGCTGACACTGCGAGGTGCCACGCTGCCAGCGTCGAAGGTCTCGCTTTCTATTCGCCTAAATGCAAAACAGCAGTCGAGAGAACGGCTTCCGCGTCGCGCAGGGGTGGTATTGCCAATAATCAGCCGGATTCCAGCTCACGCGAGCACGCTGTCGTCGCCCTGGCCGGAGGATCGGCCGAGATTGGCGTAGAGCTTGCGCGGTCCGAATTTGAACGCCGCGAACAAAGCCTCATCATTGCCGTTGTGCCCAACACGCGAGCTCTTCCGAGTGTGACCCTGAGCGACCATGCGGCCTACGCGCGGCGAGCCGCGTCCTACCGCCACCGCTGTTGCATCGGTTGATAGTATTGGCCGGCGCGCGGACGCGTATTGCCAGGTTGGGAGTTCCAATTGCGCTGGAAAAAGAAGCCGAAGCCGTCGTTGCCCCAGTCGTTGCCGCTCGCAACGGGGACATCGACCGTAGGCCGGCGCATCACGAAGCCACCCTGGGGCTGGTTGTTCAGCACCGCGACGAACTCGGTGCGATAGTTGGTCTCGCGGCTCACCGGCTCGTCCGAGATGATGATCGATGATCGCGGCAACGCAGTCGGCGCGATGCGATCGAGCACATCCTGCGGGATGGTGATGCGGTCGAGCGCGTCCTTGGCGTCGTCCCCGTTGTCGATCGTGACTGCGGTCCAGCGCAGGCCCGCGTCGTTGCGCACCATCGCCGTGAACACATGCGTGCCGATCCGCTTGTCGGGATTGCGGATCGTAACTGGAACCTCAATGGTAGCATCGAACACCTCGCCCCCGTCCGGCCACTGCTTATGAGTGTTGCGCCGCACGTAAAGCTTCTGCGTCGCGCGGCTGATGTAGACCGAGACCGGCTCGAGCGCGAGCTTCGCCTCGCTCGCCGCCTTGGCGGTGTCGGCCTTCTTGGTCTGGGCCGCTTTGGCGGCGTCCTTTGCGGCGGCGGCGGCGTCGAGCTTCGACTTCGTGTCGGCCTTGGCGGTGTCGAACTGCGTCCCTGCTTCCGCGGCCCTAAGGGCGGCCTTCTGCCTCTGCTCCTCGGCCCGCGCCTTGGCTTCGTCCGTCTTTGCGGCGGCGAGCGTCTTGTCGGCGAACGCGAGCTCGGCGTCAGCGCGGGTCTTGAGCCACTCCAGCTTGCGCAGCGACGCCGTGAGCGATGCTGTCTCGCGCGCCGCTGTCGCGGCGGCTTTCTTCGCCTCGTCGGCCGTCTTGGCGGCCTCCTCGGCCTCGCGGGCGAGCGTCTCGGCACGCGCCGGAGCAGCCGCGACGGCCTCCGCGTTCGGCACGAATAGCGCCGGGTGGGAAAACTCGACCGGGGCCGCGTCGTTCGGCGAGATGATCACCCGCATACCGATCCGCGTCTTGTCGAACAACTTCTCCGCAAAGTCGTAGGGCATCCGCACGCAGCCGTGCGAGGCCGCATACCCGGGCAGCGGCCCGCCGTGCAGCGCGATGCCGTTCCAGGTGATGCGCTGCATGTTCGGCATCCAGGCATCGTCATAGAGGCTCGAGTGGTGGTCCTTGTCCTTCTCGATGACGGCGAAGATGCCGGCAGGCGTCTCGCGTCCCGTGGTGCCGGTCGACACCGGCGCGCGCAGGATCCAGCCCTCGGTGTCGTAGAAAGTGACCTGCTGGGTCTTGATCGACACGATCGCCACGATCGGCTCGCCTGCATCGCGCGGCGCCGTCGCCTCGGTGGGTGGCGCAGGGCGCGCCTGTCTCGCCGCGGCGTCGGCGGTCAGCGCCATCGCTGCGAGCGTCACCAGGGCGGGAACCCCCCAACGCCGCATCTCCACGGTGGATTGCGCCGTCATGAATCGATTTACCATGCCATGTCCCGGCTGAAATGCCTGTCCGCGCTTGCGTCGATCAAGATCGGCGACCAGCTTATTTGACTCACCCCGATACGGCTAGGCCGACCCGATATCGGCTGTTGGCGCGTGTGCGACTAACCCGCCCCCATGCGCCGAGCGTCGGCTCTTGGAGATGAATCGGACTGGTCGAGAGGGGGGCAAATCGACGCGAATGACCGATACCATCGAAAATGCCGCCAGGGTGAAGAAGACCTGTAGCCACCGGCGCGGTAACTCAAGTCGGCGTGATGGCGGGTCCGAAACTTTCCCTACAAGCTTATGTCGGAAAATGCACAACAGGTTGCTTGCGCCCGCGTTGTATTTTGGCAACGCTTCTTGGAAAAATTGATGGCCTCCAGTTTTCGCTATTGCGCGTTCATATCGTGACCGAAAAATCAGCGCGGCCGCATGCTTGGCTGTGCAACCTGGCTCAGGTGGAGCCCTTGGAGGCTGCGATCATGAACCCGCGGCGATTTGCGACAGTGGCGGTGGTGTTGTGCCCAACGGTCGTTCTCGCGGGTTGGGTTGTCGCCTGGCTTGGCGGCTTCGGTTCGGCCGGCATCGAGAACACCGGCACTGCGCCAATCGTGGACCGCCACGCATCATCTCTCACCGCCGACGCCGAGCATGCGAACGCACCGCAGGCAACCGCAACGGGCAACGCCGCCGTCGGTAACGCCGATGTGGCAAGGGCCGCCGCATCGGCGACGGGGACGGCCATCGACACGACGGTGGCCTCGGATGAGCCGCAATCGAACGTCGAGGCCGGCTTGACCGATTCGTCCCAGAGGCTTCCGCCCGAAACACCGCCCGTCCAGGTGGCGACAGCGAACACGCCAGATCCGGTACCCAACAACGCCAAGGATGGTGTGAGCTCCATCGAAATTCTCGACGAGTGCCCGGCAGCCGACGTCTGCATCGACCGATACATGTTCGCGCTCTACCAACGGACGCCCAAGGAGGACACCATCAAGGAGCATGAACGGAGGAAAGTAACTGTCAAGAGGAAGGGCAAAACGGTGACGGTCACCAAAAGCTTTACCAAGCTCGTCGATGAGGATTTCACGTGGAAGGATCCGAAGGCGGCGGAGAAAGCCGGCATGCCGCTGATGGACTATGTGATCGGAGGCATGGATCGAAGCTTTAAGCTGAAGCTCTTTCATACGCTTCGCGCGGCGGAGCAGGCCGGGCTGTCACCTGGCATAACCAGCGCGTTTCGCGATGACTACCGTCAATCGATCGCAAGCGGCCTGACGGCGGCGACTGACAGGTCGTACCATGGCGGGAGCTTCCGCGGCGGCTTTGGGCACGGGCTTGCGGCCGATGTCGTGAGCGTCAAAGGCGGGACGCGGGACGAGCGATGGATTTGCAGTGAAAACCTCTGGAAGTGGATCGATGAACATGGGAAGGAGTTTGGAATCGGGCGACCGTATCTCGACAAAGATCCGGCGCATGTGGCACCGATCGACGGCAAAGAATATGCCGCCCACCACCGCGGCACAAAAGCTCAACACGCAGGATCGGATATGAAGAAGCGCAACCGGTTAGCTGCGCGGGACGATCACAGCGTGACCAAACGCCCAAGAAGCGCAAGATCGTCGAAGGTGAAAACGATCTAACCCGATTCAAACACGCATTCCGACACGACGCGGGCATGTAAAGCAGAACGCCCATGACGCGCATCGAGCCGCGCGACGTGCAACATGTGTGTACCGAAAAACCTTATTCGAGTTGATGACGTGATGGAATCGCCTAAACTGGCGGAATGATCGGGCTGCTCTGTTTCGCTCTGGCCGTCCTGGCCTCGTCATTCAAGTCGAAGTTGCGGCTTGAAGCTGAGAACGCGGTGCTTCGACATCAGTTGATCGTGTTGGGGCGTAGGCTGCATGGTCGCGTCCGGCTGACGAACCATGATCGATGGTTCTTTATCCAGCTGTATCGCTGATTTCCATCAATCCTGAAGGTTCTCACGATCATTCGGCCCGAGACGCTGGTGCGCTGGCACAGGGCCGGCTTTCGCTGCTACTGGCGTTGGAAATCGCGTCGACGGGGAGGGCGGCCGCAAATCGAGACGGAGCTGCGCGCGCTGATCCGGCGGATGACCATCGAGAACCCACTTTGGGGCGCGCCGCGCGTCCACGGCGAACTACTCAAGCTCGGGTTTGAGGTCGCGCAGTGATAGTGCGGCTGGATCGCAGGGACCTGGTCTGGATCAGCGTCACAACACATCCGACCGCGGAATGGGTTGCGCGCCAGATCACAGAAGCATTCCCGTGGAATGAAGCTCCGCGCTCCGCAGGCCGCGATCGCCTGGTCGGCGGCGGTCTCAAGGTGGTCGGCAGCGGGCATGGAAGTCTCGGCGCGGCGGACATGCGCCAATGTTTCCCTCGTTGTTCCAGTGGAATCAAGCGGTGTTGGCCGAAATAGGCCACTCGCAGATCAAAACGGGCCAGGGCATTCTAGAGATGATACAGCCTGACGAATATTTGAAATGAAAGAGGCCGCCAACTGACGCAGCCTACGGGCGCGCAAAAGGACGTTGAGACGATGGCTTCAATCGTTATCAAAATCGCTCTAGGGGTTGCCCTTGAAGGAGATCGCTCATGGTTATCGATATCCTGCCGCCTCGCGTAGACCGTTTCCGACTTCACCCGGTCGAACCGCGTCATGCATCGATTTTCTGTTTCGCGCTTCTGACGGTTTCCTGCGCACTCGCCAGCTTTGGTCTCGCTTGCGCAACGCCCTTTGCAGCGTTCGCCGTTATCGCCGCAGCGATGCTAGCGTTGCGTCCGGCGCTTCTCGTCGTCACCGGCGCGTGGCTTGTCAATCAATCGATCGGGTTCGGTGCGCTCCGCTATCCGGTCGACGCGAGCACGATTGCCTGGGGCGTCGTGATCGGAGCGGCCGCGCTCACCGCGACAGCGGTGTCCGTCGCCGTTCTCCGCGTCCTACCATCGAACCGCACGCCACTCGCGTTGGCTCTTACCCTCATTTGCGCCCACGGTGCATATGAGCTCGCGCTGCTCGCTGCGACCCTCTTCCTCGGCGACGCCGGAGCCTTCACCTTGGCAATCGTGGCTCGCCTCGGACTGTTGAACATCGTGTGGCTGATTGGACTTGTTGGCGCCTGCGAAGTCGTCTGGCTGCTCAATCCATTTCGCCGAGATCGTACGGTTTCAACTTGAAGGACAAAGTAGGCTGGCGCGCCGATATCGAATCCCTAGGACGGCGGTCGAACGATCAACGGCACGAACACCCGATGGCGCTTGGGAGTAGCGCCCTGTCTGGAGCTACTGTTGGATCTACCGACGTACTTTGCAAACGTCCGAGGGCCGGGAAGCTCAGGGTTTCGAATGTTGCTCCAGCGATGAAGTGGCAGGTCAGCCCGATACCGGGAAAGATCGACTTGTCCCTGGTGTTCGGGGTGGCACTGCCCCCTGCGGCCACCCGTTCAATCATAAATTCGACGGTTTGTTCGGGGGTCCAAGCGTCAGTCGGCTTCTCAGTGCGTCCTGTAGAGGTAGGCCCTGTGAAGACAAAGCCGGGGATTAGAAGGTGGCGCTCAGACGGCAGCCGGCTGGTGTTTCGCAATTCGTGGTGCAGCGCCCCATAAAAAGGCATGCTGCGGCGGGCGGGCACCGACCCTCATACTGCTCGCAGTGAAGGCCGCCCAGCGCTAACATTGGGCCGTGCAATCGAACTGGGTGTCGCCAATGACTGGAGCGAGCGCGACATTTGCGTGGGGGAACGTATCGGAGGACTTCGCGTTGTTCAGAACACTCAGTTCGGAACAGCGGCTGAAGGCTTTTAGCGCTATGGTCCGCCAGGATCTCGTGCGCGGGCAAATGCTCGTTGCACAAGGAGGGCCCTCGGACTCATTGTTCATGGTGTTGCATGGTGCGCTCGCTGTGCGCAGAACCGGCGATCTCGAACCGATCGCCGAGCTCCGCGCCGGCGAATTGGTGGGCGAAATCGGCTTCTTCGCAAATGTCCCGCGCACCGCCGATGTGATTGCTATCCGCGACACCAGCGTGTTGGTGCTGACGCGCACAGCCTACCAGGCCCTCGCAAAGGACGCCCCGGCCATTGTCGAGGCACTGCTCGCGGCCCTCGCACGGCGCTTCGCCAAGGAGACCGCGCGCCTCACGCCTATTCGCGCGTCGCCGAAGGCGCGAACAGTGGCACTAATCGACGGCGGATGCGAACCGTTACCAAGCGCTTTTGATCGCCGAATGCGTGATGGGCTCGCCGCGACCAATGCCGAGATCGTCGATCCCACCCGCGTCAACGCAATGTTTCCTGGGCGCGCGCTGGATGCACCCGAAGTCGCTGACTGGCTCAACAAACTCGAACACGCCGCGCCGCTGGTGGTTTATCTCGGCGGTCGCGAGGCTTTGGCATGGGCGCGCAAGGCTATCCGCCAGGCTGACATGGTTGTGTTCGCATGCCGTGGAGATGCGCCCGCAGGAGCTTTGACGGATGTCGAAGCTTTCGCTTGCGAGGTTCATCCCGCGTCAGCGCGACGCCTCGTTCGCATTCACGACCGACGGAGCGGTGAAGTCAGCGGCACTGCGGCTTGGCTTGCTCGGTTGCCCTCCTTCATGCATCACCATGTCGCTCTCGAAGATCAGGTTGATATCGACAGTCTAATTCGTTTTCTATCTGGTCGCGCGATTGGATTCGTCGCCGCTGGCGGCGGCAGCTTCGGAACGGCGCATGTAGGCATCTACCAGGCCTTCCGTGAGCGCGGCGTGATGTTCGATGTCTTTGTCGGCACCAGTGTCGGCGCTGCCATGGCGGCCGGATTTGCAAAAAATCTCGAGGCCGGGGATCTCGAACGCGGCACACACGATATCTTCGTCAGGAGTCGAAGCTTCCGGCGGCCAACCTGGCCGCGCTACGCTCTGCTGGATCACAAGGCGTTCGATCGCGCCCTCGCGGGTCAATACGGCCGCGACTGCCGGATCGAGGATTGCTGGCGGCCTTTCGCTGCGGTCGCAACCAATCTTTCGACCCATAACCTTGAATTGATTCGGTCGGGCGTGCTCTGGCACGCGGTGCGTGCATCGAGCGCGATCCCCGGACTATTGCCGCCGTTCTACACGCCAGAGGGCACGATGCTGGTCGATGGATGCCTCATCGACAATGTTCCGCTGGCGCCGATGCATCAACTCAAGAGCGGTCCCAATCTGGTCGTGCATTTCGGCGAGCCGGCGGCTGAGATGTTCGACGTCGACTATGCCGCGTTGCCGGGTCGGCTGGAGCTGATCACGGCGATGCTGATGCCGTTCCGCAAGAAGCTGCTTCCCGCGGCGCCGAGCGCGGTCAACGTGCTGTGGCGAAGTCTCGTGGCGCACCAGCGTTACGACACGCTGCCGGCCGGACCGCTCGATATGGTCATGAGGCCGCCGTCTCCGCTGGGGATTGATGTGACGGACTTCGACCGCCACACCGAGATTTTTCTCGCGTCTTATCTCTGGGCCAAAGAGGCCATCGATGCGCTGGAGGCCGAGGGTAATTCGGCAATTGCCGCTATCCTCGCCGCCGGCGAGCCGGCAATGGAACGACCGCGCGACCTCGTCGGACTCCGAGCCGCGATCTGATCAGCTGAGCTACGGGTGCTTAGGGGTTCATTTAGCCGATTGGCCCGAGGTCGGTAACGGCCAAACCGCGGCTGCGAAGGCTCGATTTGAGGGGGCGGTGCCCTCTCTCGGGCTACGGTCACACGTTCGATTCGTGTCGGGTGCGCCATATACGCCCGACCGGGGGTGCCGCGAGCGTGGCGGGTATTCAGAGGGGAAGGGGCACCAGTCTGCCCCTTTCGGTTGCTCGCCGGGTATCCCCGGCGCCCAACCGAAGCGCGGAGCGGCGGCGGTTACGCGTCGTATTGCGGAAACTTCTGCTTGAGCCGCTCAACCGTAAATCTCCATTTTGGAGTCTTCGGCTTACACACGGTGTTTTGGTTTCCGAACATTCCAACCTCTTGAACCGCTTCCTCAATTGGAACGGTTTGCAGCCACTCGGCCCGGACCCTGACATCGACCTCGGAACGTTCGCAGGAACTCACCACCATGGTGGCGGCGGCTTCCGAACAGGCCTCCACCAATGTTCAGTCGGTGGCTTCCGCGACCGAGGAAATGGCCGCGTCGGTCAACGAGATCAGCCGTCAGGTGCAGACCTCCGGCAGCATCGCCAACGAGGCGGTGGCGCAGGCGCGCAAGACCAATGATCGGGTCGGCGAGCTGGCCAAGGCGGCGGCCCGGATCGGCGACGTCGTCGAACTGATCAACACCATTGCCGGACAGACCAATCTGCAGGCGCTGAATGCGACCATCGAGGCGGCACGCGCCGGCGAGGCCGGCCGCGGCTTTGCCGTGGTCGCCTCCGATGTGAAAGCCCTGGCCGAGCAGACCGCCACGGCGACCGGCGAGATCAGCCAGCAAATCACCGGTATCCAGAACGCCACCCAGGAATCGGTCGGGGCGATCAAGGAGATCGGCGACACCATCGACAGGATGTCCGAGATCGCCTCGACCATCGCGTCCGCGGTGGAGGAGCAGGGCGCGGCGACCCAGGAAATTTCCCGCAACGTGCAGCAGGCGGCGCAGGGCACCCAGCAAGTGAGTGCTAACATCACCGGCGTGCAGCGCGGAACCAGCGAGACAGGATCGGCCTCCTCGCAGGTGCTCTCAGCGGCGCAAACGCTGTCGCGCGACTCCAACCGGCTCAAGACCCAGGTCGGCAAGTTCCTCAATACGGTGCGCGCGGCGTGACGACAAGACGCTAGCCGTTTGCCCCACTGCTCGAGGGATTCAGGATTTCCTGGACGAAGCTGACGAAGGTGCGCGCTTTGGTCGTTGCCGTCCGACCAGCCGGGAACACCGCCCAGAGATCGATGCGCGGCAATTCCCAGTTTTGAAGGACTACCTTGACAGTGCCATCTAAGATCTCGGGCGCAAACATCCATTCAGACGCGATCGCAATGCCGGCGCCGGCGAACACAGCCGCGCGCACGCCCTCGGCAGCGCTGACACGCAAGCGCCCCTCCAGCGTGATCGAAACTTCAACTTCGTCGCTTCGGAAGCTCCAAACCGCGCCGCCGCCTTTCTGAGCGTAGATCACTGCTTGGTGCGCGCTCAGTTCCCCGGGCGCCGTGGGTTCGCCGGCGCGGGCAAAATAGGCCGGCGTTCCGACAACCACGTGCCGGACGCTCGCGATGCGCCGGGCTGTCCAGCTGGAATCGACGAGCCGTCCCATGCGTAGGCCAACATCGATCCCCTCTTGCACTAGGTCAACGTTGCGATCGTCGAGCACAAAGTCAATCTCGAGATCCGGATGGCGCGCGAGGAACTCTGGTAGGCGCGGCATCAAGTGAATGCGTGCGAAGGTCGCTGCAGCGGAGACGCGCAGCTTGCCGGTGAGGCTACTGCCCGCACCGCGCGCCGCCAATTCGGCCTCGTCGGCCTCTTCGATCGATCGTCGTGCCCGTTCATAGTAGTTGAGGCCGGCTTCGGTCGCTGTCAGTCCTCGTGTGGTACGCACCAGTAGTTTGACGCCGAGCCGCTCCTCCAGTTGTGCCACCAATTTCGAGATCGCCGGCTGCCCAACACGGAGGCGGCGCGCCGCCGCGGAAAACGACCCGGTGTCAACCACGAGCACGAATGCCTCCATCGCTGCCAGCCGATCCATGCTCGTGCTCCGCAGGAATAAATCACTCGGCGTGGAATGGTGCCACGCCAATATACGGCGTTGCCACTGTCTTTCCGAACAGAGCGAAGCCCCGAGATAGGCAACCGTGGCAGCGCCGCGATTAACATCCGTAGCACGGACCGCGCGGACGAGGAACTTTTGGCAAGTACAGAGTTGTTCCCGTGCCATGCCTCTTTCGCTGCCAATGGGGAATCGCGGCGGCGCCAGCCACAAGCGAAAATCAAAGGAACTCGCGCTCTGGCCTATTCCGAGCAGGAATAATCGATAGTCCGCCGCGGGCGCTACTCGCTCGTTGGACGTCGTTGTAGGCTTTTATCCAGCCGCAGGCAGGATCGCATAATGAAGTTCACAGCGTGCGCGGTCGGGGACCACAACGTCGAATCAATCTGCGCATGAGATCGCCAGTCTTGCGAGCAGGCTGGCGGCGGATCTGCAAATTTTAAACAGGATGGACTTTCACCATGTCCCGCTTAGAAGCCTATCGCGACAGCTTCCACCACGCCCACCTGACACGCTCGAAAAGTGGTGTGCTGGAAGTCGCACTGCACACTGACGGCGGCACCCTCGTCTTTGATGGGCACGCCCATGAAGAGTTCGTCGATCTCTTTCACGCCATCGGTTCCGACCCTGACAATCGCGTGGTGATTCTGACCGGCACCGGCCGGGCCTTCATGGAGTCTATCAGCCCTGAGGGCTTCGATTTCTTTACCCCACAAGGCTACGACAAGATCTATCGCGAAGGCAAAAAAGTCCTCACGAACATCCTCGACATCGAGGTGCCGCTCATTGCTGCGGTGAACGGCCCGGTGCGGCTGCACTCCGAATACATCCTGCTCTCCGATATTGTCCTGGCCACGCCTTCGACGGTTTTTCAGGATAAGCCACACTTCGAATTTGGCATCGTGCCCGGTGATGGCGTCCATCTGCTGTGGCAGGAAGTGATCGGCACGGTACGGGGCCGCTACTTCATCCTCACCCGCCAGGAGCTCGATGCCCAGACGGCCAAGGAATGGGGCGCCGTCAACGAAATTGTGCCTGCCGAAAAGCTGCTTGCCCGTGCCCGCGAGATTGCCGAAGGGCTCGCTAAGCTACCGCCGCTCACCACAAGGTACACGCGCATCGCGCTGACCCAGAAACTGCGACGCATCATCGACGAGGGCGTCGGATACGGGCTCGCATTGGAGGGTATTAGCGCCGCCGACGTCGCGAGGGCCAAATGAGCAGGACGACAAAACCAGAGCTCGGCGACGCTGCGACCGATAAAACGCCCAGCGGCACCGCCAACGGCAAGTCACGCATCGAGCCCGTGCCCGTGAAGCTGACGGTCAACGGCCTAGCTCGCACGATTACGGTTGAGCCGCGCATGACGCTCCTTGATGCGTTGCGCGAAAAGTTGGCGCTGACCGGCACGAAGAAGGCATGCGATCGCGGAGAGTGTGGCGCGTGCACCGTGCACATCGACGGCCGGCGCGTTTTGTCTTGCATGACTCTGGCGGCGATGCTTGAAGGCAAGAAGATCACAACGATCGAAGGACTGGAGAAGAATGGCATGCTCCACCCGCTCCAGCTGGCATTCATCGAGCACGACGGATTCCAATGCGGTTTCTGCACCTCGGGCCAGATCATGTCCGGGGTCGCCATGATGGAAGAGGCTAAGGCCGGTTGGCCAAGCGCTGCCACGGCGGATCTGCGGCGCCCCTTTACTCCGGCGGATCTGTCCCGCGAAGAAATTCGAGAGCGCATGAGCGGAAATCTCTGTCGCTGTGCCTGCTATCCCAACATCGTCGATGCCGTCGCGGCAACAGTCGCGAGGAGCTAAAGCATGCATCCGTTTGCGCTTTCGAGAGCTGACGATCCAGCGAAAGCGAGCGCAGCCCATGCTCATGACCCTCAGCTCGTCTTCATCGCCGGCGGCACTGACCTTATCGGGCTTATGAAGGACCGTGCCGCGCTTCCCGAGCGTCTTTTGGACATCAATGGCTTGCCGAATATCGCGCGCATCGACGCACTGCCTGAAGGCGGCCTACGCATCGGAGCGCTCGCCAGGATGAGCGACGTGGCCGCCGACACGGAGGTGCGCCGGCGATTCCCTGTCGTTGCCGAGGCTCTGCTGTTCGCCGCATCCGGCCAACTGCGCAACATGGCGTCGATCGGCGGCAACATCATGCAACGCACTCGCTGCGCCTATTTCCGCGACGAGATTGGTTGCCGCTGCAACAAGCGGAACCAGGGCTCCGGCTGTGCGGCGCTCCGCGGCCTCAATCGAAATCACGCGATTTTCGGATGGTCCGAATCCTGTGTGGCGACCAACCCCTCCGATCTGGCGGTCGCGCTTGCGGCTATGGATGCGGTCGTGATCGTGCTGGGAAAAACGGGCGAACGACTAATTCCGTTCACAGATTTCCATCGTCTGCCCGGCAGCACGCCCGAGCGTGACAATGTCCTCGATCGGGGCGATCTGATCGTCGCCATCGAAGTGCCCGCTACCGTGGAGGCCCGTGCCTCGCATTATCTGAAGGTGCGCGACCGCGCATCGTATGAGTTCGCGCTCGTCTCGGCAGCGGCTGGGGTCGCGACCGATGGCAGACGCATCCGCTCGGCGCGGCTTGCCATGGGCGGCGTTGCGCACAAGCCGTGGCGGCTCACAGCGGCTGAAACCAGGTTGCGCGGAATTTCGCTGGATGACATCGACGGGCTCAGATCGGCGATTGCCGCATCGTTCACCGATGCCCGCCCCCTCGCCCATAATGCCTTCAAAGTCGAGCTGGCGCAGCGCGCTGCCCTTCGTGCATTGCAAACCGCGGGAGCACGCATGTGAACGCCGTCGGACAACCAATCTCACGCGTCGATGGCCGGCTCAAGGTGGCCGGAGGTGCACGCTACACGGCAGATATTCCGCTCGCAGGCGCAGCCCACGCATCAATCGTCTATAGCACGATCGCGAATGGCCGGACCGTGGCGATCGACACTGCCGCCGCCGAAAAGGCACCGGGCGTGCTTGTCGTGCTCACCCACGAAAACATGCCGCGCATGAACCCGGTGCCCTGGAGCCACCTGCGCCCGCAGGGGCAAACCTACCTGCCTCTTCAGGATGACCGGATTCATTACGCGGGTCAGCCGATGGCGCTGGTGGTTGCCGCCACGCTTGACCAGGCGACCTATGCTGGCACGCTGATCAAAGCCTCGTACGAAACGCACTCGCCTACAGTGTTTGACCTGCGGACGGCCAAGGAGGACGCCATCGAGCCTCCGCAGCGCATGTGGCCGCTCTCTTCATTGGTCGGGGATGCCGACAAGGCGATCACGGACGCCGCGGTCAAGATCGAGCGGACCTATACGATGCCGGACCGCCATCACAACCAGATGGAACCGCATGCGACCTTGGCGGTTTGGGACGACGACGGCACGCTGACGCTATACGACTCGACTCAGATGGTCGTCGGCACGAGGA
>WNFC01005101.1_pt1 | contig 15301 bp, 14 predicted proteins | sample 5400541 | NCBI WGS metagenome assembly WNFC01 (sample SAMN13153342, study PRJNA577476) | soil metagenome | isolation source: 120 cm saprolite under Douglas fir tree site 2 hole 2 replicate 1 | place: USA:California | collected 2015-04-18
CCGTGCTCGCCAACCTGTTCATGCACTACGCGTTCGACAAGTGGCTGGAACGCGAGTTCCCGGCCGTGACGTTCGAGCGCTACGCCGACGACGCCGTGGTGCACTGCGCGACAGGGCGGCAGGCCGAAGAGGTCCTCGCCGCGCTGGGAAAAAGGATGGCCGAGGTCGGGCTGCAACTGCACCCGGACAAGACCAGGATCGTGTTCTGCAAGGACGGGAAACGGCGGCACGCGGACTGCGAGCACACGTCGTTCACCTTCCTGGGCTACACGTTCCGCGCCAGGAACGCACCCACCCGGGACGGGACCAGCATGTTCACCGGGTTCCTGCCCGCGGTCAGCAAGGACGCCCTCAAGAGAATGAGCGAGGAAGTCCGCTCCTGGCGCATCCACCTGCGCACCGCCACGGAACTGAAAGGCCTGGCCTCGTGGATCAACCCCGTCGTCAGAGGGTGGCTGACCTACTACGGCCGGTACTACAGGACCGCGCTGGACGGCCTGCTGCGGCGCATCAACGCCTACCTGATGCGCTGGGCGCAAAGGAAGTACAAGCGGCTGAGGTCATTCAAGAAAGCCCGGCGATGGTGGCACGGGCTGACCGCAAGGCAGCCACGCATGTTCGCCCACTGGGCCTGGATGAACGAATTCTGACCAGATCAGGGATGAGACGAGCGGAGTGACGGGAGACTGTCACGCTCCGTTCTGTGGGAGCCCGGGGGTGAGATTCCCCCGGGCCACCCGGCGCTGATCATCGCCGAGCGGGTCGGCAAGGCCACCAGGAACCCGCCCCGTGACGCCATGCTGTCGCATGCGGCCAAGGAGATGGGCTACGGCTGGGTTTCGGGATCCACGAAGCGCTTGACCAGTTCGGAGCGCTGTTCGGGCCGCTGCTGGTCGCGCTGGTCCTGGCGGTCAGCCAGCGTGACTACAAGCTTGCTTTCGCCGCGCTCGCCGTCCCCGCCGTCGTCACCGTGTCGCTCGTGCTGGTGGCGCGCCGGTTCTTCCCGCGACCCCAGGACCTATCGGCCGGGCCGGCCGAGGTCACGACGTCGGGGCTGCCGCGGGTGTTCTGGATCTACCTGGCCGGAGCGGCGCTCGCCGCCGCCGGGTTTGCCGACTTCCCGCTGATCGCGTTCCATTTCCAGCAGGCGCACATTGTTTCGGCTCCGGTCGTGCCGGTCTTCTACGCGGTCGCGATGGCCGTCAGCGGCACCGGTTCGCTGATCTTCGGGAAGCTGTACGACAAGGCCGGGATCGGCGTGCTGATCCCGTTGACGATTGTGGCGGCGGCCTATGCGCCGTTGGTGTTCCTGGGCGGCGTCGAGGCGGCAGTAGCGGGTGCGGCGCTATGGGGACTGGGCATGGGCGTGCAGGAGTCGATCATCCCGGCGGCCGTCGCGCCGATGATCTCCACCGGCCGCCGCGCCTCAGCTTATGGCCTGTTCACCGGGGCCTACGGCACCGCCTGGGTGCTCGGCAGCGTGGTGATCGGCTTCCTGTTCGGCGTCTCGCTCGGTGCGGTGACCGCCTTCGCGGTGGCCGCGCAGCTCGCCGCGATCCCGTTCATCGTCACGGTTCGCCGCCGGATCAGGCTGCGGCAGGCGCCTGAAACGCCGCAGACGCCCGCGCCGCCTGGCGGACAATGAGCCATGAACAACTGACCGGCTATCAGCAGCGCCGGCTCGAGCTGGGCGACGCGCTCCGGGGCATGCTGCCCCTCGCGCATGGCTACGGCGATGAACGGCGCGAGCAGGAAGTCAGGGAGCTGCTCACCAGGCTTGCGGCCGGCCGGTTCCAGCTCGCGGTGGCCGGCCAGCTCAGCCGCGGCAAGACGACTCTCATGAACGCGCTGCTCGGGCCGCATACCTGCCGATGGGCGCGCTGCCCATGACGTCGGTCGTCACCACCGTCCGGTACGGAACCACCGCTCGCGCACTGGTCCGCAGCCGTGCCTCGAGCCTTCCCGTCGAGGTGCCCGTGACGGAGGTGGCAAGATTCGTGGCCCAGGCTAGCGCTGACCGGACTCGGATGCGGGTCGCCTCGGACGAGGTGGAGATCCCAGCGGAGATACTGCGGCTTGGCTTCGAGTTTGCTGACACACCGGGCGTCGGGTCGGCGATCGCGGCCAATACAGCGGCCACGATGCGGTACCTGCCGCGGGCCGACGCGGTCGTCTTCGTCACCGGGTTCGACTCGGCGCTGACCGGTGCCGAAGCGGACTTCCTCGCAACGGCCGCCGGGCATGCCGGCAAGCTGTTCCTGGTGATCAACAAGCGCGACCTCGTGTCGGAGTCCGAAGCGGCAGAGGTGACCGCGTATGTGCAGCGGTGGGTGCAAGAGAATCTCCGCCTGGCCGGGCCGCCCGTATTCGGGATCTCCGCGCTGCACGCCCTCGAAGGCGCCATACGTGACGACCGTGAGCAGCTCGCGGCCAAGCCATTCCGGGATGCGCTCACGCAGTTCCTTGCCGTCGAGCAGGGAACGCTCGCGCTCCGCAATGTCGCATCAGCCGCGGCCGGCCTGGTCAGCCGGCAACAGCGAGACCTGCGCGTCGGGCGTCTTACCCTGGATGGCGGCCCGGATCCGCAGGCGGTAGCGGCGGACTTCGACGCGCGGATGCGCGCCCTTCGCGCCCAGTTGAACAGCGCTGGGACAGGATCGCGGGCAAGATCGCCGCGGCAGTTCCCGACCTGATCGGCGAACTCGGCCGCGCATGGCAGTCCGAATTGCGCGAACTGATCGCGTCAGCCGCCACGCCGCCCGATGGCGCGACTGCCCACTCTGCCGGCGAGGTCATCCACGCTGCCATGATCGCCCCGGAGCGGGCCGGGCGCGAGGTCAGCGCTGTCTGGCTGGAGCAGCGGACCGGCGAAGTGCTGGAGGCGGTCACCGCAGTCTCGGCCAGCGAGATCAGCGATCTGCTGGATCTGGCCCGCTCACCGCGCGAGCTGGGAGCCGCGATCGCCGGCCTGCCCGCCTTCTGCGGCCGTCCGTCAGGCTGGCTGAACGATGAGCTGCCGGTCCTGCCGATCCCGGCGGTGCGGTGGGTGATTCCCGGCCGGCCGGCCGGGCAGCGGCGCCGCCGCGGACGCGGCAGAACCGACGACGTCCGGAACGTGCTTGCCGGCACGCTGACCGCCGCCGTAGCGAGCTTCACCGAGCGGGCGCGCGCCGCCTGCCGGGACGCCGCAATTGTCTGGGCTGGCCTGCTCCGGGACCAGGCAGAGCGGCTAGCCGACGCCGAGGCCGCCCGGTTCCGCACGTACCTTGCGACGCTGCCCCGAGAGCAACACTTCGCGATGCTCGCCGGACTGGCGGACCGGCTGGCCGATTTTCGGGACTCCTTGAACGCCCGGGTCCCGGCCAGCATCACGCGCGAGCGCCAGGCCGAGCCAGCGCCGAACAGTCATGACGGCCGCTGCGAGATCTGCGGCCAGATGGAAACTACGCTGACCGAATATCTGATCCGCTGCCAGCTTCTGCTCGCTACAAGCGAAGCCGGCCAGGCCCGGCACGCCAAGACCGGTGGCTTCTGCACCCTGCACACCTGGCAGTACGCCCACATGGCCTCGCCCGTCGGTATCTCGGCCGGAAACGCCGCGCTCGCCGACGCGCTCGCCGAAGCCCTGCAGGACATCAGGCGAGACAGCGCTTCGAACGAGGAGACCGCCCGCGCCGTCGGCGGACTAGCTCAGCGCGGAACGTGCGGGGCCTGCGCCGTGCCGGCGGACCGGCAGCAGCGGGCGGCCGCGCAGCTCGCCAAGGAGGCGCTGCCTGCGGCACCGCCCACGGTGTGCCTGGGTCACCTCGCCCTTGTTCTCGACGCCGGGCCGTCCCCTGAGGTCGGCCGGGCATGACCAGCGCGCTCGCGGACGCGTTGCGGCGCGCATCGCAGGACATGAGGTCTTACGCGCTCAAGCGGGAAGCACTGCGCGCCGGCCTCATCACCGCCCACGAGACCAGCGGCTACGCCGACGCGCTCCGCCTGATCGCCGGCCAACCCGTCCTGTCCAAGCCGTGGGAGCCGCCGCAGCGCGAGCGCTACCCCCCGCGGCGCGGACGCCACAGGTTAGCCAAGTAAGGCGCGTAGAGCTGCTCACGCTGGCCCAGCATTCCGCGCAGGTGACCGGCCAACGGAGGGCGCAGGTCAAGGTCCTTGATCGCATTGATGGGCACGAAGGCCGGCGTCAGGCCAGGCTCTTGGTGATATGGCCGGTCGGCGGGCGCCGCATCACCGGCGGACAACACGATATCGACCGTGCGAGGGCCGCCATCTGGCCCCACCACCTCGAGCACAAACGCCACTCTCGCTTGGTCAACCTGCAGACGCGTCTCTTCCCGGACCTCGCGGCGGGCGCAGGCCGCCATGCTCTCGCCCGGGCGAGGGTACCGCCCGGCAGCACCCAGTCATCCGTGGCGCCGCGCGTGCGGTGAATCAGCAGGACAGCCTGCGGGAAACCACGGCCGAGCACCGTAGCTCTATGCCGTCGGGCGGTTCATGGGCTCTTCCCGTTCAGGAAGCAGGACCCATCGGCCACCAGGCAACATAGCCCGCGCCCGGATGCGGCGCGGTTTTCGGCGGGATCCACCACCGAGTGGGCTCACCACTGCTGCCAGCATAGGTCGACGCGCACCAACCGCCGCCGGCGATGCCAGGATGGTGGCCTGGGTAGTCGCAACGCTGCTCCGCGTCTAGGGAGGAACTGGGGAGGCATCGTGGTATCTGCGATGGCACGCCATGAGATCACGACGGTCAGCGCGCTGGAGATCCTCGACTCGCGCGGCCGCCCCACGCTGCAGGTCACCGTCACCCTGACCGGCGGCGTGGCAGGGGCTGCGGGCGTTCCGTCTGGAGCCTCGACCGGCAGCCGCGAGGCCGTCGAGCGGCGGGACGCAGATCAGTCCCGGTACCGGGGCCTCGGCGTTCTTGGTACGGTCGGCGCGGTCCGCGGCGAGATCGCGGACATGCTGACCGGGCGGGGCTGGCCTGACCTGGCAGCGATCGATGCCGCACTGATCAGTCTCGACGGGACGCACGACAAATCCCGGCTCGGCGCGAACGCGATCGTCGGGGCCTCGATGGCCTGCGCGAGGGCGCTCGCCCGGGCCGATGGACGAGCGCTATGGGACTGGCTGACCCCGGCCGGTGTCGAGCCCCGGCTCCCGGTCCCGCACTTCAACGTGATCAATGGCGGCGTGCACGCCCCTAACCCGCTCGATTTCCAGGAATTCATGATCGCGCCGCTTGGCGCGCCGTCACTCCCGGAGGCGTTGCGGGCCGGCGCCGAGGTGTATACCGCGCTGCGCGGCCTCCTGGCCAGCAAGGGATACGCTACCGGGCTGGGCGACGAGGGCGGGTTTGCGCCTCAATTGTCGGAACCGGAGGAAGCCCTGGCCCTGCTGGTCGCCGCGATCGGCGACGCGGGATACGTCGCAGGCCGGGATGGTGTGGCCATCGCCCTGGACCCGGCGGCCAGCGAGTTTCGCGGCCAGGATGGCCGCTACCGGATCGCGGGGCAGAGCCTGACCAGCGCGGAGATGGTCGAGCGGTACGCACAGATCGCCGACAGCTTTCCGGTCTGGCTGATCGAGGACGGCCTGGCCGAGGATGACTGGGACGGGTGGGCGGATCTGACCAGCAGGCTGGGCGCCCGGTTGCAACTGGTCGGCGATGACATCTTCGTCACCAATCCGGCGATCATCCGAGAGGCCATCAGCCGAGGGGTCGGGAACGCAGCACTGATCAAGGTCAACCAGATAGGCACCGTGACCGAGACGCTGGAGGCGATCGCCACCTGCCGGAGTGGCGGCTACGCCCAGTTCGTCTCGCACCGGTCTGGCGAGACAACCGACACATTCATCGCTGACCTGGCGGTCGGGTCCGGGTGCGGGCAACTGAAAGCCGGCGCGCCCGCACGCGGCGAACGGGTCGCGAAGTACAACCGCCTCCTTGAGATCGCAGCCGCGGAGCCAGGCTTGTCCTACGGTCCGGCGGCATCCTGACCATAAATAGTGTCGGTTGCGTCGACTGCCCTGCATCGGGTGCGGATGGCCGCGGCCCGCGTTCAAACGCCAGCTAGGTGATGGCTTCTACCGGTTGCGGATGAGGCGGATGCTGCATGACCGGCCGCGGCAAGCGCGAACTCTCCACGTCCAGTTACCGCGAGTAGGCACCTGGAGAGCCTCTCATGCCATTCCACAGCATCCTGTTCGAGCGCCCTGATGATGCTATCGGCGTTGACTCGGGCCAGCAGCCCGGCCGTTTCTCCCACCTTCACCTGGACCAGGTCACGCGCTCGGTAGTGGTCGGGAGAGCCGAGTACCGGCTCACGCCATTCATCTATTTCCCAATGCACGACCCCGATGCCGTCCGCTACCGGCATGAGATCATGCGGGACCTGGAAAATGAGCCGGTCGCGGCTGTAGTGCGCGATTTCGCTGTAGGCATGGGCACGATGAGAAGGCATCTTGCCCGGTGCGGCATGCTGCGCTGCAAGTACCAGAAGGAGCGCTCGGTTCCTGGATGCTGTGGCTGCATACTGCGCGGCGGTTACCTCGCTGACCAACGAGTTCCCCTCCGAGCCGGTGACGTCGCGGGGACCGGCGGCCTTCCGGGACTACGTCACCGGATACGTCGCGGCGGAGTACTTCACCTCGCTGTTCCGTTCCTGCGCGCGGAACGAAGTCCGGACTGGACGCGGACATTCCGGATAGCCGAGGGCGGGCCGCTCCCCACCAGCCGTGGCGAGGATGTCTTCCGGCGGATATTCGCCGCGGATCTTCAAGCTACTGCCGCGAGCCGGTCGCGCAGGCCGACGTCCTGGCGCAAAGATGTCGGCCTAGAGGCGTGCCCTCGCGGCCGCGGGCGATCAACCCTCCCGTCCGTCAGTCCGGGACGTTTTGGTCGATCGCCGGGCTCCACGTGCGATGCTGGCACGCCAGTCGCAACCCGCCAGGACCCGGGGCGCGGGCCGCCTCCTGCACGTGGTCAAGGCAAAGACCGGCGCTGCAGTGCGGGCAAAGGGCCACCGCGGTTCGGTCCTGACCCGCACGCGCACAGCTCAGACAGTTCATTTGGATGCTTGCCTTCCTGTCGGATTTGCCTGGTTTTGTCTGGCTGGGTCGCCGCGCAGAGCAACCGCAGCCAAGAACTGCTCGCGGAACGCGCAACGTCCTACTCGTTGACTGGTTGCGCGCTCGCCAGCCTGGCTGGCACTGCCTTGCACGGACGCATTCGCGACCGCACGGCCGGGACAGCCGGGTGACGGCAAGCTGCACCTGGTGACCAGCACCGAACTGTACCCATGCGGGGCCGAACGAGGCACGGCGTCTCCTCTCCAAGGAGCCATCAGCTTGCACGGCGCGTGTGGGCGAGTTCCGTCGTCCGCCGTCAGGGTACTGCGTCGGACGAATCGATGTAAATGTGCGGGAATGCATGCTGCGACGCGCGACGTCCAGGTCGGCCCGCGCGGGCTGACCTGGACGTCATGATCAGACGAGGTCGAACCGGTCGAGGTTCATTACCTTGTCCCACGCCGCGATGAAGTCGGTCACGAACTTCTCCTTCGCGTCATCGCACGCGTAGACCTCCGCGAGCGCGCGCAGCTCGGAGTTCGACCCGAAGGCGAGGTCGGCGCGGCTGCCGGTCCACTTGACCTGTTCCGTGGCGGCGTCGCGGCCCTCGAACGTGCTCGCGTTCTCGGCCGCAGGCTTCCACTTCGTGCCCATGTCGAGCAGGTTGACGAAGAAGTCATTGGTCAGCGACCTGGGGGTGGTGGTCAAGACGCCGAGCTTCGACTTGTCGTAGTTCGCGCCCAGGACGCGGAGGCCGCCGACGAGGACCGTCATCTCGGGGGCGCTCAGGGTCAGCAGGTTCGCCTTGTCGACCAGCAGGTACTCGGCCGGCAGCCGGCTGCCCTTCCCGAGGTAGTTGCGGAACCCGTCGGCGGCCGGCTCGAGCACGGCGAACGAGTCCACGTCGGTCTGATCCGGCGACGCGTCGGTGCGGCCCGGCGTGAAGGGGACCTCGACGTCGAAGCCGGCGTCCCTGGCGGCCCGCTCGACACCCGCACCGCCGGCGAGCACGATCACGTCGGCGAGCGAGACCCGCTTGCCGCCGGCCTGGGCGGCGTTGAACGAATCCCGGATCCCCTCCAGCGTGCGCAGCACCGTCGACAGCTCGTCGGGGTCGTTGACCTCCCACCCACTCTGCGGCTCGAGGCGGACGCGCGCACCGTTGGCGCCGCCGCGCTTGTCGCTGCCACGGAACGACGAGGCCGCCGCCCACGCGGTGGAGACCAGCTGCGAGACCGACAGGCCCGAGGCGAGGACCTGGCTCTTGAGGGCGGCGATGTCCGCGGCGTCAACGAGCTCGTGGTCCACCGCCGGAACGGGGTCCTGCCAGATCAGCGGCTCGGACGGGACCTCAGGCCCGAGGTAGCGCCCGACCGGGCCCATGTCGCGGTGGGTCAGCTTGAACCACGCCCGGGCAAAGGCGTCCGCGAGCCCGGCGGGGTTGTCGAGGAAGCGCCGCGAGATCGGCTCGTAGACCGGGTCCACGCGGAGCGCGAGGTCGGTCGTCAGCATCGCCGGGGCGTGGCTCTTTGATGGGTCGTGGGCGTCGGGGACGGTATCCGCCCCGGCGCCGTCCTTCGGCTTCCACTGGTGCGCGCCGGCGGGACTCTCGGTCAGTTCCCATTCGTAGCCGTACAGGGTTTCCAGGAAGCTGTTGTCCCACGTCACTGGGGTCCTCGTCCACGTAACCTCGAGACCGCTGGTGATCGCGTCGCCGCCCTTACCGGTGCCGTAGGTGCTCTTCCAGCCCAGGCCCTGCTGCTCCATCGGGGCAGCCTCAGGATCGGGGCCGACCGCATCCGCGGGGCCCGCACCGTGGGTCTTGCCGAAAGTGTGCCCTCCGGCGATCAGGGCGACCGTTTCCTCGTCGTTCATCGCCATCCGGCGGAACGTCTCACGAATGTCGCGGGCCGCGGCGATCGGGTCCGGGTTGCCGTTCGGGCCCTGCGGGTTGACATAGATGAGGCCCATCTGGACCGCGCCGAGGGGCTCCTCGAGCTCGCGGTCACCGGTGTAGCGCTCGTCGCCTAGCCAGGTAGTCTCAGGACCCCAGTAGACGTCCTCGTCAGGCTCCCACTCGTCCACGCGGCCGCCGCCGAAGCCGAAGGTCTTGAAGCCCATCGACTCCAGGGCGACATTGCCGGCCAGGATCAACAGGTCGGCCCAGGAGAGCTTCTGGCCGTAGTTCTTCTTGACCGGCCACAGCAGGCGGCGAGCCTTGTCGAGGTTCGCGTTGTCCGGCCAGCTGTTGAGCGGCGCGAAGCGCTGCTGGCCCGAGCCGGCGCCGCCACGGCCGTCGCTGATCCGGTAGGTGCCGGCGCCGTGCCACGCCATCCGGATGATGAACGGGCCGTAGTGGCCGAAGTCAGCCGGCCACCAGTCCTGCGAGGTCGTCAGCACCTCCGCGATGTCCCGCTTCACGGCGGCGAGGTCGAGCGTCTTGAACGCCTCGGCGTAGCTGAACTCAGCGCCGAAGGGGTTCGCCACAGCGGGATTCTTGGCGAGGATCTTCAGGTTGAGCCGCTCCGGCCACCACTGGCGGTTTCCGCCGCCCTGCGTCGGGTGCGGGGCGCGCTCATGCGCGACCGGGCAGCCACCTCCGCCCTCTATCTTCGCGTCTACGACGATCGCATCATGGTTCTCAGTCATGGGAATCCTTCCGGGCTCAGCGGATCACGGTGTTCAGGAAGTTCGGGCGGTGGAACAGCCGGGGCACGGATTCCAGTAGATGACCTCGGCCTCGTCGATCGAGAAGCCGTGGTCGTCGGACGCGGTCAGGCAGGGAGCCTCGCCGACCGCGCAGTCGACGTCAGCGACGACACCGCATGACCGGCACACGACGTGGTGGTGGTTGTCCCCGACGCGTCCCTCGAACCGGGCCGGGCCGCCGGCCGGTTCGATGCGGCGTACGAGTCCCGCCGTCGTGAGCGCCTGCAGAGCGTCATACACGGCTTGAAGGGAGACATGGCCTACGCGATCGCGCACCCCGGACGCGATCGCCTCGACGCCGAGGTGGGCACCGTCCCGGACGGTCTCGAGCAGTGCGGCGCGGGCGGCCGTCACCCGCAGGCCGGCACCGCGCAACTCCTCGGCGGTGGTCGAAGTCCGGGATGCACGCATGGCGCCAAACCTACCTTCATAAACAGGAACGATGCAAGAAAACGAATGATGCAAGTTTAGTGGCGCGCCGGGCAACGTTTGGCCCGTTGTTGTGTGACGCGCCGTCAGGATGGTGGCCTTTGGGGGCGCGACACGACCACTGCCACGTCATTGATCGCGGAGTCCAGCGCGCGCAACTGCCATCGGCCGGGCATGCTGGAGACGGCCATAAGGATGGGCCCTATCGCGGTGATCAGCAGCTGCTTCTTGAGATAGCTGTCAGGGTCGCCATTGGCGTGGATCATCCCGGGTCTGGCGGCAGATCAGATCAACAGGGTCCCGATTCAGCCGGAACACCGCGCTGAGCAGCACCCAGTCGAGGTACCGCAATGGCGACAGCCAGGAGATAAGGCGGACGACCGGCAGCTCCGGGCCCGAGTCTGCGGGGAGCGGATCGCGCCAGGATCCGCGGGTGCAACGCTTGGCCTGCCCAAGGCCGGTCTCATGCTCGTCCTGCCGGCGCTCACTGGGCATCCCGGTCGCTCGGGCTGTGGCGCCGCCGGTACTTGAGCGCGTGGTGGAGGCTGGTGCCATGGTCGCCGCGCGGAGGAGACTTTGCAGATGGCGGACCTCATCGCGTGGCTGGTTCTCGTCTATCGGGTGCCGAGTGAGCCCAGCCGGCTACGAGCGACAGTCTGGCGGCGGCTAAAGGCGGCGGGGGCTGTTTACCAGGCGGATTCGGTGGCTGCGCTCCCGTTCTCCCCAGCCGCCAGGCGCTCCTTGCGCAGGCTGCGGCACGACGTCTGCGAAATGGGCGGGTCAGCTCAGCTGCTGCGAGCAGAGGCGGTGGCTGGACAGCGACACTTGATTTCAGTGGTCGAGGCCGCACGGGACGAACAGTACATGGATATCGAAAAGCGGTGTCATGGTTTGCTGACCGAGATGGAGTCTGCGGCGGCAGCCGGTTGCCTTACTCACGCCATGCTGAGGGGGAAAGCAGCGGGGCTGGCAAAGCTGGCCGGTCAATATGAGAAGGTACGGGCGGTAGACGCTTTCGGCGCGAGTAAATCTGAGCTTGCCGACTCCGCCCTCGCTAGGTGCCGCCAGGCTCTGGACGGCTTCGCTGAGGGCGCGATCTCGGAAATCCTGTAACCGAGCCATCTGGCTGGAGGCCGGCCAGATATGCATGGACACTGCGCAGCGGACGCGGTGGACGCCTAGCGGAAGACGGCGCGCCCCTGACGGCTTTCCTTGCGCCCGGATGCCCGCGGATATCAGCGTGCTGGGAGAGCGATCCGGAATGACCAGACCATCGCCAAGCGGGCGGAGCCCAATTCATCCTGTCGCCCATGGCTTCCGCGCGGCGGCCACGCGTTTCGAGCACGGTCGGCCCGGCTATTCCGCAGTGGCAGTGGGTCACCTTGTCGAGGTTCTCCAGATCACTGCTAGGTCGACGGTGGTTGACCTCGGAGCTGGCACTGGCAAACTGACTCGCGAGCTGACGCCTACGGGAGCGAGGATCATCGCGGTTGAGCCGCTGTCTGAGATGGTCCATGAGCTCCTCGCCGCCGTCCCCGAAGTCTCGGTGCTCGGTGCCGTGGCCGAGGCGCTGCCGTTGATGACCAGCAGCGTCGATGTGCTCGTGGCCGCGCAGTCGTGGCACTGGTTTGACGGCACCCGCGCGCTGCTTGAGGCCGATCGGGTGCTCGTGCCCGGTGGGAGGCTCGGGTTGGTATGGTCGGCATACGATGCGTCGATTCCTTGGCTCGCCGAACTCGCTTCCATCCGTGCTGGCCGGGCGATCCCGGGTGCTCCGGATCATCGCTCCGGCGCGTGGCGCGCGCCGTTCGAGGCGGATCCGCGGTGGCGACCGCTGCGGCAGCGCAACTTCCGGCGCATCTGGACTGCCTCGCCGGAAGCCGTCGTCGACAATGTGCTGTCCACGAGCTTCCTTGCCGTGCTCCCGGAGGAGAAACAAGCGACGGTAAAAGATGAGGTACGTCGGCTCCTCGAACGACATCCGTGCACTCGCGGACGTTCCCACGTGCGGCTTCCGCTTCTGACGCAGGTGTACTCGACGAGCAAGCGAGATGCGGGAGCTCGCCGGCCGCCGACAGCTCCTGGCCTGCACCTATGACGGCGGCAAGGGGGCGAGAACGCTCTGGGACGGCGCTTCGGTCGGCGAGGTCAGAGCCGAGCATGAGCGCCGGCAGGACGCCTGCTATCTATGGCTGTGGGCGGCCGAAGCCTACGTCACCGCTCGCGGGCTGCCCGTCCGCACAGAGATCCGCGCGGGAAATCTCGCCCGGCAGCTGGCGGCGGCTGCGGACGCGCATAAGGCAGACCTGCTCGTCGTCGGGCGCAACCAGGGCCCGGGACCGTGGGCGCGGATCTTCGGCAGCAAAGCTGAAAGACTGTGCCGTCGTCTTAGTCGTCCGATCTTGATCGTCTCCCCGTCTGCCTGATGTCCGTGCCTTGACCGGCGTGGCGAATCCCTGGACCCGGCAGCCACCGAGTTCGTGGCCAGGATGGCCGCTACCGGGTCGCGGGTCAGAGCCTGACCAGCACGGAGATGGTCGAGCGGTACGCACAGATCGCCGACAGGTTTCCGGTCTGGCTGATCGAGGACGGCCTGGCCGAGGATGACTGGGACGGCTGGGCGGATCTGACCAGCAGGCTGGGCGCCCGGCTGCAGCTGGTCGGCGATGACATCTTCGTCACCAATCCGGCGATCATCAAAGAGGCCATCAGCCGAGGCATCGGGAACGCCGCATTGATCAAGGTCAACCAGATAGGCACCGTGACCGAGACGCTGGAGGCGATCGCCACCTGCCGTAGTGGCGGCTACGTCCAGTTCGTCTCGCACCGTTCTGGCGAGACGACCGACACATTCATCGCCGATCTCGCGGTCGGCTCCGGGTGCAGCCAGCTGAAGACCGGCGCGCCCGCACGGGGCGAACGGGTCGCAAAGTACAACCGCTTCCTTGAGATTGTGGCCGCAGAGTCCGGCTTGCCCTACGGCCTGGCGGCATCTTGACCGCGAAGCTGCCGTAGCGTCGGCGGCGGGCGATCAGCGCTCTTGCTTTTCCGGTCAGTCCGGCGCCTTTGCTCGACCTCCGGGCTCCATGTGCGGTGATCGCACGACAGGCGGAAGCCGCCCGGCCCTGGGGCATCTGCCGCCTGTTGCACGTGATCAAGGCACAAGCCGGCTTGGCAGTGCGGGCACAGTGCCACGGCGATCCGGTCTGTGCCAGTCCGTGCACAGCTTAGACAGTTCATTTGGCAGCAAGTCCTCCTGATCTTAGCTAGCTAGACGAAATGGAATTCTACGCTGAAATAGCTGCTTTTGCGCTTTGTCCGCAGGCCCGCGCCGCAGCTGACCGCAGCACTCACGGATGTCAGGAGCGGCAGCGGAAAGCGCGCCGTGCGCTGGTTAACGTGGGGTAGCGCCTTTGCCAGCTTTGTTCGCCCGGCATGACGCCAAGGAGGGTTCGCGACGAGGCTACCCAGATCGCAGGGTGAACGTGATCCCCCAGCTACTGACGAAAAGCGCGCGACGCTCAAACGGCGTAGCCTACGGCGCACTGTAGCTCCTCTCCCAGGAGCCATCAGCCCGAAGGCACTTGTTGGCGAGCTCCATCGCCACGCTCAGGCTACTACCGCTGGGAGGGTGCCCTCTTCGCCAACTGCCAGGCACGCATTGAGCGCGGTCGTCTATTCAACGCCTTCGTAGCAGCCCAGGTCAGTGGCCGCGAATGAAGGACGCGGGCCGACGGGGTAGCTTCGGGTATGGCGGAGGGGCTCGCCGCAATCGCGCCAAGGCCAACGGTCCCTGTCTGGCGAATCGGGATGCGTGCGGCATGAATCGGATCATCGCTCTGAGCCACGCCCGGAAGGCATACGGCGGCAACGCCGTCCTGGATGACGTCACGCTCGCGTTCCTCCCAGGAGCCAAGATCGGCGTCCTGGGACCGAACGGCACGGGCAAGTCGACGCTGCTGCGGATGATGGCGGGCGTCGAGCAGCCGTCCAACGGCGAGGCACGGCTCATGCCTGGATTCTCGGTCGGGATCCTCGAGCAGGAGCCGCAGCTCGATGAGACGAAGACGGTGCTCGGGAACGTCGAGGAAGGCGTCGCGGAGACCAAGGCGCTGCTCGACAGGTACAACGAGATCGCCGAGCAGATGGCGACGGAGTCAGCGTGCTTTCCGGCGGCGAGAAGCGCCGGGTGGCGTTGTGCAGGCTGCTGCTGTCCCAGCCGGACTTGCTGCTGCTCGACGAGCCGACGAACCACCTGGACGCCGAGAGCGTGCAGTGGCTCGAGCAGCACCTGGAGAAGTACCCGGGCACGGTCGTCGCCGTCACGCACGACAGGTACTTCCTGGATAACGTGGCCGGCTGGATCCTCGAGCTCGACCGCGGTCATGCCTATCCCTATGAGGGCAACTACTCGACTTATCTGGAGACCAAGGCGGCCAGGATCAAGGTCGAGGGCCAGAAGGACGTGAAGCGGCGCAGGCGCCTCGAGGAAGAGCTTGAGTGGGTGCGGTCCAGCCCGCGGGCCCGCCAGGCCAAGAGCCGGGCCAGGCTGGAGCGATACGAGGAGATGGCAGCCGAGGCTGACCAGAATAAGAAGCTCGACTTCGAGGAGATCCAGATCCCGCCGGGCCCGCGGCTCGGCTCGCAGGTGGTCGAGGTCGAGGCGCTATCCAAGGGGTTCGGCGACCGGATGCTGATCGACGACCTCAGCTTCTCGCTGCCGCCGAACGGCATAGTCGGCATTATCGGCCCGAACGGCGTCGGCAAGACCACCCTGTTCAAGATGATCTTGGGCGAGGAGCAGCCGGACAGCGGCACGATCAAGATCGGCGACACCGTCCGGATCGCGTATGTCGACCAGGACAGGGCCCGGATCGACCCGGACAAGAACGTCTGGGAGGTGATCTCCGACGGAGAGTCATACATCAGTGCGGGCAAGTCGGAGATCCCGAGCCGCGCCTATGTCGCGGCGTTCGGGTTCAAGGGCGGTGACCAGCAGAAGCTGGCCGGCGTCATGTCGGGCGGCGAGCGGAACAGGGTGAACCTGGCGCTCACCCTCAAGCAGGGCGGCAACCTGCTCCTGCTCGACG
>WNFC01005237.1_pt1 | contig 15300 bp, 15 predicted proteins | sample 5400541 | NCBI WGS metagenome assembly WNFC01 (sample SAMN13153342, study PRJNA577476) | soil metagenome | isolation source: 120 cm saprolite under Douglas fir tree site 2 hole 2 replicate 1 | place: USA:California | collected 2015-04-18
CGTGAGGCTGAGAGAAGTCAGATTCGTACCGGCGGTTATAGCTACGGATCCGATTTGCAAGTGACCGTCACTGGTGGCGTTGATCTGACTCGATGTGACCAACTGCGAATTGGCATCGCAGGAGCAACTACTTTGCCATTGTGAGAGGCTTCCGATGAACGACGATTGCCAGACAAACGTGTTGCCGCCGGTGTTGCTCAGGTACGTGTTGTAGTCAACCGTGCCCACCGTCGTGCTGCTCGTCAGCACAATGTCACTCGATCCATTTCCAGAAGACATGATTAAGTTGTTTTCGAAGCGTACGCCCGCTTGGCCGTTCGCACGCACGGCGTCGTAACTGTTCAACCCGGTGTTAATGAAGTTGTTGTACACAGCGTTGTTTGAGGGGTTTCCCGCGCCGCCGTCCATCCAGATCGCTCGGTAGTTTCTGGAGGTTCCTGGCGGCAAGAAAACGTTGTTGAAGATGCGGATGTTCGACGTGTACGTACCTGCCGGGCTGCCGGAGACCGTCTCGATGTAAACGTGCGCGGTGACATTCGCACCGACGTCCCCGTCAAAGAGGTTGTTGTAGATATTCCCTCCCGATACCTGTGCCCCGGAGTTTGCCCATATATGGATTCCGTCGTGGTGGTAGCTGTTGGATGAGGTATCCCAAGTAGCGTAATCGTGGATATGGTTGCCGTAAATGCCTATGTTCGTGAGCGTTCCAGTGCCTGTCAATGCGTCTGCTATACCGTGATCCACGTTGTAGATTTCTGAGTTTGACAGCGTGAAGTTATTGGCGGTTCCGACAGCACACCAAGTGACATCATGGCAGAGAATGTTAGTAATCGTGAGGTTGTCTGCGTTGTAGTAGAAGCGAAGCCCATTCACTTGGTCGCCGGGAACGCTGTTGTCCGCTGAGGAAGTATGGATATAGATATTCGCAATCGTGATGTTCTTGACGACGCAATTTGCACATCGATCGGCCAAAATGCCACGACTCACTTGGCGATACGTTAAGCTCGACCCGTTGGCCGTGTTCTGGATAATCCCCTGCCGACCGCCCGTTATGTCCCCATTGACGACAAGCCAGCTATTCCCGTTCGTGTTGATGGCCCCGTTCGTAGACCAGTACGGGGCTGTTAGGTTGGCGCCGCTTTCAAACAGCAGGGTGATTGGATTTCCACTCGTACCGCTTCCTTGAAAGGTCAGCATCGTGCTGCCCGGGGCCCCGGTGAATGTCCCGCAGAGACGCACGGTCGTTCCCGGCCCGATCTGGCTGGAACCGCTACCCCAATTGGCGGAGTTGTTGAACCAGGCGACGGGGAGCGTGTCGGTGCAGCTCGTGCCGGTGCCTGTCCCACTTTGCGAGATATAAATGTCCTTCGCCGAAGCAGGCGAGGCCGCCAAGAACAAAATGGCGAACATCAGCAGAAAGCAGAATGTGAAACGGGAACCATAGCGGCGTTGCGCATGCGTTTCAGCCGATAAAATTTGATTACTCAGCCTTCTCATCTGCAGGCCCCCAACTTCGAATTGGATATTTGAAAACATATCGCTCAGCCGCGGCGCGATAGTAGCAAGGGCCGCATTGACGGACAACTGGCCCCAGGTCTAACAAGCGAACAGGTGAAATTACCTGTACGTTTTCTGACGGCATTTTCTGACATCCGATAACCGTTCAAGTATGATCTCTGCCACCCAACATCCTGTGGCCGAACGGGTTGCACTTGGCTTGTCGTTCGACCGGGGTTGTCAAACCCGGCTTTCTCTCTGTAGCGGAACTCCACATTGCTATACTTGCCGCGATTAGCCTCTTGCTCTCAAGTCGGCGCCAACGAATTCCCGCCGCAAAGCAGAAAATTCATGAATACAGAGAGAGTTTTTCAGGCGAGAGAGGCGACAGCAACAGATTCAACGATCTTCTGAACGATTCGTCGCTGCTGCTCGGCTTCCAGCCGTGGATACATCGGCAAAGAAAGAATTTCCGAAGAGATTCTTTCTGTGATGGGGAAATCTCCCTGTTTACCTCCAAGGTTCGCGTAGGCCTTCTGAAGATGAAGCGGCAGGGGATAGTGAACCCCTGTGTCGACATTCGCCTCGGCAAGGTGTTTCCGAAGCCCCTCGCGATCCTGTACCCGAATGACGTATAGATGGTAGACCGCGCGAGACCAATCAGGCTGGTACGGAGGAATAACACTGCCAACGGAGGAAAACATATCATGGTATCTGAGCGCGGCTTGCTGTCGTTCCCGGTTCCATTCGTCCAGGTGCTGGAGTTTGACGCTCAGGATGCCCGCTTGAATCGAATCGAGGCGGCCGTTATATCCTTCGACATCGTGGAAATACTTTCTCGCCTGGCCGTGGTCACGCAGCATACGGACTTTGTGCGCCATCTCTCCACTGCTCGTTGTGACTGCTCCTGCTTCGCCGCAAGCACCCAAGTTCTTACCCGGATAAAAACTGAAAGCGGCTGCATGGCCCATCGAGCCGGCGCTTCTCCAACGATTCTCCTTCTTGGAAAAGTACTCCGCCCCATGCGCCTGGCAAGCGTCCTCGATCACGATCAAGTTGTATCGTTCCGCGATCTCTAAGAAGCAATCCATGTCGGCCATCTGGCCGTACAGGTGCACAGGGATGATGGCCGTGACGGGTCTTCGCGTCTCTTGGTTCAATAGTTTTCCAGTCGCAGCGTCAAGACAGCATCGCGTTTCCAGGTATTCCTCGAGTCTCCGCGGATCCATGTTGTAAGTGCGCTCGTCGATTTCTACGAAGTCCGGTCGCGCCCCCGCCTGGGAGATGGCCTCTGCAGTCGCGATAAAAGTGTTCGGAACCGTGATCACCGTATCGCCCGGCCGCACTCCGGCGGCGATCAATGCGAACCGCAATGCATCTGTGCCGCTCGCCACGCCGACGCAATACTGCACACCGCAAAACTGTGCAAACTCCCGTTCGAATTCTTCCACCATCGGTCCGCCGACGAATCCAGCAGTCTTCAGGGCGCTTCGAAAGGCCGCCAACAGTTCCTCTTCGAGTTCCAAGTGAGGCGTGACCAGATCTAAGAAAGGAATTTTGCTGTTGCAGGTCATTACGCAACTCGCCGTTCTGAGGCGATGAAGCGGAGGAGCCTCGCTGGATTTCCAGCGACAATCGCATTGTCAGGCACATCGCGAGTCACCATGCTGCCGGCGCCGACCAGAGCGTTCTCACCAATCACGAGGTTCGAGAGAATCGTCGCACCGGAACCAATGGAAGCGCCTTTTTTTACCAGCGTTGGCTCCACTTTCCAGTCCCTCTCGGTCTGGAGTTCGCCTTCAGGAGTGGTAGCGCGTGGATGAGGGTCGTTGATGAAGGTCACGCCGTGACCTACGAACACGTTGTCTTCAATCGTCACCCCTTCGCAGATAAAAGTATGGCTGCTGATTTTGCAATGTTTGCCGATCTTGGCGTTCTTCTGGATCTCCACAAACGCGCCTATCTTCGTCTGATCGCCGACCTCGCAACCATAGAGATTGATGAATTTGGAGAGCTTTACGTCTTTTCCCAATTGCACATCGGGAGCGATGCATTGATGCTTGTTCATGGCCGGATGATTTTCCCTCTTTCTTTCAGGGATCGGTCGGCGGCTTCGAGTATCTTGACCACGCGCAAACCTGCCACCCCATCATTTAACGGCGTTCGATCGTTCAGTATGCAGTCGACGAAGTACTTGAGTTCGACCTTCAAAGCCTCCGCTTGTTCAACTTTGGGCGCCCACACATCGCCAGAGCGGTAACTCACCAGCAAATCATAGACGCCCTGCCCGTTGGCAATCTGTGCGCCCTTATCGTAGACCTTGATTTTTTCATCGGCCTCGAGATCATTCCAGACCAGCATCTTTTTCTCGCCACCGATCAGGGTGGTGCGCACTTTGACGGGGGAAAGCCAATTGACATTGATGTGGGCGATCACGTTCCGGGGAAAGTACACGGTGATAAAGGCTACGTCCGCCAGACCGTTCAAATGCCTCCCGCCCGTGGCAACGACAGCTTCCGGTTTCTCCTGGATGATGTAATCCATAATGGAGAAATCATGCGGCGCAAGGTCCCAAACAACGTTTACGTCATGTTGGAACAGACCCAGATTCACTCGGGTCGAGTCATAGTAGTAGAGATCACCTAAGGTGCCGTCGTCGATGAGCTCGCGGATTTTCCTGACTGCGCCGGTGAAGAGAAACGTATGATCCACCATGATCTTGAGCTTACTGCGCTCCGCCAGCTCGATCAGCTCTTCGGCCTGTTGCGGCGTCGAAGTGAATGGTTTTTCGACGAAGACGTGCTTGCCATTTTGCAGGGCAGCTTTCGCCAGATCGAAATGGGTCCAGACCGGGGTGACGACAGCGATGGCGTCGATTTCGGGAGAAGTCAGGAGCTCAGAGGAGTCCGTCATCAGCTCGACGCCTGGATGGGCCTGTCCTGCACGTCGAAGCCCGGCGGGATTCTTGTCGCAGATTGCGGCGAGCTGACAGTCTTCCAGGCCATAGAGATTCCTGACTACATTCGGTCCCCAATAGCCGTAGCCGATAACGCCAACACGAACTAGATTGGCCGGGTTCCGGTCGGCGCAGACTTCCAGCCTCTTGGGTAGCTTTGCCGTGATCCCTGATTGGTAGCTAGGGAAGACGCGATTTGCCAGTGTTGCCATGACGCACTCTCCGAGAGAACTAGGTGTTGCTTTCCTTGTCGGCGTTTTTGGCGCTTCTCCGACGTTCAACCCTGGGCGTGGAGCGGGAAAAGGCAAGCGCACGAGCATTGCGTGTCAGTAGGCGCCTTCGCCGAACAGGACGGCCCATGGAGTTCGTAGAAGGATTTTGATGTCCAGCCATAGCGACCAAGTTCTTGCGTATTTCAGGTCAGCACGAACCATGTCGTCGAATTTGAGCCTGCTTCGACCGTTCACTTGCCAAAGCCCTGTGATCCCGGGTTTGGCCTCAAGCACTCGACGCCTATGCCAAGGCTGATACACCTCGAACTCGTAAGGGATCGGGGGTCTCGGTCCGACTAGAGACATCTCACCCTTGAGCACATTTATGAATTGGGGAAGTTCGTCCAGGCTGGTCCTGCGTAGAAACTTCCCCACGCGAGTGACCCGGGGATCATTCTGAATTTTGTAAACGAATTTTTGATCGTGGCCAGGTTGCACCGAATCGATTTCTCCGGTGATGAACCGCTTGACATATTCCTTATGAATGTCAGGGGCGTTCACGCACTCCATCGATCTGAATTTCAAGAACGTGAACCGGAGGCCATACAAACCCACTCTTTCTTGCTTAAACAGAATTGGCCCCTTCGAAGTAAGCTTGATGGCCAGCGAAATAGCGACCAACAAAGGAGAGCAGAGGATGAGGGCTATAATACTTCCCACAACATCCATGGCTCTTTTCACGGAATGAGAGAACTTCCTCGCGGTGCCTGGCTCGACCAAGTCTGGATAAAGTTTCTCATCGGAGGAATGACCGAGATTCAGTTTGTCCCAATCCTCCGGAAAGAAGTGGAACGTGAAGTGGATCTGATCGACCTGTTCTGCAACCAGCCTTGCATTCAGCGTCGCGGTCACTCTGGTGGACATTAGGCTTTGCAATGCGTTCCTGTCCTCTTCGCGAATCTCCGTGAGGATGACCCCCAGAACAGCGCCATCTTGATACCACCCGGAAATGTCTGTCTCTCTCGTGGAACAAGAAAGAGCCGACCATATTTCTCGCAGCAATCTTTCTCCTTGATTCTCCTGGAGCACCTTTCCTGTATCCATGATGAGCATCAACAGGAAGGACTCGCGAGAACGCTCCGCTCTCTTTCCTTCCCAGCAGAGAATTCTCCGGAACATATCCTCAGTGAGGATCTCGCGAGGCTCCAAGTTCAAGGAGCGCCTGGCTCGCAGAAAAAACCTGGGGAGTACTAGGTATTTGGACTTCTGTCTCGACGGGCTCATTCTCGAGGGACTGGTGCCTCAGCTTTGATCTTGCAGGGGCAGGGTGAAGCGGCTCTCAGATATTCGGACCGGATGCGTACCGCGAGCACTCGCGGGAGAACTCGAAGGAGCCGGGCCGACCCACACGTCGTCGACTTCGACAGCTACGGAACGCTGCAGCAGGGTTACTGACAAAACCAGGCGGTGATGCCCTTTAAATCCTATCAAAATTCCTTCAACCCCAGTAAGCGGCCCGGATTCGACTTTCACTCTCTGCCCGATTTGCAAGAACGGCCAAGGTTGTCTGGGCAGCCCGGATCGAACGGCAGTCTGGATGGCAACGATATCCGCATCGTCAACCGGAATCGGGCTTTTTCCAACTCCCACAGCCTGGATGACTCCCGGCGTCATAAGTATTGGAAGCCGATCAAGTGGATTGAACCGGCAGAACAGGTAGCCGGGAAATAAAGGCAGTTCGAGTTCCTTGATGCGGTCGGACCAACGGCGCCGACACTCGTAGAGGGGCAGGAAAAGTTCGTAGCCTTTGTGACGCAGCTGTTTTGCCACGAAACTCTCACATCTGCATCTCGTTTGTAGCGCAAACCAGGGGTAACTCCCCGCTGTTGGTGTGATATTCATTCTCAAGAAGGCCTTTCAAATTCTTCCAGGTGACCCGCAAGCGCAACATCAAGAGAAATTTGGATAAGCTACCGCCATCAGAGCCCCAGATCTTGGGCCCAAGCTGCGGGCAGGCTAGGAAAGCCCGCGGCGCGCCGCGTATGTCGATGACGAAACGGGTAGACGGGCCATCATCTCTTGTCCATCCCGTTTCCGGCATAGTATGAATAAGCGCCGTAGGTTCCCTCTTCTTCGGCGCCGTTCAAGACTACACCGAGCAGATTCCTTTCCCGGAACTCCTGCAGCGTTGTCTCAACCAAGTCGTGGGCCGTCGAATTCGCCCGAACAACAACGATCACCCCATCACACAGTCCCGCCAACACGCTGGCGTCTGACACCGGGAAAACAGGAGGCGCGTCCACGATGATCCAATCGAATACCGGAGCCACTCGATCGAGCAACACTTTCAGCGGATTGCTTGCAAGTAATTCCGCTGGGTTTAAGACCGATCTCCCTGCGGGGATAAAAAACAGATCGTCCTTTGGGTCGGCTTGAATAATGGAAAATTCATCGACCTTCCCCGTGAGGTATTCGGTTAGACCCGGTGCATCGGGAGCCCCCATGCGTACGCGGAGCCTCGACGCACGCAGATCCGCGTCAATCAGCAGGGCTCGCCGTTCGTGTTGTCGTGTGATCGCTAGAGCGAGATTCAGGGCCACGAACGATTTTCCTTCTCCGGGCAACGTACTGGTGACCAGCAAGGTGCGGATGGGCCCTTTATCTCGCAGCCGGTACAAACGTGAGCGCAAAGTGCGGAATTGCTCTGCGCACAGGGCGAAAGATTGCCCGCCGCCGAAAACAACGTAGTCCGGGCTTAGCTTCCAGCCAGGCTTTGAGCAGCGCTGCCGCAGGTCATCGAGCCGGAGATGATAGGAAGTTGGGGACGCGCTTCCTGGTCCCAGAGGCGAACCCATTCCGGGGGCCGGCCACGCTGGTCTATCGCGGTGGGCGACTTCGGGCACGAGAGAATCGAGTGGCTTGGCCTCATTGGCAAACCGGCTTTGCGCTCTCTCTTGTTCGGCCCTCTTCAGAGCTTCGTGAATGCGGCTCATTCTTTCCTTTCTCCGGGTTGCGCAGTCATCAAGGTGGGTTGACGGAGCCCGTCCAGAAGTACGAGTAGGCCTTCAAGCCGTGACTCAGCCGCACGGGAATTTTCCGGGCACACAGCACCTCTTGGAGGGGCGGTCGGTTCAGGGCTGTCTAGCTCAAATTCCCGCGCTACTTCGTCGACGAGGCGAGCCGGCACGGGCCTCTGCTGATCCGCATAGGCGTTGATTAGCGCATGCTCGCAGAGCACATTGATCACGCGGGGGATTCCGCAGGCGTACTGGTACACGCTCCCGATGGCTTCTGGACTAAAGATTGGTTCACCGTTGGCACCGGCGATGCGGAGCCGCTCCGTGATGTAGCCCTGAGTTTCCTCCAGCGATAGCGGGCTCGTCCTACAGCGAACCGTAATCCGTTGTCGAAGTTGTCGTAGCTGGGGGTGTCTGAGTTTCTCTTCCAGCTCCGGCTGGCCGGATAGCACGATCTGAAGCAATTTCTCCGTTGATGTCTCCAGGTTCGTGAGGAGACGGATTTCCTCGAGCGCTTGCGCAGAGAGGTTTTGCGCCTCATCCACGATCAGCACTGGCGTCTCTCCAGCGCGGTACCGATCCACCAGCCAGCGGTTGAGCCGCAACAGGATTTCGTTTTTCGCGCGTGATTCGCAGGAGATTCCGAAATCGGCCATCATATAATCAAGCAACTCGTTGACGCTGAGTTGCGTGCTGAAGATAAAGGCAGTAGTCCCTTGCTTTTGACGTAGCCAGTCCAACAGCTTGTTGAGCAGAGTGGTCTTCCCCGTTCCGACCTCGCCCGACAGCAAAATGATGCCTTTTCGGCTCTGGATCCCGTAGGTCAGGCTCGCCAGTGCTTCCTGAGTGCTTGGCGTCAAGAATAGATACCGGGGATCCGGATTGACATTGAACGGCTTTTCTCGCAAACCGAAAAACTTTTGGTACATTTTCGTCACTTTCACGATGACGCGGGGCGCAAGCTGAATTCGTTTCGCTTCGCCGGGGCGCCCCTGCCGATACTATTTTTTCCCCCCGTAGCGGGCCCGAAGGAGGAGATTACGGCCAGGGTTGGCACCCTGAGATAAATCTCGACATCCCGTTTAGTCCGTAGAGACTTATCGCGCGACTCTGAAAAGTGCACCATCCCCACTCCCAATGCCAACCCGATACCCAGCCCACCGAAACTGAAAAGCGGCCGATTCGGAAAAGAAGGCCGCTCTGGCAAATTCGGCGGATCCAGCACGCGGAACTGCTCGCCTTGCTGACGGCGTTCCAGATCGGTGGCCATTTGAGACTCGTTGTGCTTTTTGAGGAGATCGTTGTAAAAGTTAAGGGCGGTCTGATAGTCCCGCGTCAAGGCTTTGAACTCCTGCTGGATCACGGGGCTTAGCTGCAGCCGGCCTTGAAAGACCTTGATCTGCCGTTGAAGCTGTTCCTGCTCGTGTCTTTTCTGATTAATGGTCAGTTCGATCTGGTGAAGCTGCGCCCGAAGTTGCTGGATCTGCGGGGGCTCGATCACTGGCACCTTTTCCTTCCGTTCACTCAATTGATCCTGTGGGGAAGCATCTTTTATTTTTTCCTGCTTTAACTCTGCGATACCGGCTTTCAGTCTCACCACGTCGGGATGCTTATCCGTGTACTGTCCCTTAACCGAAGACAGCTGTTTCTGTAAGTTGCTGAGCTGTTGCTCGACTGTTTGTGGATTTTGGCCGTCCGGCGACGATTTCCAGGCCGCGAACTGCTGGCTGAGCAGGGATTCCGTAAAAGCCTTCTCTTGCTGGGCTTGGTTGAGCCCCTGGGTGACAGCTTCGAGTTGCGGAGTCATGCCTGTCAGCAGGGTGAGATTGGTCTTTTCGTCCTCGGGAAGTTCTCCCATGTAGCGACCTTGGAAGGCAGCTAATTTGGCGTCCTGCTCGTCGAGTCTGGCCTTAGCCTCCTCTAGTTGCTTTGCCAAAAACTGGGTCGTTTCCTCCGTTCGCTGCTGGCGGGCGCGTAAGTTCTGTTCCATGAACATCGAGGTGATCTCGGTGCAAATCTGCTGGGCTAGCCTTGCCTCTCCGAGCGTCACGTCAACATTAAAGCCGGGCAGTGCTTGGGATAGTGTCCCAGGCATTGGATTTAGCGGAGTGACCTTGATAGATTTGCGCAACCGCTCGACCAGGAGCTCCGTTGGGACCCTGTTGGCATCCTTTTTGAAGAGATTGAATTGCTCCACCAGATGTTGCAGGCGAGTGCGACTGAGGATCTGCCCCTGCATGCTGGCTAGGCGCTGGTTCAAGTCTTCGCTGACCACTGGCTTGACGTAGTTATCCGGTACGACGGGCTCCTCAACCAGAACCATAGTGTGCGAGGTATACCGCACCGGTAGGACTCGGGAGAGCAGGTAGCCAGCCGCAGCACCCAACAGAGCTGGGATTATGATCAGCCGACGTCGCCGACGCAGAGCCGCCAGCCAATCCTCGAAACTAAACTCTCGCTGCAAGACCATTCCTTCCTCGCTATTGTCAGATCTTCTGCTCTGCACGCCGCCATTCGATAGGGAGTGCCAACGAGCGCTAATCGACACCTAGCGAACCGATTCCCACAGAAAACTCTTTCCGCAGTTTGTCCCCACGCATGAGCCGATATCGGAATCCTGAAACTGCACCCGATAACTCGATAACGGACTCGTGTGCCGGCTCAACAACGGCCAAATTTCACCCAACCAAACTAGTAGTTGCAGAACTGGCTCGGAGGCGTCGCCACGTTCTATCCGCTTGCGTGCAAAGTCCGAAAGGAATCCACCTCCGACCACGCGGGACGGCGGGCTGCCTGCGGACCCGCGCACTTGTTCGTTCACCACAAAAGTTCTCCTCGGAACTCTTTGATCTGAATCGCAGCCTAGTGAACTGAGCCGTTCCCAACAATCCGGTATGTCTCGCAAATGAAGAGGTGAAAATTACGCAAAGGAATATGAGGGAAATCCCTGCAATCTCGACCCAGGGGTCTCCTGCCCTAAGGGAAAAGGCCCTGGTTGTGGAAAAAGCCCAGGGCAGCGCGATTGCGATCCAACTCAAAGGCGAAAGGAATGTTCCGGCCGATTCTCTGCCGGATATATGTGTATCCGACGTGAAACAGAAAGCCGTACCCGAGCGGGTACTTCGAGGCGCTCCATGAATTCGCTCAGCGTTGCCGTCTCGCAGCCAAGAATAAGGAAACTGTTGATGAGGTTTTCTAACTCCCGGATGTTTCCGGGCCAATCATATTCCTGCAGCCGATGCAGGCATTGAACCGACAATGGCAGAGCCAGGCGGTTGTATTTCGCGGCGTAGTGCTGGAGAAAATACTCCACAAGCACAGGGATATCTTCCCTGCGTTCCCGCAAGGGCGGCAGGTGAATGCTAATGACGTTGATGCGGTAGAAAAGATCGGGCCGGAACTCGCCCCTCTTCATCGCTCGCTCAACTGAGCGGTGAGTTGCACACAGGACGCGCACGCCCCCGCTCATTTCTTGCGGTGCTCCAATTCGCAGGACCTGACCGTCTTGGAGCAGGTGCAAAACTTTGCCTTGCAGTGGTGTGTCTAGGTCTGCGATTTCGTCCAGAAAGAGTGTTCCGCCCTGGGCTGCCTCTACGCGTCCCTGACCTGGGGTGGTTGTCCCCCCGAAAAACCCCACTTGGCCGCCAAACAGTGGGCTATCGATCAGCGAAGCGGTGATGGCCGGACAGTACACCTTGACGAAACGACCCTCGCGCCGACGAGACCGAACGTGAATCAGTTTTGCAATGATTTCCTTCCCCGTCCCGCTTTCTCCCCGGATAAGAACGGGAATGTTGGCTTGGGCCACTCTTTCGATCCTGTCGCGAACGGGCCGCATGGCCGCGGATCGCCCAAAAATGACATCGTCGGGTGGGAGCCCCGCAAGAACGTCGTCTGCGATTTGTGTGCCAGCGTGAGTCGCCTGCACAGTAACCCCTCCAGTCTTCTTGCTCTGAAGCCCCTACTGGCCTAACTCTTCTTGGGCCGGCCCGAAAGAGTTTCGAAGGCTCTGGAGTTTCGTGCCGCGGATCCTCTCCGCCGAATGGTCTCCGCATGGGTCTTTTGAAGCCATAGGCGTGGCATGATTCAACCTAGAGAAGTCGCGCGCGCCCCGCAATCAGGCGAGTCATTGATTCTTATTACAGAGAATTGCGCATACGGGTGTGCGGTCAAAACTTGAGATAGGCGGATCGTAACACCCCGCGAGGCCCTCAAATCCCGTTTCCTCTGGGCTGAGCAGCGGTTGCACATCTTCGCTGTTCCGAAATGAAGGTGATTACCGGATTGTGCCCGGAACTGGATTTGGCTTTAGGTGGAGTGCTCCCGCGGGTGTGGCGCCACGCATGAGGCAAGCATGTGGACATCTTACTGGAGAAAACGGAGCAGGGACTTTAGTTGGAGATCCGAGATGATCGCAAGGGCTTTGATCCCGAGGAAGCCACCAAGCGTGTCTCCCTGGGTGGGGCCCGTGGGCGAGCGCGCCCAGCTCACAGTCGGCGAATTCCAGGTGGAGGACCACTCCAGGGACGGAACGACTGTCTCCGTGCGGATCCCCCTCGAGCGAGACAGGAAGAGAAGAGAGGTGCCAGACTGTGATACGCGTTCTCATAGCCGATGACCACGCCATCTTCCGTCGAGGAGTCAAGAACATCCTGGCCGAGACTCTTGAGGGGGCAACATTTGCGGAGGCAGGCTCCGCACAAGAGGCCTTGGACTTCGCGAAAAAACAAGACTGGGAGCTCATCCTCTTGGACATCAGCATGCCAGGACGCAGCGGCTTGGACATCGTGCACGAATTGAAGCAGTTGGGTCCGCAGGCTGCTGTCTTGGTATTGGGCATGCATTCGGAAGAGCAATTCGCGCGGCGATGCTTGAAGGCTGGTGCGGCCGGATATCTGACTAAAGAGAGCCTTCCCGAAGAGCTGACCAGGGCCGTCCGCAGAGTTCTCTCAGGAGGCCGGTACCTGAGTGCGGGTCTGGCGGAAGTGCTCGCCCGGGATTTGGAAAAGGGAACCGATCGGCCACCGCATGAAATCCTCTCCAGCCGCGAATTTCAAGTGATGCGCATGCTCGCTTCCGGGAAGACCCTGACGGAGATTGCCCGAGATCTCGCGCTCAGCGTCAAAACCGTTAGCACGTATCGCGCGCGGATCTTGTTGAAGATAGGCATGAAAAACAATTCGGAACTCATCCGGTATGCAGTCCAGCACCAGCTGGTGGAATAAGGTGACGTGCGTGGGGCGCGAACCGGCCACGAGTCGGCGCGAGTTCCTGCAGAAAACCGTGATATTGACTGACTGCAATCCCGCACAGCGCCCATGTCAACGTATTCGCGCGCATGCGAAAGGGCCTTGAACGCGTTCGTGCTGGAAGATTGAGATTCTATAATTTGTTCAACTTTGTAAATGTTGATCTGCCGGGAGCGAGTCTGAATGGACTGTTGACCGGAGCTGCCGGGCAAATCAACGGCACCACTCGCGCGGAACACAACGTGGACAGCGTGGGTGTCGGGACTGGCGTATATGGCCTCGGCGCTCCCCGCCAGATCGAGTTCGGCTTGCGACTCACCTTCTAATTCCGGTGAGGCTGCCTCACAGGTCAATGGCGTTGCCCGTGCGTCCGCGGCAATAGTCAAGCAATGGTCTCGCGTTCAAAAAACCGGTCCTGCCACCAAAGACTTTCCCCCCTTTTCCCTTCTTGATGTTCCTTAGATAAGTAGGGGGCTGCGGCCGAAACTTCTGTCCCGGCCGGGGCCGCTTCCGGACCACAATATAGACTGACAAGCATGCCAGCGCTAGCTAGTGGGGCGGCCCTAACCGCTGAAATTCATCGATGACCTTCTGAATTTTGGCAGTTCATGACTGTACTTGGTTGTTGCCCCATCATTTTTCCCTCGCCAGGATTCTCCACTTACTTCAAATCAGGATTTGAGGGACTAAGAGGAATCGCCGCCCCGTGACCGTAATACCGGAAGTAGGACAGCGGAACAATCCGGTGAGTACTGCATCCAGAAAGCAATGAGGGTTTTTAAACGCCGCATCAGGAAATGTCCTGATAAGATCTCAAAACCAGACCGAATATGAGGATGGAAGCTACCGAACGCTTCGGATGTCTCTAAATAGACGGGAGCTAATGGGACTCGCCCACAACTCAGGTCTTTACCTGAGGCTTGTTGAGGGAGTTTACTTGATTGAGAAAGTGGGTTTCTGATGGTATTGCCTATGAAGCTTTCTGCGTATTCAGGCGGCGGAATGGTCGGGCGCCGGGCCCTTCACTGCGAGGAGACTACCATCATGGCGAAACGAAACGAAACGTCCAAAGAGACAATGACACTCAACAACCGTGTCACGGAATTAGCGCGCAGCGAAGCGCCGTCAGAACTTCTACGAGAACTTGTGGCGCACTTGCGGCACAATCGAACGCAATTACGCGAGGAATGGGTGGTGCGCATCTCTGAGACGCGCCTGCTCACCGCGATGACCAAAGAAGAGATATTCGCGGAAGCAACCTCGATATACGACAGTTACGTTGAAGTGCTCGCTGGACGAGGTACAAAGTGCGGGGTTGAGCGCTATACCCATGCACACCGGATCGGGCAGCGATATTCCCTTTTGCCCCGTCTGCTTGAAAAATGCTTCCACGGCGGTGCTGTTGCAGCGGATGGCAAACTCCCCGATGGGATTTTTTAAGGCGAGAACGCGCTCGATTTTTTGTGGATGCAGCACGGCGTCTCCGCGCCCAGTTGCCAACCCACCATTTCTATCGGAAGCCCGGAATGGAAGACGATTCGCGCGGCCTCGGGATCGACCCAGATGTTGAACTCGGCGGCGGGAGAGTCACGTTGCCGACGCAACACGGCGCACCGCCCATCACCACGCAACGGCGAACGGAGGCGGCGAGCTTCGGCTCATGCAAAAGAGCCATGGCCAAATTGGTGAGCGGGCCCAGGGTGACGATTTCGATGCCGGGATTTTCCCGAACCGTCTCGATCAGCGCGTCCACTGCGTGACCCGGCTCCGCCCGGCGCTTTGCGGGCTTGTATCCGTGATCGCCGAGGCCGTCGGCGCCGTGGAACCAGTCGGCGGTGACCAACTTTCGCTGGAGGGGCCCCTCCGCTCCGGAATACACCGGCACGTCCGCGGCGCAGAGCTCCGCGGTGTACAAAGCATTGCTGGTAGCCTGCGCGACCGGAACATTGCCGGCAACGACGGTGATGGCCGCGACGCGCACCGCCTTGGAACGCAGGGCCATGATCAGCGCCACGGCATCGTCGGAGGCGGTGTCGGTGTCAATGAGGAGCGTTCGGGTCATCCAGGCAGCGCCACAAGCGAGGAGTCAAATCGCGCGCCGCCCAGTGTGAACCCTTTGCGTTCTCGCATCCAGAAGAAACTGTGCAGCGCGCGCGAACGCTGCTCCGCGCGGGGGATCTCTGCATGAACTAGTTTGGGTCTCGCAAGGAATGGCCGGCAGATTTCCCGGACTGCAGAGGCCCCTTGGCCCCGAAGACAGCTATTCTTTCTTTTGCTTTTGCGCCTACGAGATGCTTTAGAATCAGGGTAGCCCCTGCGCCCGTAGCTCAGTTGGATAGAGCGTCTGCCTTCTAAGCAGAGGGTCGGGA
>WNFC01024707.1_pt1 | contig 15297 bp, 12 predicted proteins | sample 5400541 | NCBI WGS metagenome assembly WNFC01 (sample SAMN13153342, study PRJNA577476) | soil metagenome | isolation source: 120 cm saprolite under Douglas fir tree site 2 hole 2 replicate 1 | place: USA:California | collected 2015-04-18
TCCTCGTCGGCGGGCATCGCGTTCTGGACAGCTGCCACCCGCTCACCATCCACGACCCGAGCGGCGCAAGCATCGAGGCCTACTACATCTGAACGATCGCTCATATGTAAGACTGTACTGCTAAGCAGGCAGACGGCCATACCAGTCTCCGATGGCGCTGGTGATCCGGGACGGCGGGCCGGCCGAGTTGCCCACCGCGGAGGTGACCGCCGGTGACCTGCTGCTGGTCCGCCCGGGCGCCAAGATCGCCGTCGATGGCGTGGTGGAGGACGGCGAGTCCGAGGTCGACGAGTCGATGGTGACCGGGGAGAGCCTGCCGGTGCACAAGGCTCCCGGCTCGCCGGTGGTGGGGGCGACCATCAACCGCAACGGCACTCTGCGGGTGCGGGCCACCAGGGTGGGTGCCGATACCGCGCTGGGGGCGACCATCAACCGCAACGGCACTCTGCGGGTGCGGGCCACCAGGGTGGGTGCCGATACCGCGCTGGCGCAGATCGTGAAACTGGTCCAGGAGGCGCAGAACTCCAAGGCACCCGGGCAGCGGCTCGCCGACCGGGCAGCGTTCTGGCTGGTCCTGGTGGCCCTCGCCGGCGGCGGCCTGACCTTCGCGGTGTGGCTGCTGGCCAGTAACCGTCCGGTGAGCGCGGCGGTGCTGTTCGCGATCACAGTCGTGGTGATTACCTGCCCGGACGCGCTGGGCCTGGCCACGCCGACCGCGATCATGGTCGGGACCGGTCTGGGCGCCAGCGGCGGGGTGCTGTTCAAGAACGCGATGGCGCTGGAGACCGCGGCCAGGATCCGGGTGGTGGTCATGGACAAGACCGGAACCCTGACAAGGGGCGAGCCCGAGGTCACCGACGTCATCACCGGGAATGGTTTTGACGAGGCGGAGGTGCTGCGGCTGGCCGCGGCCGTCGAGCGGGAGTCCGAGCACCCGCTGGCTGGGGCGATCGCCCGGCATGCCAGCCAGCGCGGCCTGGATCCGCTGACGGCCAGCGGGTTCGAGAACATCCCCGGTCACGGAGCGGTGGCACTCGCGGATGGTCACCGGGTCACGGTCGGAAATCGCCGTCTGATGGATTCCGAGGACACCGGCCTGGGGGAGCTGGTGGCCCGCTGGGATGAGCTGGCTGCGGGCGGGCGCACGGCGGTGATCGTCGCCGTCGACGGCCGGGCAGCCGGGCTGATCGGCATCGCCGACGCGCCCCGGGACACCGCGGCGGCCGCGGTCGCGGCGCTGCACGAGGCCGGTGCGGAGGTGGTCATGCTCACCGGCGACAACGAGGCCACCGCCCGGCGGATCGCCGGCCAGCTTGGCATCGACACCGTGATCGCCGAGGTACTGCCCGGCGACAAAGCCGCCAAGATCGCCGAACTCCAGCGCGGCGGCCGGAGGGTCGCGATGGTCGGCGACGGGGTGAACGACGCCCCGGCCCTCGCCCGGGCGGACCTCGGTATCGCGATCGGCGCCGGCACCGACGTGGCGATCGAGACGGCCGACGTGGTCCTGATGCGGTCCGACCCGCTGGACGTGCCCACCGGGCTGCGGATCGGGCGCGGCACGCTGCGCAAGATGCGCCAGAACCTGGGCTGGGCGATCGGCTATAACGCGGTCGCCCTGCCCATCGCAGCCGGGGTCTTCGTGCCTGCGTTCGGGCTGGTGCTCCGCCCGGAGATCGCGGCCCTGTCCATGTCCGGGTCCAGCTTCATCGTCGCCGTCAACGCGCTCGACCTCAAACGGCTCCGGCTGCCAGCCGCGCCCTCGTCCCGGGCAGCAGTCGATGTGTAGCCTGGCCGTCAACCATTTGGGGGTATGTTGACCAGGCGCTGCCCTGGCTTATTCAGGGCGCCGGCGCTGGATAAGACTGGCACCATCACGACCAGCTCCCCGTTCGCTGGCTGGAGGGAGCGCAGGCGGCTGGACCTTCCATGGGTTCAGGAGGTGTGCCGACCGGTGAAGCCCGGGGTGCGTTATGCCGCGCTGGCCAGCTGCGCCATCGTTGTGCTGGCTGCCTGCACCATGTCGCCACCGCATCGGAGCGGGCATGCCGCGCAGTCGCGGCCAGCGCAGAGCGGGGCCACGCTGGCGCAGGCGGCCTGCCCCACCGGTCGTCTCCTGCCGCATGGGTTCGTATACATCGAGTGGGTCGACTTTCTGGTGTTCGGCGGCCACCAATACGTCGCCGTACTCGGCCTGGACGTGACCATCGGCCCGTCCAATCTTGGCCCGGTCATCACCCGCATCCGGTGCTCGCTGGCCGCCAGGGATGATCACCGCCACATCGGTATTCCGCTCGTCGACGGTAGCGCGGCCTTCCTGCCGGCCGGCGCTGCAGTATTCGAGGTCCGCGGCTACTCGCCGCGCTGCCGTCTGGCTGGCTACGTCGACGGCCAGCTCCGCGTCTACCTCGCTCAGCGTGAGTTGCACGGCAAGTCCGCGCCAGCTCGCTGCGCCCTGTCGATCCCGGGGAGATGAGCATCCGGCCCGTTTCCTGAACAGCTGCATGAGATGTCCTTCACGAGGCTGCCGCCAGGGCTTGCATTTCCCGCGACCGCGCGGCTCAGCTCGCCCGACAGGCCGGCGGGGAGACAGCCGCGGTACGAGGCGGCCAGGGACTGGTAGTACCAGAGCTGGGCGGCAGGATCCTCCGCGCTGAAGGGCTGCCACAGCGCGGGCCCGATCGCGCGGAGGTCCGCGACGATCGCGCGTTGTGCAACGTGTCGCAGGCGGAGACCAACAGCACAACCGGGTCTTGTTCTGCGCCCAGGTGCTCGAGGTATCTGGACTCGCGGTCGCGCCACGGCGCCTTGGGCTGCCCGGTCACCGCGACGGCGTCGGAGCAGCCCATGACGATGCCCGCCACCCGGTCGCCAGACTCGCGCCGGATGCAGGCCTCGATCTGTGCGCCGTCGGCGAAGTCTTCGACCGCGTCGTGCAGCGGGCGCCGATGGCGGCGTCCTCGCTGCCGCCGTGCTCCAGCACCAGCGCCGCTACGGACATCAGGTGGGCAAGGTAGGGGGAATCTGTGTCCCTTGCGCAGCGCTAGCCGTGAACCTCGCTGGCCACGGCGAAAGCCCGCTGCAAGCGGTCAGTAAGCAAGTGCGCTGTTGCGCTGGATTCAGCCATTGTCGGCAGGCTATCTGAGCGCAGAGCCGCAGGTAGCTCCGTTGACGCCGCCAATTGGTCCCTGCCATTCCTGTGCTAGCTCGCCCGGCTCTCTGTTAATGATCTTGCAACCAGCACGATCTTGTTGCCTAGTGCCAGTCTCAATCCAGGTTCTCAACCTGAACAGACCATTGCATTACGAATGATCATGGTCGGTTCCAGATCAGCTGAGGTCAGCTGCTGGCGCTGGGAGGTCGGGGTGGCTGTCGTTGTCACTGCCGCGTCTGGCTTTGACCTCGGTTATGTCTGGAAGAACCAGGGACAGCGGGCGGAGCCGGAGCGGTCGGCGGGCGGGTATTACATCAACGCTGCCCAGGTGGGGTCCTGGTGCGGAGGCGTTGGGGTTCAGCCAGGGCCAGGTAGTGGAGCGCGGGCCGTATGAGCTGGTGTACCGGCAGGTTGACCCGCGGACCGGGGAGAAGCTGGGCCGGTCGCGCAGCAATTACGCGAAGTTCGCTGATCACCTGGCCTTGCTGCGGGCGGCTGAGCCGCACGCGACGACGGAGCGCCTGTTGGAGCTCGAGCGGGAGGCGGCGCAGGCAACTAGGCAGTCCCCGGCGTACACGGACGTGACGGTGAGCTTCTCCAAGTCGATCTCGGTGTTCCATGCCTCGATCAGGGAGAACGAGCGCCGGGCGCGGCTGGCCGGGGATGAGGCCGAGGCCGCGCGGTGGGCGCGCGTCGAGGAGCGGTACCGGGAGGTGCTGCAGGCAGCTAACCGGGCGGGCCTGGAGTACGTGCAGGAATGGTCCGGGATGACGCGGACCGGCTACCACGGCACCCGGGTGGACGGGCAGGACCCTGGCCGGTTCGACGAGGCCCTGATCACCGTTTCGTCGTGGCTACAGGGGACCAGCCGGGACGGGGACCCGCAGGACCATGTTCATAACCAGATCGCCCGGCTGGTCAAGACCGTGCGCGACGGCAAGCACCGCGCGCTGGACACAGTGTGCCTGCGCCAGGTCCTGGGCGCCGTGCAGGCGATCGTCGCCACGCACGTCGAGTGCGGGCTTACGCGCGAGTTCGACGTGCAGTGGGTTCCGCGCGCGGACGGGGCCGGCAACGAGATCGCCGGGATCACGCAAGAGCAGATGGACGCGTACTCCTCGCGCACCGTGACGATCACCGGGCGGATGCCCGCGGCGATCGAGTCATGGACCGCCAAGTACGGGCGCGCGCCGAACCAGCGCGAGCTGCTGTACATCCGGCAGGAAGTCACGATGGCGTCGCGGCACGGCAAGGAGGACGGCGTGATCGACTGGGACGCGCTGACCGCGAGGTGGGACGCGCAGCTCGGGGGTGAGCTCGCGTCCGTCGCGCCGCGCGTGTCGGCCCTGCGCGCAGACGCAGCCGTAACACGCGCAGCGCAGGGTGACGCAGAACCAGGCGCACGACCACGCGTGGAACCGGCGCGGGAGAACCTGACGCACGCCGTCCAGCGCGCGCTCACGCTGGTGCAGTCCGCGCACGCGACATGGACGCGGGCCGATCTGCTTAAGCACCTGGCTCTCGTTCTCCCTGTGAAAACCCGGGCCATGGTCCCCGACGCGGCCGTGGCCCTGCTGCACGAGCTCGCCGACGATGCCTTGGCCGGGTCGGTGGAGCCAGTCGTCTGCCTGGAGGCGCCGCAGTGGCCCCCGCTGCCGGGGTACCTGCGCCGCGAGCTTGACGGACGCAGCGTCTACACCAGGCCGGGGACGACGCGTTACGCCACGAGGGTGCAGCTGAGTATGGAAGAACAGCTCCTGCACCACGCGCAGCGCCAGGGTGCACCGCACGTGACCCGCGAGCAGGTCGCGTCGCTGCTGGGCGCGGACGCGGACGCGCTGGAGGCGCAGCTGTGTGAGCGGGCGCATGAATCCGGTGCCGGACTTCCCGGCTCGGGCCTGAGCCTGGACCAGGGCGCCGCCCTGTACCACGCTCTGACGTCTGGGCGGACGGTCGAGGTGATCACCGGTCCGGCCGGCAGCGGCAAGACATGGGTCCTGGCCCAGGCCGCGCGTGCATGGCTCGAGGCCGGGAAGGGGGAGGTGCTCGGCATCGCCACGGCGCAGGCCGCGCGGAACGTGCTCGCGCAGGCGGGCGTACACGCGGCGGAGAACAGCGCGATCTTCCTGGGGCACCTGCCCGGCCGGCGCGGGGCGCGCGGCATCCGGGATATCGGGCCGGGCACGCTGCTGGTGCTCGACGAGGCGTCGATGATGTCGATGCCGGACCTGGCCGAGATCATCCGCCACGCGTCCGGGCGGGGCGCGAAGGTGCTCATCGCCGGGGACCAGGAGCAGCTCGCCGCAGTCGAATCCGGCGGCGGCATGATGCTGCTCGCCCGGCGGCTGGGCTACGTGCAGCTCGCTGAGGCGGTCAGGTTCACTGCGGCGTGGGAGCGGGATGCGTCGCTGCATCTGCGCACCGGGGACGCGGCGGTGCTGGATGAATACCACGAGCACGGCCGGATCCTCGGTGCGGACCCGGAGCAGGCGATGGACGATGCGGTCCGCAGATATGTCGCGCATTACCTGGCGGGGCGGGACGCGCTGCTGATGATTCATGACCGGGAACGCTGCCGGGAGGCCTCCCGGCGGATCCGTGACGACCTGATCCACCTCGGCGTCGTCGATGACGGCCAGGAGGTGGAGCTGGCGGGCGGCGCGCGGGCGTCGGCCGGTGATCTGATCATCTGCCGGCACAATGACCACCGCCTGGAGGCTGGGGAACCTGGCCGGACGCTGGCGAACGGGGACACGCTGTGGATCGAGTCGATCCGGAGCGACCGCACGATCCTGGTCCGCAGGGCTCTGGACTGCGACCCGGACACCGGGGAGCGGCGGTGGACCGGCCGGGCCTTTATCTACGTGGGGTACGGGACGGCGGACCTGGCGTACGCCGTGACCGGTCATTCGGCTCAAGGGCGCACGGTCCGGGTTGGCATCCCGGTGGTCACCGGGGCCGAGGACCGGCAGTGGCTGTACGTGGCGATGACGCGGGGGAGCGATGAGAACGTCATGGTCGTGTTCACCCAGTCGGGACGCGCCGCCGATCCGCAGGCGGGCACGAGGCCCGCGCCAGAGCTTGGGCGCCATGCCCGGATCGAGCGGGAGCGGGCAGCGCTTTCAGCCGCGCCGGCGCCGGCGCCGGCGCGGGCGGAGGGCGGGCCGCAGCCTCGGGAGGCGATCGCGGTGGCTGCGGACATCCTCGGTCACGACGGGTCGCAGAGCTCGGCCCTGGAGACAAGGGACCGGGCGTTGGCCAACGCCGATCACCTCGCGGTCCTGAACGCGATGTGGCAGGGCGAGACCGCTGGGCTGCTGACAGAGCGGTATCGGCGCCTGGTGCTCGCCGCATTGCCGCCGGAGTACGCGGCCGGCGGGCTGGCGTCACCGCAGGCGACCTGGCTGTGGCGGACGCTGCGGGCCGCGGAAGCCGCCGGGCTTGACGCGGGTGACGTGGTCAGGCAGGCGATCGAGTCCCGGTCGCTCGCCGGGGCGCGGGACGTGGCAGCGGTGGTCGACGCCCGGATCCGGTGGCAGGTTGATCCGCTGGTGCCGCAGCCGCAGCGGCCGTGGTCCGAGCGGGTGCCGGAGGTGACCGACCCGGAGCGGCACCGGTTCCTGATGGATCTGGCGGCGGCGATGGACGCGCGGAAGGAGCGGATCGGGGAGCACGCAGCCGAGCATCCGCCGCCGTGGGCGGTCCGGGCGCTCGGCGCGGTGCCGGATCATCCGCTGGACCGGCTGGAGTGGCAGCGCCGCGCCGCCGACGTCGGCGCGTACCGGGAGCTGTACGGCTACGACTACCCGTCCGAGCCGATCGGGCCCGAGCCGGCCGGGGACAGCCCAGAGAAACAGGCGGCGTGGCACGCGGCGTTCGCCGCGCTCGGCGCGGTCGACGGCGTGGATCTGCGCGGCCTGCCCGACGGGTCGCTGCTGCACATGCGCGGGACGTATGAGACGGAGACGGCGTGGGCTCCGCGGCATGTGGGCCGGGAGCTGCAGCGGATCCGGGTCAGCGCCGGTGACGCCAGCCTGGCCGCGATCCGGGCCCGGGCCGAGGAGCGGGTCGCCCGCGAGCGCGGCCAGGACGAGCTGGCCGGGCGGCATGCGGCGCTAAGGCGGTCGTGGACGGCGATGGAGGCGTTCTACCGCGAGCAGGAATCAGAGCTGGAGCAGACCATGGAGGCCAGGCGGGACTGGGAGCGGGCGACGGAGCAGTCCCGGCGGCTGGCCGTGGCGGCTGACTCGGAGCTGCGCCGCCGTCATCTCGCCCAGCGGTTTGAGCCGCTCCGCTCCGCCGAACCGGTGGTGACCGATGAGGAGCGGGAGCAGCTGATCCTCGCGCCCGGTGTCGAGCAGTATGAGACTCCGGAGTGGATCGCCCGGCTCGCCGCTGAGCGCCGGGCCGTGCGGGACCAGCTCGATGAGCGGAAGCAGATTCGGGTGCCGAGCGAGGACCCGGACTACGGGTACGAGGGCCTGGCCTGGCCTGCCTGGGTCGAGCGTGATCGCGGCGCGATCCTCCAGCCACCCAAGCCCGAGATTTGGCCGGCGGCCGCCGTCGCCGAACGGGCCGCTGCCATGGCCGACCGGGCCGCTGAGATGCAGGGGGAACTGCAGTGACGCGGGTCGGCGTCGGCAGGTCGGCGCATCATGGAAAGAACGGCAACAGGCAGAGAGGTGAACGCGATGCACCCGCAACCGCAGCCAGCCAGCGCCGGTGCCGTCGATGAGCTGCTGAACCCCGCGCACTGGTTGGTGGTCGGGCTCGAATGGCAGGGCGACGGCGGCATGGCCGAGGCGGCGGTGGCGGTCGCGCCGGGGATGATCCCGCGCGAGGCGCTGAGCTATGACGCCTACCAAGTGCTCGGATGCGCCGACTTGTATGCCCGCCTGCACGCCGGGCGCGTGGTCTTCTTCTCCGACCTGACCCGCATGTTCACGGCCGCAGGCACGTCCTGGGCGCAGCTCGGCATCGACTGGGAAGCCGCGCTGAGAGAGCTGAAGGAGGGGCCGTTCCCGGCCATGTTCTTGACGATCTCTGAGCGCGCGCACCTTCTCATCTGCGACCCGGCGACGAACCTGCTCATGGTCGGGTCGGGCGGAGCGGCGGACGAGGCCGGTTCTGAACGCGACCTCGTCCGCCAGGCCATCGCCTGTCAGCTCACCACCGACTGGCCGGCGTGGATGAACGCGATGATCGGAGCGGGCCGGGTTCGCCTTGCCGGATAACGAGCCAGATCAGCGGAGCGCATCCCGCAGCTCGTTCATCGCATCAACCAGGGCCCGCGGCTTGGAACGAGCCCGCCACCCATCGAAAGCCCGCACCGCCTTCTGAGCCGCAGACTGGAGCCCCGGGGGTTCCTTGCCGTCGCCGCCACCCGCCGGGCCGAGCACGAACGTGCCGATGCCCGCGCGGTGCTCGATTAGGCCCAAGGAGATCAGCGTGCCGTGCACCCGGCCTGCTGTCGTCCTGCCGACGCCGTGCGTCTCGCTCAGCTCACGCGCGGACGGGAACCTGTCACCAGGCTTGAGCTGCCCGCGCATGATGGCGTCCCGGTAGTGGTCGGTCAGCCGCTCGAACCGCGTGTCGAAGCTGCCGACATCCCCGTGAACCATGCGCTACGCCTGTCCTGATCCGCCTCATCAGCCAGTGTGGTGCACACCATTATGCTCCGGGGAGTCCCAGGCCGGTGAGTTTCAGGACCACAGGACGTACCGATGCCTGCGAGCCCGTAGCCGTGCACGTCGATTCCAGGCAGTACGCCGGTCACAGCCGTCTCCGATAATGCTCGATACTCAGAACACAACCCCCAGCAAGCGGCTACTGGTGTCACGGTCTTAAGTACCGCTGGGGTCGGACCCTGACTGGTCGACAGCCATGGTCTGGCCATCGGGGCCGGTGGTCATGTCGCAGTGGATCAGGGCGTCGGCGAGATCATCGGGCGGCGGCCCGAGCTCGTAGAGCAGGGCGTCGGCGAGGCCGCGCTCTGCTGCTTCGTTGATGGCACAGGAATGGTGCGCGACCAGGGGGCACACCAGCTCGCTGCCGTGCTCGGCGTCGCGAAGGTATCGCGCGCCGTCGAACGGATGGAATCCGGTGACGGCGAGCGCGCGGGAGTAGCCGATATCGCGCAGCCACGCCGCGGTGATGAGCAGGTCGGCATCGTCGCCGAGGATGCCGGACAGTGCCTGAGCGGTGGCCACGACTCCCCCTGGGTGTGCGCCCAGCGGCGAGGCAGAGGCCCTTCGAGCAGCTTGCGGGCCGTCATCGGCCCGGTCCGCATTTGTCATGGCCCGACGGTATGCCTGGCATCTAGGACGTTCGCCTGCGCGCGATGCCTTCTTGAGGATGTCTCCCGTGCGCGGAGGACGTCCTGCTGCGTCCCGCCTGCGCTGACCTGAGCCGATCTGCTTCCAGCGAGCCGGCAGCGGGTTCTCTCTACGACCTGACGCTCAGCCGCTTGCGATCAGGCGAATCTCATTCTATGGTGGTATGCAGCACACCAGCACACCACCATGCGAACGAGAGGATTGTTCCTGATGGCAGCGGGCGACGGCTTCTGGGCTCACCTCGGGGTTTCGGATCAGGAGTTCGCGGACGTGCCGGTCGGCGCAGATGGCGTGAAGGTGGTGAACCTGCGGTCGCGCGGCGGCAGCTACCGCGACCGCCCGGCGCGGTGGCTGACCGTGTCGATGATCGCCCTGGGCGTGCTGGCGGCGGCATCGGCGGTGGTCAGCTACGCGGCGCAGTACCGGATGGTGTTCGCGGCCAAGGATGTTGCGCCGGTCGCCGCGCTGGAGGCGGGCATCCCCGACGTCGCGGCCCTGATCTTCGCGACCCTGGGGATCGCGCTGGCGCTGCACGGCAGGCGCGCGATCCGCCCGCGGGTCCTGAACGTGGGGTCGTCCGCGCCTGGACCATCGCGCGGCAGAAGGCGCTGAACGAGGCACTGGCCGACGACGACGCCACACCGCTGGCAATTCTCGGCGGCATGCTGCTCTGGCTGCTGCGGCTGACGCTCGCGCCCGCGTCCACGCTTGGCGGGTTCCGGCGCTGGGTGCTGGAGGAGTGCCCGTTCGCGCCTGGCCGCAGGGCTGGCGCCGCCGCCTCGTCAGCGGCCGCCGTGCCGCAGGTCACGCGCAGCTCGCGGAACGCCATCGCCAGCCGCACTGCTCCCGGCACGCCCAGCCCGGCAACGAAAGTGAGGCCCGGGACCAAGACCCAGCGGTTCCTGGACCTGGTCGCCGAGCGGCACGGCCCGCTCTCGCAGTTTCCGCTCGCCAACGTCTCAAGGGTCTGCGCCGTGCTCGCGCCCGAGGTCGACCTCAACCCTGGCGCAGCCCGCACCGCATTGCGCCGTCACGTCCAGGCCGCCCGAGCAAGCCACGCCGCCCGCGCCAGCCAGGCCGCTCAGCCCGCCCGGAACGGGAGCCCATCATGAGGTACTTCGTCCTGCTCGCCGTCACGTTGCTGCTCGTTGCGGGCCTGCGCTGGTGCTTCCTGCCGCATGGCCGCCTGCCCCGGTTCCGGGTCCGCTACATGCGGGTCCGCCTCCTGCTGCGCCTGCACCCCGGCCGCGGGCACGCTACCACTGCGGAGCTGTGGCTTCGGTGGGGTCGGCTCGCCGCGGTCCGCCGCTCCGGCCGCTCCCGCCGGTCACTGCCCGCCTGGCAACGCCTCGGCCACCCGGACCAGCACTCGCTGCAGCTCGGCCGCGCGCACTACGGGCATTGCCTCCGCATCCCGGTCGAGGAGCACGCGCTGATCATGGCCCCGCCCCGCACTGGCAAGACTGGCCTGCTCGCCCGGATCGTCCTGCATTACCCCGGCCCGGTGATGAGCACCACCACCAAGGCCGACGTGTTCGAGCTGACCAGCGGCATCCGGTCCCGGACCGGCCCGGTCCGCGTGTTCAACCCGCAGTCCATCGGCGGCGTGCCCTCCACGTTCCGCTGGAACCCGATCGACGGCTGCGCCGACGAGGCGACCGCGATCCGCCGCGCTGACGGGTTCGCCCACGCCGTGAACATGAGCGGCACCGAGGACGGCTCGTTCTGGACCAGCAAGGCCTCCAGCTACCTGCGCGGCCTGTTCCACGCCGCGGCCCTGACCCGCGGGGACATGCGCACTGTCGCCGCCTGGGCGATGGGCAGCGCCGAGAACGCCGAGGAGATTCTCGCCCGGGCAGGCGCCTGGGAATGGGCGATGGAACTGGCCGAGCTGCGAAGCGAGGCGCAGAAGACCGCCGCGACGATCAAGATGGTTGTCTCCCGCGCCCTCGCGTTCATGACTGACCCGACGCTGAAGCAGTCGGTCCTGCCCGGCGATGATGACCCGTTTGATATCGCGGCGTTCCTGCGCCAGCGGGGGACGCTGTACCTGATCGCCGAGTCCGAGCACGACGATAGCCCGGTCGCTCCCTTGTTCGCCACCATGGCCGGCGAGGTCCACCACGTCGCCGCCCAGGCCGGCCAGACCTCGCCCTGTGGCCGCCTGGACCCGCCGCTGCTGATGGCGCTGGACGAGATCGTGCAGACCTGCCCGGTCCCGCTGCCGGCCTGGCTCGCTGACTCCGGCGGCAAGGGCATCCAGCTCATCCCGGTCGCGCACGGCGAGGCGCAGCTGCGCACCCGCTGGCAGAAAGACGGCGCGCAGGTCGTGCTCGACACCTGCGGGGTCAAGGTATGGCTGCCCGGCATCACCGACACCGCCACCCTGAGGATGGCCAGCGACCTGTGCGGGCAGGCCGCGCTCAAGGAACGCGGCCAGGACCACCACACCCGGCACGACGTGATGACCCCGGACATGATCCGCCAGCTCCCGGCCGGGCACGCGCTCATCGTCCGCGGTGGCTACTCACCAGTCATCGCCCGGCTTGGCGCGGCGTGGAACGACCGCGCCTACAAGACCGCCCGCCGCCACGGCACCGCCCTCGCAACCCTGACCCCGGCCACCGAACCGCCGGCCCTGGGCCAGGCGCCTGCCCGCCCCGCCTGGCCAGCCCGTCCGGCCCGCGGGCCCGGTCTAACCATCGTCCCGGACCTCGAGGCAGAGACCGGGTTCCCCGGCGCCGAGGACGAGGACGAGGAGTACCCGTGGAGCTGACGCCGATGCCAGAACCTGATGCCCTCGCCGCTGCCCTGCTCCAGCTCTCCGAGCACGCCGACAAGCTGACAGCCCTGGACGCCCGCGAAGCCGGCCACGCCGCCGGGATCAGTGAGCGGATCACCGCGCTCACCATGCTGGCCAACGCTATGAAGGGCACCCTGGAGGACCAGGCCGAGATCCTGGCCGGGCTCCACGGTCTCGGCGAGCAGGTCACCCGGCTCGCCGTCCGGCTGGACGACATCGCCCCCGCCGACGCTGGCGAGCCACAGATCTGCCTGCCGTCGCCGTCGCCCCGGTTCTGGAAGCTCGACGGCCAGGCCCGCGCCGAGGCCATCGCCAGGCTCCGGGCCTGGGTCGAGCACGTGTACCGGCCCGGGTATGGGCAGCTCGCTGCCATGCTTGGCGGCTGCTGGGAGCAGCACCCGCTGTGCCTGTACACCCTGGACTGGCTTAGCGAGCTGTGGTCGGTGCTGTACCTGCAGCCCAGGCGCACCACCGGCACCCTGGCCGGCCAGGCCGAATGGCAGACCCGCTTGCTCACCGCCGCAGCCGAGCAGATGGCCCGCGAGACCACCCGGTGCGAGCACGCGGCCGCGTCCCGCAACGGACGCCCGGCCTGGATAGGAACCCGGCCATGACCACCCGCGCGACCAGCACGCAGGTGTCGACGTTCCCGGCCGCTTGGACGAGCCTTCATACGCAACGAAGGGCACAGCGATGATCGCCGGACCCGAGGGAACTGCCGGCCGGGCGCTGGCTTACGCGCGCCGCGGGTGGCCCGTCTTCCCCTGCCAGCCCGGCGGCAAGGAGCCCGCCACCAGGCACGGCTTCCGGGACGCGACCACCGACCCGGACCAGATCAGGTCCTGGTGGCAACGCCAGCCCCACGCCAACCTCGCCATCGCCACCGGCGCCCCCGGGCCCGACGTCCTGGACGTCGACCAGCATGGCCAGGCCGGCAACGGCTTCGCCGCGTTCAGTCGGCTTAAGCGGGCCGGCCTCCTCGGCCGCGTGCACGCGATCGTCGCCACTCCCAGCGGCGGACTGCACGCCTACTTCAGCGGCAGCGATCAGCCATCCGGCCGGCTACCCAAGCATCACCTGGACTTCAAGGCAACCGGCGGGTACGTGCTCGCGCCGCCCTCACACGTGAACGGCAAGCCCTACCGGCTCATCGGCCACCAGCCACAGTCCGGCGGCCTGGACTGGACCGCCGTGACCAGCCTGCTCGACCCGCATCGGCACCGGCTCATCCGGCCTGGCCTCACCGCGCCCGACGATATGAGCCATCTGGCCGGATGGGTCGAGCGGCTCGCCGAAGGCAACCGCAATTCCGGCCTGTTCTGGGCAGCCTGCCGCGCCGTCGAGGTCGGCCAGCCTGGCGTCCTCGACGAGCTCGCCGCGGCGGCCGCGAAGTCCGGCCTGACCGAGCGGGAGATCGCCCGGACCATCGCATCGGCAAGGAAGGCGAGCCAGCGCCCTTTCGAGCGCCAGGCGGAACGTGAGGGCGCGCGATGACCGCCGCCACTGCAGACGCCGCCCAGCCGGTAACGCTTGCCGATCGTCACCCTCGGCACCTGATCGCCAGCGACCAGCCCACTCAGGCACTGACCGCGCTCTCCGTCGGCGGCGAGGCTGCCCGGCTGGACGCGGGCGGAACCATGTGGCGGCTGCGCTCGCTGCTCGCGATGGGCCACGACGCCATCCGCATCGCGCGAGCCCTTGATGCCCGGTCGCAGGCCATTCGCAAGCTCATCCGCGGTGACGCCGCCACGGTGAGCTCGGACCTCCGGGACCTGGCGTGCCAGCTGTGGGACGCGTGGTGGGATAAGCGCCCGCCCGAGCGAACCCAAGCCGAGCGCCGCGCAGCCAGCAGGGCCCGGCAACGGGCCGAGCGGCACGGCTGGTGCGCCCCGCTGGGCCTGGACGAAGACGACCTCGACGAGCCCGGCTACCGGCCCTACTCGCTATACCGGCCCGCTACCGGCACTGGCGTCGCCGCCGACTTCCACCCGGCAGCCAGCCGGGAGACCGCGAAGGAGATCGCATGAACCCAGAGATGTACGCCGAACTCGACGGGAGCCCGCCGGCCGCCAGAGAATCCCGGGACTTGGTCTACCACATGCTCGGCGAGGACCACCCGGTGGCCGACGACGCCGCCCTGGTCGCCTCCGAACTGGTGAGCAACGCGGTCATCCACACCCGGTCCGGCCAGCCCGGCGGGATGCTCATACTCGCCGTCAAAGTATCGGAACACCCCGCGGCGGTGTGCATCCGCGTCCGCGACTCGGGCACTCTCGGCGCCCCGGTCCTGGCCGCACCCGGCCCCGGCAGCGAGCACGGCAGGGGACTCGCCATCATCGCCGCTCTCGCCACTGAATGGGGCAGCGAGCCCAGCGGATCAGGCCGGGCCACCTGGTGCCGGCTCACTCCCGACGCGTCTGCCGCTGGACGCAGTAGTACCCAGTCGGAAGACAAGCCCAGCGAGCCGGCAAGCCGCAGCCATACGACCGGGCATCGCCAGCATGATGCCTGAGGCCGTGCCCGGCGAGACCACCACGACCAGCGATCGCGCGGCTAGCACCCGGGCCCCGGGCACGCGAACGGTACCGGGACCTGACGACGCCTCGATCAGAGGCCGTAGCTACCGGCCAGGTGATCCACGTACAAGGACAGATGGGCATGCGGGTCGGCGTGCGTGCTCAGCGCTCCGCGGCGAGACGAGCGGATGCCTCCAAAACGCCGCGGCCCAGCCGCATCGCCCATCACGCGATGGCCGCGGAGGTGCCTCGCATTCCGGAACTGGAGGCGGGTCAGTGAAAGCCACCAGCGTGCGCTCCGTTCGGTGCCCGTGCCACGCCTGCCCTGGCGAGCCGTGCACACCCGAAGGCGACCACCTAGCCAGGTACCTGCGAGCTGAGTCTGCAGGCGCGATCTGCCGGGACTACCTCAAAGCCGTGATCGCTGGGCTCGACGTCCTCGCGCCGCACGTCGTGGTCCGACTCGCTCGGGCAACGGCACGACGGGCA
>WNFC01004428.1_pt1 | contig 15295 bp, 16 predicted proteins | sample 5400541 | NCBI WGS metagenome assembly WNFC01 (sample SAMN13153342, study PRJNA577476) | soil metagenome | isolation source: 120 cm saprolite under Douglas fir tree site 2 hole 2 replicate 1 | place: USA:California | collected 2015-04-18
TTGTTCGTGGTACTGGCAGGGGCGGGGACGGCTGCGGCCAAACCCGCCGCAAGTCAGCCGGCGACGGGCACGCTAGTTACTGTTGGCAGCCCGGCGTCTCCGTTCTCACAGAACAAGCAGAACGAGCCGACGGTTGCGATCGACGCAAACCATCCTGCGGTTGTGGTGGCCGGCTCCAATGACAACATCGACATGGAGGCTTGCAACGCGGGTGATCCGACGACGTGCCCGTTCACCCCGGGCGTCGGGGTCTCCGGGGTGTATTTCTCATTCGACGGCGGCCACTCGTGGACGCAGCCGACCTACACCGGCTGGAGCGCGCGGGGCTGCCTCGGCCCCGCCGCGTGCGCGCCGCACGTTGGGCCGATTGGCACGTTGCCCCATTACTTCGAGAACGGCCTGGTCTCCGACGGGGACCCGGGTGTCGCCTTCGGGCCGCGTCCGGGCGCGAATGGCACGTTCTCGTGGGCGAACGGCTCACGGCTGTACTACTCGAATCTGACGTCGAACTTCGGCGCCACCAAGCGTGACGAGACGTTCAAGGGCTTCGAGGGAATCGCCATCTCGCGGACCGACAACCTGAGGGCGGCCGCCGCCGGTGACGCGTCGGCCTGGATGGACCCAGTGGTGATCTCCAAGCAGAACTCCACGACGTTCTCTGACAAGGAGCAGATCTGGGCGGACAACGCTCAAACCAGCCCGTTCTTCGGCAATGTCTACGTCTGCTGGGCGAGTTTCCGCAGCAACAGCCACGGCCAGGCCCTCCCGACCCCGCTGACAGTCGCACGGTCCACCGACGGCGGCGGTAATTGGGTGCAAAGGCAGGTCGGCCCGGCGACCAATAACGGCATCAACGGCCAGCCCGACGGCTGCACCGTCCGCACCGACAGCCTCGGCAACCTCTACGTGTTCGGCGTGGGCAAGCGGGGCGGGGTGTCGTTCGAGATGATGTACAAATCGACCGACGGCGGCGCCCACTTCACCGGACCGGCGCTGCTCGCGAGCGCCGTGGACCCCGGGGTCATCGACCCGGTTATCGGCCGTCCAGTGATGGACGGTGTCGCGGGTGCGCGCAACGACCTCGCATTCGCACCCAGCGTCGACATCGCCAACGGCGCGCCCACCGGAACGGGCGCGACCAACCAGATCGTGCTGAGCTGGGCAGACGGCGCGCAAGGGCTCAACCATGAGCAGCTGCTGCTGATGACCTCCACCAACGGCGGAGCGTCGTTCAGCGGGCCGAGCGCCGTGCCGCTCGCGGCAGGAGACCGGCCGTACTATGCCGCACCGGCGATCTCACCCAACGGCACCGACGCGTACATCACCTACAACGCGTTCACCACCCCGTCCCGCAACGACACAAGTTCGCCGCGGGGCCTGGTCGGCGTGATCCTGCACGCCGACGTGACCGCCGGGACGATCGGCGCGTTCGGGACGGTGGCCCGGGGTGCTGTAGGTGACCCGCGCGCCTCGTCCCAGAACAACCTCACCGCGGAGTTCCTTGGCGACTACGTGTACACCGCGGCCACCCGCGCTGGCGCGGTCGGGGTCTGGAATGACGTCCGCAATGCGGCAGACTGCCCAGCCCTGGACGCGTGGCGGCTGTCGCTGCGCACCGGCACGTCCGTCCCCAAACCCGCCCCGCAAGCCGACTGCCCCGCCACGTTCGGCAATTCGGATATCTTCGGCGCCGCGGTCTCCGACCCCACGCCCTGACCTGTCAACCCACTGGCAGGGGGCCCCAGCACAGGCCTGGGCCCCCTGCCAGCGGGCGGAGTAGATGGCCGTCCCGCTAACATCGCCTGATGAGTGATCAGCTGTTCGTTCCGGTGGATTTCGCTGTGCCGGCTGGACTCGCCGCCGAGCAATTCCGGCTAGAACCGCTCGCGGCGCAGCACAACGCCGCGGACTATGCCGCCTGGACGGCCAGCGTCCAGCACATCCAGGCAACACCGGGTTTCACAGGGACGGGCTGGCCATACGAGATGAGCCTGGCGGACAATCTGCGCGACCTCGAACGCCACGCACAGGACTTCGCCGAGCGTCGCGGATTCACCTACACCGTGCTCAGCATCGGCACTGGCGACATCATCGGCTGCGTGTACATCTACCCGCCGCAGGACGAAGGGCCGGGGGGTGCTAGCACGCGCGATCGGCATGCGAGGGTCAAATCCTGGGTGCGCGCGGATTGCTCGGGACTCGACTCAGCGCTGTACCGCACGGTCCTGGCATGGCTAGAACGCGACTGGCCGTTCGACGCCATCGAGTACGCGCCACGCACCTGACCCCCCGACGCTCTGACGAGAGAGGACCCACGGCAGCCATGATGACGGCTATAGAGGGGCCGATCCCGGCTGAGCAGCTGATGATCGTCCCCGCCAACGAGGCATCTTGGGACGACGCCCGGGCGCTCGAGGCGCAGGCCTGCATCGACGGCTGACCGTCGCTTTAGCGTCGCCGCGTAGGTGTTCCAACTGCCGCGCCTTTCGGCCCTGTACGGCGGCCAGGCCTTCAACGTGCGCTGGCATGCCTCGCAATTACCTCGAGCGAGCCACCATTGCGTCTGGCGCCCAGCCTCACCATCAGCGAGCGAGAGGCCATGTTCGTGTCGTCAACCTCGGCGGTCACATCGGTCTGGCCACGTTTGTGAAGCACGCGGAACGCCCGGGCGAGCAGCGCGCTGGCTAGTCCGCGGCGGCGGTACTCGCGCAAGACCGCGATGAGTCCAAGGCGCGGCCGTCCGGGACTGTCCCAGACGCGCACCAGGCCCATGTAATCGCCGCTGCCCGAATCCACGGCGATCAAGTACGTTGCCGGGTCGAATTGCTGGTCGAATGTTTCCTCATGGAAGTCGCCCGGATCCCATTTCCAACCAGCGGCGCCCGGAACGTCCTGTCGCAGGGCGTCATCCAGCAACCGGAGCTGGTCCTCGTAGGCGTCAACGGCCGAAATGATGACGACACCCTCAGGTTCGGGGATGAAGTGCAGTCCGGTGATCTTCGGATCGGTCGGTATCAGATAGTTGCTCTCGCGCCGGAGCACGGCAAAACCGAGCCCGGCGAACCGTTCAAGCGCCTGACCATCGGCTTCGTCGATCGACGCGTAAAGGTCGCTGGCAGAATTGTCGGCAACGGCGGCGAGCAACGGCATGAAGCTGTCGGCCCGGCTGTCCGCATCAAAATGCACGAACCAACGATTATCTGGGCGCAGGAATGCACTGACAGCGCCGACCACCTGATCGGCATCGATCGCGCGCCAGACAAGGCCAGGCGAGGCGCGTACCACACGGAGTGCTGAGACGGTCACAGCGCCGGACGGTATCACCGGGAGTTGCACTCGTTCCACTGGAAATGGCGCCTTCCAGTCCCGGGCCGCTAGCCTGACTGCACTCTCAGGGAGAGACGGCCGTCATGTAGCGCACCACATAGCTGACCCCCCGACAGCGCCGCGGTGCCATCAAGGGGTCAGCGGTGTGGCGAGCCCAGACAGACGTCAGTGGTGGGCGGCGGCGAACTGGTCGGCCTCGGTCGAACCGGCCAGCGCCGTGGTCGAGGCGTCGGGGTTGATCGCGGAGGTGACCAGGTCGAAGTAGCCGGTGCCGACCTCGCGCTGGTGCCTGGTCGCTGTGTAGCCCTCGGCCTCTGCCGCGAACTCGGCCTCCTGCAGCCGCACGTAAGCGGGCATGCCCTCCTCCGCATAACCCCGGGCCAGGCTGAACATCGAGTGATTCAGCGCGTGGAAGCCCGCCAGGGTAATGAACTGGAACTTGTACCCCATCGCGGCCAGTTCCTTCTGGAACTTGGCGATGGTCGAGTCGTCCAGGTTCGCCCGCCAGTTGAACGACGGCGAGCAGTTGTAGGCAAGCATCTGATCCGGGTAAACGGAGTGGATCGCGTCGGCGAACTCGGCCGCGACGGAAAGATCGGGCGTCGAGGTCTCCATCCAGAGCAGGTCCGCATACGGCGCGTAGGACAGGCCGCGCGCGATGCAGACGCCGATCCCGTTGCGGACGCGGTAAAAGCCTTCCGCGGTGCGCTCACCGGTCACGAACGGCTGGTCCCGCTCGTCGATGTCGCTGGTCAGGAGTGTGGCAGCCTGGGCGTCGGTCCGTGCCACGATGATTGACGGCACTCCGCACACGTCGGCAGCAAGCCGCGCGGAGCTCAGCGTCTTGATGTGCTGGCCGGTCGGGATCAGCACCTTGCCGCCCAGATGGCCGCACTTCTTCTCGGACGCGAGCTGGTCCTCCCAGTGCACGCCCGCGGCCCCGGCCGCGATCATGGATTTCATCAGCTCGAATGCGTTGAGGACACCGCCGAAGCCGGCCTCCGCATCGGCGACGATCGGCGCCAGCCAGTGCGGCGCACCCTCGTTGCCCGATTCGGCCCAGGTGATCTGGTCGGCGCGCAGCAGAGCGTTGTTGATCCTGCGAACAACCTGCGGCACCGAGTTGACCGGGTACAGGCTCTGGTCCGGGTAGGTCTGAGCGGCCAGGTTCGCGTCGGCGGCGACCTGCCAGCCGGACAGGTAGATGGCCTTGAGCCCGGCCTTAACCTGCTGCACGGCCTGATTGCCCGTGAGCGCACCAAGGGCGTGGACATAATCCTCGCTGTGCAGCAACGACCAGAGACGCTCAGCGCCCAACCGTGCCAGCGTGTGCTCTTCCTGCACGGACCCGCGCAGCCTTACCACGTCAGCGGCAGTGTAGGTACGCTCGGTTCCGTCCCAGCGTGAATCAGCGGCCCAGCTCTGCCGCAGCTCGGCGACCTGGTCATCGAAGCTCTGGTTGCCCTCGAGGCGACGATTGTTCACTGGACCTCCTGATGCGTGCCGTCCCCGGGTGTTGGTTCCAGCTTCGCTGCGGTCATCACGCCACGGTAGGGACCTCACGCGTGAAAATCCGCAGATCTTCGTGTAGCTTGAAGATATGACGACTTTCGTCGAGAAAGAATTGTCAACTTTGCCGGAGAGCGGTCTTGACCTCGTTCTGTTCGGACAGCGGTTGCGGCACATCAGGAAGAGCAGGGGACTCACGCTCGCCGAGCTGGGCGAGCGGGTAGGGCGGGCTCCATCCGTGCTGTCCCTGCTAGAGAACGGCCGTCGTGAGCCGAAGCTGTCCCAGATCGACGCCCTGGCCAGCGCTCTTGGCGTGTCCTCCGAAGAGCTGATGCGCCGCCAGGCGCCCAGCCGGAGGGCGCAGCTTGAGATCGCTCTCGACGAAGCCCAGCGTGACCCCGTCTATGCCAGGCTCGAGCTGCCTTACCTGCGGCCGGGCCCCAGGGTGCCGAGCGACGTCATCGAGCACGTACTCGCGCTGCACGAGGAGTTGCGCAGGCAAGAGGCCAAGCCTACGGCGACCCCCGAGGAGGCCAGGGCTGCCAACGCTGACCTGCGCGCGATGATGCGCGATCGTGGCAACTACTTCGCCGAAATCGAACAGGCCGCCGCGCGGGCGCTTGAGCCAGTCGCGTACTCGGGCGGCGCGCTGTCGCAAGGCATGCTGCTGTCAGTCGTGTCGCACCACGGCTTCTCGGTCCGCTACGTCCAGGATCTGCCCCGGTCGGCGCGTTCGGTCACCGACCTGCGAAACCAGCGGATCTACCTGCGCCAAGAATCGCTTGGAATGCACACTCCGCGGGCGGTCCTGTTGCAGACCCTCGGTCATTTTGTCCTCGGCCACAGCGCTCCCGAGGATTTCGCCGACTTCCTGCGCCAGCGGGTGGAGGCCAACTACTTCGCGGCCGCGGTGCTGGTGCCCGAGCACGCGGCCGTCACGTTCCTGCGGCACGCCAAGGAGAACAGGAACCTGTCGGTCGAGGACATGCGTGATGTGTTCTCCGTGTCCTACGAGATGGCCGCGCACCGTTTCACGAACCTGGCCACCCACCACCTCGACATGACCTGCCATTTCGTCAAGAACGACGCGGGCGGCATCATCTACAAGGCTTACGAGAATGACGGCGTCATCTTCCCCGCGGACGCCGCGGGGGCGATCGAGGGCCAGCGGATGTGCCGCCACTGGTCAGGGCGGCGGATTTTTTCCGCCGCCGACCGGTTCAGCCCGCACTACCAGTACTCGGACACGCCGTCCGGCACCTACTGGTGCGTGGCCTCGGTCGATCCTGGCAGCGAGCGCGGATTTGCGATCACGCTCGGCGTGCCGTTCGACGACGCGCGCTGGTTCCGCGGCCGGGACACCACCAAGCGCACAAAGTCCACCTGCCCCGATCCGTCGTGCTGCCAGCGTCCGCCAGCCAGGCTGGCGGCCCGCTGGGACGGGATGGCCTGGCCGTCAGCGCGCGCACACTCCCACATCCTGTCTGCTCTGCCGTCCGGCAGTTTCCCGGGCGTGGACGAGGCCGATGTCTACGCGTTCCTCGAGCGGCACGAACAGGACTGACGGCGTGCCGCCCGGGCGCCGAAAATCCACCCTTGTCAGGCGAACTTAGGCGGTCGCTTCTCCCGCAGCGCGGCCGCGCCTTCAGCGAGGTCGGGGCCCATGAACGTGAGCATCTCGTAGGCGGCCGACTGATCGAAGATCGGCCCGGCGGTCCGCAGCCAGCTGTTCATAGCGCGCTTGGTCAGCCTGATCGCCAGCTGCGAGCCGGTCGCCAGTGTGTCGGCGACCCTGAGCGCTTCGCCAAGCACCTCCTCGCGCGGCAGCACCTTGCTGACCAGCCCGATCCGCTCGGCTTCGACGCCGTCCACCATCTCGCCGGTCAGCAGGTAATAGCGCGCCTTGGCCATGCCGCACAGCAGGGGCCAGATCATCGCGGCGTGGTCGCCAGCCGCCGCGCCGAGCTTTACGTGCCCGTCGCCGAGGCGGGCCTCAGCCGCGCAGATGCTGATATCGGCGAGCAGGGCAACCACCAGCCCGGCTCCCACAGCAACGCCGTTGATCGCCGAGACGATCGGCTTGTCGCAGTTGACCATGTTGTAGACGAGGTCACTCATCTCGCTCAGCATGCGCGTGGTCCGGTCGTAATCGCCTGCCATCCGCTGCACCATCGCGAGATCACCGCCCGCGGAGAACGCCTTCCCGGCCCCGGTGATCACCGCCACCCTGGCCTGGTCGTCGCGGGCGACATCGGTCCAGACCCTGGCCAGCTGGCTGTGCATCGCCTCGTCGGCCGCGTTGTAGACCTCGGGCCTGTTGAGGGTGATCAGGAGGACGCCGTGCTCACGCCGCTCGAACAGCAGATGGCCGTAGCTGCCGTAATTCATGCCGTCGCGGCTCCTTGGTCGGTCGGGGGCGGACTGATGATGGAATGATGACATGACCCCCAGCGCGCCGCCCGGGCGGCTGATCGGCGCGGGCCGCGCCGCCGCTCGGCGTGCGCGAGGCCTTCGACGCTGATGGCTCCGACCTGGTGATGGCCATGATCCGCGGCACCGAGATGCTGGCGGACATAGCCGCCCGGCCATGGCGGGCGGCCAGGCACGCGAGAACGCTCGCCCGGCTGCACGACCAGTTGCACGAGATAGCGGCGCCACCGACTCGCTGCTCGCTGCTGTCCGCGTGGCTGCTGGTCTGGTGCGAGGCCTGCTCGTCCGCAGGTTCGAGGCCGTGGTGAGCGCGGACCCCCGCCCTTACCTGACGCAGGTCGCCGAGTTGGGCCGCTCACCGGCCGGGCCGCTAATGCCGTTCAAATCCTTGCCGGCCCCCTGATGCGGATTCCGTTCAACCATACTACTCTTGAGTAACTTAGCCGTGCCGCGGATGGGCCGCGGCGGGCCGACCGGGTGCTGCCGCAGATATTCGCGGCCGTGGCAAGGAGTATCCCGATGAGCAATGGCGAGCAGGTGACCAGCGGCGAGGCGGCGAGCGGCGAGTTCACGCTCGACCTGTCCGAGGATGTCCGCGATATGCGCGACTGGGTGCATGAGTTTGCCGGGAATGTCATGCGGCCTGCGGCCGCCGAGTGGGACGAGCGCGAGGAGACGCCCTGGCCCATCTTGGAAGAGGCCTCGAAGATCGGGCTCTACTCGCTCGACTTCTTCGGCGGGCAGTGGCTGGAACCGACCGGCCTTGGTACGCCGGTCGCCTTCGAGGAAATCTTCTGGGGCGACGCCGGAATCGGCCTCGCGCTGACCGGAAGTTGCCTGGCGGCGGTCGCCGTCAGCGGCAGCGGCACGCCCGAGCAGATCGGCGAGTGGGTGCCGCAGATGTTCGGCAGCCCGGACGACATCAAACTCGGCGCGTTCTGCTCGTCCGAGCCCGACGCGGGCAGTGATGTCGGCGCGATCAGGACTAGGGCTGTCTACTCTGAGGCAACCGACGAATGGGTTCTGAACGGCACCAAGGCCTGGGCCACCAACGGCGGCATCGCTGACGTACACGTCGTCGTGGCGTCCGTCGAGCCAACGCTCGGCAGCCGCGGTCAGGCCAGCTTCATAGTCCCGCCCGGCACCAAGGGCCTCTCCCAGGGGCAAAAGTTCCGCAAGCACGGAGTCAGGGCCTCGCATACGGCCGAGGTGGTGCTGGACGACGTCCGGGTGCCTGGCCACTGCCTGGTGGGCGGCAAGCAGAGGCTCGACGCCAGGCTGGCGAGGCTGGCCGCCGGCCAGGCCAGCGGCGAGCAGTCGGCGATGAAGACATTCGAGGCCTCCAGGCCCACTGTGGCGGCAATGGCGGTCGGCGTGGCGAGGGCGGCCTTCGAGTACGCGCGGGACTACGCGGTCACCCGGGTGCAGTTCGGCAGGCCGGTCGGGCAGAACCAGGCGATCGGGTTCATGCTCGCCGATATGCAAGCTTCAGTCGACGCTGCCCGGCTGCTGACCTGGCGCGCCGCCTGGATGGCCAGGCAGGGCCGCAAGTTCACCAGGGCCGAGGGCTCGATATCGAAGCTGGTGGCCGGGGAGACGGCGGTGCGGGTCACCGAGCAGGCGATCCAGATCCTGGGCGGAAATGGTTACACGAGAGATTACCCAGTCGAGCGCATGCACAGGGACGCGAAGATTTTCACGATTTTCGAGGGCACGTCGGAGATCCAGCGCATGATCATCGGTAGGGCCGTCACGGGGCTTGACGTGCGCTAATAACCGCGGGTCATGGCGCTGATTCCTGCGCGACCAGCATCGCAACGCGCAGTCCCGGTTCATCTGATGGTCTTAACGTCTGGTGCCGAGGGCGCGCGAGAGGACGGTTACCCGATCGTGAGCGCCGGTCTTGGCAAAGATCGACTTGAGATGGTCCTGGATGGTGTGGTCCGATAGAGACATCTGGCGTGCCATTGATCGGGTGTCGCTGCCGGTGGCCAGGAGGCCGAACAGTTGGTACTCGCGGGCGGTGAGGCCGAAGGCGCGGCCGAAGAGTTCGAGCCGCTCGGAGGCGGACGCCTCCTCGATGGTGACGACGATTGTCGCTGCCCGTTCGGCGGGAGGCTGGTCAGGCGAGAGCCTGGCTGCACGGAGAGCAAGCCAGAAGCCGTCAGCCAGATGCGTGCGGGCGAAGGCCGGATGGGCGTCGACGCCTTTCTCGACAGCCAGAAGCTGGGCGGCGACGTTGTAGACGCTCGCCGGGATAGCCTTCTGGTCAGGCTCGGGCGGAAGCAGCGCATCAAGCCACGCGCGTGAAGCCGCGGTGCGGCTGGCGATCCGCAGATGGTCGTCGAGCGTCAGGACGACCGGTCCGAGGTCGGGCCGGTGCGGAGTCGCGGGGTCTACGAAGGTTCTGGCCTGGCACTGACGCAGCGCGGTGGCCAGCGGCGCAGTGATAGTGGCGATGAGTCCGGCCTCAGCGGTGCTGAACGGACCCCTGGTCGTGTTACGCCACAGGTCGAGGAATCCCCAGCAGCCGAACTGGTCTGCGAAGACCGCTGATGCCACGTCGCCGGTTCCGTATCTGCACAATACGTCGCGCCACATCAGGCTCCGACTCAGTTCTCCTCCGACGGCATCGCTCAGGGTGCCGACAGGTGAGCTTTGCAGTTGCAGGACCGTCCAGCGATTGACTGGCGTGGCGTACTTGGCCCCGATCAGGGCCGGAAGTTCGGGCAGGCAGGGAACTTCGGCCAGCGGCGCGACACCGACGGCCGTGACGGGATCGGTAAGAAGCCAGACGTATGCGTCGAAGTCGATGACCTCGCGGAGTATCGCAAGTACCTGCAGGCGCAGGCTCCTACCGTCGAGAAAGTCCGCGCAGATGGCCTCGATGCGCGCGCGGACGCGCGCCCGCGACAAGTTTTCGGCCACGGCGTGAGCGTATGCCCTCCGCGCGCCCCGGCCGCCTTCCAGCATGCACGGATCCGGTCACCCCCAGATAGTCGGGATACCGCACGAGGACGGACATCCCTAGCGTGGATTTCGACAGCAAGCACGGCGACATGATGGAGAAAACCCATGGCCACGCTCCGGATCGAGCACGCGATCACCGACTATCAGCTCTGGAAGAAGGCGTTCGACGGATTCGCGGAAGCCCGGGCAAGGGCCGGAGTCCGCAGCTACGCCATCCGCCTGCCGGTCGACGACCCGAGGTATCTGATGCTTGACCTCGAGTTCGATACTGCGGCCGTAGCGGAGACGTTCGCCGAGTTCCTGGTCCAGCACGTCTGGTCATCACCGGCATCTTCGCCCGGCCTGGCCGGTGCGCCCAAAAGCCGGATCCTCGAGCTTGTGCCCAGCGCTGAACGCTGAGGCTTCGGTGCCCGTTCAACTGCCCCGTTCCCTCCGCGATGAGATCTGCGCCGCTGCCGCCGGGCGGTCTAGCCGGCCGTGAAGGCGCCGGCTGGATTGAGCGGGTCGCCGGCGATGGCGTGGGGCAGGTAGTCGCGCTCGAAGATCGTGGCGACGAGCTGACCCCGGCTGTGCACGCCTGTGCGGTCGAACACCGACTTCAGGTGATCTTGCACGGTGTCGGCGGTCAGGTGCAGCTGGCCCGCAATCTGGCGTGTCGACATGCCCTGGCAGACCAGGGCGGATATCGTCCTCTCGCGATCGGTCAGGCCGTAGGCAGCCATGATCAGCGGCGCGACCTCGGCCGGGGCGGCTTCCTGGATGATCACCGTGATCGGCTTTTCGGCTGGGGCGTTCATCCACGAGGCGTGCAGGACGGCCCAGCGGCCGCTTCTGGTGCGCACTTGCAGACGCGGCATGGCCGGCTCGGTGGGCGGTAGGTGACGGAGCCTGGCTGCCAGCGCCGAGATTTCGATCGGGAGATCCGAACCGTCGGCGTGGCCGCCGAGGTCCTCGAGCCACTGGCCAGCGGCGCCGTTCAGGCCGGCCACGGCGCCATCGGCCGCGAGCATCACCAGGCCCGGTCCGCCCTGGGCCTCGTTCAGGTGGCAGGCCTGACGGAGCAGGCCCTGCCGCAGGCCTTCGGCGAGGTGCGGGGCGAGGCGCTGTATAAACCGCGCCTCGTCCCGCGAGAACACCTGCGGCCCTTCGCGGTGCAGGCAGATGTAGCCCCAGCAGGTGTCCCGGATCCGCAGCACCGCGCGTAGTTCGTCCTGCAAGCCCAGCGGCGCGAAGATGTCTCGGTAACGGTCACTGCTGGCCGGGTGGCCGCCGGTCGCCTGCATCAAGGTGCCCACGCCTGTCGCCTGGCAGGCGAGCTCGGTCCATTTGTTGACGTCCTGGTGCAGGAACTCGTTGTCGACGAAGTAGGGGCCGGAGGTTTCCGGCAATTCCTCGCGGTAGGACCGGGTGAATAGCAGCGTGGCTGGGTCAGCGGATGCCCACCACAAGGCGTCGATCGGCACGGCCTTGCGCAGCCGCGGCAGCACTGCCGCCCGCAGCGAGTCGGCGTCCAGCCCTGACCTGCAGGCGGACGCCACCGCGGCGACGAGATTGTCGGCAGTCGGACCGGTGAGCATGGCTTCTGGCCTCCTGCCGTTTCCTTGACTCTAGCTGGGGGCCACAACCTCGTAGCAGCCCCGGCTCACCAGTTCAGTGCCGGTGGCGGCGACCGTCGCCGCGCGGCTGTGCTCGGCGAACTGATCGGTAGCCCTCGCGGCGTCGTCGCTGTCCCACAGCGTGAGCGTCAGCGCCGTGCCGCCATCCCGGTCGATCAGGAAGACGGCGCCCGCGTTCCCGGGCAAGCCCTCCACGAACCCCTTGACTGCGTTGACAGCGTTGTCGGCCCACTTCTGCAATGCCTCCGGTGACCCGGACCATGTCGACGTACGTGCAAACATGCTTGCGCCTTCCTCTCCCATGTCCTCTACCGCAACCGTGCCAGCGGAGCGGCCGGAGCACCCTCCCAGAATTCTGGGAGGGCCAACCGCGGCGGCGTCAAGACGAGGGCGGAGATGGTTGGCGGCCAGGCTGGATCCGGGCCGTCACGATGTGTGCGCGTAGTCGGCAGTCCAGACGTCGACGAGGTCAAGCAGGGTTCGCGAGGGCTCGGGCGGCACGAACCCGAGGATCTCCTTCAGCAGCGTGTGGACGACGGGATGCAGGCGGTCGTGCTCGAACGCGTCCCAGTCGTCCTTGGACTGCCACACATCGACGTAGCGCAGTCCGGTTTCGGTTCGGTATGCCAGATGCGCGATCATGCCGGGCGCGCGCTCCGGGCCGATGCCGTCCTTGATGCGGGCGTATATCTCCGTGTCTATCGGCACCTCGTAGGTGAATGCGTAGGTCATCCCGTCTCGCCTCCAACATTGATCCGAAGATGTTTCGGATTAATATTGGTATCATGGACCCCGTGCCGCCACACGTCAAGCGCCGCTACGACGCCTCCAAGCGCCGGGAGGCAGCCGCGCGCACACGGCAGGCGATCCTGGCCGCCGCCCTCGAGTTGTTCACCGCGCGCGGCTACTCGACCACCTCGATGGCCGCGATTGCCGCGCGGGCCGATGTGGCGCTCGACACCGTCTATGCATCGGTCGGCCGCAAGCCCGAGCTCGCTCGCCTGCTGATCGAGACTGCGATCTCCGGCAGCACGCAGGCCGTCCCCGCAGACGAGCGCGACTACGTGCAGGCGATCCGGGCTGCACCCGACGCTGAAACCAAGATCCAGATCTATGCTTCGGCGATGCGGATGATCGCCGGCCGTCTTGCTCCCCTTCTTGGCATCATCCAGCAGGCTGCCGCGGCCGAGCCGGAGCTAACCTCGTTGTGGCGCGAGATCTCCGAGCGCCGTGCGGCCAACATGCGCCGCTTCGCAGCGGACCTGGCCGCGGTCGGCGCGCTGCGGGTGGATCTCGGCGAGGCGGCCGACATCGTCTGGGCGACCAACGCGCCCGAGCTCTACCAGCTGCTGGTCGGCCAGCGCGGCTGGACCCCAGAACGATACGAGCACTTCCTGGCCGACACCTGGCGCCGCCTCCTGCTAGCCGACTGAGCTGCAGGAGCTTTGCCGGGCCAGCCGGCCCGCGCTCGCAGGAATGCGCGCGGCATCCACCTGTTGCTGACTGTGGCGAGGTCCGGCGGAGCCGAGGCGGCTTATTGGGCAAGGCACATGCTCAGCGGCGTGCACGAAATGCTGGGGCGAGCTGGCGGTGTACGGCGGCGTCGGCGTTGTCGCCATCTTCCTGGACTGGCTCGAGATAGAAACGGGCCCAGTCCGCTACGTTGTTGCGCACGCCGAAGATCACCACGCCGCGCATGATGTGCGGGGATCCGTCGGTCCGCGTGCCGCGGTGCTCCCACTCAGTCCAGGCCGTGTCCCCATCTACGGCGCCGCGCACTGCCTCGGCGGTGACGTCAGGCACTGCGGCGAAGATCTGCTCCCAGTTCCTGCGTACCGGTGAAGCCGCGCTCAGGATGCGCCGGGGTTTCGTTGCGGTAATCGGTGGCGAAGCAGCTGACGACCGCCTCCAGGTCATGAGCGTTGGTAGCGACGCGCAGCCGCTCGACCATCGCCGCTGACCCGCCCTCAGTTCCATGGCTATCCATGCTGCACTCCCCAATATTTGATACACTCTCATGTAATCGATACATCACTATGGATCGGAATATGACTCCTGTCAAACCGAGGCGTCGGTATGACTCGGCCCGGCGGGCCGAGCAGGCGCGTCAGACACGCAACGCGATCGTCGAGACGGCCCGGCGGCTCTTCCTGCGGGACGGATTCGCGGGGACGACAATTGCCGCGATCGCGGCGGAGGCGCGGGTCTCGGTCGAGACGATCTACAAGGCATTCGGGGGCAAGCCTGGCCTGGTGCGTGCGATCTGCGACGCGGCACTAGCCGGACAGGGCCCGGTCCCGGCCGAAACGAGATCCGACCAGCTGCAGCTGCACGAGCCCGATCCCCGAAGGATCATCCGAGGCTGGGGCGAGCTCACCGTCGAGGTCGCTCCCCGGATCGCGCCGATCATGCTGCTGGTCCGCTCCGCGGCCGCCGCCGATCCGGAGATGGCGGGGCTGCTCGCCGAGGTCGACGCTGCGCGTCTGAGCCGCATGACCCGCAACGCGCACAACCTCGAAGCGGCCGGACACCTGCGCCCCGACATCACGGTCGAGCAGGCCGGCGAGGTGATGTGGACGTATAGCTCACCCGAGCTTTATGAACTGCTAGTCCTCAAGCGCGGCTGGCCGGCAGGACGCTACGGCGCCTTCATAGCCGAGGCGATGATCGCCGCGTTGCTCCCGCCCGAGCCGCCGCTGGCGAGGCACACAGCGAAACGGCCGGGATGAGCGATGTGCGGGAAGTGGCCGCTTCCTGGCCACACCGTGACGGTCGCCTGCGGGAGCATCTCGGTCAGCCACCCCCGGTAGTCGGCCGGCAGATCGTCTCCGGCGACGACAAGATACGGCACTCCGGCGGCGCGTACTGCCGCGAGCGTGGCTTCGACCATGTCGGCGAGCTCGCCGGCTGGCCGGTCGAGGACCTCGCGCCAGTAGCCGAGGACGAGGTCCTGCCGTGGCCGGGAACTTGCCCGCACAAGCTGTTGTCCGGCGTTGGGCAGCAGCTCGATGCGCATGCTGGCCGCGAACATCTGCCAGACGGCAGGGAAGGCGGGCCCGCGAAGCTCGCCGGCGAGAGACTGCACCAGACCGGCGAAGGGCGCCACCTGCAGCGGCTGGTCGACGTTGATGACGCCCCGGGTCGGATACTGGGCGGCATAGACGGTTGCGATGACGCCGCCTATCGAGTGCCCGACGACTATAGGCGATTGCAGCTGCGCTTCCTCGACGGCACGATGCACGCCGCGAGCGACGCTCGCAACATCATACGACGGCCATCCCGGGGACGCGCCGTGACCGGGAAGATCCACCGCAAGGACCCGGCGGCCGGGGTCCATGGGCTGCAGCTCGTCCAGCGAGGGTCGCCACAGGCTGCGATCGAAGGTCAGGCCATGGAGGAGGACCAGCGGCGGCCGGGCATCGGATTCGCCCGAGTCGTCCGCG
>WNFC01004429.1_pt1 | contig 15293 bp, 10 predicted proteins | sample 5400541 | NCBI WGS metagenome assembly WNFC01 (sample SAMN13153342, study PRJNA577476) | soil metagenome | isolation source: 120 cm saprolite under Douglas fir tree site 2 hole 2 replicate 1 | place: USA:California | collected 2015-04-18
TCTTGATCATCCAATGTAGTGATGCGTATCGGGAATCCAGTTTGAAAAGTCGTGATTCCCGACAGAGCCCAGCCGTTCAGCACCTTTCCGGCTGCGCCTGTGTAGTGGTGGAATGGCAATTCCCAGTAATAACTCAAAACAATCCGATGCCGTGCATCGAAGACCGAGAGCGAGCGGCTACGACGAGGATCGATCGGATTCAAGATGCCCTCAAAGCTGGAAGCTTCGTCGAATGACTTGCTGAAGGTGTAGGCGGCGGTGAGCTGCAGGCCATGCGCAAACCGTTTATCAAGGGACGCCTGCAACGAATTGTACGCCGAATTGGCAATCGTATCCTGGGCGAAGATGCTGCTAAAGACGGGGATTCCATCACCAGGGCAGCCGGTGCCGGTCAGCGGATCGCACTGCGGAGAAGAGTAACGACGCAGCCCCACAAGAGTTATACCGTTTGGTGCAATAGTATTGACATCAGTTCCTCCTGGAATAAACGTGGGGCCATTTGGGCCGTAAGGAAGATGCAAACCTTGCGAAGGAATTATGACGTGGCTGCCGTCTGGTTGTTGGGCCGGAATGAAGAAGGTGCTGTCAGCAAAATAGGGGCCGCATGTACCGTCGCCGAGCACGGCGTTCAGATCCAGGCAAGTCTGCGGGTTTCCGTAGTTCAGATCGTGGGTGGCGAGCAGCCGATGGCCCTGCGAGCCCACGTAGCCCACCTGCAACTTCAGATCCCTGCTGAGCTGGCGCTCGAGGGTCAGGTTATATTGCGCCGAATACTGACTTCGCATTTTCGGCTGAAACTGACCGAATAACAGAATGGGGCGAAACATCCCCCAGTCCACCGGCGTGCCCCGTGGCGGATTCAGGATACCGTTGACACCGGCCAGCGAGGGCAGGCCGAATGGATTGGGATAAGTAAAGCCCCCGCTCTGGTCCTGAAAAGGAGTGTTGAACATCGTGTTAAAAGGGAAGGTACTTCCCCCAAAGGGCGGCTCGGCGCTGAATTGTTCCAGCACCAACTGCTCAATCGGGTTGTAGAAGAGTCCCCAACCCGCGCGGATGCTGGTCTTGCCGGAGGTCCCGGGGCTCCAGGCAATTCCAATACGTGGAGCAAAGGCTTTGTAGTATGTCTGCGTCAGACCATTAGATACGCCCGTGTCTCCCGGCACCACCAAGCCGACCGGAGTCATGGAAGAACAGTCGGTGTTGGCTGTATCTTGGCAAGGATAGACCGTACTCACCTGCCCAGGGCGGAAGGTTTGGACGTGCTTGCTCACGTCGGCAATCGGCGTGTTGAGTTCCCAGCGCAAGCCGTAGTTCAGGGTGAGGTTTGGCTTGATCTTCCAACTGTCCTGGGCAAACAGGTACAGTCCCGTACTGCGGACATGCTCGATCTGGGCGGAGCCTTGCCCATACGAACCTGGGAATCCGAGCATGTAATCGGAAAACACTGTATCGCCGACCGGGCTATTGGTCGAAGTACCATCGACAAAGAACTCGCCGTTGACGTCAAAATAAAGAGTCTGGTCAAAGCGCTGGCGGCGAACGTCGGCACCAAATTTGATGGAGTGCGGGCCAATAATCTTGCTGACACTATCCGACCATTGGAGGGAATTCCCCACCTGAGGCACTTGCCCCTCACCATTGTTGCCGATGGTGAATCCACCGCTCACCTGTACAAAAGGAACACCTTCGAACTTAGGACCCAAATTGGGGTGAATGCCCAGGGTATTCTCTGGCGTCCCGTCTGAGAAGCAGGGAACCGGGCCCGTTACGTCCGTTAGCCAGGCCGGAGCGGGTGGGCACGAATTCTGTACGGTTGTTGTGAACGTGGGACGCTGGAAGGTTTTCTGCGCCTCGCGGTTGTAATTGAAGCGAAACTCATTGATGGTTGTATTGCTAATCGTCCACGTGTGGCTGATGTTGTACTGCTGGAATCGCTCGTTGGTAGTGGATCCGAATCCGGGCACGTTCGCGCCCGCAGCCTGGAATTGCGCAAACGGGTAGACTACGTGGTGATCATCAAAATAATAGTAAAAACTGAGGTTCTGCTTGTTGTTGATCCGGTGATCGATCTTCACCGTAAACTGGTCGCCGCGCTCGGGCTGCACCGGAGTGGTCACAAGTGCACTGTTGTTGTTGGCTGGGATTGGCACGTACTGGAGTAGGTCGACCGCGGTCGGATCCAGGCAGCCTAGCGGGATGATGTTGTTCGGGAAAAGGTCTGAATAGAATTGGCCATCAGGTATGGTGGGCGCCGACCCCAGTGCCGTTGTGCAGTTGGGCCGCTGGTTCAGTGCAAAAGCGTTAGTTAGAGTCCCCCCGAAAGTTGTCTCTGAGGAAAAATCAGCAAAGGGCTGACTCGCGCTGGGACGCTCACTCGCTGTGGGGACGAACACGAGTGGCGACGGGATCCCCTGACGAATGCGCCGGCCTTCGTAGGAAGTAAAAAAGAATGTTCGGTCTTTCTTGATCGGCCCGCCGAAAGTTCCCCCAAACTGATTTTGATTGAATTTCGGCTTGTCACAGGGAATCCCCTGTACAGCCGTGAAGCAGTAAGGATTGGCGTTCAGGACCGTGTTCCGGAAAAACTCATACATGTTCCCGTGAATACTGTTGGTTCCCGACTTTGTTACCACGTTGACGATCGAGCCGGAGTTGCGACCGTATTCGGCGTCGAAGGTATTGGTAAGGACGCGGAATTCCTGGATGCTGTCGGGGCTCGGCTGCACGGTAGGAAGATTGACGAACTGATCGTTGGCATCTCCCCCGTTGACACTAAAGTTATTGGAACGGCCACGTCCCCCATTTACCGAGACTGCTCCCGCCTTGTCGCTACCGTAGACAACGGTGTTGCTTGATCCCACGGTCGACATCACTCCGGGCTGCAATTGCAGGAACTGATAAGCATCGCGGGAGTTGAGTGGAAGCTGGCTGACGGCGCGGTCGTTTACGACGGCGCCGAGTTGGGTGCTGGTAGTCTCGACCAAGGGGGCTTCTGACGTCACGTCAACCACTTCTTGTGTCGCGCCCACCTGCATGGTCATATTGAGCGTGATTACCTGGTTGATGTCGAGCGCGACGCCACGGCGAACGTTTTTCTTAAACCCGGTCAAGTCGAATTCCAGGCGGTAGGTTCCCACCGGGACTTCGATAAAGTCGTAGTCTCCGGCTGAATTTGTCGTCGCGTCGCGACTTACGTTGGTACCTTCGTTGACCAGAGTCACTTTCGCGTTCGCCAGCACGGCGCCCGACGAATCGGCGACACGGCCAATGATCCGGCCAGCCGTGCCTTGGGCGGGAAGCAATGCGGGAAGCAGAAGCGAGAGAGCGGCGACAAGGCAAACGGCGGTGCAGCGGGTTCGCAGTGACGGCATAAAACCTCCGGGCATCCTGGGAAGATTTTCTTTTGAATACGACAGCTTGTGTGCAGCCACAACCTTGCTATAATCCCGCAAGGTTAGAGAAGGGGTACGCATGCTGTCAAGAAGAAAAAAAGCGTTCCTTCTAATAGAAAACTTTCATGTCTGTTTCCGGTGAACGATGTTCTGGTGAACCATGTTCTAGTGAACGAGTTCCGGTGAATAATGAGTACTGCCAACGGTAAGCCCTACTTGAAGATCGGAGACGTGGCGCGGCGTGTAGGGGTTTCGCCGTCCGTGATCCGGACTTGGGAGAACCTGGGGCTGACACGTCCGAGGCGCACCGAGAGCAAGTACCGGCTCTATACGGCCGACGACGTGAAGCTGCTGAAGCGGGCGCGATTTCTGCGGAAGGTGCGGGGATTGAACGCGGCGGCAATCGTCGAATTGCTGCGGCGCGAGGGGCATGCCCGCCCCGCGGGAGATGGCAGCGCCCTGGCGATTGGTTCGCATTTGCGGCGGTTGCGCTCGAAACGGCGGCTGTCGCTGGCGCAAGTCGCGAAAACCGTCGGCATCTCCGTTGGGTTTTTGAGCGCGCTGGAGCGTTCGCAGATGAGCGGATCAGTAGGAACGCTGCGCAAGCTGGCACGGTTTTACAAGACCAACATCCTCGATTTTTTCGATGCGACCGGAGCGAGCAGCCGGCAGGTGCGGCCGGCTCAAAGAAAGGTTCTGGAAGCCGGCCCTGGCGTGCGGATGGAGTTGCTGGCGTGGGGAAACACGGTGATGGAGCCGCATCTGTTTCGCGTGGCCCCGGGAGCGGGAAGCGGCGACTCTTACTCGCACGAGGGCGAAGAGTTCCTTTATATATTGCGCGGCGCGCTGGCGATAACGCTGGAGAACGAGGAATACCGCCTCAAAGTTGGTGATAGTTTCTACTTTGAGAGCGCGACTCCGCACCACTGGAAAAATCCCGGACGCTCCGAAACATGGCTGCTGTGGGTAAATACTCCGCCGACGTTCTGAAGTAGCGGCCGTACTGGAGGCACCATGAAGGCGCGACAATCAGTTCTGCTGTCCGTGCTAACGCTGATTGTGTTCACAGGTTCGTGCGCCAAGAAAACACCTACCCTCAATTTGCTGGTGTGGGAGGGCTATGCCGACGCCGCTTTCGTTAAGGCTTTCGAGGAACAGCATCATTGCAAGGTTTCAGCTTCCTACATGGGGTCAAGCGACGAGTTGGTCGCTAAGCTACGTGGCGGCAGCGCGGGAAACTATGACGTGATCTCTCCCTCGAGCGATGTGGCGACGTCGATCGCATCGGCCGGCCTGGCCGCTCCCCTGGATTTGTCGAAGGTCCCAGCCTATGGACAACTTTCTCCGCAGCTCACTTCCCTGCCCCTGGTGCGAGTGAAAGGCCAAGTCTTTGGCGTTCCGTTTATGTGGGGGCCGGACCCGCTGCTTTATGACACCACCGTATTTCACCAGCCCCCCGAGAGTTGGAACGTGTTGTGGGATCCAAAGTACCGCGGGAAGATTTCAGTGTGGGACGATTTGTCGACTGTCTATCTGGCGGGGCAAATCCTGGGTTACGACAAACCCGATCCGTCGCAGCTGTACAACTTGTCCGACGAACAACTGGAGGCTGTAAAGAAGAAGTTGCTGGAGCTAAAACCGAATATTCGCAAGATGTGGTCAACCGGCGGAGAGTTGACGAATCTTTTTCAGAACCACGAAATAGTGGCAGCGATGGGATGGCCGCTGATGACCAATCAACTGCGCAAGATTAACTTTCCGGTAGGAGAGACGATTCCGAAAGAAAACACGACTGGATGGATCGACCACCTCATGATCACGGCGGGCAGCGAGAACAAAGACCTGGCTAACGAATTCCTCGAGTACATGATCGAGGCGCAGACGCAGAAGAAAGTCACCGACGTGACCGGATATACTCCAGCCAATCCGCAGGCGGCACAGTTCATGACGGCGGATGAGGTGAAGAGTCTGCACTTGGACGATGTCGACAAATATCAGAAGCGTTTGTATTTCTGGCAAAATGTGCCGCGACGGGCCAAATACAACGAGATCTGGAACGAAGTGAAGGCAGCGCAGTAGCGAGTCTCGCAAAAGTGGCTGTGATCCAATGTCTCCCATTACTACCCCGGCAAGCACATCAGCGAAAGCCCGCGATCTGACTGCATCGCCCACGCTGCTCAGCATTCGCGGCGTGGCCAAACACTTTGGCAAGAATAGGGTGTTGCGGGATATTTCTCTGAATGTGGCGGAGGGAGAATTTCTTACGATCCTGGGAGAAAGCGGCTCGGGGAAGACTACGCTGCTGCGAATTATCGCCGGGTTCGAAACCGCGAGTGCGGGCGAAGTGTGGATGGGAGAGGAGCGACTGGATCACCAGCCTCCTTACCGTCGCCGCGTGAACACAGTGTTCCAGAGCTACGCGCTGTTCCCCCATCTCACTGTAGAACAGAATGTAGCTTACGGATTGCGGGTGGCGAAAAGGCCCGAGGCAGAGATTGCATCTCGCGTGCAAGAAGCCCTCAGTAAAGTGAAGATGACGGCGTTCGCGAAGTCGAAGCCCTCGAAAATCAGCGGCGGGCAGCAACAGCGGGTCGCATTGGCACGGGCGTTGGTGAACCGTCCTCGACTACTGCTGCTGGACGAGCCGCTTTCGGCGCTGGATGCTAACTTGCGGCGACAGATGCAAGTGGAGTTGAAGGCGCTGCAGCGCGAGGTCGGCATCTCATTCGTCTTCGTGACTCATGATCAGGAAGAGGCGATGGTGATGTCCGACCGGATCGCATTGTTACGGTCGGGTGAACTGGAACAGGTTGCGACGCCACGCGAAATTTACGGACGACCAGCGACCGCCTACGTGGCGCAATTTATTGGGCACACGAATTTATTGAAAGGAAATGTGCACGCAGGGAAAGTGCATTGTGGTCCTCTGATGTGGTCAACGACGCTTCCCGACGGGCCGGCCTTATTCTCGCTGCGACCCGAGAATATCCGTTTGGCGCAAAATGCTGTAACCGCCGGCAGCGTGAGGATCCGCGGAAAGGTGCTCCATCAGGCGTTCCACGGAGCAACCGAGCTGATACGTGTGGAATGCGACGACGGACTGATGCTGGTAGTCAGGACTCTCGGCGGTATCGGAGCGCTCGACCAGGTCGAACTGGAGTTTTTTCCAGCCGATGCTGTACCAGTACGCGAATCTGCGCAAAGAATCTGATGTTCTCTCGAGCCTACAAAGCGGCGGTCACACTGCCTCCACTAGTGTGGGTTACGGTATTCCTGCTGATGCCTTACTTGCTGATGTTCTGCTACAGCTTTTGGTCGGTATCATCCTCGCAAACGATTGTGCATTCCTGGAATCTCGGCAACTATCGCGAACTTTTGCGGGTCGACGTTTACTGGAAGACGCTGCTGCGTTCGATGTGGATAGCGGCGCGGGTCACCATCTTCTCGCTGCTACTGGGATATCCGCTGGCCTATTTTCTTTCCCTGCACGCGGGAAAGAAAAAGGATCTGCTCTATCAGTTTGTGATCATTCCGTTATGGGTCAGCTATTTGGTGCGAGCCTATGCATGGAAGACGATTCTGGGCTCGACCGGCGTGCTGAATACGCTCTTGCAGTATGTGCACCTGACGAAGCATCCCTTGGAGTTTCTGCTGTACAGTCCGTTTGCCGTGGTGCTGACGCTGACGCATATCTACACACCGTTCGCGTTTCTGCCAATCTACGCGGTGCTGGAGCACATTCCACGCAACCTGGTGGAAGCGTCACAAGACCTGGGCGCAACTCCCAGTCAGACATTCTGGAAGATAATCTTCCCGCTTTCGATTCCAGGAGTGGTGGCAGGGGCGACGTTTGCCTTTGTACTCAGCCTGGGTGATTTTCTTGCACCACTATTGCTCGGCGGGCCGAGCGGCATCATGATTTCGAACATTGTGGTCAGCCTGTTCGGCGCGGCTTACAACTGGCCGCTGGGCGCGGCGATTTCGCTATGCATGCTGGTGCTGGTCGTGAGCCTGCTATTTTTCTCTGAGCGCCTGGAAAAGAAATGGAGCTTCTCGTGAGCCGATCGCGATTGGTCTCAGGTCCGCGCTGGCTCTTCTTTCATGCGCTCGCTGTATTTGCGTTTCTCTATCTGCCGATTGCGGTGCTTGCCCTTTATTCGTTCAACGGAGATGGCGTGGGCGGCTTTCCGCCACATCATTTAACTTTCGACTGGTATCGCACACTGTTCGCGGACGGGCCGATCTGGGATTCCGTGCTTAACAGCTTGCAAGTGGCATTTGCAGCGATGGGAATCTCGCTGGCATTTGGAGTGCCGGCGGCTCTCGCGCTGGAGCGGGCGCAATTTCCCGGGAAGGCTTTATTCCGGCGATTGGTGCTGCTGCCCTTGATCCTGCCGGGAATTATTACCGGGCTCTCGCTGCTAATGCTGTTCAACGTAGCGGGAATGAAACTGAGTCTGGTAACCATTATTCTGGGCCACGGGACGGCGTTGATCTCCGTGGCGACGACCGAAGTATTCGCAGGACTGCAGAAGCTCGACCGGGCGCAGGAAGAGGCCTCGCTCGATCTGGGCGCAAATTACTGGCAGACATTCTGGCGCATTACGGTGCCGAATTTGAAGCTACCGATTATCGGCGCGGCATTGCTTATCTTCACTCTTTCGATGGACGAGATTGCGGTGAGCTTTTTTCTGATTGGACGCGACAACACTCTGCCTTTGGAGATATGGGGACGGCTGCGGCGGGGCATCACTCCAGAGATCAATGCCGTATCCACGATTATCTTTGTGTTTTCGCTGCTGACGATTGTGCTCTGGTATCGCTTGCGGGTGCGCGGCGATGGAGGAGTGGACGTCGGCGCCGAAATTGTGGAAGTTGCAGATTCCGCATAGCAACGCGCCGAGCGTTGTGAAGGAAAGACAGGCGGACTCGGTGTCGAGAGAGGTCGTCGGCTGGCATTATCCGTTTCCTTTCCCATTCCCTTCCATCCTGCACGTAAGTGCGATGTAATCTCCTGAGAAGCCGCAACCCATAGTAAAGTTATAGGTAGGGCATTGCAGCCGACTATCTGCTGTCCGGCCCGTCAATCCGAGCCGTAAATAAAGGACAAACCATACTTTGAGTTTGAGCATTCGCAACATCGCCATCATCGCGCACGTCGATCACGGCAAGACCACGCTGGTCGATGCCATGCTGAAGCAGAGCGGAACCTTCCGTGCCAATGAGACCGTAGCCGAACGCGTGATGGATTCGAACGAATTGGAGCGTGAGCGCGGCATCACCATTCTGGCCAAGAACACGGCCATCTTCTATCACGACGTGAAGATCAACATTGTGGATACGCCCGGCCACAGCGATTTTGGCGGCGAAGTCGAGCGCGCCCTCAAGATGGTGGACGGAGTGATGCTGCTGGTGGACGCCAGCGAAGGCCCGTTACCGCAAACGCGCTATGTGTTGACCAAAGCGCTGGAGGCCAAGCTGCCGCCGATCGTAGTCATTAACAAGATCGACCGGCCGGACGCGCGCCCGCAGGAAGTGTTGAACGAAATCTACGATCTGTTTATCGATCTTGACGCCAAGGAAGACCAACTCGACTTCCCTGTGCTCTACACAAATGCGAAGGAGGGGACCGCGTCGACTGATGCAAAGGGCGGGGGCGAGGATCTGCGGCTTTTGTTTGATGCGATCCTGAAAACGACTCCGCTGCCGCAGGGTGATCCGGCGGGTCCGTTGCAGATTCTGGTGGCGAACCTCGACTACAGCGATTATCTCGGACGCCTGGCCATCGCACGCGTGTTCAACGGGACAATGTACACGGGCGAAGACGTGGTTATCGCCAAGCTCGACGGATCAATGCACAAGACGAAGATCACGAAACTTTTCTCCTTCTCCGGGCTGAAGCGTACTGACATCACCGAGACCGTGCTGGGCGATATTATTGCCGTCGCTGGCGTGGAAGGAATCACGATCGGGGAGACCATCACGGATGCGCTGAATCCGGCTCCGCTGCCGCCCATCGTGATCGACGAGCCCACCATCGCGATGACTTTCACGGTAAACACTTCGCCGTTCGCCGGGCGCGAGGGCACCTACGTCACGTCGCGGAACCTGCGGGAGCGTCTAGCGAAGGAACTCCTCACCAACGTTTCGTTGCGCGTGGAAGAAATGGGCACGACCGATTCGTTCAAGGTGCTGGGACGCGGCGAGCTTCAGCTCTCCATCACCATCGAAATGATGCGGCGCGAAGGTTATGAACTGATGGTGGGCAAGCCCGAGATCGTTACAAAGCGCGACAAAGAAACGGGCAAGCTGATGGAACCGGTGGAGCATCTCTCGGTGGACGTGCCGGAAAACTTTGTCGGCGTGGTTATGGAACAGTTGGGATCGCGCAAAGGCGAGGTCGCCAACATGCACAATCATGGCTATGGACGCGTGCGCATCGAGTTCCGCGTGCCCAGCCGCGGCCTGATCGGGCTGCGCAGCCAGTTGCTCACCGACACGCGCGGCACCATCGTGATGAATTCGCTTTTCGATGGATATACCGAGTGGCAAGGGGAAATCCCGCACCGGCTCACGGGAGCGCTGATCGCCGACCGGAACGGCGTTTCGACGGCATACGCGCTCTGGGGCCTGCAAGAGCGCGGAGAGCTTTTCGTCGGTCCGGGCGTTGAACTGTATGAAGGGATGATCATCGGCGAGAACGCGAAAGACGACGATCTGGACGTCAATGCGGTCCGGGAAAAGAAACTCACGAACATGCGTGCGTCGACTGCCGATGAGGCGATCCGCCTGGTGCCATTCCGGCAGTTGAATCTGGAACAGGCGATCGAATTCATCGCGGACGACGAATTCGTTGAGATCACGCCAAAATCTTTGCGGCTTCGGAAAAAAGTTCTTCAATCCAACAAGCGCAAAAGAGGAGCGATGGCCGCGGTTGAAGAAGGGTGAAGTGAGCGATCTAGATTGTGCCCCGCATAATCGGCTGACCGGGCCATGGGAAGCGCGGTTCTGGATTTTGATAAGGCCGATTTGACAAACCTGCTATACTTCGTGCCGCATTCGACTGTTCGCCAGCTCCGGTCTCGATTTTCAGGAAGGTATTGCCGACCTGGCAGTCTGCCGCATCCAGCTCGCACTTCGACAGATCAATGCAGAGGAATACGCTTGAAGAATATTTTTGTAGGCAACTTAAGCTTCAACACATCGGAAGACGAACTGCGGCAGATGTTTGAGCCGTTCGGACAAGTGGACCGGATCAGCATCATGACGGACCGCGATACCGGACGCTCACGCGGATTCGGTTTTGTGGAAATGGCCAGCAACGAAGACGGGGACAAGGCCATTACGGCATTGAATGGCTCGCAAGTGGGTGGACGCACCCTCAACGTAAATGAAGCGCGCCCCAAGACCGAACACGGCGGCGGTGGTGGACGCGACCGCGGAGGCCGTGGCGGTGAGCGCGGTGGCGAGCGAGGCGGACGCGGCGGCGGTGGCGGGGGACGCGGCCGCTATTAAGTTCAGATTTTTGGGGGAGCGACTTTTTTTCGCGACTGCGGGCAGCGTGCTGTTGTCCCGCACTCGATTGGCTGCGCACGAAAGCGAGCGGACATTCCCCGATCAAAATTACAACATCCTCTCCCCGCAGTGATTCCTTCGACGCACAATACTTACATTGATGGTTCCTAATGACACATGTAAACTAAGATTACCGGAGTGCGCCCGTAGCTCAGATGGATAGAGCGATTGCCTCCGGAGCAATAGGTCGGGAGTTCGAATCTCTCCGGGCGCACCAGACTCTCGGTTCTAGTCATTCTCCTGAGGTAGTCTTCTTCTGCTGCGGTAGTCTTCCCCGGCCTTAGAATTCCACGTTTTAACACCCTGCTTCACAGGCATTTAAATACCTTCGGTGATGACTTATATACTAGGTATTTAGCTTTACATTGTGATGTTTGCATAGTATATTAGTCACTATGACGTTAAAGCTCTATTCAATTGGTCCCCAGATCGCTTCAAAACGGAAGCTTCTGGGGCTTACTCAGTCAGAGTTAGCCCGTAAGGCTGGTGTCAGTCGCGCGACCTTGGAAGCTTTGGAGAATGGCCGATCCGGCGAGCTCGGATTTTCCAAGGTTGCCAATATCCTGGCCGCCCTCGGCTTGGAGCTGAAGCTCGTCCATGCAAATCTGCGACGACCCACACTAGATGAACTTTTAGAAGAGGACAGTGAGGACAATGATAAAGGTCTGGACAGATGGCGATGAGGCAGGCCTGCTCGATAGGCTAAGGGATAGGGGCACCGCCTTCGCGTACCTGCCGGATAGGATCCCCCAGCGTGCCGTCTCTGTGACTATGCCCGTGAGCCTGTCTTCTTGGGATACACCAGCCGGACTCGTCCCGATCTTCGAGATGAATCTGCCAGAGGGCGCCCTGAGAGAACGGTTGCGGCTCACCTTTGCGAAAGCGACAGGAACATTTGACGATTTTGATCTCCTGGCTATTGTTGGCCGTTCGCAGGTGGGCCGTATACGCTACACCGGAGCCAAGGAACAGCTGAGTGAAGATGTCCCTTTCCAGTCAGTCGATGAGATACTGGCGAGTCGTCGCGACGGGGAGTTGTTTCGCTATCTGATTGAGAAGTTTGCGTCCTTTTCCGGTATTAGCGGCGTCCAGCCGAAGATTCTGGTCCGAGACGAGAAGGCGTCTGCCGCGCTCGCGAATACCGAGCCCGCGCTTTCCCAGAGCTACCGGGGCGCGACGCATATTGTAAAGTTCTGGGAGCCGAACGAATTTCCTCAACTCGGCGCGAATGAATACTTCTGCCTGAAGGCGGGGGAGCGTTGCGGACTTAGCGTCCCGCGGCATCGGCTAGCTGAGGACGGAATGGCGCTGGTGGTTGACCGCTTTGATCTGCGCCCAGATGGGACATACCTCGGATTTGAAGATTTTTGCGTTCTGAACGCAAGAAGAACGGATGAAAAGTATCGTGGCAGCTACGAAACATCCGTCATGAAGCGGTTTGAGCAATTCGCTAACTCGTCAGACGTGCTCGCCGACCTCGAAAAGCTCTTCATGTTGATCGTGCTGAACTGTACGCTACGCAACGGTGATGCTCATCTTAAGAATTTTGGCATCACCTACGACGATGTGCTTGGCCAGGCTCGTCTTGCCCCGGTGTACGATCTGGTTACGACTGCCATCTACATGCCCAAAGACAGCCTGGCTCTCACGCTCAATGGGACCACCCAATGGCCCGACCACAAGGCCCTCCTCAGGCTCGGCGAAACTCGGATGAGCGGCACGCCCGCGAAAGTCCGTGAAATCTTTGAGCGTGCGTCGGATGCGATTGCTCAGACTGAGGCCGATCTTCGCTCATATGCCCGAGAGCATCGGGAATTCAAAGAGATTGGTAAACGCATGCTTCACGAATGGAACCAAGGCCGAGAACTTTCATTGCGAGCCGGCTGATTGGCGCCGTGTGATTGGTCCATCAGATTTCCTCCAATTGGGCTCAGGGATGTCGTGAGCAGACTGGAAACGTGAGTGCATTCCACCGTGGCAGTCTCTTTAAAGCGCGGCAAGCCGGCGTTGCACGAAGAGGAAGTAAATCGCCAGCAGAATAAGCAAAAGCCCATTCACGCCCAACACCACAGGCGCGGTGAACACTGGGACCAGCCACCCCGACAACAGATTGCCCATGGGCATGCCGCCGCGAAAGGCGAAGTTGTAGACGCTCATCACGCGGCCGCGCATTTCGTTGGTGGTGATCAACTGCACAAGGGAATTCACCGTGGCAAAGACCGCCATCATGGAGGCTCCCACCAGCACCAGGATGACGCTGCTGAGAGGCACGGACTTCGAGATAGCGAAGCCAGCAATTCCCGCGCCGAGGCAGAGAAGTGCTACGAGAGCGACGGTTCCCTTTTTTCGCATATTGCCCGCGCTGGCAATGGTCAGCGAGCCTAAAATCGACCCCAGGCCCATCAGCGAAAGCAGGTTGCCGTAGGTTTCCGGACCGCGGCGGAAGATGTCTTTCACGAAGACCGGGATGTAAGTACGCATGGGCATGCTCAATGCGGTCATGCAAAAGGCCAGAATAATCAAAGCTTCCATGGAATTCTGCTTGCGGGCGAATTGAATTCCCTGCTTGAGGCTGCTGAACATGGACTCGGAGGTTTTCACCGGAAGGAAACGGGCGGTGATAATCGTCAGGGAAATGATCGGCGCCAGAAACGAAACGGCGTTTAAGCCGAAGCACCACTTCTCACCCAGCTTTGCCAGAGCCTGTCCTGCGAGAGCCGGACCCACCATGACCGCGACGTTAAACTGGATCGAATTCAAGGCGATGGCATTCGGCATGTCATCTTTCTCGACCAGGGTGGGGATCAGTGCCTGGTAAGCCGGGCCTCCAAAAGCCTGAGCCAGGCCGGAGACGAACGAAAGACAAAGAATGTGCCAGACATGCACCAGATCCGTGGCCACAAGAATGGTGAGGATGGCAGCGGTAGCCATTTGCACATACTGGGAGCTTAGCAAGATTTTGCGGCGCTCCACTCGATCGGCCACCACGCCCCCGATCAGAGAGAAAAGAAAGATGGGGATGCCGCCGAGAAATTGATCGAGCGCCAGCAAGAACGCAGAGTGGCTAAGCCGGTAGATGAGCCAGCCCTGGGCCACGATCTGCATCCACGTGCCGATACTGGACGCGCAAGCGCCGAACCACATCAGGCGAAAATCGCGATACTGAAAAGCTTTAAAGACGCGGCGAACAACTTTAGCTGGCATAGTCCCCGCAAAAGCGTAACATGCCTCGATTACTGTTCGATCACGTGGTCTTCCCTGGTGAGTCTGGCGCGACTGGCCGATTGTGTTCATGCGTTGGGGGGGTCCACAACCTTTCCACCTTACTGACGAATCGCACGCGCTAACGTTAGTGCTAAACTAGCGATTCTTAGCGGGTCGCGCCATGTTAAGACTCGGACAGGCTAAATTTTCCTTGGAACAGGAGCGCTGTAGCCACGCGAGACTAGCGGTCAGGGACGTACTCAGTTTCGCTTAACCCGCTCCAGGTATCTATCCAGACATGAACTACGACGCCATTCTGGTGGTTTCTTTTGGTGGTCCGGAATCGAAAGAAGAAGTACTTCCCTTCCTTGAAAATGTGCTGCGCGGACGGAACATCCCGCGCGAACGAATGCTCACGGTTGCGGAACATTATTACCACTTCGAGGGTAAGAGCCCGACCAATCAGCAAACCCGTGACTTGATCGGCGCGCTGGAAGCGGAGTTGAAGCGGCACGGGCCGGAGCTGCCGATTTATTGGGGCAACCGGAACTGGCATCCGCTACTGCCGGAGACCCTGCGAAAGATGAAGCAGGATGGCATCCGGCGGGCCATCGCTTTCGTGACTTCAGCCTACAGTTCGTACTCTGGATGCCGGCAGTATCGACAAGATATCGCGCGGGCGCAAGGCGAAGTCGGGGCGGGCGCGCCGGAGGTGGATAAACTGCGCGCATTCTTCAACCATCCTGGATTCATCGAAGCCACAATCGAGCGAGTGGGTGACGCGGTTCGGGATGTTCCCGCCGACGCGCGACCAAACGTGCAGATTGTCTATACCGCGCACAGCATTCCGCTGTCCATGGCGAACTCCAGTGATTATGTTGCGCAGCTGGAGGAAGTGCGGCGCCTGGTTTCAGAGGCGCTCAAACAGACAAACGATGCCTTGGTATACCAGAGCCGCAGTGGGGCTCCGGGGCAGCCATGGTTGGAGCCGGACATTCTCGATTATCTGCGCGAGGTAAAGGCACACAATCTTGCATCGTCTGTGGTGCTGGCACCGATCGGCTTTATCTCCGATCACATGGAGGTGTTATACGACCTCGATGTGGAAGCGCAGCAGCT
>WNFC01005850.1_pt1 | contig 15293 bp, 16 predicted proteins | sample 5400541 | NCBI WGS metagenome assembly WNFC01 (sample SAMN13153342, study PRJNA577476) | soil metagenome | isolation source: 120 cm saprolite under Douglas fir tree site 2 hole 2 replicate 1 | place: USA:California | collected 2015-04-18
TCACCAACTGGTCGACGAGCGCGAGCGAGTAGCCCTCCAGAACCGGCCGGCCCGGCGTGGCTTCGGCGCCGACGAGCACGAGCTCGCCGCGCCGCTTCGCCAGCGCGAGGAAGAGCGCGAGCAGCGCCGTGCACAGGAGCAGCCACGGCGAGATCCTCACCTCGACTGCCGCTGCACCGGCCGCTGCGCGGACGACGAAGAGCCCGGCGATCGTCATCACGTCCACCAGGACGACGTGCTTGAGCGACAGGGTGTACGCCGCCTGCAACACGATGAAGGCGCAGAGAAACAGGATCGAGGCGACGCCGAGCGGGGTCACGAGCAGCACGGCTGCAACGAGCAGCACGGCCGCGAGCGTCAGGCCGAGACGCGGTGAGAGGTCGCCGTGCGCGATCGGCCGCAAGCGCTTGCTCGGATGCAAGCGGTCGTCCTCGGCGTCCCGCACGTCGTTCACGAGGTAGCTCGCGCTCGACGCGGCGCAGTACGCGGCGAAAGCGGCGAATGCCTCACCCCAACGGCTGAGATCCCCGAGCTTCGCGGCGAAGATGATCCCCGCGAAGAGGAGCAGGTTCTTCGTCCACTGCCGAGGGCGCAACGAGACGAGCGCCGCACGAAGCCGCGAGGGCCGGCGTGGCAGCGCGAAGACCGGTGTGGTCTCGGGGACGCTCATGTCGACCGCAGACTAATTCGCGCCCGACGGCAGGACCAGCTCGAAGCGGCTCCCCTCTCCGGGCCTGGAGTCCAGTTGGATGCTTCCACCCAGCGCGCCTGCGAGCTCGTGCGCGATCGCCAGGCCGAGTCCTGTGCCCGAATCGTCGCGCGACCAGAAGGGCCGGAAGATCCGCTCCTGCTCCTCGATCGGGACGCCAGGACCACTGTCGTCGACCGCGACGGATACGCGCCCGTTCGACGCGGTCAGCTCGAGCTGCACCCGGCCACCATCCGGAGTCCAGCGAAATGCGTTCGAGAGGAGGTTGGAGATGATCTGCAGCACCCGATCGCCGTCGGAGACGATCGTGGGCTGCGCCTCGAACCGCTTCGCGTACTCGATCCGGCGCCGGCGCGCCTCCTCACCGAAGGCGCTGTAGGCCTGATCGCAGAGTTGCTCCATGTTCACCTCCTCGGTGTGCACGGTGAAGCGGTGGGCTTCCAGCTTCGCCAGGTCGAGGACGTCTCCGACGAGCCGCTCCAACCGCGCGCCCTCCTGCGCGATCACGTCGAGTGAGGCGGCGCGCGCCTCGGGATCCTCCGCGACTCCCTCGCGGAGGGCGTCGACATGACCGCGGATGGCCGTCAGAGGCGTGCGGAGCTCGTGCGAGACGCTCATGAGGAAGTTGCGTTCCTGGCGCTCCGCATCGGACAGGCGCACTGCCATTTCCCGGAAGCGATCGGCGAGATGCTCGATCTCGCCGCCGCCGCGGACGTCTGGAAGGTCGACGTCGTAGCGTCCGCGAGCGATCTCGTCCGTCGCCCTGGAGAGCGCCAGGACGGGTCGCGTGATGCGGCGCGACAAGTACCACCCGAGCAGTCCCGCGACGATGATGCCGCCGAGCGACGCGATCGCGAGCCGCTCGAGCAGCGGGATCAGCTGATGGTTCAATTCCGTCTTCGGCTTGGCAACGATCAGGTCGCCGAACACAGGCCCCTTCGGCTCGAGCTTCAAGGGACGCGCGACCGCGAGGTACGTCTTCTTGGCGTGCGGAGGCCTGAACTCGAACGTGATCGTCCGGCCAGAACGCCAATCGACCGTGCTCTGCGGAAGGCGCTCGAACCCGACGTTCTGCTTGGGATTGGCGGTCAGCGAGGCGCCGACGTAGAAGAGACGGTCGCCGGTGGCCCGCTCGAGTTGCTTCGCGATCCGCGGCAGCACGCCGGTGTCGCTGGCCGTGATCGCCTGCTGTGCGAAGACCTCGGTGAGCCCGATCGCCTCCCGGCGGAGGTCGGCCTTCGAACGGCTGAGCACGTAACCCTGGAAGAGACGCAGCGCGACAGCCGCCGCGATCAGCCCGCTGACGACGATGCCGAGCAGGAAGAGCGCCGGCAACCGGAAGCGCAGCGAGCTGAACATGTCGCTCTACAAGGTACTTGGCGCCCCTACCGGCAATGCTTGGCGGCTTCTGGCCCGCGTGCACACGGCGCCAGTGTCCACCCTCGCCCTTACCAAGGCTTCCAGCCTTGGCTGCGGACGAGTGCGGCCCCTGGCTTGGTGCACGCAACCCAGAAACTCACCAGCATCACCGGCAAGGGGGCTAGGCCTTGACCGCATCCCGCGACGGCCCGACTTTGTAGCCGACGCCCCACACGGTGACGATCGGCGACGCCTCGCCCAGCTTCCGCCGCAACTGGCGCACGTGGACGTCCACGGTTCGCGTATCCCCGGCGAAGGTGTAGCCCCAGACGCGTTCGAGCAGCTGGTCACGCGTCAGCACGAGCCCCCGGTGGTCGAGCAATTCCCAGAGGAGGTCGAACTCCTTCGGCGCGAGCTGAATTTCCTCGTCACCGACCTTCACTTCGCGGCGGCCGGCGTCGATGACGAGATCGCCGTGCTGCAGAACTGCGCTTTCCGGCTCGTTCCGCTGAGGCGCTGCGCGGCGAAGAATCGACTTCACGCGCGCAACGAGCTCGCGCGGGTTGAAAGGCTTCGTCATGTAGTCGTCCGCGCCGATCTCGAGCCCGATGATCTTGTCGACGTCCTCGTCGCGGGCGGTCAGCATCAGAATCGGCACGTCGGACTTCTGGCGGATGCGCCTGCAGATCTCGATGCCGTCGATGTCCGGCAGCATCAGATCGAGCACGATCAGCGACGGCTGCTCGCTTTGCGCAGATGCCAGCGCGTCGGTGCCGTTCGACGCCGTTCGAACCTCGTAGCCCGCGTTCTTCAGGTAGAGGGAGACGAAGGACGCGATCGACGCTTCGTCCTCGACGACGAGCACTGACTGCGTGCTGCTGCTCATAGGGTTGCTAGGGAATCGTCGTTGCCGATAGAGCGAAGAGGTACGGGAAGCCCGGCAGCGGAAAGTAGTCGCTGCCGTTCACGGAGTACGTGCCGTCGTTCGCGGTGCCTGCCCCGGTCAGGGTCACGTTCCCTCTGCCGACGAGCGAGAGATTGATGCCTCGGCCCCTGACGACGATCCGGAACGAGCCGCCGATGATACGGAAGCGCACCTTCGTACCGCCCCACGTGGTCGTCGTCGCGTCTCGGTCCCTCGACCAGTCGTTCCCGGTCACGATCGGTCCAGTGCCGTCGCCGTCGACGGGGTCGTTGATCGTCACCGAGCCACGCGCGAAGCTCCCGATCACTCCGCCTCGCCCCGAGATCGTGATCGTGCCGCGCGCATCGCTCACGGAGACCGTCCCGTCGTTGACACCGTGGGTGCGCGCAGCCACGGCTCCCGGCAACGCCAGGGCTGCGAGCACGGCAAAGGTGAGGAGGCGCCTCATCGGGAGTCAGTATCGACGCTGCAATTGTGCCGTGGATCATTGGAACGTAAGGAGATTGTAAGGCGCTGACGGCTCTGGCCCTGTCACGTGCCTGGCACCGGACTCGGGCCAGGGAGGACCGTCCGGTGCGGGCGCGAAGATCCGAGACGTGACCGAGCTGACTCGCTCCGAACGGACGTCGCGACTGCTCGTGGCGCGGCTCGACGCGCTCGCGAGCGTGGCCGCGAAGATCAACCACGCGGATGCCGAGCGTCTGGTCGAGCTCGCCTCCATCGCCACCATGCATGCGGTCGCGCTCGAGACCCTCCAGGCGGAGAAAGCCGAGGCGATCTGGCGCGAGGCCCACGCGCGCCATCCGCAGCTGCCTCAGGTCGTGGTCGCGCTCCCCGAGCGGCTCGCGGCCTAGGATTAATACTCGTAGAAGCCGCGTCCGGTTTTGCGGCCGAGCGCCCCTTCCTGCTGCATGCGCAGGAGACGTTCCGGCGGGGCCATCCGCTCTTCGCGCAACTTGCCGTGCAGAGCCTCGGATGCGTGCACGTGCACGTCGATGCCGATCAGATCGATCAGCGCGCACGGGCCCATCGGCCAGCCGGCACCGTTCGTCATCGCTTTATCCATCTCTTCCGGCAGAACCTGCGCTTCGTCGAGCACGCGTACGCAGTCGTTCAGAAGTGGGATGAGGATGCGGTTGACAATGAACCCCGGCGTGTCGTTGCAGCGCACCGGGTGCTTCCCGGCCCGCTCGGCCCAGTCGTAGGCCGCGTCGACCGCTTCGTCCGAGCTCTCGCGCCCGCGAACGATCTCGACCAGAGGGAGAACAGGCGCCGGATTGAAGAAATGCATGCCGACGACGCGCTGCGGCCGCTCCGTCGCCTCGGCGATCTCGGAGACGGACAGTGCAGACGTGTTCGTCGCAAGGATCGCGTCCGGTCGCGTCACACGGTCGAGCTCCGCGAACAGCTCACGCTTGAGGTCGAGCTCCTCGAGCACCGCTTCGACGACGAGGTCGCAATCCGCGAGATCGGAGAGGTCCGTCGTCAGCGTCAGGCGCCCGACTGCAGCGTCCCGGCCCGCGTCTGAGAGCCGGCCCTTCTCGACGGCGCGAGCGAGGTAACGCTCGATGGTCGCGCGGCCGCGCTCGGCGAGCTCGTCGCTCACTTCCCGGCCGACCGTCTCGAATCCGGACTGGACGCTGAGCTGCGCGATTCCTGCCCCCATCGTGCCGAGGCCGACGACGCCGACTTTTCGGATTTCCACTAGGCGGCCGCTCGCGCCAGCGTCCACCGAAACGAGACGTCACCGTGGCCGGGCTCGTGATGGACGACGACCTCGTCTCGCAGCGGCTCGAGGCCGGCGTCGCGGAGCAGGGGCACGTACGCCTCGCCGGCGAGAGAGGCAAAGAACATGGGTGCACCCAGCCAGTCGGCGTCGATCCGCTCGCCGGCGTCTCCGGCACCGAACGTGCCGAGGAAGAAGCCGTCGTCGCGAAGCCAGAGCCCGACCCGGGCGACGAGGCCGCCCTGTTCCTCGATCGGGACGTGCCCGAAGACGAACAGCGCGACCACCGCATCGAACGAGGCCGGGGCGACCTCGAGCTCTGTCACATCGGCGTGGACGAAGCTCGCCTCGGGAACGTGATGTCGCGCGAGCTCGATCTGGACGGCCGAGATGTCCACTCCGGTGACGCGATGACGACGGGCGAGCTCGCGGGTGGCCGGAACGCCACGGCCGCAGCCGAGCTCGAGCACATCGGAGCCGACGTCGAGACGCGCGTCGAGATCGCGCACCCATTCCATGACGGGCGAGTCGACCTGTCCGGCCCATTCCGCGTAGCGCAAGGCGATCGCGTCATAGCCACGAGCGACGATCTCCTTCGGTTCCCCCGCAACTGCGCGCCCCGCCATTTCCCCCACGCGCGGAGAGTAACGGTCAGACGCGTTCGACGACGCAGGCGAGCGCCTGGCCGAAACCGATGCACATCGTCGCGATTCCGTAACGCGCATCGCGGCGTTCCAGCTCGTTCAGCAGAGTCGCTGTGATGCGGGCGCCGGTGGCGCCGAGGGGGTGTCCGAGCGAGATGCCGCCGCCGTTCGGGTTGATGTCGTTCCAGCGCTCCTCGAGGCCCGCGTCACGCGCGAATTGCAGAACGACGCACGCAAACGCCTCGTTGACCTCGATCACGGACATGTCGTCCCAGGTGAGGCCTGCGCGCGCCAGTGCCTTGTCGCAGGCCTGCGGATTCCCGTGCAGCATCCGGTGTGGATCGACGCCTGCGAGCCCGAACGAAACGAAGCGCGCTCGCGGCTCGAGACCGAGGCGGGCGGCCGCGCTCTCGCTGGCCACGAGCACAGCTGCAGCTCCGTCGCAGATTTGCGACGAGTTCCCCGCCGTCACCTTGCCCTCCGGAAGAAACGCCGGCTTCAGCGCCGCGAGCGCGTCGGCGGAGGTGTCGCGCCGCGGTGTCTCGTCGACGCCGAGCACAACGCCGGCGTGCGGATTGGTGAGGTCGATCGGCACGATCTCGTTGTCGAAGCGCCCCTCGTCGGCAGCCGCCGTGGCTCGCCGATGAGACTCGAGCGAGTACGCGTCGAGCTGCTCGCGAGAGAGCCCCCATTCGTCGGCGATCACCTCAGCGGAGAGTCCCTGGGGCACGATCTCCCAGCGATCGAGCAGCTTCTCCGAGAGGTCTCCTCCGTTGGAGCCGATGGCGACGCGAGACATCATCTCGACGCCCGCAGAGACGACGAGATCGAGCTGGCCGGAAGAGATCGCCGTGGAGGCGCTGAAGTTCGTCTGCATGGACGATCCGCACTGACGGTCGACCGTCGTTCCGCACACCGATTCGGGCCAGCCGGCGACGAGCGGCACCATTCGGCCTAGGTTCCAACCCTGCTCGCCGATCTGGGTCACACAGCCGAGCTGGACGTCCTCGATCTCTGCCGGATCGAGATCGTGTCGCGCGACCAGGCCGTTCAACACCTGCGCCGCAAGCTCATCGCCCCGGATCGAAGCGAGCGAACCGCTCTTCTTGCCGATCGGCGAGCGAACCGCGTCGATGATGAGCGCGTCAGGCATCCAGGACAGAGTAGAGCCGCCAGCTACCCACACCTTTGAGCTCGCGCTCGCCGCGGTCGGCGAAGACGATTCCCGATCCGGCGACGAGATCTTTCACCGTGCTCGACACCAGCACTTCGCCCGGGTCGGCGGCTGCGGCGACGCGCGCACCTGTGTGCACGGCGATCCCGCCGATCTTGTCCTGCAGCAGCTCACACTCACCCGTGTGGAGGCCGGCGCGGATCTCGATGCCCAGCGTCTGCACCCCTGCACGGATCGCGCACGCGGCCCGGATGGCACGGGCAGGCCCGTCGAAGCTGGCGAAGAAGCCGTCGCCGGCGGTATCGACCTCGCGGCCGCGGTACTGCTCGAGCACGCCTCGAACACGAGCGTGATGCTCGTCGAGCACTTCGTGCCAGCCGCGGTCGCCGAGCTCGCGCGCGCGCTCAGTGGAGCCGACGATGTCGGTGAACAGGACCGTCGAGAGCACGCGGTCGTAGTCAGGCGTCGAGCGAGTGCCCGTCAGGAATTGCTCGATCTCGTCGAGCAGGCCGTCCTGGTCTCCCGCCCAGAGCAGATGTTCGTCACCGGGGAGTTCGACGAACCGTGCGCCGGGGATCTGCGACGCGAGCCAGCGGCCCTCGTCGACCGTGACGTCCCGGTCGCCGGTCCGGGTGAGGACGAGCGTGGGAACGCGAATGGTCGGAAGGACGCGACGCGTATCGATCTCCGAGTTCATGCGCAGGAGTGCGGCCGCCGCTCCCGGGCTCGCGCTCCGCCTCAGGGAGGTCGAATACCACTCGAGCAAGACCGGATCCTCCTGCGGCGCATAGTCCCTGATGTCGAGACCGGCGCCCCAGTCCCGCTCGACCTGCTCGATAGTCGCGAGTCGCTCCTCGAGCGTCGGCGCCCACGGATAGTCGTCCGTGCGAATGCGCTTGGCGAATGCGCCGACGAGGACGAGGGCACGGGAGCGCTCGGGATACGTGGCGGCGAAGAGGACGGACATCCCACTGCCTTCCGAATGCCCGAGCAATGCGGCGCTCTCCGACCCGACGGCGTCGAGAACCGCGCGCACGTCGTCCATCCGCTGCTCGAGCGTCGGCAGCCGGTCGTTCGAGACGCGGTCGGACATGCCGGTCCCGCGCTTGTCGAACAGGATCAAGCGGGAGAAAGAGGCCAGGCGCTCGAGGAGGCGCGCGGGCTTGGGCTTCTCCCAGAGCAGCTCGACGTTCGAGACCCAGCCGGGGACGTAGACGAGGTCGAAAGGCCCGTCGCCGACGACCTGGTAGGCGATGTTGAGATCGCCACTTTTCGCGTACCTCGTCTCCGGCGGCATAGGCTTCCACTATGGCGGCCACGGCGACCGAACGGAAGCTCTTCGTCGGCGGCGAGTGGATCGAGACCGGCGACTGGCTCGACGTGCGCTCCCCGTACTCCGGCGACGTCGTCGGGCGCGTGGCGAAGGCCGGCGCCGAGGAGACGCGCCGCGCACTCGACGCCGCCGAACGGGCAATGGAGGATCCTCTTCCTGCGCACAAGCGGGCCGAGATCCTCGTGCGCGTGGCGGGTGCGCTCGGCCGGCGGCACGAGGAGGCCGCGCAGCTGATCTCCGACGAAGCGGGGAAGCCCTTGAAGGCCGCGCGGGTCGAAGCGGCACGCGCGATGTCGACCTACACATTTGCCGCCGTGGAAGCGCGCAAGCTCGCCGGGGAGATGGTGCCGATGGACGCTGCGCAGGCGGGCGAAGGGAAGCTGGCCTTCACTCTGCGCCGACCGATCGGCGTCGTCGGTGCGATCAGCCCCTTCAACTTCCCGCTCAACCTCGTCGCGCACAAGATCGCGCCAGCGCTGGCGGCGGGCTGCGCGGTCCTGCTCAAGCCGGCGAGCCAGACGCCGATGTCGGCGCTGTTCCTCGCCGAGTTGGAAGAAGAGGCCGGCCTGCCCGCAGGCTGGCTCAACGTGCTCGTCGGGCCGGCGTCCGAGATCGGGGACGTCTTGGTCGAGGACGAACGTGTCAAGCTGATCACGTTCACCGGCTCGAGCGGCGTCGGCTGGAAGCTCAAGGAGCGTGCACCGAGGAAGCGCGTGAACCTCGAGCTCGGCAATGCAACGCCGCTGATCGTCGCGGCCGACGCAGACGTGTCGACCGCGGCGACGAAGGTTTCGCAGAACGCGTTCTCCTTCGCGGGCCAGAGCTGCATCTCCGTGCAGCGGGTGTACGTGGAGCGCAGCGCGTACGACGAGTTCGTCCGGCAACTCGTCCCTCTGGTCGAAGGCTTGAAAGTCGGGGACCCTGGCGACGAGGACACGGACGTCGGCCCGGTCATCGACAAGGACGCTCGAGAGCGCATCCTCCAATGGATCAAGGCGAGCAGCGGACAGGTCCTGACCGGCGGCGAGCTGGACGGCGAGTTGATCCGCCCGACGGTCATCGCGAACCCCGGGCGGGACGACCAGGTCTCCTGCGAAGAAGTGTTCGGACCTGTTTGCACGGTGACCGCTGTCGACTCGGTCGAGGAGGCGATCGAGCTTGCAAACGGCACCCGGTACGGGCTCCAGGCGGGCATCTTCACGGCCAGCCTGGACAACGCGCTCCGGGCGGCGCAAAAGCTCGAGTTCGGTGGCGTCACGGTGAACGAGGCGCCGACGTTCCGGTCCGACCAGATGCCCTACGGCGGCGTCAAGGATTCCGGCAACACGCGCGAGGGACCGCACTACGCGGTGCGGGAGATGACCGAGGAACGTCTCGTCGTCGTCGACCTGCCTTAGTGGTCGGGCTCGTCCTCGCCCTGGCGGTCGTCGCCGTCGTCGTGGTCCCTCGTCGGACAGTGGATCGCCGGGATTGCGATCGGCGCCGTCGCCGTAGTCGTGTTCGTCCTCTTCCTGACCGGGTTCGGCCGGAAAGCCGCCTCGGCGCGCCGGCCTTAGGGCATCTCACCTCGCTGTTACATTGATCCGCGTGGCGCGGCCTTCGCTGCTTGCACGCTTCCGCCGCAGGGACGAGCGGACGGTTGCAGGCGCTCGCCCCGACGGCCCGCCGCGCCGCGCACTCCCCCACCCGGGCCAGCTCCGCAAAGAGCGGCGTGCGCTGCTTCGTGTTCGTGAGGAACGGCTGCGAGACCTCGGCGGCCTCATGCTGGAGATGTTCCGCCGCGACCAGTTCCGCCAGGACCTGCTCGTCGAGCGCTGTGACGAGCTGATCGCGCTCGACGAACGCCTGCAGGAGCTCGACACGCTGCTTGCCGCGGCTGTCTCAGTTCGGCGCGCGGCGCCGGCAGCACGTTGTGCGTGCGGGGCCCCGCTCGTCTGGGGCTCGCATTTCTGCGCCAACTGCGGCCGGCCGGCACCCGCGACGCCACCGGTCGTCGGCTGCACTAAATGCGGCAGCGCTCTGGCGGCGAATGCGAAGTTCTGCGGTGTCTGCGGGCAGGCGGTCGTGCCTGGACGGCTGTCCGAACCCGGGGTCGATCCCAAAGCCGAGCTGGTCGAGGCGCTGCCGACGCCTCCACCGGACCGCTGGGAACAATGAGCACACCGCCCGTTCCGCCGCAGGGTTCGCCATGCCCTCGCTGTGGTGCGTCCCACGGTCCCGACCAGGAGTATTGCCTCGAGTGCGGCCAGCGGTTGCAGCACGCCGGCGGAATCTTCGGCCGTCTCGCCACGGTCTGGCAGGAGCGGCTGGGCTGGTATCCGGGCGACTGGATCTGGCCGGTCTTGCTCTTCCTCTTGCTCGCGGTGGCGGGCGCGACCGCAGCCATCGTCCTCGCCGACGCCGGCAACGGGAGCTCCACGATCGTGGCGACTCAGGGTGGAGCCCCCCACACCCCGACGACTGCGCCCTCGACCGCCACCGTGGCGTTGCCGACAGTCCCGAGCGGGACGCCCTCCGGGGCTCCCTCGACCCCGTCCGCCCCGCCCCCGGCGACGACGACCGCCCCCGGCCCCGGCGCGCTGACGACCTGGCCGCCCGGGCAGAACGGGTACACGGTCGTCCTCGAGTCGATTCCCGCCAGCTCGAGCGGTCGAGCCCTCGCCCTGGACCGGGCCCGGTCGGCCTCCAAGGCGGGCCTCCCGCAGGTCGGCGTCCTGGATTCGAGCCGCTATTCCAGCCTTCACCCCGGTTACTCCGTGGTTTTCAGCGGCATCTACAACTCCCGCGGCCAGGCCGACAGCGCCCTCGTGGCCGTGAACGCCAAGGGCTTCAGCGCCGCTTATGTCCGCCAGATCACCCGGTAGCTCGTTCTCAGGCGAGGCAACGGGGCCCCGGACTTTGTAACACGGGCCCGGACCCTATAGACTCCGCCGCGAAGGCATGTGCGCCGACCGCGATTTACTGTGGCTTAACAAAGCTTTGCGGGGGATTAATGGCAGCTAGGGATACTGTGATCGAGGAGTACACCGCCCAGCTCCAAGCCCGCATGTATCAATATTCGAGAGCCATCTACAGGTCGATTAAGGACCTGATCGACCCGTATGTGGCCCCCGAGCTGCATCTCGAGTACCGCCGCGCCGTCCTCGAGCAGTGCGAACTGACGATGGAACGGCTCGCGAAAGATCCGCTCTATTTCGCCAAGCCGGACCGCGCGCTCTTCCAGGACATCCGCCGCTACTTTCCGATCACGGTGCAGGCGGAAGTCGCCTGGGCCGTGAAGGAAGGCTTGGCCGCTGCGACGGCCTTCATCGAGGAGCAGATCGAAGCAGGAGCTCTCGACGGCGGCGTCGCGCGCTGCCGCGCGACGACGCGAAAGGGCAAGCCGTGCCAGCGCACGCCTCTTCCGGAGCGCGACTACTGCCCGTCGCATCAGCATCTCGAGCGCTCCAAAGTCGCGGCCTAGCTCTCCAACCACTCCGTCCCGAGGAGACACGTCCATAGGGGCGATGCTTCATCCTGCCCAGTCTTGTGCCTGGCACGTGACGGGACCGAGTCGGACCTGGACCGAGAGCGTCACAGCGCGAGGCAGCGGGTTTTCGTAGAGCTACGTTGCGCGGAAATGGGACGACCCCACCGTTTCCTCTCCGCCGGCGCCTACTACCACGTCGGGATCCGGGGTAACAACCACGCGCCGATCGTGCTGGACGACGGAGACCGGATCGTCTTCTTCCACATCCTCCGCCGGGTCGAACGACGCTACGGGTGGCGTACTCACGTGCGCTGCCTAATGGGGAACCACTACCACCTCCTCGTCGAGACTCCCCTTCCGAACCTCGCCGAAGGGATGCGGGACCTGAACGGCGGCTATGCCCGTGCCTTCAACGAGCGGCACAAGCGCAAGGACCACGTTTTCGGCCGCCGGTACTGGTCGAAGGTGATCGAGTCGGACGAGCAGTACGAAGCGGCAGTCGACTACATCGTCAACAATCCGCTCCACCACGGCTTCGTCCGCCGGCTCGAGGAATGGCGCTGGACGTCGGGGCCCGCAGTCAGTCCGGTAGATTCGCCCCGTGTCTCACGACACCGACAAGCTGATCCGTCAGCTGTCGCTCGTCGCCTACCTCATGGCGGAGCGCCGGCTGCTGACCGCGCGGGACGTGAAGTCGAACGTCGAGGGTTACTCCGAGATGTCGGACGAGGCCTTCGCCCGGCGCTTCTACTCCGACCGCGCGGAGCTTCTTGCCCTAGGGGTGCCGCTCCAGTCGCAGCGCGACGAGTTCACGGGCGAGGAGCTCTACACCCTCCGGTCGGAGAACTACTTCCTCGCCGAGCTGGAGCTGGCGGACGACGAGCTCGCAGCTCTCCAGACCGCGCTCTATCTGCTCGAGGGGCAGTTCGCCTATTCCGAGCCGCTGAGGCTGGCGCTCCAGAACCTCGCGCTCGGGCGCCAGGGCTTCGGCGACCACGCCTCGGAGACCGCCGTCCGCGTCGAAGTGCTCGACCCCGACTACTCGGCAGAGATGCCCGGCCGGCTGGGGAAGCTCGAGGGAGCCATCTCGAAGCAGCGCACGATCAAGTTCCCGTACTACTCGATCTCGCGTAACCGCCAGAGCGAGCGAACGGTCAACCCGTACGGGCTGCTCTCGGACAACGGCAGCTGGTACGTGATCGGCCAGGATCTCGACCGCAAGGACATCCGGACCTTCCGCGTCTCGCGCATCCGCGGCGACATCAGGTTCGCCACGCGCCGCGAGCGGGACTTCCGGATTCCGGCCGACTTCGACATCGACGAATACCGCGGCCGGCCGCCGTGGCAGATCGGCGACATCGAGGGCGAAGCGCGGATCGAGCTCGCCGGCGACACGGCCTGGTGGGTCGAGCGCGCCTTCGGCAACGCGGGCCAACTCGAAGACGGGGTGTTCCTCACGGGTTACTCCTCGCTGCCTCAGCTCGCCTCGTGGATCCTCCGGCAGGACGGGCGCGCGATCCCGCTCGAACCGGATGCGCTCCGGCGTGAGGTTGCCCAGGCGCTCCGCGCCGTCCGCGACCGTCATGAGGAACCTCCACCCAAGCTGGCAGCGGCGTCACCGGTGCCCCGTGTGGAAGCCTCGGGCGAACGGCCGGCCGGCCCGGTCGTCCCGGAACGCTTTGCCGTCCTCCAGGCGCTCCTCGCGTACCTGCTCGCCGCCTGTGGCGAAGCGAACGACGCCGTGATCCCCGCGCGCGAGATCGTCGAACGCTTCCACATCCCGGAGGAAGAGCTGGAAGAGCACCTGCAACTGCTGAACCTCGTCAACTTCGGGGGCGGCTGTTACACGGTCTACGCCGCACTCGAGGGCGACAGCGTGCACGTCGACAAGGAGCTGTACGGCGACACGTTCCGGCTCGCCCCGCGCCTGACGCCGCTCGAGGCGCGCGCGATCGGGCTGGCACTGGAATTCGTCGGCCCGATGATCGCTGCCGACGCGCACACCCCGCTCGACCGCGTTCGCAGCAAGCTCGAGGAGACGTTCGGACAGTTCGAGCTCGCGCAGACACCCAATCCGCAGATCGTCGAAGCGGAGGCCGACCTGGTCGCGACGCTCACCGAAGGCATCCGCGAGCGTCGACTCGTCGAGATCGAGTACCAAGCGTTTCGAACCACGAACCGCCTTCGACCCACACGGCTTTCGGGACGGGCGGTCGGCGAAGATCCTCTACCTCAAGGGTGTCGCCGCGCGCTGGGCCGCCGAACGCGGCGCGACGCCGCTGAAGGACGGCACCGCTCTCGCAGAGATGCCTGTCGGCAGCGTGGAGTGGTTGATCGGCGAGGTGCTCTCGCAACGCGGCGAGGCGATTCTGCTCGAGCCCGAGGAGATGCGGAAGGCTGTCGCCGACCGTGCGCGCGAGCTCGGGAACGAGCTCGGCGTGGCTCGTCTTCGAGTACGCGCCTAGGGCACCTCAACCGGCAAGTCTCTCCTCGATTCGCGCCACTGTCCATTCCGCCTGTTCGCGCAGAAGCTCGTCGTCGCCTGCGAGGAACGGTTCCGCAAGCGGTAGGTCGGCAACTCCGCCGCTGTTCCCGAGCACGACCAGCGCATTGCGACGCAGATACCGGGGGTCGTTCTTCGGTACGTACAGACGCTCGTACCGGTCCGTCAACGCCTCGCCTTCCTCCTGCAGCCAATCCGCGAGACGGACGTGCGGCTCTGCGCCGGGCGGTAACGACTCACCAGCGCGCCGCTTCTCGACGCCACGGTTCCACGGACAGACGTCCTGACAGATATCGCACCCGTAGACCTGTGCGCCGAGCTCGGCCCGATAATCCTCGGGAATGGCAGTCGGCGCCTGCGTCCAGTAGGAGAGGCACTTCGTCGAATCCACGAGGCCCGGCTCGTCGAGCGCGCCGGTCGGACATGCCTCGATGCAGAGCGTGCACGATCCGCAGTCGAGGTCGAGCGGCGGGGTAGCCTCGACGACGGCCGTCGTGACGAGCGTCCCGAGCACGACCCACGAGCCGTGGTGGCGGGTGATGAGCATCGTGTTCTTCCCGTAGAAGCCGACGCCCGAGCGAGCCGCCGCCTCGCGGTCCACGTGCTGGTTGGCGTCGACGAGGACGCGGTACTCGCCGCCGAGCCGCCGGCCAAGGTCGTCCAGGCGCTCGCGCAGAACGGCGTAGCCGTCGCGCCAGGTGTAACGCGCCAGCCGCCCTTCTCCCGCCCGAAGCGAAGGCTCCGGAGCGTAGTAGCAGTAAGCAGCCGACACGACGGTGCGTGCGCCCTCGAGGAGTTTCTCCGGATGACACGAGACCTCGGGCTGCGCCATCGTGAAGCGCATGTCGGCGAAGAGCCCACGCGCGCTGCGCTCCTGAATGTGGCGCTCCGTCTCGGCGTAGGCGGAAGCCGCGGCAGCTCCGACGACGTCGAGCTCCAGCTCCTGGGCAAGCAGCTCGAGCTCGTCAGCGGTCATATGCGAGATTGTGCCCCGTGAAAGCCGTGCGCATTCACGAGGACGGGGGCCCCGAAGTGCTCCGCTACGAAGACGCCCCCGATCCGGTGCCAGGCACCGGACAGGTCCTGATCGAGCTGCGCGCGGCGTCGCTCAACCACCTGGACGTCTGGGTTCGCAAGGGCCTCCCGTCCGTACCGAAGCCGCGCATCCTCGGTGCCGACGGCGCCGGAGTCGTGGTCTCCGGAGACGGGTTCGCACCAGGCGACCGGGTCGTCATCAATCCTGCGCACGAGCTCGGTGACGGGAAGGTCTCGGTTGTCGGCGAGCACTCGGACGGGACGCACGCCGAGCTGATCGCGCTGCCGCGCGCGCAGGTCTATCCGCTTCCCGACGGCATCGACTTCGAGACTGCGGCCGCCTTCCCCCTCGTGTTCGAGACCGCGTACCGGATGCTCTCGACGAAAGCGCACCTCCAGGAGGACGAATGGGTGCT
>WNFC01009185.1_pt1 | contig 15292 bp, 12 predicted proteins | sample 5400541 | NCBI WGS metagenome assembly WNFC01 (sample SAMN13153342, study PRJNA577476) | soil metagenome | isolation source: 120 cm saprolite under Douglas fir tree site 2 hole 2 replicate 1 | place: USA:California | collected 2015-04-18
GCTTGAAGCTGCCGGTATTTACCTGGACTACTCGAAGAACCGCGTCACGGAGGAGACGATCCAGCTCCTCCTGCAATTAGCCGAGAGTTCGCGCCTGCGCGAGCGTATCGACGCCATGTTCCGGGGCGAGAAAATCAACATCTCCGAGCAGCGTCCAGTCCTCCACGTGGCCCTGCGGGCTCCGCGGGAGCAGTCCATCGTTGTTGATGGCGAGAACGTAGTTCCCGCTGTTCATGCAGTACTGGATAAAATGGCGGACTTCTCCAACCGTATTCGCAGTGGCGCCTGGACGGGGTACACCGGCAAGCGCATCCGCAACATCATCAACATTGGCATTGGCGGCTCCGACCTCGGCCCAGATATGGCATACGAGGCGCTCAAGTACTACAGCGACAGGAGCCTGACCGTACGCTTCGTCTCCAACATCGATGGCGCCCAGTTTGTAGAGGCCACGCGCGACCTCGATCCCGCCGAGACACTCTTTATCGTCTGCTCCAAAACGTTCACGACACTCGAGACGCTGACCAACGCTCGCTCAGCTCGTGAATGGTGCGTGCGCGCATTAGGTAGCGAACAAGCAGTAGCCAGGCATTTCGTCGCCGTCTCCACCAACGCCCAGGAAGTAGCGAAATTTGGCATCGATACCGCGAATATGTTTGAGTTCTGGGACTGGGTCGGCGGCCGTTACTCGTACGATTCCGCTATCGGCCTTTCACTGATGATCGCTATTGGTCCCGAGCATTTCCGCGAGATGCTTGCAGGCTTCCACGCGCTAGATGAGCACTTCCGCACAGCCCCGTTCGAGCGCAACTTGCCGGTCCTGCTGGGACTGATCGGCATCTGGTACAACAACTTCTTCGGAGCCGAGACGGTGGCCGTTCTGCCCTACGAACAATACCTCTGGCAACTGACCTCCTACTTACAGCAGCTCGACATGGAGAGCAACGGGAAGCATGTCGACCTGGAAGGCAGGAAGGTGGACTATCAGACCGGTCCTATTATCTGGGGACAGCCAGGGACCAACGGCCAGCACGCTTTCTACCAGCTTATCCACCAGGGAACCAAATTAATCCCCTGTGACTTCATCGGGTTCTACCAGGCTCTGAACCCACTCAAGCCTCACCACGACCTCTTGATTGCCAACATGATCGCGCAGGCGGAGGCGCTGGCCTTCGGAAAAACAGCCGAGGAGATCGCGGCAGAAGGCGGCGCGCCCTTCCAAATCCCATTCCGCGTAACTGAAGGTAACCGTCCGACCAACACTATCTTCGCGGAACGCCTGACGCCTGAAACGCTGGGTAAAATTATCGCGCTGTACGAGCACAAGGTCTTCGTGCAGGGCACGGTCTGGTACATCGACTCGTTCGATCAGTGGGGTGTAGAACTCGGCAAAGCGCTGGCGAACAAGATTATTCCCGAACTCCAGAGCGCCGGTGAGCCTGAGCTTGCGCACGACAGTTCAACCAACGCGCTCATTCAACGCTACCGCAAGTTCAAACAGGCATCGTCATGATTTGGGGCTGGGGCAACCAGCCCCTACATATAGGGGCGACCCTTGCGGTCGCCCTGGAAGCATCGTCATGATTTGGAGGCTGGGCTGGGGCAAGCCCCTACATGTAGTAGGTCCCCGATTTATCGAGGGACCACCCCTTGCGGGTGCCAGGTTCCTACCCATCAAATGATGATTACAGGTTATTACCTGGCAGGAAGTTCGCCAAGCTTCACCTTGACCGTCAACTGCTGGCTTCCCCTATAGACCCGCACCTGTACTGTATCGCCGGGGTTCTTGCTCAGCAGCGCGTCCGCTAACGTCGCGACATCAGTGATCTGCTTGTTGTCAACCTGCACGATAATATCGCCGGCACGCAGCCCGGCTTTGGCCGCTGGTCCACCGGCAGCTACACCTGTGATAAGTGCGCCATGGTCAACGGGCAAGTTGTTCTGTGCAGCGAAAACGGCATCAACTGTAGTCACTTCGACCCCTAGAGCCGCTCGCCCGCTATGTGTTACCCGTCCTGAATTGACGAGCTGCGGCACGATGAAGCTCACGCGATTCGACGGGATGGCAAAACCGACGCCATTGGCGGGCGTCTTAAATTCCGGGTCAATAGCAGTGAGCGTCGGAATGCCCACCAGGTTACCCTGCAAATCGACCAGCGCGCCACCGCTGTTACCAGGATTGATGGGCGCGTCAGTCTGGATAGCATTGGGAATGAGTGCCCCATTCGGCCCTTCGGAGACATTGCGATCCAGGGCGCTCACAATCCCACTCGTCACCGTCTGGGTAATCCCCAGCGGGTTACCGATGGCCAGCACATCCTGACCGACCTTCAGTTTTGAAGAATCGCCAATCGTGGCTACAGCCAGTTTGACCCGAGACGAATTCACCTTCAATACAGCGAGGTCGTCAGAGGGAGCAGTGCCCACGATTTGCGCGGGGAGCGTTGATCCATTGAAGATCTCTACCACGATGGTTTGCCCGCCAGTGATAACGTGGTTATTGGTCACGATATATCCACGGGAATCGATAATCACGCCGGACCCGAGTTTCGCTCCTTGCTGGCTGGTCACGTTTATCTGTACAACAGAAGGTCGCACCTTTGCGACCACGGCTTCACGCACGCTTTCAATATTATTTCCGGTCAAAGGTGGAATAGCTGTGCCTGCGCTGGATGATGTAGCAGTGGCAGAGCTTTGACCGACCTGGCAGCCAGAAACCAGGCCGGCGCTGAACGCAAGCACTAAGGCGAGGAGTCCCGCTAGAACCGCTCCGATGCGTAAGCCCGGCCTTGCAGGGGGCCGCTGCAAAACGGGTCCTGTCCCTTGTGGAGGGCGATCCGGCTGAATTGGCATGTTATGAGTGTCCTGCATAATGCTGCTCTTTTCTCATTTTCGTAACACCGTAAAGGCTGTTCCTATGCAGGAGCAGGTATAGAGAGAGTATAGCGGCAGAGCAGGAGAAAAGTATTCCACCAAAAGGTGGAAAGGTGGGCTGATATTGATTTCTCATTGGAAACAAATGAGAATTTTCCAACTTTTCTCGACGCCAATTGTGTGCATACACCCAAAGTTCGTGGACAGGTTACCCAATGCATGGTACACTTGAAGGGTTACATAACCAGACTGCGTCATGCGTTACCCACCCATTATGAGAATGACACGATGACACGTAGCCGTCTACCCTTGGTCTCCGACAACCACCTACGCGGACTCGATGGAGCAGGAGATCAATCAGCCACCATACGCAACCTGCCTGCACAACCTACTCCACTCATCGGGCGTGAGCAGCAAGTGGCCTCTGCCCGGCACCTCCTCCACAACCCCAATGTGCGTTTGTTAACCCTCACAGGTGCCCCAGGCATTGGCAAGACGCGGCTCGCCCTTCAAGTAGCAGCCGAGTTGCTCCCTGACTTCGCGGGTGGCGTCTGCTTCGTCCCGCTCGCTCTCATCAAGGATCCCGATCTGGTTATTCCTACTATTGCCCATGCACTCTGTGTTTGGGAAGTCGATCGGCCACAATTGGAACACCTGAAATCATGCCTGCAAGAGCAGCAGCTCCTGTTGCTGCTCGACAACTTCGAGCAACTCCTTTCCGCTGCACCACTCGTAGCGGAACTGCTCTCAGCTTGTCCTGATCTGAAGATACTTGTCACCAGCCGTGAAGTATTGCACCTGCGTGCTGAACACCAGTTTCCCGTGCCCCCTCTTGCGCTGCCAGATCTGAAGCATCTCCCAGATAGTGAGACGTTGCCACAGTATGCAGCCGTGGACTTGTTTCTGCAGCGTGCCCAAGCCGCCAGGCCTGACTTCCAGCTGACCAGGACAAACGCGCGCACAATTGCTGAACTGTGTGTCCGACTGGATGGACTCCCGCTGGCAATTGAACTGGCGGCAGCTCGGATCAAACTCCTTTCGCCACAAGCACTGCTGGCGAAACTGGACCGCCGCTTACAGGTCTTGACAGGTGGTGCATGTGATCTGCCTGAGCGCCAGCAGACATTACGGAGCACGATTCAGTGGAGCTATGACTTGTTGCATGCGGAAGAGCAGCGGCTCCTCAGGCAGCTCTCTGTGTTTGCAGGCGGCTGCACGTTGGAGGCGATAGAGGCGGTCTGCATTGCTCTGGATCATGGAGCGGCGCAGGTTCTGGATGGCGTGGCTTCCTTCATCGACAAGAGTTTAGTACAACAGAGAGAACAGGCAGATAGCGAGCAGCGCCTCATGATGTTGGAGACGATCCGTGAGTATGGGTTGGAGGCTCTCGCCTCCAGCGGAGAGCGGGAACGCACCCGGCGAGCTCATGCGCACTATTACCTGCGGCTTGTGGAGGAGGTCGCGCCAAAGCTGGGAGAGCCAGGGCAGGCCGCGTGGTTAGAGCGATTGGAGCGAGAGCATGATAACCTGCGGGCAGCCATGCAGTGGTCGCTCGAACGCGGGGAGGACGGACAGGACACGGAGGATGGCGGAGAGATGGCCTTGCGTTTTGGGGTCGCGTTGCGCGGCTTCTGGGTCATACATGGTCACTGGAACGAGGGTCGGACCTTTCTGGAGCGAGCCCTGGCAGCCAGTGAAGGACCTATGATAGCCGTACGGGCGAAAGCGCTCGAGGTGGCTGCAAGTCTGGCTGTCTACCAGGGCGACCATGAGCAGGGAGAAGCACTGTGCCGGGAGAGCCTGGCGCGGTGTCGAGCACGCGGAGACACGGAGGGGACAGGGTTCGCGCTCTATCTGCTCGGCACCCTCGCCTGGCAGCGGGGTGACTTTGCCGTGGCACGGCCGCTGATGGAAGAGTCCCTGGCACTCTCCAGGGAAGGAAGTGGCAAGGACTTTATCGCCCACTTACTCTGCGACCTGGCGGGAATGGTTACGCAACAGGGCGAGTATGCCAAAGCACAGGCCCTGCTTGAGGAGAGTCTGGCGATACACAGTGAACTGGGGAACACAGGGAGTAGTGCCTACGCACTCCGCGCGTTCGCGCTGACACTCTTTGTTGCCCAGGGCGACTTTGCCATGGTCCACTCACTGCTCGAGGAAAGTCTCGCGCTTTCCCAGGAGTTGGGCGCAAAAGCGGGTATTGCCCGTTGCCTCTCCCACGCAGCGTTGGTCGCCCTCCAGCAGGGTGATCCCGCTACAGCCCATGCACTGGCAGAGGAGGGCCTGGCGCTCCATCGAGAGACGGGAGACCTATGGGGGATCGCCTGGGTGCTCTCCGTTGTAGCGAAAGTCGAAGCCTGCCAGGGTGAGCATGCAGCCGCACGTGCCCTCTACGAGGAGAGCCTGGCGATCGCCAGGAAGATCGGCAGCAAGCTGAACATTGTCGTCTGCCTGGAAGGTATGGCGAGCGTCCTGGCAATACAGGGAGAGCCAGCGCGGGCGGCACGGCTCTGGGGTGCGGCGGAGGCCTTGCGAGAAACCATGGGTGCCCCCATCTGGCCTGTCGAGCGTGCTGCCTATGAGCGCTCGGTGGCCGCTGCCCGCGCTCTCTTCGAGGAGAGGGCCTTTGCGGCTGCCTGGGCCGAGGGACGAACGATGCCGCTAGAGCAGGCGCTGGCCGCGCGGGGACCGGCAGCGATGCTCGCGCCGCTTCCAGCAGGGCTCCCATCAGCTCCCCAGGCGAAGTCCTCAGTGCCCTCTCCTGCTGGACTGACCAGGCGCGAGCACCAGGTCCTCCGCCTGCTGACTATGGGGCAGACAAACATACAGATTGCCGAGCAACTGGTGATTAGCCTTCCGACGGTCAATACGCATGTGGGGTCGATCTATACCAAGCTCGGTGTCACCTCCAGAGCCGCTGCAACCCGCCACGCCATTGAGCACCACCTCGTCTAACCACGATCTCTCTTTCTGCTCTGCGGATACCACTTCTCATGCATTCACATGATACACCCCACAAGCGTCGGCTCAATCAGTTCCAAAATTCCTCCGTTCTAACGATGCGCCCTTGTCTCTCTCCTGGTAAGCTGGTAGTAGCAATGCAAGCGTCAAAACAAGCAGCATCGAGCGAGGAGCGACGAGTCCCCAGACTTCCCTGCCTCTCTCCCTGACACATTTGCGCAAGGGCGTAGCCGCGCGATTTATCGCGCTGGGGCGGGGAAGGCGGCGGGTGCGAGGCACGTCCCCACCCCCAACGCCATGAATGGCGCGGCTACGCCCGCACCGGGCGGCTCAAAATATGTCAGGGAGAAAGGACTTCCCTGCCCCGTGCTTCTCTGCTCTGCAAAAGGGAAGCTGAAAAGGGCACCGTCGTTACGCGTGTTCCCTGCATGGAACGACCCTCGATAATGAACTATAACGAAATAATCCGGCCATCTGTAGGGGCCGATTTATCGCGCCCATCGCCGATTTATCGGCCTTGGTGGCTGTTCCGATACCTGGATGAATGTATTAAAACTCATAATCGGGGTCCTACGGAGGAAGAGCATGACTATCGCCAGGCGTAATCACGCCTTTCACACACTATTCATTCGCACACCGCTTTCCCACACTGAGCCTCCTCGCTTGCAGCAGAGCCCCATGCTTCCTGTGTTTCTTGTGGGGTTCCTGCTCTTCTCGCTTGGGGCTTGTTCAGCGGGAACATCGACAACGACAGTTTCGCCGCACGTCACAGTTTCTGCAACGAGATATCCTTCGCCCACACCGACACCGCTTCCAGCAGGTATAGTCCTGTACCAGGCCGATTGGTCCCATGGGCTTGTCGGCTGGCAGGGGACGCAGGGATGGAAGGTAGTGCAGGGACAGCTTGAGACCGATTCCAGTGGCTCAGCCACCTTCACCATTCCCTACCGGCCACCAGTGAGCAATTACGCGATTGAGATCCGTCTCCAGATTGTGCAACTGTTGTCACAGATTGGAGGCTCCTCCTTCGCTATCTTTGCAACGAAAGCACCGGGCAAAGATGGCTACGAGGCGGGAGTGAACACCATACTCGGTACGGCGCCACATCCAATGGCAGCCCATCCTGCGTCCCTGGTCTCACTCGATCCTTCTGATGATACGGCACCAGGGAGTGGACTACCGATTGCTTATTATCCACGCCCAGGGTGGCATATCTATCGCGTTGAAGTCCGGGGCAATGAAGCTCGTTTACTCGTCGATGGCATACAGGTAGGAAACAGTGCCAGGAGTGAGCGGGCCAAAGTCCTTTCCAACGGACCACTCGGGTTGAGTAGCGAGTTGCTCGTGCTGCGCGTAAGTAGTGTACGCATCCTCACGGTGTAGGAACTGGCAGAAGGGAAAAAGTGAACAGAAAATACATCTCCCGCCGTACCTTCATGCTGAGATTGGCAGGGCTGACCGTCATGGGTACGGCTGGGAGCAGTCTTGTCTTGCAGGCATGCAGTCAGCAGCCTGCAGCTCCAGCTTCGCCTACTTCTCTCCCTGGGAGCACAGCTCTCTACACCTATCACGGGCATTCTGGTGCCGTGTATGCGGTGGCATGGAACCCTGTCTGGGGGACAGGTATACCCGATGGCAAGCGCATCGCCTCGGGAAGCAATGATGGCACCGTGCAGGTGTGGGATGCTGCCGATGGCAGCCACGTCTTCACCTACCATGGCCATTCCGATGTCGTGGAAGCGCTGGCGTGGTCGCCTGATGGTAAACGCATCGCCTCGGGGAGTCGTGATCAGACGGTGCAGGTGTGGAATGCGATCGATGGCAGCCGCGTCTTCACCTATCGTGGCCATTCCAACATTGTGAAAGCGGTAGCATGGTCACCCGATAGCAAGCGCATTGCCTCTGGAACCACCGATGGCGCAGTGCAGGTGTGGGATGCCGCGGGTGGCGGTCACGCCTTCACCTACCGTGGGCATTCCAACATTGTAAGAGCAGTGGCGTGGTCACCCGATAGCAAGCGCATCGCCTCCGGGAGCTATGATGGCACAGTACAGGTGTGGGATGCGACCGGCGGCGGCCACGTCTTCACCTATCGTGGCCATTTCTTTGGTGTAAATGCAGTGGCATGGTCACCCGATAGCAAGCGCATTGCCTCTGGAATCACCGATGGCACGGTGCAGGTATGGGACGCGACCGGCGGCGGCCACGTCTTCACCTATCGGGGGCATTCTAATGTCGTGCTTTCGGTGGCATGGTCACCCGATAACAAGCGCATTGCCTCGGCGGGTGATGACAACACAGCACAGGTGTGGGACGCTGCTGATGGCGGCCATGTCTTTACCTATCGTGGCCATTCCGATGTCGTGGAAGCGCTGGCGTGGTCGCCTGATGGCAAGCGCATCGCCTCGGCGAGTGATGACAACACAGTGCAGGTGTGGGTGGCAACGTAAGCTCAGTCGTTCTTTCATTGCGGGATTATCCATATGACGGGTCGCTTATCGTCCACAAGTGGATCAATTGCCCTTTCTTTCACAAAAAACCCTTAGCGTATGTTTCGCCCCGAATGATATGGTGACCTCATATTGACTAGGCGCCTCTGCCGTGGTACAAGTACGGTTGTGAGACCACTCGTGTCGGAGGTTCATTCCCCTGATACCCAATTTCGTCCAGACGCATGTTCGGGCTGGACATGAAGAAATTGAATAGGAAAATCTCACCGATTGACCCAACCAACACACCCAAAGGAGTACACTATGACAGTTCTCACGATCCATGAACAGCAAGAGATCGACCGCGCCAACACGGAAGGTAAGCAGCCGGTTGTGTTCGTGCATGGCCTCTGGCTCCTCTCATCCAGTTGGGACAACTGGCGCGCCCTGTTCGAAGAGCAGGGCTACAGCACGCTCGCGCCGGGCTGGCCCGATGACCCGGACACCGTTGAAGAGGCCAAGCACGACCCGGAGGTCTTTGCCCACAAGCGCATCAAGCAGGTCACCGATCACTACATTGACGCCATCCGCCAGCTCAAGACCAAGCCCGCCGTCATCGGCCATTCCTTCGGCGGCCTCATCGCGCAAAAGGTGGCTGGGGAGGGCGTGGCCGCCGTGACGGTCGCCATCGATCCCGCGCCGTTCCGCGGCGTGCTCCCCCTGCCGCTCTCGGCGCTGAAGTCCTCGTCGGCGGTCCTGGGCAACCCCCTCAACTACACCCGCGCCGTCGCGCTGACCTACGAGCAGTTCCGTTTCGCCTTCGCCAACGCCGTAGACGAGAGCGAAGCTCACAAGCTGTACGAGACGTACTCGGTGCCTGGCTCCGGTGTGCCGCTTTTCCAGGCAGCCACCGCCAATCTCAACCCGTGGACCGAAGCCCAGGTCGACACGAAGAATCCCGAGCGTGGACCACTGCTGATCATCTCCGGCGAGCACGACAACACCGTGCCGTGGGCGATTGCCCATGCCTCCTACAAGCAACAGGAGAAGAATCCCGGCGTGACCGAGATCCATGAAATACCCAACCGCGGACACTCACTCACCATCGACCACGGGTGGCATGAAGTGGCCGAGACCGCGCTCGCGTTCATCAAGCAACAGCTTCAGAAAGGCCAGTAATCGCGGCATGTCGCTCGCGCGGTCGCGAGCTTCGCTGGCTCTTGGATGAGACGGTTGGCGAACGCGATCAGTGACTTACGAGGCCAGCAATCTTATCCAAGGCTGGTTGCTATGAGTCGTGCGTCTCGTTTCGATGCGTTTGCCGGTCGAGCACACGAGGCTCTATGCCCATTTCCGCCTGCTTTTCCAGCAAATGATGCAGAAAAGGAGGGTTGAACATGACAGCGTTTGTGTCACTGTTCCGCGGCATCAATGTTGGAGGTCACCATAAGATAAGAATGGATGAACTCAAAGGTATGCATGAAGCCCTAGGCTTCAAGGATGTCATCTCCTATATACAGTCTGGGAACGTCGTATTTACCAGTGATGACGCTGACGTGGCACGACTCCGGAGGCAAATCGAGGATGGCTTTGAAAAAACCTTTGGCTTTCACGTGGAAGTCATCGTTCGTACTTCAGCCGAGTTACGAGAGATCATAGAGAAAAACCCGTTTCAGAGCCAACCAGGCAGAGAAACAAAATGGGTGGTCGTGCTGTTTCTGGCAGCACGACCCGAGGCTACAGCACAGGAAGATCTTTTAAAGACGTATACCGGCCCCGAAGAACTCTTCATCACCGGCAAAGAAATGTATATCTATTATCCGAACGGCATTGGACGCTCAAAACTCTCCCTTAGTTTGATTGAGAAAAAGCTGAAAACAGTGGGAACAGCAAGAAATTGGAATACCATTCTCCAATTGCAGAAACTGCTCCAGTCTAAGGAAGGATCACATTTGTGACAGGGGAGATTGCTCGAATACAACCCTGGCATCCCGTTATCCGTAGTTAAAACAGTTAAAACACCTGAAGCTGTATGAGGATACATAAGGAGCAAACTCCCATGTCACAACAGATGAACTTCCATGAGACCAATCGCGAGGGACCAGCCTCTTACTCTGCCGGGTATGAAGAGGTCCCTCGTTACCAGGACCACATTACCGGATCATTCGGACAGAAACTCTCAGGACAAGACACGGGAAGAGGCCCTTCGTCAGGTCAACGCCTGGCCCTGGCGCTTGTTTCCATTCTGGCGCTCATGCTGATGTTATTTGCGATAGTAGGAGCGCTATTCGCTAACATCTCGCCCGCGTTCGCACCTGTCCTTGGCATCATGGCCATGTTCTTCTTTGTCGCGATTATTGCGATTAACGTCGTGTTTAACCGCAGGCGCTGAGGGGCGCAATGATGAGTTTTAACGACCAACATCGGTAGGGGTTTGTCATGCTGAGCGAAGCGAAGCATCTCTGCGCCCCTCGAGACAGTCCCTTCGCGGAGTTTACCCTTGAGCGAAGGGCTCAGGGTGACACGCGAATATTACCGGTCTTGGTTGTCAAAATTCATACATTGCGCCCCTCCATTTTGCTCCGTTGTTACCCCTGTTTAGCCAACACTGACGACTGTATTAGCCGGATACTGCACTTTGACCTTGACCGTTACATTGTTCCCGATGGCCTGTGCGTTAAAGCACTCACGTCCGCCGTCGGAGGAATAGTGAAGGTGTAGCTCTTGATCCCGGCCGTGAAGTGAATAACGCTATCCGCGCCAACGGCGCTCGTCGTGATGCCCGTGTACGCTATGACGTTCAGGTCCGGGTCACCTGGCCTGGCTGGCTTCAAGATCGTTGCCGTGAAGCTTCCATCAGGGTTAGCAGCGGAGTCCATATCGACGGAGGTCCCGACAGTTGGAAGGCTTCCACCAAAGGCTGAGCGATCAGTCTGGGCGTTGATCGCCAGCGTGAATGTCTGCCCATTCGGCGCGCTCATCACAAGACTGCTGCTCGTGATGCTCTTCACAGGGCCGATGAATGAAATGCCACCTGCTTTAAATGCGACCGGGGAGGGAGCAGCGGTTGGTGGTTGAGTAGCGGCTGGTGGCACCTGCGTCGTAGGTGTCGTGGCAGTGGTGCCTGGCGGAGACTGTACTGTACCCGCACATGCTGTGAGCAACATCATCACAAGGACCACAGTACACACGAGCAGACCGCGAAAATGACGTACTTGCATAGTTTTCTCCTTGCATCTCACGTGGGATTTCAGGCGCAAACCTATCTCTCACGGCGCGACATGAGTTATAAAAATCAATAAAGTTGACCTTATCTGCTAAACGATGATACCTCTGTTTTTAGAGATACACTATGCTCTACAGCACAGTCAATAGGTGAATTTGCTCACTTTCATAGAGAACTGCTAAACGAAGCTGTTAGTTATCAATTCTTGTGAACAGTAAATGTCTTACTGACTGTTCTAACATTGCTTTATAATCTGAAGAAGAGGATAAGAAGCAATGCCATTACGTTGTCACACTGACTCGATTCTAAAAATGAAGAGATGAACAAGATGTATCTTCCAACCATTCAAGGCATCATTGATCGGCGTATTCTCATCAATTATCGTGTTGCTCCAGCATTGTTGGAGGGCATCCTCCCAGGCCCCTTCCGGCCAAAGCTGGTGCATGGAATGGCGATAGCTGGCATCTGTTTGATTCGGCTCAAATCTCTCAGACCGAGTGCTCTGCCGGCATCGCTGGGCCTATCCTCAGAGAATGCTGCTCACCGGGTCGCCGTTGAATGGGAAGAAAACGGGCAGCATCGAGAAGGGGTCTACATTCCGATGCGGCATACCTCGTCGCATTTCAACACCTTAGCTGGTGGAAAACTCTTTCCAGGCCTGCATCGCCATGCCGCCTTTGAGGTCATCGAGAGCGATGAGATGTTCCGCATCAGCGTAAAAAGCGATGACCATCAAACGCGACTAACCGTTGAGGCGCAGGTTGCGAGCAGTCTCCCTCAAACTTCTCTCTTTGAGTCCCTTCAGGAGGCATCGGCCTTTTTTGAGCAGGGGTCTGTGGGATATCCCGCCACGAGCCGTCCCGATATCTTTGATGGCCTGGAACTGCGCAGCAGAAACTGGAAGGTTGAGCCACTCCAGGTAGCCAGGGTCGAGTCACGTTTCTTCGACGATCACCAGAGGTTTCCGCGCGGTTCAGCGGAACTGGATTGCGCCCTGCTCATGCGCCATATCGATCATAAGTGGTACGTGCAACCTCCCTTGCATTCCTGTTGAAGAATCTGACCTTCCGAGGAGACAAGCTCATGAACATCTCCGAAAAGAATCTCGAAGAGAACTCAGCACCAATGTCCTTGTCTGCAAGGAAGAAGAAGACCAGCATGCCCGGAAGGAACATGATAAGGCAACCTGCACCAAACTTGATCACCGCCTGACACGCTTGTCATGGAAAAACCTGTTGAGTTTAACGCAGCGGTTGATCGCTTTTTGTGTGGGTAAAGATTTCTTCCTCAACATGCATTAAAAACCTGTCCAACACCTGCAAATACAGTTCCGTCTCTTCCACGTGAGGCATATGTGAACTGTTCTCAAACATAATCCATTCTGAGCCAGGGATGCTCCGATGGACAGTTTCAACAATGATGGGAGTGGCTTCGTCATAGCGGCCTGAGAGCAATAGGGTTGGAACTTTGATTTCATGCAACCGATTGGTAATATCCCAGGTTTTGAGGGTGCCTATGACATGGAACTCGCTGGGGCCATTCATCGTGTTATAGACCTCTGGATATTGGGTAAGCTTCTCAAAGGTACGCGTCACACAATCCGGCCAGGAATCGAGTCGACAGACATGACGGCGGTAGAAGATCAGCATGGCATCGAGATATTCCTTGGAATCTGTTGTACCATTTTCCTCGTGATGCACCAAGCTTTGCTGGACTTCCGGCGGCAATTGAGCACGCAAACGGTTTGCTTCGCTTACCCAGTGAACCATGCTGGCGGGAGAATCGGCTACCGTGAGACTGGCCAGACCGCTCGGCTGTGTCAAGGCATACTCCATACCTAGCATACCTCCCCATGATTGGCCGAGTATGTGTAGGTGATCAAGTGCCAGCGCATTTCTCACGGCGCCAAGCTCTTCAACAAAGAGTTCTACTGTCCACAACGATGGGTTGTGTGGATGGTCAGAGTTGCCCCCACCGAGTTGATCATAGAAGATGACACGGCGACCTGTATTCGCCATCGCTTCCAGCGGTTCCAGGTAGTCGTGCGAGGCTCCGGGACCGCCGTGGAGAACCAGCAGGGGGAGCTTGCCTGGCTCTTCGCCGTTTCCGACAATGCGGTACCATGTGCGATACCCGCGAAAGGGAATGAAGCCTTCGTTTGTAGGGAAATGTTGCACTTTTCACCGTCCTTTTGCACGAGTTTGCTTGCCTGCACACGCCTTCTCTACCCGTGTGAGCAATTTTCTTTCAAGCGTACCTATTTTCTTGCGTATTTGCAAGCAACCGGGGATATGTTAGCCAGGTTGGACTGCCAGTCTATCCTTCTCGCTTGACAGCAGGGGGGTGGAGTAGTAAGCTGTCCCAGAAAAGGAAAAACCTCTGCTGAAAACACCTATGGAAGGGTGAGAGAAAACAAGCCCATGAACAACTTCAGCGAGAAGGTCAACTCGAGCATGCAGAGTTACAAGGTAGTGATGCTAGGATCATCACGAGCTGGCAAAACAGTACTTCTGGCAAGTATGTATCAAATATTGTCGATACCGAACGAAGAGACTCGCTTCTCTATCTCATGTGATAATCCAGAGCAAGGGGGCCTTCTCAACGAGAAGTATGTTCAGATCATTGACCCGTTGAGAGAATGGCCCAAGTCGACAGAAAGAGCAGACGTGAGCACATGGCAATTCACCTGTAATGTACAAACCGGGGACCTCACTATTTACCCTGCAGTCAAGTTCACTTATATTGATTACGCAGGTCAGATACTGACAGAACCCAAGCAGGGTCAGGCCTCAACGAAATCTGTTCAGGAAGAAATTAAACAAGCGGATACCCTCCTTGTAATGCTAGATGGCTATAAAATACTTCGGTTGATGGAGGGCGAAAAGGATTATTACTTTGTTCACGCTGAACTACAAACACTCCTACAAATTGTCAGCCAATCCAGACAACCCGTCCATTTCGTGCTGACAAAATGGGATCTCTTTGACGGGAAGTTCTCCCTCGAAGAGATATGCAACCGCCTATTGGAAATTGAAGCATTTCGCCAAACTCTCCTCAATCGCCGGAGGAAATATACCACCACGAGATTGATTCCTGTCAGCGCGGTCGGCACTGGTTTTGCTAAGCCTGAACCACAACCCGGTGGAACGATCATCATGCACAAGGTAAAAGATGCTAATGCGAGGCCCTTTCAAGTAGAGATACCACTTGCCTGTGTACTCCCAGACGTGTTAGATGACCAGCTAAAAAGACTGGCAGAGAGTGAGAGAAGGCATGACTTTAAACTGAACAAGATGAATCGGACTGTTACACTTCTCAAAGCTCTTCATTTGTTCACACCGTTTCTTAGCATCATAGCTCTCAGAAGCTTACCCAATGACAAAGGAGATAAAAAAGGACATAAAATCAAGCCTCGATCGTGGTGGGTTGAGCTCCTTGCCAGTGGAGCCCTTGAACTGCTTATTAAGCAGGCTACAACTTTGATACAATTGAGTAAGGAAAATGCCGAAGAAAGACTGCAAACGCTTCAAAAGAATAAAGAGGAATCTATTAAAACCGTCCATGATCAGAGAACAGCCATTGAACATGCTAATAATAGCTTTCTCTACCTGAGAGAGAAGCTAGAAGAGGCCTTTCCAGCGTCTGATCTATCAAACATTCCAGGTAACTGCCCAGGTCCGCTAAAGTGAGGGAAGGACAGGATGACCACAAAGGGTGGCTTGCAAAGACGACAACACAGGCAGACCTTGTTTGCGCAGCGTGGACAAGTAGCCACGAATGCGAGCAAAGGCGTGAGCGAAAG
>WNFC01000774.1_pt2 | contig 15290 bp, 12 predicted proteins | sample 5400541 | NCBI WGS metagenome assembly WNFC01 (sample SAMN13153342, study PRJNA577476) | soil metagenome | isolation source: 120 cm saprolite under Douglas fir tree site 2 hole 2 replicate 1 | place: USA:California | collected 2015-04-18
ACCGCGCCGCGCGCCCGGAATCCATTACTCAGCACCGCCTTGCCCTTAATCTTGGCGCCGCGAACCGATAGCGCGATTCGGCGAGTATTCTGAAACGAGCCTGCCGAGCACACCAGGCTCCCGCCGAGCGTAATGCGATCCAACTGCACTGCGCCATTAGCCAGAAAACGGGTATGCATATGGACGCTGCCGCTGACTGTGGCACGGTCGAGTATCAGCGCGACACCGCCGGGATTGTCGAATGCACCGCCGACACAACGGAGATTGCCGCGGATTTCGGCGTCACAAAGGCGCACCGCCCCCTTGGCATAGAACCAGTTCCCGAGCAGGGCGTCACGGCCAACGACGACTCCATCGGCCGCTAACGCACTACCTTCGGCATTATCTAAACTGCAGTTGTTGCAGTAGAGCAGCCGGTTGATGGCGGCACCGCCTAAACTGACTTCACCACGAGCCTTGAACCCATTAGACAGAATCACCTCACTGCCGAATTGAGCGTGATCCATTGTCAGTGCCTTGAGCCCCGGGTTTTCGATGATGCTATGAGCGCAATAGAGCAGCCCGCCGACCTTCGCGTGTGCGAGATTCACCTGCCCATTTACGCTCAGGCCGTTACTCAGCAGGACGTGGCCGTGGATAATTGCCCCTTCTGCATCAAGCGCGAGATGCTGCGGATAGTCGAAGCGGCCACCGATGCAGGACAAGTCACCGCCAATACGCGCCCGCCGCAAAGACACTTCAGCTTGGGCGAGAAATCCATTACTCAGAAAAACACTAGACGATAATTCGAGCGATTCGGCGTTCATGCTGTCGATATGCGATCCGGCGAGATTCAGCAGGTCGAGTTTGGCTCCACTGAGGTTTATCGGCTCCGCGACGCGGCAGCCTATCAGTTCCAATGGATAAGGAATGTCGAGCGCGGTTAGCTTCAGTTCACCGGCGATTCTGGCGCCCGTGATGCGCACACCTGCCCGGGTCGGACGGCAGCCGGGAATCGGCTCATCGATAATCGCCCGAATCGCGGCGGCCGAGACGGTCCGTTCGTCACCCCAATGCGCGCCTTCCGCCGGAGCGTCGGCGGACCTGGCGGGCGAGCGGTAGTCGGCTGTTTGACCCGCATTAACTGCGTCGAGCAACCTGATTTCCGCCGGCGTAAACCGTCGAAGCTCATCCATCGGTATCCGCTCTACTGCGGGGTTTGGAGCGTTGGTTCCGCTGAGCCTTGGAGGTGCTTTCCTCATGGTCGCTTTGGCGAGACGCCCGCCGCGCATCCAGCATCACCTCGAAATGCTGCACCCGTCTTGCGAAACTTCGGAGGAAGGCCCGTGCTTCCTTTTCCACTACCGCGCGGTCGGTATTGTCGCCCGCAAATCGCCGAATCGCATTGATCGAGCGCCAGAACGTAATCACTTCAATTTCTACCCGCGCCGCTCCAGTAACCCGGCGCAAGACCACCGCGCCTTCGAAACCGTTAATCGACCGGAGCGTAGGCAGAACCTTGCGGCGAAAATGTGCCAGATAACCCCGCTCGTCATCCGCCACTGCGTGCCATCGACGAATGAGCATTTTTCTCACCCACCTGGCAATGGTTCTTCGAGTGGGCCCAGAATCCTCAGCCGCCGATTACGACGTTCCAGCCGCGTACGCGCCAACTGGTAACGAGGCCATTTGCGACATAAGGGTCGCTTTCCGCGAAGCGCGTCGCCGCCGCAGGGTCGTCGCCACGAAACACCAGGGCGGCACCGTCAACCGGATCAGAAAAAGCTCCGGCCATGACAAGTTCGCCTCGGCGATGGGCCTGCTCGATCAGTTTCAGATGTTCTGGTCGAACCGGCGCGCGCCGGTTGATGAAATCGTCAACCACTTCGTATAGAAGGACGTAATACATATAATTTCCTCGGCCGGCGAAAAAGGCAGCTTCTCTGCCAGTTACGCACAACTTTAACGCGACTCGCACAGTCCATAAAGCGCGACTTCAGGAGAACCTGGGATTCTTAAAAGGAAGCACGTTCTACAACGCGCGTCCTTGCTCGCTGGCAGACCGAGGGGACGAGTAAAAATGTATAACGAAGAGGAATTCGTCCAGCGCGCTGCGGCGTTGCGGCCTTTGCTTGAGCAAAATGCGGCGCGGACCGAGGCCGAGCGCCGTCTTCCCGAAGAGAATATCCAAGCGCTTGACGATGCAGGTCTGTTCGAACTGATGGTGCCCAAACGCTTCGGCGGACACGGGCTTTCGATGGAAACCGTGCTTCGAGTTTCGGCTGAATTGGCCAAAGGCTGCCCCTCGACCTCATGGGTGCAGACCCTGATGAACGTGTCGTCCTGGTTCGCCACGCGTGCGACACATCGCCTGCAACAAGACATTTTCAGCAAGACTATCAAACCGCGGCTGTGTGGCGGGCTCATTCCGTCGTGCGACGTTCAGCCCGCCGATGGCGGGGTGCTGGTCAGCGGACGTTGGGATTTTACTTCGGGCTGCTGGCATTCCAACTGGTGCATCTGCGGCGTTCCGATCCTCAACGGCGGGGTCAAGACCGACGAGTCGGGATGGGCCTTTATTCCGATGGCCGATCTCACTATCGAGGACACCTGGTTTGCCGCCGGGATGAAGGGCACCGGCAGCAACACTGTGGTTGCGGACACTCTCTTTGTCCCCGCGCATCGGCTAATGTCGCTGCGTGGAGAGCATGCCGATGCGGATTGGGCGACTCGATACCAGCCCGAGCCGTGCGACCAATGGCCTTTGATGTCGGTGCTGGTGCTCGTGCTGATTGGGCCCGTGCTGGGCGCGGCTGAGGGTGCCCTTGAAGCGGTCGCCGCCGGCACGCATCAACGCGGCATCAAATACACCGTTTACCATCGCCGGTCGGAGTCAGCCGTCGTTCAGCATGATATCGCCGATGCGGCAATGATGATCGACACCGCGCGCTTCCATATTTTTCGCGCCGCGGCTGATGTCGATCGCGCCGGAGCCGGGATGCAGCCGGACTATCTGACGCGGGCACGGCTGCGGGCCGACTGCGGATATGCATCGCGCGCCGCTTCAGAAGCTGTGAACCTGCTGGTGTCAATCGCCGGCGGTTCCGCCTTTAAGGAATCCAATCCCGTGCAACGCTACTGGCGCGATGTCAACGTTGCCGGCCGCCATTCCGCACTGGTCACGGCAACCGGGTTGGAAATCTACGGCCGCGCCCTACTGGGCATAGAGAGTAACATCACCCGAGTTGTCTAGCAGGGTGTTGACGAAGGTTTTACCGATGAGGTTCTCTCCCGGATCGGCCTCAACACACTGCGTGGAAGCTGGCTTCGCTCCTTTAGTTCTCCCCCGCCTGCGGGGGAGAGTACAGAGGGGGCAGCAGAGTGTGAAGACTTTTTCAACAGCCTGCTAGCGCAGGAGCTTGGCCCTGCCCGGAGATCCCGATGCGCAGATTGCTGACCATTATTGGTGCGATCGTCGGTGTAGTTGTCCTCGCGATTATCGCGATTTTCACCTACGCCTACTTCAATTTGAATTCGATTATCGCCTCGAACCGCAGCTATATCCTGGCCCGCGCGAGCGGCGCTCTGGGCCGCCCGGTCGAGGTTCAGGAGATCAAGGCGACCATTGGCTGGGGCGTGAAGATGGACGTAAGCGGTGTCAGAGTCGCCGACAACCCGAGCTTTTCGCAGTTGCCGTTTCTCCAGGCCAACGACGTTTACGTCAACGTCGAACTGCTGCCACTGCTTTCACGCTCACTCAAAGTAACCAGGCTGGTGGTCAAGCAGCCGCAATTGCGAATTATTCGCGGCCGCGCGGGGACGCTCAATGTTGCCACCATCGGCGCCAAAGGCGCTCCTGCCCATCCCTCGCGTCCGAGCACCGCGCCGAGCGAAAAACCCCAAAACGCGGCCGGACTCGCCGCGCTGACGGTCGGCGGTCTGAAGATTGAAAACGGAAGTCTCTCCTACGTCGACCAGCAGAGCGGCGGAAGGCCGATCCATCTCAACGACTTCAACCTTGCCGTGGACAACTTCAACCTGGACTCGCCCTTTGACGTGACGATGTCACTGGCGGCGATGGGCCAGCGGCAGGATTTTAAGGTGTCGGGCAAGGTGGGGCCATTGATGCGCGGGGGCAGGATCGAGACCAGCGCGGTGCCGCTCAAGCTCGACGCGACCATCGGGCCCGTCTCAATTGCACAACTCCAGGCTCTACCGCAACTCGCCCATGCGATTCCGGCCGCGCTGTCAGTTTCGCACCCGGTCACTATCTATTCGAAGATAACGGGCACCTCGGATACACCGAATGTCAGCGCTAGCGCGGATCTGAGCACCAGCGAGATCGTCTACACCGGGATTCTTAACAAGCCTGCGAACGTGCCCTTCAAATTTACCGGCTCAGTATCGCGTGCCGGGGGCGTGGTGCTTGTCAATCGCGCCGAGTTTGAGCTGGCTACGCTGCAGGCGAAGGCAAGCAATCTGATATTCGAAAAGGGTAATCTCGCGGCGCGAATTGATACTAATAACTTCGATGTCGCGGGGGTCGGCGAAGTGCTGACACTCGCCCAAAAGTACAATCCCACCGGCAATGCCGAAATCCATACCACCCTCCGCCTTGCCAATCATCAGCCATCTGCCACCGGCACCGTGACTTTGACGAAAATCAATGCGAGCCTGCCCGGCAGCACGACGCCGCCGGTCAGCGATTTGACTGGCATCATCCAGATGGCCGGTAATAGCGCCAATGTCGGCCCGATCTCCTTCAACCTTGGGTCGAATCCGGCCAGGTTCCAGGCTCTGGCGCAATCGCTGCAGCCGCTGCGTGCGACCTATCAGTTCAGTGCGACTGCGGTGAACGTCGGCGATCTCGTGCCGAGCCGTAAACCACTCGGCGAACATGCAAACCAGCTCGCTGTGCATGGCAACCTCAACCGCGCTAATACCGGCGCGATCTCAGTGACTACCAATCTGACGTCGGCGTCAGGGATGGCCGCCAACGTGCAGTATCAAAACCTCGCGCTGGCCGCGCTGTATGACAGGAATCGGCTCACGATCAATTCCTTAAAGCTGAATACCTTCGATGGCATCGTCGGCGCGTCAGGCGTGGCCAATCTGACCGGCGATCGCAATTTCAATCTCAGGCTCACCGCCGCTAACGTCGACGTTCAGAAGGCGCTCGCAGCTCAGAAGTCGAAGGCCGCTGACACCCTTCGTGGCATTCTGACCGGCAATGTCCAGGTCGCCGGCGCCGGCAGCAACTTTGATCAGGTTAAGCTCACGCTTCATGGAAATGGCGGTGCGAATCTGAAGAACGGCAAGCTGGTCGGCATCAACGTCGTCGGCCAGGCGCTGCAGAAGGTCGACAATCTTCCGGCAATTGGCGCCTTGGTGCCGGCCGATGTGGCCGCGCGCCATCCTGAGCTTTTTCGTTCGAACGACACCGATATCCAGAATGCCAGCCTAACCTTCGTGCTCCAGGGTCCGCGCCTCACCACCCACGACCTCAATGCTGCGGCGGCGGACTATTCGATCACCGGCGATGGATGGTTCGATATGGACAAGAACATTGACCTGGCCGCGCGAATCGTGATGTCGAAGCCCTTCAGCGGCGAGTTGATCTCCGCCAAACGCAATATCGCCTACCTGACCAATCCGGAAGGACGGGTCGAAATCCCGCTGCGGATAACCGGACAGCTGCCCAAACCTGCGGTCTTGCCCGACGTGAATATCCTGGCGCAGCGCGCGGCCACGCATGCGGTGCAAGGCCAGATCAGCGGACTGTTGGGCAAAAAGGGCGGCGCCTTGGGTGGACTTTTCGGCGGAGGCGGCGGAGGAGGTGGAAAAGGCAGCTCCCCACAGCCAACCCCGTCCAATCCCTTGAACCAGCTTAAGGGCCTGTTTAGATAGCCTCTGGTCTCGTTGCCGGTCTAGTGCGTTAATCAACTGGGTATTTGTGCAGGCATCATGAACTGCGCCACCGCTGCCATCTCTTCGTCTGCCTCTGTTTTTTTGCCCAATTTTTCGATGCGGATGGTGGTCAGCCGATGATTACACTGCTATCAATGATGACAACAGTCCATGTCCAGCATCACCATTCGTAATCTGGAAGAGAGTATAAAGAAGAGGCTGCGCGTGCGCGCCACGCAGCATGGACGCTCGATGGAGGACGAGGCACGCCATATCCTGCGCGCCGCGCTGGGCGAAAAGGCACGCCACTCAACAAATTTGTTTGAAGCGATCCGCCGTCGCATCGCTCCGCTGGGAGGAATGGACCTGGATATTCCCAGGCGTGGACCGATGCGTGAACCGCCACGCTTCCAAGAATGATCGTACTCGATACGAATGTCTTGTCAGAAAGCATGCGTCCCAAACCGGCTGATCCGGTAAGGCAGGAGGCGCAACCTCGGGCGACTCTATTCACCACAAGTATCTGCGCGGCAGAGGTCTTTTATGGCTTAGCTTTGCTACCGGTGGGCCGACGTCGGCTCGCATTGGAGCAAGTGGCTGCGGCAATATTCGAACAAGAATTCTCCGACCGGGTCCTGCCCTTCGACAGCGCGGCGGCGCGGGCGTTCGCTGAGATTGCCGCGACAAGGCGACAATTGGGTCATCCGATTAGCGAGTTCGACGCGCAGATCGCCGCTATCGCGTACTCACGCGGTGCCGCCGTGGCAACGCGGAACCTTGAGGATTTAGCCGAATGCGGAATAAACGTTGTCAGTCCTTGGGAGGCATAAGAGGATGGGCAAGGGAGCTTCAAAACCTGGGGCGGAGCTTTCTGGCCGGGGAGACTCCAACCGCAAGAGTAGGTGAAGGCAATGGAAAAAGCACTGGCGGGCGTAAAGGTACTCGACCTGACACAATTCGAGGCCGGCACCTCATGCACTGAGATGCTGGCGTGGCTGGGTGCTGACGTAATCAAGGTCGAGCCGCCCAAAGTTGGCGAACAAGGACGCTGGCTAGTGACCGAACAGCCGGGCATTGACTCACACTATTTCATCTTGCTCAACGCCAACAAACGAAGTATCACCCTCAACCTCAAATCGGAACGCGGCCGGCAACTATTCGTCGACCTGATCAAGCAGGTCGACGTCCTCTCAGAGAATTACTCCTTGGGTACGCTCGAGAGCTGGGGATTGGGCTACAGCCGGCTGCGCGAGATTAATCCGCAGCTCATCTACCTGACGATCAAGGGCTTCGGCACCTACGGTCCCTACAGCAAGTTCAAAAGCTTCGACCCAATTGCACAGGCCGCCGGCGGTGCGATGGCGGTGACTGGATTTCCAGGCTCCCCGCCCCTCAGGCCGGGACCCACGATCGGTGACACCGGCACCGGGATTCATGCGGCCTGTGGGGTGCTCGCCGCGTACATACAGCGTGAACGTACGGGCAGGGGGCAGAAAGTTGAGGTTTCGATGCAGGAGGCGGTGCTCAATTATGTGCGCGTGCCGATGAGGCATTCGTATCTAACTCATCAGGCGAGTCCGCGCGTCGGCAATCGTCTCGGCGTCGCTGTACCCGGCGATATCTATCGATGCGCACCCGGCGGCCCCAACGACTACGTCTACCTATTTTGCTCCACTGCCGAAATGTGGCAGGCATTCTGCCGGACCATCGGACGGCCTGAATTAGCCGACGATCCGCGCTTCAACGACAATGCCGCGCGCCACCGCAATCTCGAAGAGTTGACTCGAATCCTCGAGGAGTGGACCAGCAAGCGCCCCAAATATGAGGTGATGCGGCTGATGGGTGAGGCGGGGGTGCCATGCGGCGCGGTGCTCGACAGCGTCGAACTGCTCAACGACCCGCACATGAAGGAGCGTGGGATGATCGTGAGCGTCGATCATCCGGTGCGCGGCAAGTTCACGATGCCAGGCTGCCCGGTCAAGCTCGAAGATTCTCCGGCCGAAGTCACCAGTGCACCGTTATTGGGGCAGCACAATCGCGAGATCTACGGGATGATGCTGGGTCTCAATGACAACGAACTCGAAGGGCTCCGCCAGGATGGCGTGATCTGACAGAAGTAGCGGCCTGTAACATTAATAGCGGTATCGCTCTTAATCCCTCCCCCTGACCAGGGGGAGGTTAGGTGGGGGTTGTCTGGTTCGTTTCGATGGGGCTCGCTGATACCGATTTCAACGTTACATGCCACTAGCGCGGCTCGCGCTTCTCCAGCCCAATCACGCAGCCCTCAATATTAACCGGGCGTCCTGAACGTCGATAGATTTCGCTCTGCTCGCGTATTGCCTGGCTCTGCTGGTGCAGCACAGAGACAATCCTCATGTGCACGTCGCGGGCTTCTTAGCTCGACTCTGCTTCGCTCCGGCTAGAGTGTCGAGTGTTCAGGCGCTGATTTGCACGATAGTCGCGCCGGCGCCGCCGTGATGTGGTTCGGCCTGCCGATAACCTGAGGAATACGGTGAGGTGCTGAGATAATCCTGGATTGCCTTCTTCAATACGCCGGAGCCGATGCCGTGGACAATTCGTACTTCGTGCTGATTGGTAAGGTAGGCCTGATCGAGGAACTGCTCCAGTTGCCGCAAAGCTTCGCCGGTCCGCATTCCGATGACGTTGAGTTCGTCGCGCTCGCTGGTCTCGGTACTGACGGTGACCGTCGGCAGCCGTTCAGCGGCTCGTTCCGCCCGCGCCCGTCGCAATCGTTCCGGCGCGACCTCGATGCGGAGCCCGCCCCGTCCCACCACCGCTCTGCCGGGTTCGAGCAAGAGCAATTCGCCGCGAATGTCGCCGAGTTCCACCCGGTCGCCAACTCTAAGCGGCTCCTCCGGCGTTTGCTCAGGTCCCGGCTGAAGCGGTGCGACCTGATCAAGCTTGGCGGCGGATTCCGCCAGCGCACGGCTGAATTCGCGACGGCCCTTCACACCCGACTTGAGGTCCTCTAGCGTTACCGCACCCTCGCGGCGCAGTTCAGCAAGAAACTGACCGCCTTCACTGCGCAGACGTTCACGCTCGGCCTCGGCCCGGGCGAGCATCCGCTCGGCCGCCGCGAGCGCTTCGCGTTCTCGTTCGGCGACCGCGACTTCCTGCTCATGCAAGCGCTCGGTCTGGGCCTTAAGCCTGGCGCGTTCCTCTTCGAGCCGGTTCAATGCTTCGGCCAGCTCCGCAGTGCCAGTGGGCAGCACGGCTTCCGCGGCGGCGACGATCTCCTCCGGCAATCCCAGGCGGCGCGCGACCGCGAGCCCGTAGCTCTGCCCAATCGTGTGGGGTTTCAGCCGATACAACGGTGTTAGATGCTCAGAATCGAAATCGACCGCGGCCGCATCGAACCCGGTCCGCGAATAAGCATGCAGCTTGATTGCAGTCGAGTGGGTGGCGACCGCCACGACGCAATCACGCGCCGCCAGGTAGTCCATCAGCGCGATTCCCAGAGCGGCGCCTTCGACCGGATCAGTGCCGGCGCCCGGCTCGTCGAGGATCACCAGGGCCGGCTCTGCCAGAAACCGCACCACCTCGGTCAGATTGAGGACGTGAGCTGCGAAACTCGAGAGGCTCGCCTCGATTGACTGCTCGTCGCCGATATCAGCAAAGACTGTGCGAAATGGCCGGACGGCGCTGCCCTCGCCCGCAGGAATCAATATCCCCGCCTGCGCCATCAGTGACAGCAAGCCGAGAGTTTTTAATGCGACCGTCTTGCCGCCAGTGTTCGGCCCCGAAATTACGATGCCGTGCTGGCCGCCGCCGATTCGAATATCGATCGGTACCACCGGCCGTCCGCTGGTGACAAGCAGGGGATGGCGTGCCGCGAGCAGATCGATCTTATCGCCACTCACCTGCGGCTCAATGCAATCGAAGCGTTCGGCAAAAATAGCACGGGCGTTGAGCGCGTCGAGTGCGACCATCGCAGCGAACGTCAGCCGCAGCTCGGCGAGGTATCCGCGCACCAGGGCGGTCAGCTGCATCAGCAGCCGGTATTCTTCCGCCTCGGCCTCCCGCTCGAACATCATCAGCCGGTTGTTCAATTCGACCGCCCACATCGGCTCGACGAACAGCGTCTCGCCCGATACGGAGCGGTCCTGCACGATTCCGTCGAGCCGTTCCGCATAATTCAGCTTGAGGGGCAGCACGAACCGCCGATTTCGCACTGTCACGAGATGGTCTGAGACGAACGGCTCCATCCCCGGCGCGTTGAGCGACCTCGCCAACCGGGTTTCGAGCTCGAGCCGCTCGTCGCGCAACCGCGTCCGCAGCCGCTTCAACTCCGGGCTGGCATCATCGAGCAAGCCGCCGTCGTCGGCGAGAGCGCGTAAGAGCGCATCGGCAAGTTCTTTGGGTGCGGCCAGTTCCTGCACGATCGCGGCCAGAAGCGGGCGTGATTCGACCCGCGAGCGCAGAAACGCCTCGGCCGTGCGGGCCGCAACCACAAAATCGCGAATTTGCACCAGCGCCTGCCCACCCAGCACGGCATTCTCCGGGGCCGCCGCGAGCAGGAGCGAGCGCTGGTCGACGAATTCATCGAGCGGCAACGACCCGGAATGGGCGCGCAGATCGACCAGTTCGGCAGTCGCGCGCAGACGCTGGCGCACTTCTGTGGGTTCAGATGCCGGACGCAACTCGGCGAGCGCATCGCGTCCGGGCCGCGAGACCGCCAATCCGGTCAGCAATCCGACGACCTTGTCGAACTCCAATCCTTTCAGGTCGCGCTCCCTCATTTTTTCACCGCTTTTTCATCGACCTAGCATGCGCCGCCGCTCACATCATGACGCTGCGTGCGCAGACTCCCTCGCTACGGGCTCGAAGGCGAGCCCTATGTGTCGCGGCTCTGCTTCGCACGCTCGAGCGCTTTTGGCGACGCATATTTTTGGCGACGCATATTAAAGAGTTTTGGCGTTTCTATCGCTCTTCCGTCCTTCTTCGCATTATTGTCTAAATTATCTCAACGCACTCCAGCATCGGATGCATCAAGAACCGGCGCGCGAATCATGCAAGGTTGGCCGCGACAAAATAGGCTCGCTTGCGAGCTCGTAGCGCACCAGCGCAGCCGAGGCGAAGCGAGCAAACGAGTCTGCGAGGTGCGTTCTGCGGGTGGAGTCCGCGCACGCAGCGTTATAATTCCGAGCGGCGGCGCTTGCTAGGTCGGTGAAAGAGCCCAATATCAGACTACTTCATCATCGGAGGCATCAAGAACGGTGCGCAAAATGTGCGAGGTTAGCCGCGACATCGGAGCGGCGTCGCATGCTAGGTCGGTGAAAAGAGATGGAACGGATCGAATCGCGGATTAATCTCAACAACCCTGAATTCAAGCACAACCGCGAGGTGATGGAGGCACAGGTCGCGCGGCTGCGCGCTGAGATCGAACGAATCCGCCAGGGCGGTCCCGAGAACGCGCGGAAACGCCATACTGAACGCGGCAAATTGCTCGTCCGTGACCGCGTCCAACGCCTGCTTGATCCTGCCAGCCCCTTCCTGGAGTTCTCGGCCCTGGCCGCTCATGGGATGTACGACGGCGATGAACCGCCGGCGGCCAGTCTCGTCACCGGCATTGGCCGGATCCATGGCCGCGAGGCGGTGGTGGTCGCCAATGACGCGACGGTCAAGGGCGGCACGTATTATCCGATCACCGTCAAGAAACATCTGCGCGCCCAGGAAATCGCGATGGAGAATCGGCTGCCGTGCGTTTACCTGGTCGATTCCGGCGGCGCCTTCCTGCCGCTTCAGTCAGAGGTTTTTCCCGACCGCGACCATTTCGGCAGAATTTTCTACAACATGGCGCGGATGTCCGCGATGGGGATTGCCCAGGTCTCGCTGGTGATGGGCTCGTGTACCGCCGGTGGCGCTTACATCCCGGCAATGTCCGACGAGAGCATAATAGTGCGCGAGCAGGGCACCATCTTTCTGGGCGGTCCGCCCTTGGTGCGAGCCGCCACCGGCGAGGTGGTGACTGCGGAGGAATTGGGCGGCGGCGACGTCCATACGCGCATTTCCGGCGTGAGCGATCACGCGGGCAGTATTTGAGAATCTCGGATCTCGTCCGCGCCTCGACGAGGTTCTGTCACAGGACCCCCCAGAAGACCCTTACTATGATCCGGCTGAACTCTACGGCATTATTTCGCACGACCCGCGGCGTCCCTACGAAGTTCGTGAGGTAATTGCACGCATCGTCGACGGCAGCCGCCTGCACGAGTTCAAGCCACGGTACGGCACGACGCTGGTGACCGGTTTCGCGCGCATTTATGGCTATCCGGTGGGCATCATCGCCAACAACGGCGTGCTCTTCAGCGAATCCGCTTTGAAGGCCACACATTTCATCCAGATTTGCTGCGAGCGGCGCATCCCGCTGCTCTTTCTGCAAAACATCACCGGCTTCATCGTCGGCAAACGCTATGAGCAGGGCGGCATCGCCAAGGATGGGGCCAAGATGGTCAATGCGGTCGCCAATGCGCAGGTGCCGAAGTTCACGGTGATAATCGGCGCGTCGAACGGCGCCGGCAATTATGGAATGTGCGGACGGGCCTATTCGCCGCGGATGCTCTTCACCTGGCCCAACGCGCGTATTTCGGTGATGGGCGGGGAGCAGGCCGCCAACACGCTGCTCACCGTCAAGCTCGACCAACTCGCCCGCGAAGGCGGCAGCATGTCATCCGAGGAACAGCAGCGATTCGTGCAGCCAACGCTGGAGAAATACGAATTCGAATCGAGCGTCTATTACGCCAGCGCCCGGCTCTGGGACGACGGCGTTATCGATCCGTTAGAAACCCGGACGACGTTAGCCCTCGCGATAGCGGCCTCCCTAAACGCCGGCATCCCCCCAGCGCCGACGTTCGGGGTGTTCAGGATGTGACGGAATCTGAGGGTTCAGCGCAAACCGCCAATAACATGAACTCAGGACCTTGCATCGGCCTACTCGCCAGAGCTGCGGCGTCCGGTCCATTCGGCCCAGGTTGTTCATGACTCAACGCCCGTATTGTCCTTTGCGCGAATTCGGAAAACTCGACCTCCGCAGCTCTGAACTCAACATCATCGGTTCCGTGGCGTCGGTCTCCGTGCCCCTGCTTTATTTCGTTGACCGCAAGTGCTCGATTAATAGCTGAGTGACACGTTCGGTCATCTGATCGACGATAAAGTGTCCTCCGCCCTCTATCTCGATGAACTTATACGGGCCGTGCGCGAATCCGCGGGTCAGTTCTGCTGCGCGCCGGCCTACACTCGCGTCGTTTGTGCCCCACACGTACAACGTGGGCATCGTGACGGCGGGTATCGCTGACAGCGCGATATCGGAGGCGCGATACCAGTTGATGGCGGCTTGCAGGGCGCCGTCCTCACCCAAGGTTTTCAGATAGATGTCCGGATCAGCGATCCCCTCACGTTCCAGGCCGATGCGCAGCGACTTGAAATTGCCGTCGCGCAGACGGTCAAGCGCTTCGGGCTGGCGAAATCCCCGGTGATGCTGGGAACGCTTTGCCTGTTCGGGATCCTCCGCCAGTGCGCGGGCGAATGCGGCTGGATGCGGGCGTGAGAGCACGGTCAGCGTCTCGACGCGATCCGGATTGGCGGCCGCTATCAGCCATGCCAATTGTCCACCCCAATCGTGGCCGGCCAGATGAAACCGGTGCGCACCCCACTCGTCCATCATCGCCAGGGCATCGCGTATCAGCAGGTCGGTCGTGTAGGACTCAACGCGGTCGGGTCGCGCACCGGCAGAGTAGCCTCGCTGATCCGGGGCCAATGCGCGAAATCCCGCATCCGCCAGAGCGCCCAGTTGATAGCGCCACATGCGGCGGTTTTGTGGAAATCCATGGAGCAACAGCACAGGAGCGCCCGAAGCGGCCCCGGCTACATCGACGGTGAACCGAAATTCTTCGACGTCCCAGATTTGTGTTTGCGGTTCCATCACATCCTCGCCTCGCGGGTGAGCGATCAAGCAAAGCCTTACAGAAGCTGGCCTACGGCACGGGTGCGGTCACTCAGCTTCCGCATCATATGCACCACGAGGTCGGTTTAGAAGGTCAAAACTCCCTCCGCTATACGCAATCAAGCCGGTAAATCGGATAATGGAAACTTAATTTTTCATAAACGATGGAACGACTCGTGCCCTTCTCACCAGGTGAACCGCCTCAGACCGATGAAGCCTTCCGGGTCTGCACCGTTGAGTCCCTCTAACGGCATCTATTCGTTTGTCCCTTGCCGCCGTGCGGACTAGGACGAGATGCGGTTTCTGCGACCGCCTATATCGCAGGGCTCTTGGGTGAATCCGCAAGCGCGCGAACACCTGGTGGTGCCAAGATACCGACGCCCCGAGGCTTTCCGCTGCACCTCATCACACCGTGATGGACCCTCCCACCTTGATGGGCAGTCTCGCAAAGACACTCTGCGGGCGACACCAACGGCCTTGCCCGGCTCGAGGGATCCGGGATTCCTCGCGCGGTAGCCACGCGCGGGAATAACCAGAGTCAAGGCGTCGAGGTCTAAGCCAAGACGACCCGCCGCGGCCCTCCTGGAAAGCTATTTTAGAAACACTAAACAGCGTGTCATTCTTTTGACGCGCGAAACTTCGACCTAAAACTGGTCGCAGCCAGGAGATCGCCATGGATGAACGAGAATTAAGGAAGATGCGCGAATATCTCGACCGGGAGCAGATTCGGGAAGCGTTTAATCGCTATGCGTTTGGCGTGGATTCCAGCGATCCCGAAGCGGTGTTGTCGCTGTTCGATGACCCCTGCACTTTGGTCGCGCAGCAGCCGGGTAAGCCGCCGCGGCGTTATGAAGGGCGGGCCGCGGTCGAGCGCTTTTTCAGCAAAGGACTCAACAACGACTTGAAGCTGCTGCGCCATCGCATCACCGACAACCTCATCAAAGTGGACGGCGATCGCGCCGACGCGCGGCTCTACTGGGACGAAATTCGCGAGCAGAACGGCCAGCTCATCCTCGGCGGGGGCATCTACTTCGACAAGCTGCGGCGGGTCGGCGACGGCTGGAAGTTCACCGAGCGCCATGCGATGACGACTTATTGGATTACGCTCATCGACAACGTGGCAACGGAAGCGACGCGGATCCTGTTAGCGCCGCGGCCAAAAGACGTGAGGGTGTAACAGAGATGACCTCTCGGACAGCCGTCGAGGTCGGAGCAAAGATTTCCTGAAGGACCTTCACAATCGCAGGGAAGGACAACAGGCTAAAGCCTGTTCCACACTCTCACAATTCGGAGCTTTCCAGGCAGGGACAACTGTATGGTTGATTACGAAGTCTTTGAGTTAGGTGACGTCGTCCTCCAGTGCGGAATCACTTTGCCGCGGGCGAAGCTCGCCTATAAAACCTATGGCAAGCTCGCCGCCTCGCGTGACAACGTCGTTGTGATG